>JAESFK010000094.1_pt1 | contig 81133 bp, 60 predicted proteins | sample 9269391 | NCBI WGS metagenome assembly JAESFK01 (sample SAMN14506231, study PRJNA617097) | algae metagenome | isolation source: Drouetiella hepatica UHER 2000/2452 and co-occurring heterotrophs from... | place: Slovakia: Slovak Paradise National Park, Hrabusice, Kosice Region | collected 2000-01-01
CGGCAGCGCTCTGGCCGGCGGCGCGGTCGTCGCCAAGACTCTCGGCGAAGCGCAACAGAAGCACGGCGTGGTTCTTGGCGGTCTGGTCACCGGGCTCAAAGGCGCACTGGTTGCCACCGGCAATCCCGTCCTGGGCGTCATAAGCTCGTTCATCTAGGGAGTCGCTCAATGGTCGATTTCGTCTCCCATCCGGAAAGCGACGCGGCGAACCAGGCGGCCGTCCAGGACGGGCTCGTCTCCCTCGTCGAGGATCTTTCCAGGCGCTTCATCGCGCGTGCGATCGCCGATTCGATCGCCCAAGGCTGGTCTCTCCCACACGCCGAGGCCGCCGGCGCCCTGGGCACGGCGCTCTTCCTCGAACTGCTGTTCAAGGGGGCCGAACCGGAGGTCGCGGTCAGCCGCGGCATCGGCGAGGGCCGCAAGCTGGCGCTCGGCGAGATGTTCAAGACCGAGCTGAAGCATGGCCGCGACCGCCACACCGCCTTCCTGAACATCCTCGGGCTTCACGAGGATTTTGCCCGCAGGCTCGGCCGCGAACCGCAGAATGTGCCGGACGACTGGATCGCCATGGCGCTGGCCGTCGTCGACGAGATGGCGGCAATTGACGAGCCGCCCGAGGATCAGGTCAACGCCGGTCTCATGGCGATCGCCAGAGAGGCCCTCCAGCAGGCGATGGACGCCGCGGAGCGCGAGCCCATCCGGAATTGATCCCGGTCCCGGCGCCGTCGCAAGGGCCGGCACTTCACGGCGGGTCGGTGGCGACGCGAAAGCCGACATAGCTGTAGCGGTTGCGGCGCATGTGGCCGAAGCGTTGCGCCGGCCGGAGGTACCATTCGTGGTCGTCGTAGTCGCCGCCCTTGACGACGGCGATGCGGCAATTGCTTTCCGTCCAGGCCTGGAGCCCCTTCGGCGCGCCGCTGAAATTGGCGTGCCAGCAATCCTCGACCCACTCGCCGACATTGCCGGCCATGTCGTAGAGCCCGAACGGATTGGCCTCGCGCTGCGCGACCGGCTTCGGCCGGTCGCCCTCGAACCAGGCATAGCGCCGCAATTCGCCGGGATCGTCGCCGAAGAAATAGTTCGTGTCGCGCCCGCCGCGCGCGGCGTATTCCCACTCGGCTTCACTGGGCAAGCGGAAGCGCCGCCCGGTGACGCGGCTCAGCCACGCCGTGAACTCGCCGGCTTCGCCCCAGCTCACGTTCACCACCGGATTGGTGCCGCGATTCCAGCCCTGATCGTCCGGAACGGTCGTGCAGCCCCGGTCCGCCACGCAGGCATCCCACTGGTCGAAGGTGACTTCGGTCTTCAACAGCAGGAAGGGGCGCTCGACCGTCACCTCGCGCCGCGGCAGCTCGGCATCGCTCGCCTCCGGCGCGTCGGGCGATCCCATCTGGAAGCGGCCGGCCGGGATGGTGACGAGATCGCGCAGCAAGGCGGCCACGGTGGCGCTCACCCGTTCGGCCGAGCCGGCCGACGGCACCGGCACAAGCCGCGGCAGGCTCGCCGAGGTCACGATCTCGTCCCGTACCGACACCTCCAGGCTCGCGCGCATGTCGTAGAAAGGATTGCCGCGGCTGCGCCGCAGCTCGATGCGATGCGGGCCAGGCGGCAGGATGAGCTGGACGTTGAAGTCGTCGATCGGCGGCACGGTTCCGCGCCGCGCCCCGTCGACGAAGATCTCGGCGTTCGGCGCATCCAGCACATGCAGTCGCAGGATGCCGTCGGCCCGGGCGTCCGTCGGCAACAGCGCCGCCGCCAGCACCAGCGCGGCACCAAACCGTCGCCCGGCCCGGCGGGTGTCAGCGGACATTGGCGTTCCTCCCGGGTTCGAAGCGCAAGAGCTCGCGCAGTGCCGGCACGACGAGGCTGAGCAGCGTCACGCGCTCCACCTCGATGTCGGCAGAGGCGATCGTGCCGGTCGTTATCATGAACGCCGGCCCCTTCGATGAGGTCCAGGCGAAGCCCGACGGGTTCGCGCGGTCGCGGTCGAGAATGACCTGGACCAGGAACGGCGCGCCCTCCTGCGAGAGCTGGCGGGCGAGCGCATCGTTGCCCAGCATCTTGTGCATGCGGTCCATCGTCGCCGGCACTTCCGACACCGACTTCACCCGGCCCGTCATGTTGCCGAAGACGTCGCGCCGCACCGATCGGGGATCGACCATCACCTTCATGCCCGCGCGCACCTTCTTGCCTTCCGAGGCCGGCACGAACAGCGAGGCGGCAGGAAAGGAGGCGCCCGGCCGATCGCCCGTGAAGGTGCGGTCGGTCGGCAGCAGGCTGACGATGGGGGTGTCGAACCGGACGAGGTCGCCCTTGGACACCTTGACGTCGGAGACGATGCCATAGGCCCAGCTGCGGACCAGCTCGCGCTCCAGCTGCTGACGCAGTCGCGCCAGTTGCTGGTCGGCCGCCGCGAGCCTGGCCTGCAGCGCCAGCATTTCGCGGGTGAACTGCCCCGTCTGGCTTCTCTCTTCCAGGGCCATGTTCAGCAGCGAGGCGCGCTTGCTGGCGATGCGTTCCTCCGTGTCGATATGATCGGCGCGGATCTGCATGGTCCGGTCCACCGTCGCATAGCCGCGGTCACGCAATTTCTCCACGCCCTCGCGCATCTCCTTGAGGATCGACAGGCGCTCGCTCAACAGGCCCATGCTGCGGTCGGCCTCGGCGCGGCTCTGCGCGTGCAGGTCGCGCACGGCCTCCTTCTGCTCGGCCTGCAGACTGCCCACCTGCTGCAGCTCGATCTCGATCCGCCGGCGATCCGCCTCGGCCAGGGCGAACTCGGCGCGCAGCTCGGGCAATTCGATGCGCGCAACCACGTCGTCGGGCGCCACGACGTCGCCTTCGTTGACCAGCACGTCGACGACGCGGCCCTCGTGCTGTGCCGCCACGGGGATTTCGAGCACTCCCTTGGAGCTGATGATCACGCCGGTCGCCTTGATGAAGATCGGGACATGCACGATCGCCGACGCGACGAGCGCGCCCCCGATCAGCACCGCAAGCATGGATGCGGTCCAGATCCGAGCCGGACGCACCAGGTGCAGGGTGCGGCCGAGCTGATCGGGGGTCTTCAGCGCCGAGAGCGCCGCCGGACGGTAAAGCTCGTTCGAAGTCATCGCCCTTCCCCCTCGCCCGCCGCCACGGTCTCGATGGAACCGGCCTGCCGCAGCAGCAGTTCTCGAAACAGCCCTTCCCGCGATGCCAATTCCCCGAAGCGGCCCTGATCGACGAGTTGGCCGCGATCGAGCACGAAGATGCGGTCACAGCGGGTCAGGGTCGCGAAACGATGCGCGACCGTGATGCGTGTCGGCGCCAGCGCGGCGAGTGCCTCGCCGATCCGCGTCTGCGATCGGTTGTCGAGCGCGCTGGTCGCCTCGTCGAGCAACAGGACCGCGGGACGGCCGGCGAGCGCCCGCGCCAGCAACAGGCGCTGCACCTGTCCGCCCGAGAGGTTGCCCAACCCCTCGGTGACGCGCGTGTGCAGGCCCATCGGCAGGGCCTCGATGTCGTCGGCGATGTCGGCGAGCCGCGCCACGTCCCAGGCCTCGTCGAGCGAGATGTCGGTGGCGGCGCGGATGTTCTCGAAGATCGTGCCCGGGAACAGCACGCTCGCCTGCATCACCGCCCCCATCTGGCGGCGGATCACCCGCGTGTCGAGCAGGGCCTGGTCCTGGCCGTCGACATAGATCGTGCCCGAGCGCGGCCGGTCGAGGCCCAGGATCAGGCGCAGCACCGTCGACTTGCCGCAGCCCGACGGACCGACGATGGCGACATGCTCACCGGGCGCGATGCGGAGCGACAGGTTGGTGAGCACGGGCGTGGCGCCGTAGCTGAAGCTCACATGGGAGAACTCGATCCCGCCGCGCAGCCGCGACACCGGCAACAGCGCGCCGACCGGATCGAGATCGTGATCGACGAAGCTTCGGGCGAGCTTTGCCATCGGCATCAGCTTGGAGACACCGAGGCTGATATGGGCGAGTTCGCGTCCCGCCGCCATCAGCTTGCCGAGCGCAACCACGAAGGCAACGGCCACTCCCACCGATCCGTCTCCGTGCAGTTCGAAGGCCAGCAGCAGGAAGCCGAGCGCCAGGACGGGCAGCTCCCAGCCGGCCTCGATCACCGTCGCGCTGCCGGTGATCCGCGCCGAGCGCTGCAAGCGACTCTGGAAGGCCAGAAAGTTCTGCGCCCATTGCACGAAGGCCAGTCGCTCAGCCGCGAAGGCCCGGACGGTCGGCACGAGCCGGATCAGTTCGTAGACGAAGGCGAGCACGACCACGTCCATGCGCTCGCCTTCGTAGATCGCGTGGAACTGACGCCAGCCGACGACCGCCACCGCCGCCGCAAGCGCCAGCGTGCAGCCCAGCATGATCAGGCCGACATGAGGCACATAGACCACGAGCAGCAGCGTCGCCATCACCGCCGACATCGCCGCGACCGCCGCCGAGATCAGGAATCCGGTGAGAGCCCGGCGGAATTTTTCGACGGTCTCGAGTTGGGTGGCGAGGATCACCGGCGTCGAGGCGCGCAAGGCCGTGGCCGGCAGGCGCAGGGCACGGTCGATCATGGCGCCGTGCAGGAGCATGCCCACCCTGCCCTCCATGCGGAGCGTGACGAGGGCACTCGAGACCTGCAGCACCATGCCCGTCAGCACGGCGAGCAGCACGGCAGCGACGAGCACGCCCAGAAGGTCGCCATCGCGGGTCGGGATGATGCGGCCGGCGACCACGGAGTAGGCCAGCGGCACCGCCATGCCGATGGCACTGACCAGACCGCCCAGCACCGCCAACTCGAAAATATTCCACCGTGCATGGCGCAGGCCGAACTTGACGATTTCGCGATAGGTAAGCTTGCCCGCGCCCAGCGTCGGCTGAAAGGCGTAGGCGACCGGCTGGAGGGCGGCGGCAAGCTCCGGCGTCAATCGACGCAGCCGCTCCGGCGTGTCGGGATCTTCCATCTCGTAACCGCCCCACCGGGCGGGCGTCAGCGTGACCGGGGTGGGCTCCCCGCCCTCCGCGGATGGCAGGAAAGCAACCAGCGCACTCGTCGGGGCGATCTGCCAGTCACCTTCGAGCCTGACACGGCGAAGCCGCAGACCGCAGATGGCGGCAAAGCGCGCCAGGGCATCGACGGAGGCCTCGTCCTGGCCCGGCCGGAATTCCGGCGGCGCCTTGCCCAGCATCTCGAGCGCGATCGGCAGGGCCGCGCGGACGACGGCAGGCAAAGGCTGCGTGACGGTGGGACCGCGCGTGAAGCGGCCCTCCAGAAGGCGGCTGAAATCGCCGAGGCTCGCTCGGAAGCCGGTATCCATCGCGGCCCAGCGCGCCGTCGAAGAGGCCTGCCGTGCGGCGTGGCGTTCGATCACCATCGCGACCAGGGCGGCAAGCAGCAGTCGCGATGCCGCCTTCACCGGTGCCGGCCCCTCGGATTCGAGGACCTCGTGGGTGCCGGCCGGATCGAGTTCGCACCGTCCGGTGGCCGTGAGGACGAGCGACGGCGTGACCGGCAGGATCGTCTGCACAGCATCATCGGACAGCGAGGCGCCGCAAAGCTGGGGCGGAACGGACCAGCGGCACCAGACACCGCCCACCCGGCTGCCCACCGATTGCCCGGCCTCGATGGCGACACGCGCGCCCGCCTCGAGGGAGACCGCCGCCCCGAACGGCTGGCCGGACACTTCACAGGCGCCCTGCCCCACGACGTCGAACCAGTGCTCGATGGCCGCCACGATATCGCCGGGCGGCGCGTCTTCCAGGACGGCCGGCGTTCGGGCCACCACTTCGAGCCGGGCGTTCGCCGGCAGGCACTCGCGCCCCGGCAGCCAGACAGGCGCCGACACCGCGCCGATGAAGCGGCGCTCCCCGCCCCGGGGCAGGGAGACGACCAGGAAAAGATCGAGATGGCCGTCATGCAGCCAGGTGAAATCCTGAACGTCGAGGGCGGTCGGGACGCCGGGCTGGAGTTTCACGATATCCCCTCGACGAGATGGGCGAACTTGCCGGAGAGGACCGTGGCCGGCGGACCGGCGGCAACGATGCGGCCCCGGTCCATGACCAGCACGCGGCTGCAATAGCGGATCGCGCTCATGCGATGGGAGATCAGCAGGCAGGTCGCACCGCGCCGGCGCAGGCCGAGAAGGACATGCTCCTCGCTCAGCGCATCGAGGGCGCTCGTTGCCTCGTCGAGCACCAGGAACGATGGTTCATGAACCAACGCCCGTGCCATCGCGAGCATCTGACGTTCGCCGCCGCTGAAACCGCTCCCGCTCTCGCCGACCCGTCCCTCGAAAATGCCCGGGCGGCCGGCGATCATCGGTTCGGCCGCCGAATCGCGCGCCGCCTTCACGACGGAAGCGGTATCCACCGTATGATCCCAGAGGGTGAGGTTGTCGCGGATCCGCCCCGAAAAGAAGTACGGCATCTGGTCGACATAGCCGATCGAGCCGCGAAAGGTCGGTTCGGGTATGTCGTCGAGCAGCCGGCCGCCGAAGCGCAGTTCGCCATCGTCGGCCTTCATCTGTCCGACGAGAAGCCGGCCGAGCGTGGTCTTGCCGCAGCCCGACGAACCGACCAATGCCACGAACTCGCCAGGGGCAAGCTCCAGATCGACACCGTCGATGACGAGCGGTCCATGGGCGTAGGCATAGCGCAGGCCGTGGGCTGCAACGGTTCCCTCCAGGCGCTCGATCGCCGCGCCCTCGTCGTTCGCCGCCTGCCGGGCGAATATGGGATCCGGTGGCGTATCCATCGTATCGCGGATACGCACGACGGCGCCCGATGTGGCCTGGAGCGCAAGCGTGGCGCCGAACAGGCTGCCGACGGAGCCGGCGAATTGCCCGGACAGCAGATAGAACGCGACCAGCGCGCCGATCGTCATCGCACCGTCGAACACCTGCAGGCTTCCGACACCCAGCACGAGGACGACCATCAGCCCGTTGAACAGCGCCGGGAAGGACGTGGTCAGGGCCCTCAGCCCGCCCATCCGCTGCTCCGCCTCGACGTGGCGCAGCTCGGCCTCCATCATGCGCTCGAACAGCAGCGCCTCGGTGCCGGTCGCCTTGTAATCCTCGACGAGGGCCATGCTCTGGATGCCGACGGCGTGCGCACTGCCGCCCAACATCTCGACCCGCAGGCTGCCCTCGTGCATCAGGCGCTCGAGCCCCCACAGGACCAGAAGCCCCCCCGCTGCGAGCAGGATGCAGAGTGCCGCCAGGGGCAAGCTGTAGAGCGCCATCGCGGTGGCGAACATCACGATGTAGAGGACGTTGATTCCCGCCTGCACGAGCGGGCCGGCGACCGCGCCCGCGACGCCGCCCATCTGAGCGCGGGTCGAGAGCTCGCCCGCGCTGCGCCGCACGAAGAAAGAGAGCGGCAGGTGCATCAGTCGCCAGATGAAGGTGGCCGATTGCTCCAGCGTCAACTTGGCGGTCAGTACGCGGACCGCCTCGACCTGGAACCAGGCAAGGACGGTGCGCAGGACGGAGACTGCGATCATCGCGCCGATCAACGGCAGCAACCAGGTGTGTCGCTCCTGCCCGAGATACTCGTCGAGGAAGATTTGCGTGAAGCTCGGGATCAGGACAGCGAGAAGGCCCGCCAGCACACTGACCAGCAGGATGAAGGCCAGCGTTCCGACCGACTGTCCGGCCTGCCGGAGAAGATAATCCCACACGCCGGGCAACCGCGGCGAACGGACGAAGGATGCCTCGCGCTCGAAGGTGAGGGTGACGCCGGTGAATCGCCGTTCGAATTCCGCGGCTCCCACGCTGCGCCGGCCGAAGGCGGGATCGACAATGTGGAATTGCCCGCCGGAGCGGCTCTCGAGCACGACGAAGTGGTCGAAGTTCCAGAACAGGACCTGCGGCAGCGGCTTGTTGTCGAGCTCATCGATCTCGCACGAGTACCCGCGCGCTTTCAGGCCGTATGTCGCCGCCGCCTCCACCATGTCGGCGGCACTCACGCCGTTGCGCGAGGCATTGCAACGCTCGCGCAATTCCTCCAGCGGCACCCAGCGGCCGAAGCTCGCCAGGATCATTCCAAGGCAGGCAGCACCGCACTCCGCCGCCTCCATCTGGAGAATGAGGGGCACGCGTCCTCGACGGCCCGCCATGATCAACGCCGGTCCATTCGTTTCGTCATTTCACGCGCGCACCGCTCGCCATCATAAAGACCCTGCCAATGAGCGAGCCGCCATCGAGCATCGGTATCACGGACCTGTCGTTGGATTGCATCGTGGTCGGCTTTTCCCCGCGATCGGCATTGAAGTCTAAAGTTACCCGATCACATCGCGAACGCCAGACACATTGAGACGCCGCAGGCTGCAAAGCACTCGTCTTGCTCATCTGAAGCTTCGCAACAGGCGTCACGAGAGTCGGAAATCCGACAGTCCCTCTCAGAGAGTCGCAAATCCGACAATTGGAGAGGCGGAAGCATCGGCTCTTGTGGGCTCGAAACGTTTCCCTCTAGGTTGCCCGGGGGACTGCCTTGGGGGGGCGCGCTTTATGGAAGCCGATCGGGAGATTCGCGAGGCGCTGGAACGCACGCGTGTGACGTCGAACTGGCCGGCCGGCGCAGTCGACGAGCTGTGCGCCCACATCGAGGTTCGGAAATATCACGACGGCGATCGGGTGATCAGAATCGGAGATTTCGTCGATGCGGTCTGGATCGTAATCGACGGCGTCCTCCTGCTCACTCGGACCTGGCGGGATGGCCGCCGCTTCTTCTACGGCCATCTGATGTCGGGCCAGCTGACCGGAATGAATCCGGTGTTCGACGGTCAGCCCGCGCCCTTCGACGTCGTGGCGCGAGGCGACGCCACGGCCCTGATGGCGCCCGGGGCGATCGTGCGCAAGATTGCGCAGGAGCATCCGTCCGTCGCGATGGAGATTCTCGCCTATCTCTGCCGGCGCACGCGCACCGACTACGATGCGCTCGAGCTCAAGACCATGAATTCAATCCGATGCCAGCTCGCCAAGTTCATCCTCTGGCTGTCGCGCGGACAGCCGCCGAACGCGGACGGTCACCTGACCTTGGACGTGAAGATCTCCCAGGAAGACTTCTCCGACTTCATCGGCGTGACGCGGCAGAGCATCAACCGCGAGATCCGGCAGCTGGTGAAGGACGGCATCCTGAAGCAGGAATACCGGATGCTCGTCATCCTCGATCAGGAGGGTCTGATGAAGGTGGCCGGCGAAGAAGAAGAGCTCTCTCCTCTCGTCAAGACGAGGATCCGGCCGGACCGGCAACGCTTCTACGGGGCGACCGACTGACCGGATTGATTGCGCAGCAGGCCGGCCGCGCTCGCCCCTGCTGTGAAAAGCTCCGAGCCAGGCACGGCTCCCTCCGGCTCGTCAGGCCAAGCGTGGACTTTCAGATCAGATGGATCCGATTTGGCAGCTCGCTCCGTTCTCCTTCGACCAATGGGAAATGAGCCGCCAGCACGGCACCGCACCGATCGATCGCCGTGACAAAGCCATCGGCAATGTGGCCCTCCCGCATGTGGCCTCTCAAAATATCGATGGCGCCCTGCCATTCCTCCCGAGGAACGCGGCTGGCAATGCCCTCGTCGGCGATAATGCGAGCGTAGCGCTCGGCCAACGAAACGAAGATCAGGATGCCGGTCCTCTCTCGCGTTCGTGCGATGCCGCGACTCACGAACTGTTCCATGGCCGCGCGGTGGGCGAGGGCGCGGCGCGCCGCTCGAGGCAGAAGCGCCACGCGCACACGTGGCAGGCAAAAGACCGCAAGCAAACCGAAGAAGGCCAGAACCTGCAGCGATAACATCAGTTGCAGCGGTGCCGCCGTAAAGCTCATCAACATCCACGGTAGCGCCAGTGCAATGACCGCTGCCAGCATCACCGGCACGCCGACTGCTTCCGACGACGAGGTCCTGGCCAGTACGCAGACGATCTCACCCGTCGTACGAGCCTCGTTGGCGTGGATGGCAGAGGAGATGCGCGCGCGGTCCTGTTCGCTCAATTCCATCACCAGCTCCCTGACGCTCCGCCGCCGCCGGACGAGCCACCGCGGCCGGAGAACCCGCCGCCGCCCCTGGAAGATCCCCCTCCGCCCAACCCGCCCGATCCGCCGCCCCGCCCGCTCATCAGCATGCCGATCACCAGCCACCGGAAAGCCGGCGACACGATCATCAACCCGATCACCGCGATGATGACGACGATGACCAGCCAGTTCACAGGAGCCGAGGCAGGCTCGCTGTCGACACGCAGCGAGGGACGCTGCTGCCATTCCGAGGAATCGGTCGTCAGGACGATGATGATGTCGTCGACGCCGCGCGTTATGCCTCCGGCGAAATCGCCTGTCTTGAACCGCGGGGCGATGGCATTGGTGATGATCACCTTCGATAGCGCATCGGTCAGCGTTCCCTCGAGACCGTACCCAACCTCGATCCGGACGCGCTTCTGATTGGGCGCCACCAGAAGCAACACACCATTGTTCTTCGTCTTGTCGCCGAGCTTCCAGGTCCGGAACAATTCGTTGGCGTACGGCTCGATTTCCTGGCCGTCGAGCGAACTAACCGTGGCGACAACCAGCTGGATACCCGACCTCGATTCGAGGTCGGCGAGCTTGGACTCCAGATCTGCGACAGCGGACGCCGGCAAGATGTGGGCGTCGTCGACAACCCTGCCGGTCAATGGCGGGAAATTGGCGGCGAATGCGGCCAACCCGAACAACAGGGTCAGCGCCAAGCCCGCGATCCACGCGCCTGTTCTCAAGCGACCAGGACGCATGGTCGACGATCAGAACTTAACGGTCGGCGGCGTCTGGGCGGTATCGCTGGCGGTGAATTCGGCCATCGGCTTGTTTGACCGGAATGCGGTCATTGCCCACAGCATGCCCGGAAAGGTCCTGAGCTCCGTATTGTAAGCTCGTACTGCTTCGATGTAGTCGCGGCGCGCGACGGCAATGCGATTCTCCGTGCCCTCAAGCTGCGACTGCAGCGCCAGGAAGTTCTGGTTCGATTTGAGGTCCGGATAGTTCTCGCTGATGGCGATCAGCCGGCCCAGGGCGCCAGAAAGCTGATTTTGCGCATCCTGGAATTGCTTCACCTTTTCCGGATCGGTGAGCTGGGACACGTCGATCCTGGTCTGGGTGGCCTTGGCACGGGCCTCGACCACGGCGGTCAACACGTCTTTCTCCTGCTTGGCATAGCCTTGGACCGTCGCGACCAGGTTCGGAATCAAGTCCGCACGACGTTGGTAATTGTTCTGGACGTCGCCCCACTTCGCTTTCGCTTGCTCCTCAAGCGTCGGGATACTGTTGTACCCACACGACGCCAGGCCCAGGCACAGAACGGCAGTGGCCAGACGCGAAAAGAATGAACTTGAGATCGATCTCGTACCCGTCATGACTCTCCTCGCGAGGCCGACGCTCGTCGAGCCACGTGGGAAACGTCATTCCTTCCCGAAAGTTCCACTTCGGCCGATGCTTTGCCTTAGCTCGAAACTCGCCTTCAGCTTTGCGGGCCGGGATGTTGCAGCGCCCTGATGCGGACGTTTTCCCCAAACCGCTGTCCAAATTCACAGAGTCCATCAGTGGACTGTTCAGCGCGCCGGTGCTTCTTTCGCCACGAGGTGAACACGATGCCCACGCCCGACGACATTGAGAAAGCCCTGGCCGCTCTTGCAACTGAGGACGCCAATGAGGTCCCGGAGCCTCTGACGGTCCAGTCCATCTTCTGGCGGCTGATCGATCTTGATAAGAAGCTGCGTGTGTTTCACGGGATGGCAGACAATCGCGATTTGCAGTTCGAGGTGATGACCTACGAGCTGCCTTCCGTCGCCAATCTCCGCCCACCCACCGGACTGAGCCTGGAGGTCGACAGGGGACTGATCAAGCCGATCGCGGCAGCGACTTTGCTTCTGAAATCGCTCCAGCGCGCGCAGCGTATCGTTGTTGCAGAGCCGCACGTGCTGGATGACATCCAGCGGTGCATCGACCGCTTCCTCCAAACCCTGCCGGAGGCGCGCGCTCATCTGCAGCTGTATGGCGCTGATCCGAAACTGTCGCCGCCGGCAGACGAGTTGTAGGGCAATTGCCCCTCGAGAGTTACGCTGTAACCAGCCTGCCCCGGCGCGGGCCGTTGATGGTCCGGAAGAGGTCGTCGACCTTGTAGAAGCGACGCCGAGCAAAACTTGGCCGTTCCGGCGCAGCGCACGATTGCCATCTGACCATCGGCTACGCCCGCGGTCTGCGCTTACGTTTTGGCGTAGGCGATGCTCATGGTCTCGGCAACGCAGGCCGGACGCTCCTGGCCCTCGATCTCGACGGTCCATTGGTAGGTCATGCGGATGCCGCCGTTCGGCATGTCGTCGGCGGCGAGCAGCTTCTGGCGGCCGCGAATGCGCGCACCGACCTGCACGGGCTTCGTGCATGCGCTAAGGCGGGATGACGCGAGACGTATCGCGATCATGGCGGGATGCAGTCTGCCGCAGCTGACCATCGCGACTGAAAGCTCTGCAAAGGCAGTCGATCCAGATGACTTCCTCGACGACTATCGCACCCGCAAGGTCGAGACATCGGCCGAAACGCATACGCGGAGCGTCTTAGCCCTCGCATCCTCGTCGGAGATCAGAACCAATATCGGTAGCATCACGCTAAGCGGACAATCTATTGTCGAATATTGAGGTCGTGTTACGCTGCGCCAAAGCAGTCCGCGGGGCGTTAGAGCCAGACGAGGGGGGCGATATCATGGGGGATGAGCCAAAGAATTACAGTGGTTCGCTCAAGCGAACGCCCGACATCGTTGAGGGATTTAAGCTCAAGCTTAAGGGCTTCACGATCAATATGCCCGTAAATGACGGCATCACTCCTCGTCCACTTCATTCGGGAAACGCCACTTTCATCGCTCTTGCAGCCCAAATAGCGGGAACTTTGGGTGTTCACGGCTCTGGCATTATTGTAGCCCCGGGAATTGCGATTACAGCAAAGCATGTTCTCGATGAATTAGCGGCATTGCCAGGTTGCACCGGCGTGATCGGCATTGGGCCTCGCGTCGACGGCGGCATCACGTTCTGGCATGTCGTCAAATATTTCCCCATTGGCAAATGGGACATGGTCATCATGGCCATTAAACCAATGACGCTACTGGAAGAAATTCCCGAACTGGGACTGCCGGTCATTCATGCTCGAGTGCCAGAAGCAGGCGAGCGTCTGACTGTTCTAGGATTTCGGGAAATGACCATGGCGTCTCGCGAAAAATACGGAGGGCTCGTCCTTCTTCAAAGTACCGGCCGGATAACAACCGTGTATCGCGCGGGGAGAGACACGGTGCTATTACCCAATCCTTGCCTTGAGGTGGATATCGACGTTCTTGGCGGTATGAGTGGGGGCCCAGCCTTCGACGAATCGGGAAAGTTGGTCGGCATCGCATCAAGCTCTGTAGGGACGGGCGAAGGAGCATTCCCGCGGCCAGCCTTTGTTTCTTTGGTATGGCCAGCAGTCGCTTGGCCATTCAGCCCGGTATGGCCGCCCAGTTTGTACAATGAGACGACCACGCTAAGGGAATTAGCGACCGGCTTACCGCCTGAGGTAGTTAACGAACGCCCGATTCATCTATCTCCAGCTCGGTTTGCTCAAGTTGTTGATGCTGATCTCGTTGAACTCGAAGGTAAGCCCGGTGAGGTTGTTTCGTTTAGGTTGGGATCTCACTAAACTGCCAATTCGGTGGTGCGCCTGCCATCTTGTAGCGATCTTGGAATCTCACGCCTGCCGGCCAACGATTGATGATGAATCTAAATGCCAATGGAAGCCCCAGGATCTCGGCACTTCTAGCACCTCCGACCAGTTCGCAAGTGACCTCGTGAGCTCGCGACTCCTCAGAGAACACCCAAGGGGCCAATTAGCTATTGCGATCTCTGACGATATGGAAGGCGCGAGCAATAAGAACGCGATCCCTAGAGGGCGGCTCTTGTAATCTCTTGGACTATTTTCGCCAGCAGCGCCAAGCCGGTCGCGACAATTGTCAGCGCACCTCGATCCGCTTCACTGAGGCGCAACAAGAGCAACGACGAAATCCACTGCAAGGGCGTTAGAAAAACCCATGACCCAAAGAACGCGACTGCGAATACAATTCGAATGCCCCCAACTCCCATCGCAATGAAGAAGTCGTAGAGGCCTCGCACCATGTCGTTATGGAAGGCGAGCCCCATGAACATTTGAAAGGCAGAATACGGATGAAGCAGCGCGACCTTTGAGAGCGACACCCCAATCATGGTGTATGCGTAAGCAAGTGGCGCAAAGTAGAAGACGGACTGTCTCTCTTCAGTGGAATTGGCCTCATCTATTTTCGTGACATAGGTCAAAGCATAGTCAACGATGTCACGGACCATGTATTCGGCCGGCACAAATCCAAACGAAACCGTTATCGGAATGATTACCGAGAGGTAGCCAGCGGTCCCGACGGCAACCAAAAGTGGGAGCGTTCCCCACTTCATTCTTCCGAACAAGCGAATGCTGCCCGCGACAATTCCTCGGCTAATAGAGATTGAGACCATCGCCGGCAGGACCTGTACGGGAAATCCTGTTGCCCAATGCACGCCCACAAACGGCCAGCGCAATGTATGCCCCGTGGCGATCCTGGCCCCTTCAATAACGAAGTAACCCAAGCAGATCATCAGCGCCACAAAGGCGGACGTAGATATCACTCGATGCACACTAAACAGTCGCGAACCGAAGACGATATCGATAAAGCGAACAAAACCTGTTGCTTCGTTTATCCCGAGAGCCGGAAGTTTGATGTAAGAGAGCTTCAACCAATAGGTTTCAATTCGCGATTGCAACTCTTTGCGACCTTGCTTTCCCAGCAAGAAGTCGATTGCCGATAGAACAAGAACAATCGCGCCCAATACAATTGTGAAGGCATCAATGCTCATCAGCCACTCCAAGCGGCCAAGGCTTTCGCGGCTGACGTACTCTGCAACGCACAAAGCGAGGGATGATGAGTTTGTGGTTTCTTCGCCATTCGGTTGAGCTTAGCCGTTCCAGAATGTCCACGCAGGTGCTAACTGCTAGGCAACCAGCAACCGGGAGACTTGGACGGGCTGCCACTGGATGTAGCCATTCAGCCACCGTCGAATGATCGACACTAGTTCTTCTCCCACTGGGAAGAACCAAGCCGGGAACGAATTAGAGTTCGTTCTGCACCTCGCGAGCATCGAATAACACCTGTCGTCCAGCAACGTCCAGATGCTTCCGGCGAAGCGAGGGCACGGCCCGATCTCTCGCATCCGTCAACAAAATGAAAGCAGAGACCGCCTGATCTCGCCGTTCAATATCGGAGCCGTCCGGCATAGCGAGCCGATTAGACATCGAGGGATGCGCTCGCGGGCAGGAAGAGCGGCAGCCGCGCACAGGGTGGCTCAAGCCTTGGCGTAAGCGATGCTCATGGTCTCGGCAACACAGGCGGGACGATCCTTGCCCTCGATCTCGACGGTCCATTGGTAGGTCATGCGGATGCCGCCGTTCGGCATGTCGTCGGCGGCGAGCAGCTTCTGGCGGCCGCGAATGCGCGCACCGACCTGCACCGGGCTCGTGTAGCGCACCTTGTTCGAGCCGTAGTTGATGCCGTTCCGCACATTGTCGATCTTGAGGACATCGCGGGCGAAGGTGGAGATCACGGAGAAGGTGAGATTGCCGTGCGCGATGGTCTTGCCATCCGGCATGTCGGTCTTGCAGCGCTCGACATCGACATGGATCCACTGATGGTCGCCACTGGCTTCGGCGAACAGGTTGATGCGTTCCTGGGTCATGACCAGCCAGTCGCTGACCCCAAGCTCCTGACCGACCAGCGCCTTCATCGCCTGCGGACTCTCGACGATTCGTTTTGCCACGTTATCCTCCTTCAAATCAGACGATGCCCGACGTCAGCCCCCGGTGGCGGCCCGGATGCGGTCGACCGCGGCATCCGGCGCGGTAAGCACCGGTGTCGCGACCGCGGCGGTGACGGCCGCCAGCGCACGCGACGTCGAGAAGTGCGCGAGCATGATGGCGTCGCAGTGCGCGAGCTCGGGCGCCCGCGCGGCGATCAGCACGTTGTGCCGATCGGCATCGCCCTTACGCAACGCGTCCATGGCCCCCTCGACGACGATCGTCTCGAGCGATGCCTGGGCGCCCGCCTCGCCGACGAACTGCTCGAACTCCTCCGTCATGGTCAGCACCGACGGCGCGAAAGTCGCGAGCATCCCGATCCGCCGCCCCCGGCCGATCGCCTCCCGGAACATCGCCTCGTTGGGCTTCAGCACCGGCACCGGCAGCTCCCGGGCCATGCGCTCGATCGCCGGGCCGAACGCCGAGCAGGTGACGAGGATCGCCTCGGCTCCGATGCGATGCGCATAGCCGCCGAGTTCGACGAAGCGCTCGAACATGCGCGGCGTCAGGTCATGGTCCTTGGCGCGATCAATCGACAGCGAGGAGTCGAGCAGGTCGACGGCCTCGGCCTCGGGCCACCGCGTGGCGAACGCGCGCTGGATGGGTTCCATGGCGACGGGCGTGCCATGCAGGAGGACGATTCGGGGCTTCTTCGACATGCGGCCGGTCTTTCGAAAGGAGAGCGTTTCAGGACTGCGTCAGGCGGGAGACCAGGCCACCATCGCCGTAGGCCTTCGTCGCGGCGGGCGAGGCCAGCAGCGCCATCCACGCGGCAGCACCCTCGGGGTTCGCGGCATCGGCAAAGATGGCGGCATCGAAGGTGGAGACGGTCTGGACCTCCGGGGGAAACGGACCGGCGACGGCGACGCCGGGGACCGACATCAGCTCGCTCACCTGCTGGATCGCAAGGTCGGCCTCGCCGCTCGCGACCTTCTCGCCGGTGAAGCCCATCGGGATCGTGACGGCGCGCGCGTTGACCTCCGCGGCAATCCCCAGCCGCTCGACCAGCCCGGTGAAGTAGATGCCGCTCGCCCCCGCCCGCGAGTAGGCCACCGCCCTCGCAGCCACCAGCGTTCGCTTGAACGCCTCGACCGTCGAGACGTCGGGCTTCGGCGCACCCTCGCGGACGCCGACGCCCAGGATCGAATCGGCGAGGCAGACGCGGGTCTCGGGACGCACGATGCGGTCGGCGCAGAGCTTGTCCATGGCGCCGTCGATGGCGATGATGACGTCGGCGCGCTGCCCTTCGGCGATCGACTTCATGAGGGCCGTGGTCGGACGCCAGTCGATCTCCAGGCGATAGGGCGATGCAGCCTCGAAGGCCGGCTTCAGCCAGCGATTGACGGCCACCTCGAGGGCGAGACCGCTCATGACGGCGACAGACGACGGCAATGCCACTGGACCTCACTCCTCGCACGACGGACACCGCCACTATAGCGGGCTGCAGCCATGGCCGACGGCAAAATGTGCTATCGGTTTACAAAGATCCGGAAAACAGGAGGAAATCGAGTGAGCTTTCGTGCCTCGGGCCATAGCTGGCGTCTGTACTGCGGAACGAACGTCCTCGAGGGTTCCCTCAAGGAGGTCGCCGCTCGCGCCGGCGCCAGGCGCGCCTTCGTCGTCTGCTCACCGTCCATCAATCGGCGGACCGACATCGTTCGCCGCCTTGAGAAGGCTCTGGGACCGAACTTCGCCGGAGTCTTCGATCAGATCGAAAAGGATTGCCCCTATCCCAACGTCTGCGCCGCCCGGGATGCCGCTCGCGAGGCCAAGGCCGACCTCCTCATCGCCGTCGGCGGCGGAAGTGTGCTGGTCGCCACGCGGGCTGTCGCCATCTTCCTCGGAGAAGATCGCAGTCCATTCGAGCTCATGACGCAGTACCCGGCCGACAAGCCGGCTTACAGCCCGCGCCTGACGGCGCCGAAGATTCCCATCGTCAACATCCCGACGACTCCCACCAGCGCGATGAATCGCGCTGGAACGGGACTGAAGAATGCCGATCTGGATCATCGAATGGAGTACTTCGACCCCAAGACCCGGCCGCAGGCAATCCTGCTGGATTACGAAGTCCTGATGACGACACCATCGTCATCCCACCGGTCGACCGCCACCACGGTCTTCTCCAGTCTTGTCGGAGCAATCGCGGCTCCCGAATCCAATCCACTGGTCGAAGGCGATCGCCTTCAGGCCTTCCGCCTCGCCTTTCGCGCCTATTCGGCCCTTGCCCAGGATCGCGACGATGCAGCCTCGCGGGCCGATCTCTGCATAGCAGCGTTCCTTCAGAACCGGGCCGAGGACGATGGAGCCCGCCTGGCGGCCAGTTCTTCCTTTGGCGGAGACTACGCCGTTTCGACCGCCCTGCACGTCCAGTATCCGCATGTCGGTCAGGGCGAGTCGATCTCCACCATCCACGCCAGCAAGATCCGCTTGTCACAAGACGACGACGCGGCCGCGGCGCAGGTCGTCGCCGAAGAGCTCGGCCTCGGCCGCAGCACCCAGCCGCTCAGGCTGGCCGTCGCCGATGAGCTGGAGCGACTGTACCGCTGCGTGGGAATGCCGGTTCGCCTCGGCGAACTGAACATCCCGCGGTCGGCGATCCCCGTCATCGCCGGGCAGACAGTGAAGAACTTCAATGCCAACGCCGGCGTGCGATCCGATGGCGAACGCATCGCCGCGGCGCAGCAGCTGCTGGAGGCCGCTTACTGACCGACCGGCAGGTCATGGCGGAGGACACGGGCGGAACCGCGGAAGGCTTGGCAGGGCGGGAGCTGACTATGCGAACAGGAAGTCTGCGTCCGACAGACTCGCCGTCTGAATGCCTATCAGCGTGATCGCGCTGGTGGTGCCGGCGCTCGTGTAGAACAGTGTCGTCGAGTTGTAGCCCAGGCCGAGGGGATCCCATTCGTAGGACGTGAAGTCCGAGAAGGAGTGGATTGCCGCGACCGCGGTGAAGTCCAGCTTCTCGCCGTTGAAGTCGAAGGAGTGGATCGTGTCTGAGCCCCAGACGGTGTCGGTGTAGACGTAGCGATCGAAGCCCGTCTCGCCGATCAGCGTGTCGTTGCCGGCGCCGCCGGTCAGGACGTCGTCTCCGGCGCCGCCGGCGATGTAGTCGTCGGCCGAACCCGCCGTCAGCACGTCGTTGCCGCCCCAGCCATAAAGGAAGGTGTTAACGGTATTGCCGGCGCCATTGAGATTGTCGTCGCCCGGCACCGAGCCCTGCACCCACTCGATAGACGCCGCCGTGAGGTCGAGCGTCACGCCCGTGTCGGACCAGACGAACAGCGAATCGAAGCCGGCCCCACCGTCGATCACGCTGTCGCCGCCCAGCTCGATGATCGAATCGTCGCCGCCTTCTCCCCGCAGGATATCGACCCCGCCGTTGCCCAGCATGAGATCGGCGCCATCGCCGCCGGCCAGCGTATCGGTGCCGTCGCCGCCATCGAGATAATCGCCGAAGGCCGAGCCGGTGAGCGTGTCGTCGCCGCCCATGCCGTAGATATAGACCGCGCCGCTCTGGCTCGCGGCGTCGAAGATGTCGTTGCCGGCATGGCCCTGGACCCACTCGATGGACGACGCGCCCATGTCCAGAGTCACAGGCGCGGCGGTCTGTACGAAGGCCGAATCGAAACCGGCGTCGCCGGAGACGCCCATGTCGGCGGCATCGATCAGCAGATAGTCGGCACCATCGCCGCCGTACAGCTCATCGGCGCCGTCGCCGCCGAACAGTACGTTGCCGCCTGAGTTGCCTTCGAGCACGTTGGCCAGATCGTTGCCGAAGCCGTTGATCGAGGCGCTGCCCGTCAGGATCAGGTTCTCGACGTTGGCGCCAAGGACGAATCCCATCGACGCCCTGACCGTGTCCATGCCCTTGCCGGCGCCCTCGATCACGGTGATCGTCGCACGGTCGACGATATACGTGTCGTTTCCCGCGCCCCCGATCAGCGTATCCAGGCCGCCCATACCACCGTCCAGCACATTGTCGCGGGCATTCCCGGTGATCGTGTTGTCCCCGGAATTGCCGGTGCCGTCGATGGCATTCGACCCGGTCAATGTCAGGTTCTCGATGTTGGCGCCCAGGGCGAAGGTGACGGACGCCTTCACCGTGTCCGTGCCCGCGCCAGGGCTCTCGGTCACGGTAACCGTCGAATGTCGGACGATGTACGTGTCGTCTCCCAGGCCGCCGATCAGGCTATCCAGGCCACCAATCCCACCGTCCAGCACATTGTCGCCGTCGTTCCCGGTGATCGTGTTGTCCTCGGAATTGCCGGTGCCGTCGACGTCGAGATAGCCGGTCAATATCAGGTTCTCGACATTGTCCGGGAGGGTGAAGGTCTGCGAGGCCTTTACCGTGTCGATGCCCTGGCCGACGCTCTCGATCACTACAGTCTGCGAAAAGTCGAGCACGTAGGTGTCGTTTCCGGTGCCCCCGATCAGGGTATCCAGGCCGCCGCCGCCCGCCAGTGTGTCGTCGCCGGCACCCCCATTGATTGTTTCGGCCACGCTCCCTCCAACAATCGAATTGTTGAGAGCGTTTCCGATGACCGTGAGGGAATGGGTATTGTCGAGGATCGTCAGGTTGGCGAGGGATGACGGCATGTAGTACGTGGTGGCGCCGTTGTCCTGGGCACCGTAGATCGACCTGATGCCGTTTATGTCATCGATCGTCAGTCCGCTGAGAGCGGTGTTGATGATCGGGTTCATGAGCGCGGGAATCTCGGGTTCATGGGACAGCCCGAGGGCGTGGCCGATCTCATGGAGCGCCACCAGGTAAAAGTTGTGCTGGTTCGAGAGGAACGCCGAGTCGCCGCTATCGAAGACGATGTCGCCGCCATAGGGTGTCGATGAAGGTTGATTGGCGCTCCCCAGGACGCGCGAGGGACCATCGATGTCGCCTGCCACGATACGTATGGTCGGATGGGCGCCGACGCCGATCTTGCCGCCGTTGTCCTGGACCTGGATGAATTCGATGTTGGCGTTGAGGGACCACGTGGCGAAGGCAGACCTAAGCACCCACTGGTAGTTGAACGGCATAAAGCTGCCCAGCGAGACGCTCAAGCCATCGAAGAAGGCCCCACCGCTGTTGTCGGTCAGGCCGGCGCCGGCCAGGCTCCAGGCGACAACACCGCCCGGGCCACCCATAGACGTCGTGGTGCTGCCGGAGGCGCTTCCGTTATCGGTCCATCGCCTGCTGCCTGCGATGAAACTGCCCGTCCCGCCCGGTGTCGCCCCAATCACGAAGTCGGCGGACGCCGCCCCGAACTCGCTGGCATGGAGGTTGACCCCCCACTCTTCACAAAGCTGGCACATCAACGATCTGCCGGATGGCTTCCGGTCTCCCTGGCGGCGTCGGCTGGTGCGACACGGTCATCAAATCCAGCGGCGGTACCGCGGCGATCGCGGATGCCAGGGACGGAGGCGGGCCAAGTCGACTCAAACGTCGCCAGCCCGTGCGCCCCGGCCCTTGGTTAGCAAGTTAACAGGCAGAGGCATCCGGAACAATCAAAGTGTGCATACCGCGCAACAACGACACGCAGAAGATGCATGCTCTGCGCAACTCCAGGCGAACAAGAAGTCCGTGTCCCAGAGACTCGCCGTCCGGATGCCGATCCGTATGGTCGAGTTGAAGCAAAGGTTGCCCGGATCCCATTCGAATGCCGCACCGGTAGCGGAGCGATATGAGCCGAGCTAGCATCGGATCGAGGCGAGGGCGATTGACCGGACAGAGCCCGGTCAGGGCGGGGGTATGGAATTCGAGCGGGAACATGGGTCGAGCGTCCCAACGGGAGTGCCGGCGAACGACCGTTCGTCGACGTCCACGGCCTCGTTCGCCCCGAGGCTGAGCCCGTGGATTGGGACAGCCACCCCAATTCTGGTCATCGGCGATGCGATGCTCGACGTTTCGGTTTTCGGGAGCATCGACAGGATTTCGCCGGAGGCTCCGGTGCCGATCATCCGGCAGGAGAACACCATCGACTCCGGCGGCGGCGCCGCCAATGTGGCCCTCAACATCGTGGCCATGGGCGGGGCTGCACATCTCGTCACCGGCGTGGCCGCCGATCCCGAAGGCGAGCGGCTGGTACAGCTTCTGCGCGACGCCGGCGTGTCGCTTGACGTGATCGCGACCCCGGGGAGGCCGACAACAGTCAAGACCCGGTTCCTGGCCCGCCACAATCAGCTCCTGCGCCTCGACCGGGAAGTCACGACGCCGGTCACACCTGTTTGCGAGGAGCAGATCATTGCCGCGTTGCAGGCGCGGATGGCCGAGTGCCGCCTCGTCGTGATTTCCGACTATGGCAAGGGGCTCGTCACGGATCGGGTGATCGAAGCCGCGTCGTCGCTGGCGGCTCAGGCCGGCCTGCCCGTGATCGTCGATCCCAAGCGTCGCAACCTCGCGGACTATCGCGGCGCGAGCTTCATCAAGCCGAATCGCCGCGAGTTGGAGGCGGCCACGAACCTTCCCGTGAACGATGACCGGCAGGTCGAGGCGGCGGCGTCTTCCCTCGCCGCCGCGACGGGCGCCACCCTTCTCGTGACGCGCTCCGAAGACGGCATGTCGCTGGTCAGGCCGGACGGCTCGGCGATCCATATGCCCACGCGTGCGCATGAGATCGTCGACGTGACCGGAGCCGGAGACGCGGCAATCGCCGCTTTCTCGCTCGCCATCGCCGAAGGCCGGTCAGCGGAGGAAGCCATGGCCTTTGCCAACATCGCCGCTGGCATCTCGGTGCTCAGGCCGGGAACGGCCACGGTCTCGGCCCCGGAGATCGAACACGAGCGCGCAGTCTTCGCGGGCCAGCTGCCGGTCCCGAAGGGCTCGCGCGTGTCGGCCGAGACCGCCTCGCTGGCGCGCGCGCAATGGCGCCGGCAGCGGCTCACCGTCGGCTTCACGAACGGTTGCTTCGATCTCTTCCACCCCGGCCATGTCGCCCTGCTTCGCGAGACGGCTCGTCAGTGCGATCGACTCATCGTCGGCCTGAACAGCGACGCTTCGGTGAGACGCCTCAAGGGAGACAAGAGGCCCGTCCAGAACGAGGAGGCCCGTGCCGAGATCCTGGGGGCGATCGGGCATGTCGACCTCGTCGTCGTCTTCGACGAGGATACGCCGCTCGACCTGATCGCGCGGCTGGAACCGGACCTCCTCACCAAGGGCGCGGACTACAGGATCGAGGACATCGTGGGCGGGGACATCGTGCGGCAGAACGGCGGGCGGGTGCTGACCATCGACCTCGTGCCGGGTCACTCCAGTACGCGGCTCATCAACGGGCGATAGCCGCGCGGGACGAGGAACCAGCCATGATCGTCGTCACGGGTGCCGCCGGCTTCATCGGCTCCAACGTCGTTGCCGCGCTGAACGACGCCGGTCGCGACGACATCGTGCTGTGCGACCGCCTGGGACAGGACGACCGCTGGCAGAACCTCCGAAAGAGGATGTTCCGCAACTTCGTCTTCCCCGAGCAGCTCTTCGAACTCCTTGAGAAGGCTGCGGATGTCGAAGCCATCGTCCATATGGGGGCGATCTCCTCGACGACGACGCGCGACGGCGATGCGGTGATGCGGGACAATTTCCAGTTCTCGCTCGGGCTGCTCGACATCTGCGCATCGCGCGGCATTCCGCTGGTCTATGCCTCGTCCGCCGCAACCTATGGCGACGGAAGCCAGGGATTCAGCGACGATCTCCCCTTATCCGGCCTGCGGCAGCTGCGGCCGCTCAATCTCTACGGCTGGAGCAAGCATCAGTTCGACCTCGTGGTGGCGGAGCGACGGGAACGCGGGTTGCCGCTGCCGCCGAGATGCGTCGGGCTGAAGTTCTTCAACGTGTTCGGCCCGAACGAGTATCACAAGGGCGACATGATGAGCGTCGTCGCCAGGAACCACGGCATCGCGGCCGCCGGCGGCGAGGTCAAGCTGTTCAGCAGTCACCGCAGCGACTTCGCGGACGGCGGGCAACGCCGCGACTTCGTGCTGGTCGACGATGTGGCCGACGTCGTGCTCTGGGCTGTGAGCCACGGTCCCGCCTGTGCCCTGCTGAACGTCGGCACCGGCCACGCGACATCGTTCCGGGACCTGATCGGCGCCCTGTTCGACGCGGTCGGGCGCGAGCCGCGCATCGCCTACATCCCGATGCCGGAGGAACTGCGCGATCGCTATCAGTATGCGACCGAAGCGCCGCTCGGCGCATTGCGCAACGCCGGCTACCGCAGGCCGTTCACGCCCGTCCCGGAGGCGGTCGCACGCTACGCCGGCTTCCTCGGCGCCGCCGACCGCTACCGCTGATCCGTCAGAGATGGTCGCGGATGGAGTAGTAGGCGAGAGATCCCAGTCCCCACGCGACCAGCCCCACGAAGAAGACGATGGCGATGATGCGCAGGCGGCGCGGATACAGCGCCTCCTCCGGGAGCTTGGGCTTCACGAAGGCATTGAGATAGAGCTTCTGCCGCATCGCCTCGATCCGCGACTGTTCGGCGAACTGGAGCGCGAAGAGATAGAGCTTCTCGCGGAACGCCTCCTCGAGCTTCAGCGCCTCGTATCCGCCCATCAGCGCCGTGATCGTCGGTCCGCCAGCTTTTTCCGACGCCGCCTTCCGCCCCTGCGTCATCACGGCCTGCTGATCGCGGATGATGCCTTCGATGGCGGCAATCTCGACTCCGAGGTGACGGAGCTGCGGCGCGTTCGGCGCCGACTTGCTGATGGAGTTGTACTGGGCCTGCAGCGTCGCCAGCCGCTCACGCTGGTGGGCCTGCAGGTTGATGTCGACATCAACCGAGCGCCCCGGATCGACCATCTCCGCCTTGTCGCGAAAGTCGCGGACGGCCACCCTCGCCTCGACCAGCCGGCGGTCCGCTTTCGCCACCTCCTCCTCGCCGAACGCGATCGCATCCTTCTGCGCGCGCGTGGAGAGTTCGTTCACCGTCTTCTCGGCGCTCCTCAGCACGGCATTCGCGACGGCCAGTGCATCTTCGGGCGTGAAGGCCCGCACGGACACGGAGATGACCCCCGTCATGGTATCGAAGAACGGTTCGACCATTCCCCGCCAGTACTCGGTCTTCCGTTCGATCGACCGCGCATCGCCAAGACGGCTCCACCAGTCGGCCTCGTTCCGCCGGTAGAGCCGCTCGAAGCCCAGCTCCGCCTCGAGTGCGTCGACCACGTCGCGACTCCGGATGAACTGGACGATCGTCTGCGAGTCCCAGATCTGGCTCGCCGTCAGCCCGCTGGCCGCCAGCGACGCGGAGGGACTTCCGTTGTTGGCGCCGCCCGCCAGAACGGGCTCCGCGGCGCGCCGCAGGTTGAAGCGGAACTCGGCGACGTACTGGTCGGCCGCGAAGCCGTACAGGTATATGCCGGCGGCGACGGTCGGGACGAGCGCCAGCAGCAGGAAGGCCAGGAGATGGCCCTTCATGCCGCGCTTGCGCCGGACGGCAGGCAGCGGACGCGCGAGCAGGTCCGGCTCCTCCACCGTCTCCTTGCGCAGCTGGATGACCCTCTGGCTCATGTGACACTCACCCGCCCGGCTCGGGGCCTCCGTCGAGGCCCCCATCGAGCCCCAGGAGTTTCCTGTAGTCCGCAATCGCCCCTTCGACGCTCTCGTACATCACGAGCTTGCCATCGTTGAGGATGGCTCCCTTCTCGCAATAGGACCGGATCGTCTCGAAGCTGTGCGACACCATGATCACGCTAGCATGGCGGATCCGCTGCTGGAATGCCTCGTGGCAGCGCGACTGGAAGCGCGCGTCCCCCACTGCCGTGATCTCGTCGACCAGGTAGACGTCGAAGTCGATGGCGAGGCTGAGGCCGAACGACAGGCGCGCCATCATGCCCGAGGAATAGGTCCGGGTCGGCATGTCGAAGTAGCTGTCGAGTTCGGCAAACTCCCGGACGAACTCGATGGCAGCCCTGCGGTCCACGCCGTAGACGCGGGCGAGGAAGATGACGTTGTCGCGGCCCGTGGCGTTGGGATGGATCGCGCCGCCGAAGCCCAGCGGGAACGAAACCCGGCTGGTGCGCCGGATGTCGCCGCGATCGGGCAGTTCGGTGCCCGACAGCAGCCGCATCAGGGTCGACTTGCCCGCGCCGTTGACGCCCAGGATGCCAATGTTCACCCCGTCGGCAAGAACCACGCTCACGTCATCCAGCACCTTGCGGCGGGATTCGGGCGTGCGATAGCTCTTGTGGACGTGGTCGAGGGTAATCATGCGACCGAGAGCCGCCGGCGGCAGGCGCGTTCCAGGCTGAAGCCGATCAGCACGGCGGCAAGCCCCCACAGGACGACGTATCCACGATCGAGCCAGACCGGATGCCAGCTGCCGAAGAAGCCGCTGCGGATCCAGTCGATGGCCTGCAGGATGGGGTTCCAGACGAGGATGTCGCGCACCCATTCGGGCATCTCGGCCGGATTGAGGAAGATGCCGGACGTGAAGTAGAGGGCGCGCACGACGTTGGCGAAGACATGGTCCCACGACTTCACGAAGTGGATGATGGTCGCATTGATGACCCCAATGCCGAATCCGACCACCCAGATCGCGAACAGCCCGCTGGCCGCGTCGAAAACATCGTTCGGCACCGCCGGGAGGCCGAGCAGCACGAAAGCCGTCAGCACGATGATGGCGACGCAGAACTGGGTGAGCAGCTCGAGCAGCCCGCGCGCCAGCAGGACATCAACATGCTGGACCAGCGGGATCTGCAGCAGGGGGCGGTTGGCGACGAGGCTCTGCTGCACTCCGAAGACCGTGTTGGAGAACAGCAGGTAGGGCAGCACCCCGGTGAAGTAGTAGACGATGAGGTTGCTGCCGACCGGCGCGGTTCCGCCGATATGGGTGGCGGCGAACACGCTGGCGATCAGCGCGAGATGGGAGATCGGCTCCAGAAGGGCCCAGAGGTAACCGAGGCGCGTTTCGCCGAAGCGGGTCTGCGCGTCGCGCAGCAGCAGCGCGATCAGGATGCGGCCCTGGCTGCTCGCCGCGGCACGCCAGCCCGGACGGACGGACGGTCTGGCCTGCCAGCCGGCGCGCGGCGCGACCTGTCCCGGCGGGCCGCCGGCGCCGAAAGGCAGCAGCAGCGTCAACCTCGCCGCTCGTCGCTTCTCGAGGTCCGCGACGTAGCGGGCAAAATCGAGATTGTCGGGCGCGAGATCCCGGGCTCTGCGCGCATGGTCGATCGCGGCGTCGAGATCGCCGGCGCCGTCATGGATGACGCTGCCGAACCATGCGACCCGGGCGGTGTCGCCCTCGATCGCCTGGGCGGCATGGACCTCGGCCAGGGCGTCGGCGGTCCGGCCCAGATGGTTGAGCAGGCCCGCTCGATGCAGGCGGAACTCCGGGTTGGACGCCTCGAGCAGCACCGCCCTGTTCGACGAGGCGAGCGCGCGATGGAACTCGCCCAGCGCCTCGAGCGCGCCGGCATGATTGCGCCAGCCCAGGGCCGACTCGGGAGTGCCCTGCAGGTAGATGTCGAGATGATCCAGCGCCTCGCGATGCGCGCGCAACGCCAGCAGTCCGAAGATCAGCTGGAAGCGCGCCTCCGGATCCGCGGGGTCGCGGCCGACCAGCAGGCGCCCCTGTTCCACGGCGGCGGCGAAATCGCCCACCATGAGCAGTAGAGTCTGCGACTTCCTGAGCACGCGGTCGTCGCCCGGATTGAGTGCGGCGGCCCGCCGGACGGCCGCGGCCGCCTCCTCCTCCCGGCCGGCAAGGCGAAGACGCTCCGCCACCACGGCGAGGCCATAGGCATTGGCCGGATCGGCTTCGACGGCAGCCAGCGCCAGCGCAAGTTCCTCGTCCAGCCCGTCCGGTGTCGCCATCGGAACTGCTCCCGTCGAGCGGCTTTACGCCGCCGGTTGCATTGTCCCCGCCCGCGGCAGCTCGGACTCGGCCGGCAGGACGAAGCCCATCCTCTCAAGATGCAACGCCACGTTGCTGTGCAGGTTGTAGGTCGCCAGGGCGCGGCTGCGGGCCTCCTCGAAGCGGTTGCCGCCGCGCTGGATCTTCTGGGCCAGTTCGACGTAGTTGCCGATGTCGAACGAGACGAAGACCTCGCCGTAGTACTTCATCACTTCGGCGAAGGACCTGTTGCGGGCACAATAGAGATTGGCGCCACATTCGATCGCGAGCGCGATGACGCCGGACATGCTCTGGCCGACCTCGAGATAGGGCAGGACCACTGCATCGCAGCCGCGCAGCGCCTCGATGAAATGCGGATCCGACAGTTCGCCGACGAAATGGACACGCTTCAGCAGGTCGTACGACAGGAGTCTGGCAAGCGTATCCTCCACCCTCTCCGCGGTTTGCGGGCCGGTGTTCGCCGGCGCGATCGTGCCGCGCCCCAAGGGCATCAGTCGCCGGCGGGCGTCGCCGACGACCTCGTCGTTCTTCTCCCTGATGAGCTTCAACAGGGATTCGATGTACGGATCCAGCGGCACGTTCTCCGCGACGGACGCAGGATGCTGTCCGCCGAAAAGATAGAGGTGATGGTCCTCCGGCAGTTCCTTCAACGCATGGATCAGCGTCTCGTAGCCCTTGTAGGAGGAGATGAACCCGAAGGCGCCGACCACCTTGGTGCCGGGTGCAATCCCGTGCCGCTGCCGGAAGGCCTCGACATCGGTCTTCTCCAGGACGTCGCGCCGCTGGTCTTCTGTCAGAAAGGTGATCGGAAAATCGACCACCTTGTCGAACCTGTAGATCTCCTTGACGATGCGGCGCTCCCGCTTCGTATGGACCAGGATGCTGACGTTGGCGGAACGCGACCGCCCCCGGCAGGTCTCTATGATGCGGGAGTAGAGCTTGGCCGCGGGACGCATGTAGAAAATTTCCCCGAGCAGCGCCCGCGTGGCGATGATCGGATGCCCCGAGACGAACGTTTCGGCGAACTGCCAGAGGACGCGCGGCAGGTGGAACGTCGGCGGGTTGATGCGATGCATGGTGACGACGACGTTCCGGCAGCCATCCAGGAGCATTTTCAGGCGTCGCAGAACGTCGCTGTCCTTCGCGCCGTAAAGACCCGCCTCGAACTGGATGTTGACGTAGTCGTAGCCCGCGAGACGCGCCGCGATCTCGGCGATGTGCCTGTCGCCGGCCGACTGGAACGCGGGACTGGACTTCTGCAGCAGGAAGAGGTCGAGCGGAATCACGTCACAGTGGACGTACTCCGAGAATTTGTTCCTGAGCACATGGGCGTACGATGCGTTGCCGCAGCTCTCATTGTAGGAACAGACGATCGCCAGTCTTTTCTGCGTCATGGTCATTCGTTCCGGGACGTCGTCGCCTATCGGGGAAGCAGGCCGAGCCGGCGGCCCAGCTTGACGAGGGGGCTGGCTTCCAGCAGGGCAAGCCGATTCTCCGCGAATGACTTCTCGGCCTTGAGTACGTCCTGGGCGACCACGGCTTCGCGGAAGGCCTTCTCGCCATGGGCGACCGCCCGGGCCATTGCGGCGTCGAGTGCTTCCTTCTCGGCCTTCAGCGCGTCCTGGACGGCAACTGCCTCCTGGAACGCCCTCTCGGCGTGGGCGCGGACCCTCTCAATGTCGGACAGTCCCGGCGCCGCGTCCGGTTCCGGATTCGGCGCAGACATCGGCTGCGCCCGTGCGTGCAGCCGGGACGGCCGCGGCGGTGCCGTCGGCCGCAGCTTCACGTAGAATTCGGAGCCGTGCCCGGTCTGGGTCGCCGGATTGGACTCGAGCGATTCGATCTCGAAGTCGAAAAGGCCGATCTCCCTCAGTTCGCGCGCGACCTCGGCAAAGCCGTCGCGGGAGAAGGCCCAGCAATGGACGTCCACATACTCCTGGCTCGCGCGCACCGCTGCGGCATAGGAGTCGGAGTCGGTGAAGAGCCGCTTCACGTCGGCGAGCGTGCGACCCTCCAGGGGGACGTTCTGGAAGTCGAAGAGATTCTTCAGCCCGTCATACACCTGGCCGGGCGACGGCACGGTCTGTCCCAACAGGTAGGAATTGATCAGCTCGGCCGCGTTCGTCTCGCGCCGGAAGAACTCCCCGCTGCCCTTGGCGTCCGGCAGCACCATCGCAATCACCCCGTCGTCCTTCACGACGGCCCGGACCTGGTAGAGATATTCGAGAAAGTTCGGCACGTGCTCGAAGACATGGCACGAAACGACATAATCGAAGGGCGCGGCGGTGCCGGCGCATTCCTGCAGGGTCTTGCCGATCTCCCAGATGAAGTCGAGACGCTGGACCCGCAGGCCGTGCTGGATGCGACCGGGATTCGTCCTCTCGCGCTCCAGCAACTGCTCGTAGGTGAGGTAGTCGCAATAGAGCACGTCGCCTTCCGACTTCGTGACGACCGGCGCCCAGTTGGGCGCGATCTCGAGGCCGCAGCCGGCCTCCAGCGGCAGCAGCCGGTGAACCATGCGCCGCCGGTCATCGAGTCCGAGCGCGCTCAACCGCTCCTCGGTTGTCGGTGTCCTGTGTGTTTCCAGCGGAACTGCCGGGCCTGTGCTGATCGTCATGTGTGATGTATCCGGGCCTCAAGGGCTCGCGGATGCTCCTTCGGCGGCCGCGGGTACCGCCGCCGGTTGGCCGTCAAACTCGCGGCAATACCAGTTCCAGGTCTCGCGCAGGCCTTCGGCGATCGAATGCCGGCACTGGAACCCGGCGAGGCGCATGCGGCTCAGGTCGTACTCGCGATACTCCTGCCCGTTCGGCTTGGTCGGATCCCAGCGCACGCGGTCCGCCATGCCGGTGATCGCTCCCAGCATGTCGACGATCTCGCGGATGCTGTAGACCACGCCGCTGCCGATGTTCACGGGACCGTCGACGCTTTCCATGATCGTCTGGAAGGCCCGGGCGGCGTCCCGGCTGTACATGAAGTCACGCTGCGCCGAGCCATCGCCCCAGACTTCCACGCTGCCGCCATTGCACCGGGCCTCGTGAAACTTCCGGACGAGCGCCGGCACGACGTGCCCGAACTTCACGTCGAACCTGTCGCGCGGCCCGAAGAGATTGCAGGAGACGATATAGGCCCACTTGAGGCCGTAGCTCTCCTCATAGGCCTCGAGCATGGCAAGCATCGCGCGCTTGGCGTTCGCGTATCCGCGTTCCGACGCATGCGGAATGCCGAAGTGGATCATGTGCTCGCAGAGCGGGACGCCCGGCGGCGGATAGGGATAGACCGCGCCCGTTCCCATGACGGTGATCTTCTCGACGCCGTGCAGGCGTGCGGCCTCGACGACATTCATGTTGATCATGCTGTTGTCGTAGAAGGAGAGGCCCTGGTTCATCATGTTGCCCAGGATGCCGTAGACCCGGCCGGCCGCATGGAACACGTGGGCGGGTCGTGTGCGGGCGAACAGCAACTCCGTACTTTTCGGATCGGAAAGATCGCAGTCCCGCCGCAGGACCGGAACAAGTCGGGTGAACCCTTCGCGGGTCAGATGCTCCACAAGCGTGGAGCCGACCAAGCCTCCGGCGCCCGTGACCATGATCACCGAATCGCGCTTCATGGCCTTGCCGCCCCCGAGTATGCAACTCCCCTTCAGTATTACTCGCACGTTATCGCACCAATCTCCAGCGTCCAGACGCCGCGACCTACCGCTCTCTCATGCTCTCGTGGCCATGCCTTGAAAGCGGCGACAGCAGGTAACTGATGATGGTGCGCTCGCCCGTCATGATTTCGACCGTCACCGCCATGCCGGGCGCCAGATTGACGACCTTGTCGCCGACCTTGATGCGGGTGCGGTCGAGGGAGATGCGCGCGGCGTAGACGGGATCCTGCGTCGCGCCCGATGGGCCGGGCATCATCGAGTCCGGCGACCGGCCGTCCGGGAGGTCGCGCGTCGGGTCCGACTTGATCGCGTCCATCGAGACACTTTCGACGATGCCTTCCAGCAGGCCGTACTTCGTGAAGTCGAACGTTCTCACCTTGATGGCCGCCCTCTGCCCGACCTCGACGAAGCCGATGTCCTGGTTCGGGACCATCGCCAGGATTTCGAGCCGGCTCCCGGTCGGGACCAGGACGAGGAGAGGCTGCGCCGGGGTGACGATTCCGCCGATCGTATGCACGGCGAGCTGTTGGACCACCCCGTCGATCGGCGCCACCAGGGAGCGCTCCCGCGTCCGCTGGGTGGTCTTCACGAGATCCTGGGTGAGAGCGGCGATGCGCTGCTCGGCCTTGGACAGTTCCTCGGCGGTCTTGCGCCGGAACTCGGCCTCCACCTGTTCGCGGGTGGCCGTGATGGCCCCGAGGGCCGCGACGGCTTCGGCATGGCGGCTTTTCTGGATCAGCAGCTCGTTCTCGACACCCACCAGTTCGCCCTGCTCCTGCAGGTAGAGCAGCCTGGAACCGAGATCCTTCTCCATCAGCACCCGGCGGATCTCGAACCGCTGGCGCAGGATCGGAAGCATCGCCTCGATCTTGGCGATGCTGGCCGCCAGCGTCGCGACCTCCTTTTCCTTCTGGATCTTCTGGTTGTCGACCGCCGCGGTTTTGGCGCGGCGTTCGGCAACCTCGCTGGCGAGGAGATGCCGTTGAGCGGACACCAGCGCCGGGTCCGCTTCCTGGGGCGGCTCGAACTGCGCGACCGGGTCGGGCACGTCCGAGAGCAGGGCGCGCAGTCGCGCCACGTCGAGCCGCGCCGCCACCAGATCGGCCTCCGTGCGCGTCCGTTCGGCGACGCTGACGGTCGAATCCAGCTCGATCAGCACGTCGCCCGCCTTGACCGCCTGGCCATCCTTGACATGGATCGCCCTCACGATGCCGCTCTCCAGCGGCTGGAGGGTCTTGGTACTGCCGCTCGGGATGATCTTGCCCTGCGCGACGGCGATGATGTCGATCCGGCCGAGTGACGCCCACAGGATCGCCGCGAGGAAGACCAGGACGATGAGGCCGCTGATCGCCCGCCCGATCGGCGAAGGCGGCGTCTCGACGACCTCAAGCGCCGCCGGCAGGAACGCGAACTCGTGGTCGCGCCGCCGGACGGGCCGGGACTTGGACGACGACTTGGCCGGCGGCAGGCTGACGGCCGCCGTCATCGGTCGCGCCCGGCCTCGGAGACGACCTGGATGCCGCCCTGCAGGCGATAGAGCTGGGAGTAGCGCCCGCCGGTCCGCACCAGGTCCTCGTGCTTGCCGTCCTCGACGATCCGGCCATGGTCCATGGTGACGATCCGATCAGCGTGCCGGACGGCCGACAGTCGGTGCGCGATGATGAACACGGTCCGCCCCCGGGCGATCTCGGCCATGTTCTCCTGGATGATGCGTTCGCTCTCGTAATCGAGCGCGCTGGTCGCCTCGTCGAAGATGAGGATGCGCGGGTCGGTCACCAGCGCGCGCGCGATGGCCAGCCGCTGGCGCTGCCCGCCGGACAGGCTGCCGCCCCGCTCGCCCACGATCGTATCGTAGCCTTCCGGCAATTCCAAAATGAACTCGTGCGCCCCGGCCAGCTTCGCCGCGGCGATCACCTTCTCCATGGGCATCGCCGGGTCGGTCAGGGCGATGTTCTCGTGCACCGTGCGGTTCAGCAGCACGTTTTCCTGCAGCACGAAGCCGACCTGCCGGCGCAGCCAGGACGTGTCGACGAGGGCGAGATCGACTCCGTCGATCAGGACGCGGCCGCTTTCGGGGACATAGAGTCTCTGGATCAGCTTCACCAGCGTGCTTTTGCCCGAGCCGGACGAGCCGACGATGCCGACGGTCTGGCCGGACGGCACCGTGAAGTTCACGTCGTGGAGGATCTGCGAGCCGTCGACGCGGTAGCGGAATCCGACATGCTCGAACGTCACCTCGCCGCGGATCGGCGGACGCACCGTCCGGGTCGGGTTGTAGACGGTCTCGGCCGGCGTATTGAGGATATCGCCCAGCCGCGCCACCGACAGCCTCGCCTGATGGAAGTCCTGCCAGAGCTGGGCCAGGCGCAGCACCGGCTGGCTGACGCGGCCGGCCAGCATGTTGAAGGCCACCAGCTCGCCCACCGTCAGCGATCCGGTGATCACGAGCTTGGCACCGAAATACAGGGTGGCGGCCACGACCAGCTTGTTGACGAGCTGCACCGCCTGGCTGGCGTAGTTGCCCAGATTGGTGACGCGGAAGCTCGCGGCGACGTAGCCGGCCAGCTGCTCCTCCCAGCGCCGCTGCATCTGCGGCTCCACCGCCATCGCCTTCAGGGTCTCGACGCCCGTGGTCGTCTCGATCAGGAAGGCCTGGTTCTCGGCGCCGCGCCGGAACTTCTCGTCCAGCAGCCGGCGGAAGAACGGCGTCGCGCCGGCCGAGATGGCGACGTAGACCGGCAGCGAGCCGATCACGATGAAGGTGAGCAGCGGCGAATAGACGAACATCACCGCGAGGAAGACGACGGTGAAGAACAGGTCGACCACCAGCGTGAGCGCCGAGCTGGTGAGGAAGTTCCTTATGTTCTCCAGCTCCTGCACCCGCGCCACCGAATCGCCGGCGCGGCGGGTCTGGAAATAGTTGATCGGCAGCGCCAGCAGGTGACGGAACAGCCGCGCGCCCAGCTCGACATCGATGCGGTTGGTGGTGTGCGAGAAGAGATAGGTGCGAAGGCCACCCAGGATCGTCTCGAAGATCGAGATGGCGACAAGCCCGACGATCAGCACGTCGAGCGTGCTGATCACCCGGTGTGACAGGACCTTGTCGATGACGACCTGGAAGAAGAGCGGCGAAACGAGCGCGAAGACCTGGAGGAAGAACGAGGCGACAAGCACCTCGCCGAGCAGCCCGCGGTACTTGGCAATAGCCCCGGCGAACCAGCTGATGTCGAAGCGGCGCGTCAGGCTGGAGAGCGCGCTGCGCCGGGCCATCAGCACGATCCGGCCGTCCCACACCTCCTCCAGTTCCGCCTGCGTCATCACCCGGGGACGGGCGGCCGTGGGTTCCTGAACCAGGACCTTGCCCTCGTCCGCATTGACCTGGCCGATCAGCAGGAAACTGCCGTTCCGCAGCGCGGCGATCACCGGGAGGGGTGTATGGGGCAGCCTGTCCCACCGGGTCCGCACGAGCCGGGTCCTGAGCCCGAACTCCTTGCCGCAACGGACCATCTCGGCCACGCCGACCGGCCGTGCCGCGAACCGGTGCCGGATCTGGTCGCCGTCGGCCGCCACCCCGTGCATGCGCATCAGCATCACCAGGGCGATGATGCCGGGATCGTTGGGCAGCTCCTTGTCAGGGTCCATGGCTCGAGGTTCTGCTTCCCGACTGCCGTCGGCGTCGGCAAGGAATGTATTGTGTTTCTAGAGACGAACGTAGGTTTGTTATGGTACGGACGTCCATACCGTAATCGGGGACTCGGGGGGTACGGATGCCTACAGTCGCGGTCAATGTCGGCGCCGGGATGGCCACTCAGCTCGAAACGCCGAACGTCCAGGGCTGGGCCGTTTATTTCAGCGCGAGCGGCACCACCCCGGTCTGGACACCCCTTACTGGCACGGGCGCCACACTCAACCTCCCGGACCAGCAGGGCCTGAAGGTCTATTTCCTGCTGCAGAGCATGGCACCCGGCGTCGAGTCGGTGCAGACTCAGATCGAGACCGAAAGCCAGATCAGCCCGACCGGCACGCTGTCCAGCGCCGACGTCCTGAACTACCGATACGACAGTTTCGAGGTCACCTTCACGCCGGCTCCCGCCGATGCCGGCAATCTGACCGATATCAACGGCTTCGGCATCCCGATGGAGATCGACGTCGTCTATTCCGACGGCACCGCCGGAACACGCGGCTATTCGATCGCGGGCGGTGGCGTCGCCACCAGCGACACGATGTGGAACGCGCTCGTCAGCGCCGGCGGCAGCGGCAGCATCCAGTACTTCACGCCGGCCAGCTCGGGGGGGCTTACCGGCCCGCGTATGGCCATCTCGCCGGCCACCGCAATCTCCGAGAACATCAGCGGGACGAACTATCATACGTCCAACTGGAACAATTACATCACGAACCTGCAGAGCAGCACGGCGGTCTCGGCGGGTTCGGGGGGCGCTGCCGGGGCCGAGCAGATCCAGATCACCGGCTATTTCAACGGCGCGCCGGACGGCAACCATGTCTGGCACAATGCCGGCTTCTACTCCTACCGGGTGACGTTCAGCGGCGGCAATTTCGTGCTGACGCCGGACGCGGCCAGCCAGATCCAGGGCACGATCACGATCAGCCCGGCCGACCTGGCGAACAGCATCTACATGACGCTGGGCAACGCCACGGTGTCCGGTCTGGCGAACCCCAATGGCGCCGGCGGGTCGACATCCCTCACGATGAACACCGGCTCCAACAACGAATGGGGCGCCGTCCTTCGCGACTTCCTCGCGGGATTCACCGCCGGCTACTACGACGCCACGGGCAACTCGCTGAACTCGCAGATCACCACACCGCTCATCCTGAACAAGGAGTGGAACCAGGATCCGACCTATGCCTTCGGTGGCGCTTCGCCCAACGACGTGACCCCGCCGGCCTACGTCTACTACGACGAATACGCCAAGGTGTTCTTCACCTACACGAACTCCTACGGCAACGGCTATTCGGACTTCCTGACCCGTGCCTACAATGTCGGCCCGCTGATCAACGTCACCGAAAGCCCCACAGGGTCGCCCACGAGCAGCATCACGGTCACGCTGTTCGGGGACAGCGACACGCCGACCGGCTACACATCGCAGACCATCGCCAACTACATCGCCCCGACGAGCGGCGGCTACCTGGTCCCGGAAGGCGTCAACACAAGCGGCATCCAGACGACGCTGAATTTCAACGTCGGCCAGACGAGCCTCATCGAGGGCACGCCGATCCAGATCGTCCTGAAGGGGGCGACCCCGGCCGCCGATGTCGTGCTGACGACCATCAACGGCTCGGGCAACTATCAGGTCATCAGCAACGGCAGCGGTGGCTATGCGACCTCCGCCTACGGCATCCCCTCGGCAGGCGTGGTCAACTTGCTGGACCTGCCGGTCACCGCTTCGACCTCGGGAAACGGGGTCAACTGGTACCAGATCGTCGTCGGGACGGGGTCGGCGGCCAAGGCCTTCAACCTGTACCTGACGGTCGATTCGGCCGGCAACATCCTCAATCCGGCCTACACCGGTCAGGGCGGCTCCATCGCCATCGACGGCCTCGCGGCCATCACCGGCACCGGGACTGGGCAGTACATCACGTCGACCAGCGGGATGACGATCAGCTTCTTCCCCGGTGGTACGAACACGCTCGATCCGTCGCTGCTGACGACCGTCTCCGGCAGCACCCTCCTGCCCTGGGCGCCACTCGTCGGCATGCGGCCGGGCTACACGTCTGGCGAAGGCGCGCCCTTCCTGCAATCCTACGAGGTCTGGAGCGCCCAGACCTCCGGCACCACGACGGCCCAGACCGTCTACAACGGCGCCCTGGTGTTCGGCTGGAACGGCTCCGACCAGGCCGCGCTCCAGCAGCAGACCGCGAGCAGCAACTACTACGTCAATTCCTACACCAACAAGATTTTCGGCAGCAGCTACGCCAAGCTCACCTTCTCGGCCCTGAGCGGCGGCGCGCTGCCCTCCGAGATCGTGTCGAACGGCGGTTACCTGGTCGCGCAGGCCGATGCCGACGGCAACTGGGCGACGTCGTTGCCGGTGTCGTTCACCAACGGCACCTACACCGTCCAGATGCAGGAGTTCGCCGATTCAGGGCTCACCTCCGCCCTCAACAACGCCAGCGTGGTCCAGAGCTTCACGGTGGCGCAGGGCGAGGTGATCAGCACCTACAACCTCTCCCTCGAAACGGGACAGACGAGCGCCGGCCTGGTCATCACGTCAGGCGGTGCCCTGACGGTGAACGGGGGCACGGCCAGCGCAACCATGGTCGACTCGGGCGGCATCGAATATGTCGCTGCCGGCACCGACACGGGCGCCATCGTGCTCGGCCAGCACCAGGTCTGGTCCGGCGCCAGCGCCACCAGCATGACCATCGCCAGCGGCGGCAGCGGCTATGTCTACGGCACGACCTCTGCGGTCGCCGTCAACGGCGGCGGCTTCCAGTATGTCGGCGGGCAGGCGCATCAGTCCGTCGCCAGCGGCACCACGATCAATTCCGGCGGAAACCAGTACGTTTTCGGCAGCGGCTTCGCCCTCGGCACGACGGTGCTGAGCGGCGGCAAGCAGGTCGTCGGCGGCGCAACCTCGTCCGGTGGTGGCGGCTTCGCGATGAATTCGCTGATCAACGCCGGCGGACAACTTCTCGTCTCTGCGGGTGGCAGTGCCGGCAGCTCCTACACCAGCAGCTCCTTCGTCTCGGGAAGCTGGGTGACGGCGACGCTGGTTTCCGGGAGTGCGACCATCGCCGGCGGTGCTGCCTATGTCTATTCCGGCGGCGTCACGCTCGGCACGCTGCTGCAGGGCAGCGGCGGCGTGTTGAATGTCTATTCCGGCGGCAGCGCCGCCTCGACGACCATCCAGTCGGGCACGAACCTGTACGCCTATCAGGGCGGCAGTTCGCTCGCCGCCACGGTCCAGTCGGGCGGGTTCGAAGTCGTGTGGGGCACCGGCAGCGTGGCCTCCGGCGCCACGGTCCAGAGCGACGGCTACGAGTACATCTACGACGGCGCCCAGGCCAGCAATACCACCATCCAGTCCGGCGGGAGGCAGCTCGTCTGGGACTCCGGGACGATCGCGTCGAACTCGCTGGTCCAGAGCTTCGGGCTCATGCATGTGCATAGTGGCGGATCGTCCGTGAACACGACGATCGTGGGCGGCCTGCAGGTCGTCTGGAGTGGCGGTACCGACAGCAACACTGTCATCAACGGTGGCAGCCAGCATGTCGGGCCGACCGGCTCGGCCTTCTCGGCCACGGTCAACAGCGGCGGCTTCCAGTACAACTACGGCGACGCGGTCGGAACCATCGTCAATTCGGCGGGCTCGGCCCTCACCTACTCCGGCGGCACGACGACCTCCGCGCAGATCAACGGCGGCGGCACCTATCATGTCATCGCCGGCGGCATTGCGGACGACCTCACCGTGACCAGCACGGGCCAGGCCTTCGTATGGTCCGGCGGCTCGCTGCAGGATGCCACGGTCAACGGCGGCTTCCTCGAGGTCCTGAGCGGCGGCGTGGCGAGCGGCTCGATCAGCTTCGTCACGGCGGGCGGCACCGTGAAGTTCGACGATTCCGACTCGATCAATTCACTGTTGAGCATCTCCGGCTACGGCTACCAGAGCGGCGCGATGATCTTCGGCGACATCGGCTTCACGTCCGGCGCGACATCGGCGATCTGGGACCAGTCGACGAGCAGCGGCGGCGTCCTGACGATCACCAGCGGCGCGCTGCAGGCCTCCATCAATCTCTTCGGCAACTATGTCGCCGGCGACTTCACGCTGGCGACCGATGGCGCCACCGGCACGCTGATCACGGACACGTCGCCCCCGGACGCTTTCAACCTGCTCGCCAATCCGCACGCCTAGGCCGACGCAGGGGCGGCGCACCCGCCCCGGCAGAACCGGTCGAGCTCACCCAACATGCCAGATCAAACCGCACCACCGCCCCAGCCGGTCCTCTCGGTCACGCTCGACACGCCGGCACTCGGCGCCCCTGCTGCACCGGTGCCCGCCGCGCCTTCGCCAGCCGTCCCGGAGGCACCTCCCAAGAGAGCGTTCCCGCCGCCGGCCCAGACCCCCCTGCTGCAGGGCCCCAAGGGCATCTGGTTCGACTTCAACGACGGCTGCCGCCTCGGCATCGACGACACCGGCCAGCTCCGCCGCATCCGGCTCAGCGACATCGATACCGACAACATCCTGTTCGAGACGCAGATCAAGTCCGGCCGGGTGAACAGCAGCAAGCGCTACTTCGTGCGTTTCCGCATCGAGGTCTGGGAGGGCGAGGAGAAGGTCTTCCAGCACGACTATTCGGCCGCCGACCGCGAGGTGCTGGTGCAGCTGCCGGTGGGCACGCTCGGCGACACGCTCGGCTGGTTTCCCTACGCCGTGCGCTTCAAGGAGAACCACGGTTGCCGCCTCACCGTGGCGATGGCCGAATGGCTGATCCCGCTGTTCCGCGACACCCACCCCGACATCACCTTCGTGAACCACGATCAGGTGAAGCCCGAGCGCTACTACGCCACCTACAATGTCGGGCTGTTCTTCGACGACAAGGAGGGCCTGCTGCAGCCGAGCGATTTCCGGCTGGTCGGCCTGCACCGCTCCGCCGGCTACATTCTCGGCGTCGATCCTTCCGAGACCCCGCCCCGGCTCGCGCTGGCCGACGCCTCGCGACCGATCCCGGAACGCTATGTCTGCATCGCCGCGCAGAGCACGACGCAGGCTAAGTACTGGAACAATCCGACCGGCTGGCGGGAGATCGTCGAGTTCCTTAAGAAGCACGGCTACCGGGTCATCTGCATCGACCAACGTGCCGTGCACGGCCATGGCATCATGTGGAACCACATTCCCTACGGCGCCGAGGACCAGACGGGCGACAAGCCGCTGCAGGAGCGCGCGCGCTGGCTGCGCCACGCCGACTTCTTCGTCGGCCTGTCGAGCGGACTTTCGTGGCTGGCCTGGGCCGCCGGCACCCCGACCGTGCTGATCAGCGGCTTCACCCATCCGACCAACGAATTCTCGACGCCCTACCGGGTCATCAACTATCACGCCTGCAACAGCTGCTGGAATGACGCGCTGGTGCGCTTCGACCACAACGACTTCCTGTGGTGCCCGCGCCACAAGAACACGCCGCGGCAGTTCGAGTGCACGCGGCTGATCACGGCCGAGCAGGTCAAGGCCGCGATCCGCCGGATCCCCGGCTTCCCGGCCGGCGCCGCTGCCCCCAGGCTCTGACGAGACCCGCCGCGCGCCGCCTTGCGCGGCCGGCCCTCAGCGCGTCGTCGCGGCGCCCACGGCGACCGCGGTCGCGCCGACACCCAGGAACGGCAGCAGGATCGTCATCACCTTCTGGATCTCCATGGACGGCGCGTTGGAGACGTAGACGATATCCTTGTTTCTCACCGGGAATCGCCGGGCGACGAAGAAGCCGATCGGGTCCCGCAGGGTCAGCCGATAGATCACCGGGACCTCGGGCAGCGCCGAAGGGTCGGGCCGCTGCAGGCCAAGCTGGTCGTAGTCGGCGGGCCGCTCGAAACGGATCACGAAGACACCGGTCGGGTCGGCCCGGGAGTCGTTGACGCCGCCGGCGCGGGCAAGCGCCTGCTCGAGCGTGATGCCGACCGCGTCGAACGGGATCACCGTGTTGACGCCGGTCGCGCCGGCGGCGGTGAAGGTCTGCGGGTCGCGCGCGACACTGACCACGTCCCCGGCCTGCACATAGACGTTTTCGGCCGGGTCGTTGAGGATGGCCTGCATCGGGATGCGGACCGATGCGCCGTCGCGCACCAGGGTCACGAACACTTCGTGCGCCGCCGCCCGGGTGCCGCCGGCCGCGGCTATGACGTCGAGAAGCCGGTCGCCGCGCGTGGTCAGCGGCACGCGCGCCCCGTTGGTCACCTCGCCGATCACCGTGACGGTGTTGGCGATGTTCCGGGTCACCGTCACCAGTACCTGCGGCTCGATGGCCTTCTCGCGAAGCGCCTGCACGATCGCCTGCTCGACCTCGGCGGGCGAGCGCCCGGCGACCCGCACGCGGCCGGCATAGGGCACCGTCAGGGCGCCATCGGGGCCGACGACCTGCTCGGGAATCGTGGCGGAGCGCGAGCCGGAAGCGCCGCGATCGTTGGCGGGCCCGGAAAACAACCCGCCGGCGGCCGCTTCCCAGATGACCACCTGGACGTAGTCACCGACCCCGATCACCTGTCGGGCGGCGGGGCGCTGCCGCCCGAAGCTGCCCTGGAGCGACGCCGCGCTCCAGCGCTGCATGATCGCGACGGTGTCGGCCGTCACGTCGACGAAAGCGAACCGTGTGCCGCCCGCCCGTCCCGGCCGGCCGGCAGCGGCGATTTCCGACGTCGTCGGACCGCTCGCAGGCAGGCTTTCACACGACGTGAGAAGGGCCACGGCCGGGAGCGCGCCCAGCAGGTGACGACGCGTTGCCAGGAGGCAGGAATGAGAGCGCACGGTCGTGGGATGCTGCTTCGAAGTCACACCTAGGAGTCTCGCGGAACGCGACGACGCGCAACGCATAACTGGCTGATCCTGGGGGATTTCCTGCCGAAAAGGCGAACGAGCAGGACCTGTCGCGAAAAACGCGACTGCCGGCAGGCATGGCAACCGTTCCTCCAGGCCGAAGGCCTTGACGAAAAGCACTTCATCCGACGATTCGCCCCTCCGCCATTTGCACGATCTCGTCGGTGAACTGGGCGGCCGCACGCGGATCGTGGGTGATCAGGATGACCGTGCGGTGCGCCGTGGCGGCGCGCAGGGAGGCGATGAGCCGGCGCGCGGTGCTCGCGTCGAGGTTCTCCGTCGGCTCGTCGAGGATCAGGATCCTGGGATCGCGAAGGAGCGCGCGCGCCAGGACGAGCCGGCGGGCCTGGCCCGCGGACAGGCGCGCGCCCGCCTCACCGATCCAGGTGTCGATCCCGTCGGGCAGGTCGCGCACGAACCCGGCGAGTTGCACGACCTCGAGCGCCTGTTCCATCGCCGCGGCGTCCGCCTCCGGCGCCGCCATCAGGAGATTGTCACGGACCGAACCGTTGAAGAGTTGCGCGTCCTGCGTGGCGATGCCGACGATGCGGCGCAGATCGTCCGGGCGATAGCGGCGCAGATCGTGCCCGCCCAGTTGGATATTTCCTTCATAGTCCCAGAAGCGCACCAGCAGGCGGCCCAGCGAGCTTTTACCCGCACCGCTCGGTCCCAGGATGGCGAGATGCCGGCCGTCGGGAATCGCGAGATCGAGCCCGTCCAGGGCGGGCGGCGAACTGGGCACGTAGCGCAATCGCACCGACGAGAAGACGACGCTCGCGTCGCGCGGGATGGGCGATGGGTCGGGCCCGGCAACGATGGACGGCGTTCGATCGGCGAGATCGAAGATGCGGCGGGCCGCTTCCCTCACCTCGCCCCAGCGTTCCATCGCCGCCGGCAACGGCGCCACGGCTTCGAAGGCCGCGAGTGCGGCCAGCGCCAGCGCCGGAACGAGAGCGGGCGCGACCTCGGGCAGAAGACCTCCTACGGCGACACTTGCCGAGGCCAGCAACGCGGCGCACCACAGGGCCAGACCGGCCGACAGGCCGACCGCCGCCTCCGCCATCACCCCCGCGCTCGAGGCGCGGCACTGACTGTCGACCAGGCGCTCGCCCAGCCCGTCGAGGACGGCGAGCTGCCGCTCGACGGCGCCCGCCGCCCGGAGATCCGTCAGGCCCTGCAGAAGATCGACCGTCGCCACGCGAAGGGCGGCCCGCGAGGCGACCGCTTCCGCGCCGGGCGCGGCGGCGGCGCGGCGCGCCAGTGTCGGCACGATACCACCGGCCACGATCAACAGCACGGCAAGCGCCAGCGCTGTCGGCGGATGCAGGGCGGCCACGACCAGCACGATCGCGACGCTGCACACCAGCGCCACGGCAATCGGCGACGCGAGGCGCAGATAGGCGTGCTGAAGGGTGTCGACATCCGCCTGCAGGCTGCCCGCCAGGTCGCCGCCGCGCCGCGACTGGAGCTGGCCCGGAGACAGCGGAATGAGCCTCTGGAACAACCAGAGGCGCAGGCCGGCCAGGAGTCGGAAGGTGGCCTCGTGGCTCAGCAGCCGCTCGCCATAGCGTCCGCCGGTGCGGACGATGGCGAAGAAGCGGATGCCCGCCGCCGGGAGGAAGTAGTTCATCATGCCGGTGGTGACGCCGGCGATTCCCATGGCGGCGATGAACCAGCCAGCGACACCCATCAGCGCCACGCTGGCCAGCACCGTGGCACAGGCGACCAAGGCCGCGAGCCCCATCCAGCCGCGCCACGGCCGGGCGAGCCCGAGCAGGCGGCGAACGAGAGCCCTGTCGCTCACTGGGTCGCTCATGGCGCGAGCCCCGCATCGCTGAGGAGGCGAGCGAAGCGACCATCGTCTGCCTGGAGTACGGCACGCGGCCCCTGCTCCACGATGCGGCCCTCGTCCAGGAACACGACGCGGTCGGCGAGACGAACGGTGGCGAGGCGATGCGTGACGATCAGCGTGGTGCGACCCGCGGCGAGCCGACGGATGGCGTCGGCTACCGCCGCTTCCGTGCCGCGGTCGAGCCCGGCCGTGCCCTCGTCGAGCAGCAGCACGCCGGCCTGCTCCTTGAGGAAGGCCCGTGCCAGTGCGAGACGCTGCACCTGGCCGCCTGACAGCGTCTCGCCATGCTCGCCGAGCGGCGTGTCGTAGCCGTGAGGCAGAGCCGCGATGAATCCGTCGGCCGCGGCCAGCCCAGCCGCCGCCCGCACGCGGTCGAGGCCTGCATCCGGGTTCGCCAGTCTTATGTTGTCGAGCACGCTGCCCTCGAACATGTGCGGCCGCTGCGGCACGACCGCGACATGCTCGAGCCAGTGCGCGGGGTCGAGGGTGGCGAGGTCGTGGCCGTTGACGAGGACCCGACCCGATTGAGGGCGCAGCAACCCCATGAGCAGCGACAGCAGCGTGCTCTTGCCCGCGCCGCTCGGCCCGACCAGCGCCACGATCTCACCCGGCACGAGGCGCAGGGAGAAGTCCCGGAGCGCGGGCCTGTCCGGCTCCCAGGCGAAGCTCACGCCTTCGCATTCCAGCGTGAGGGCCGCACCGAGGACGGGTCGCTCCTCTCCGGCCGGCATTGAAGGCTCGGCGTGCAGGTCGAGGATACGTTCGGCCGCCGCCAGGGCTTCCATGCGCGCGTGATAGTCGAGCCCGAGCTGGCGCAGCGGGGCGTAGAACTCGGGCGCCAGCAGCAGCACGAAGAACGCGGCTTCGAAACCCAGCGCGCCGTCGAGCAGGCGGAAGCCGATCAGCACGGCAACCAGCGCGATGCCCACGGTCGCGAAGAACTCCAGCGCGAGCGTCGAGAGGAAGGCGACGCGCAGCACCGCCATCGTGCTCTTGCGATAATCCTCGGCCGCTTCCGCGAGACGCTCGGCTTCGCGGTCGCCGGCATTCAGCAGACGCAAGGTCGTCAGCCGCTGCAGGCCGTCGAGCAGCCGGCCGGACAGGCGCAGGAGGCGCAGCCACTGCCGGCGGTTCAGCTTCTCCGCACCGAGCCCCAGCAGGATCATGAACAGCGGAATGACCGGCGCCGTCACCAGCAGCACGAGCCCGGAGATCCAGTCGCGCGGCAGGACGACGACCAGCACGAGCGGCGGCAGGACGACGAGCACGCCGAGATGGGCAAGGAAGCGCGACAGGTAGGCGTCGAGCGCGTCGACGCCCTCGAGCACGACGGTCGCGGCTTCGCCCGTGCTGCGTCCCGCGGTGGCCGCCGGCCCGAGCGATGCCAGATGGCGCAGCAGCGCCGACCGGATGCGGGCTTTCACCCGGCCCGCTGCCGCGAGCGCGGCGCGTCCCGACGCAGTGGCGAGGAAGAACCGCAGCACCAGCAGCGGAAGCACCGACAGAAGCCAGGGAAGCGCCGACGAGACGGATGCCGTGTCCATAACGACCGGGGCGATGGCATGGGCCAGCAGCCAGGCCTGCGGCACGGCGAGGGCCGCGGCGACCGCGCCCAGCACGATCGCGCGCCGCACGCCGCTCTTCGCGGCCTCGGCGATCTCGGCACGCAGCCAGCTCTCGACGCCGGCGCGACGACGGCCAGGCGAATCCGCCTGGATTTCGGTCATGGACGACGAATCGTCAGGTCAGCGAGGGGGACGCGAGGGCGAGGGCGCGTCGACGGCGCTGGAAACATCCAGCGTGCCGTCAGGGCTGCGAGCCGACCGGGCTGCGTCCTCCTGCGCCTCGAACAGCACGCCGGCCGAGACGGCGACCAGCACCATGAAGCCCGTGCCGAGGAACCAGGACAGGTACCAGGGCCCGTAGTCGCCGAGGATGATCCCGAACAGGATGGCCAGCGCGGCGAGCGCCATGGCGATGATGTAGCGCACGAACATGTCCGGTCCCCCTTAGTAGGCGTGGTCCGAGGTCTCGACGTGCTTCACGCTGACCTTGCCGCGCATCACCCAGAAGGCCCAGCTCGTGTACCAGACGATGAGCGGCATGAAGATCACGACGAAGCCCACCATCCAGGTCAGCGTCACGAGGCTCGAGCCGGAATTCCAGACCGTGAGGCTGTGCGAGGGATTGCTGGACGATGGCATGATGAAGGGGAACATGGCGGCCCCGACCGTGCCGATCACGCCGATCCAGGCCAGGGCCCCCAGCCACCAGGCGAGAATCGGCCGCCTGATCATGTGCGCCAGCACGCCCAGCAGAAGCCCGGCATAGGCCAGCGCCGGCAGCAGCCATAACAGCGGATGCGCGACATAGTTCGCCAGCAGCGCGCCGGGCGCCCGCATCACCTGCTGGTGCAGCGGCGTCTGCGGCACGCCGGGATCGGGTCCGGCCACCAACCTGAAGCCCTCCATTGCCGAGACCCAGAAGCCCGCGACCGTGAAGATCACGAGCGCCGCGAGGCCGCCGGCGATCGCGGCCCGCCGGGCGCGACTGCCGATCGGGTCGTCCGCACCGCTGGCAAGGCAGGAGCCGCCCATGTAGACCGCGAGCGCGACCGACATCAGCCCGCACAGGATGGCGAAGGGGTTGAACAGCCACAGGAAGCTGCCGGTGTAGTAGGACGTCAGGCGCCAGTCGAAATGGAACGGCACGCCCTGCAGCACATTGCCGATCGCCGCACCGAACACCACCATCGGCACCAGACCGCTCACGAACAACGCGGCGTCCCAGACGCTGCGCCAGGCGGGCGAGGCCAGCTTGCTGCGGTACTCGAATCCCAGCGGCCGCAGGATCATGCTCCACAGCAGCACCAGCATGACGATGTAGAAGCCGGAGAAGGCGGTCGCGTAGACCAGCGGCCAGGCGGCAAAGATCGCGCCGCCGCCCAGGATGAACCACACCTGGTTGCCGTCCCAGTGCGGACCGATGACGTTCAGCGCGACGCGCCGTTCCGAGTCGGTGCGCCCGACATAGCGCAGCAGGGTGCCGACGCCCATGTCCATGCCGACCATGGCGCCGATGCCCGTCAGCAGCACGCCGAGCAGGACCCACCAGACGACCAGGAGAATCATGTAGGTTTCCATGATGCGTCTCCCTCACTGCGCCGCGAGTTTGCGGCTGGCCGACGGAAGGCCGACGGCCGAGGCGTGACCGGCACCGTGTTCTTCCGGTCCCTTCCGGATGAACAGGAGCATCAGGTAGATCTCGACGATCGCGAAGGCGGTGTAGAGCAGTATGAAGCCCGAGAGCGAGAACACCATGTAGGCGACGCTATGGGTCGACGCCGAGAGCCAGGTCGGCAGCATCTCGTTGACGGTCCAGGGCTGGCGTCCGACTTCTGCGACCAGCCAGCCGAACTCGCAGGCGAGGAACGGCACCGGCACCATCAACAGGGCGGCCCACTGGAACCAGCGCTGCCGCTCGACCTGATTGGAAAGGGTCATCAGTGTCGCCAGCACGAGGTAGGCCAGCATCAGCAGGCCGAAGGCCACCATGAAGCGGAAGGACCAGAAGACGATCGCGACGTCCGGAATGGTATCGCGTGCGGCGCGGGCGATGTCGGCGTCGGTGATCTTCGAGAGATCGCCCTGGGGAGCGTAGCGCAGCACGAGAAAGCCGTAGCCCACGTCCGCGCCATGAGCCCTGAACTGGGCGAGCGCGGCTTCGTCGCGCGGATTGGCGCTCAATTTCTCCATCGCCTGGACGGCCGGGATACCGTTGCGGATGCGCTCCTGTGCCTGGACCTGGAGCTGGTCTATCGCCGGCACGACGCCGTCGAGAGAATGCGTGACCAGGATCGACAGCATCGCGGGAATCTGGACCGTGAAGTAGTTCTTCTGCTCGGCCTGGTTCGGAAAGGCGATGGCGTTGAAGGCCATCGGCGCCTTCTCCGAGGTCCACAGCGCCTCCATGGCGGCAAGCTTGGTCGGTTGGACCTTGGCCCCGACGTAACCCAGCGCATCGCCCAGCGTGATGACGCCGGCGCCGCCCAGCATGCCGAAGACCGCCGCGACGCGGAACGAGCGGCGGGCGAGATCGAGATGGCGGTTCTTCAGCATGTACCAGGCGCTGATGCCGCAGACGAAGATCGCCGCCGTCACGTACCCCGCCAGCACCGTGTGGACAAACTTGGACTGGGCGTCGGGATTGAAGAACAGCGCGCCGAAGTTCTGCAGCTCCATGCGCATGGTGATGGGATTGAACTCGGCTCCCTGCGGATGCTGCATGAAGCTGTTGGCCACCAGGATCCACAACGCCGAGAAGTTCGATCCCAGCGCGACGGCATAGGTCACGATGAGATGCTGGGCCTTGGACATCTTGTCCCAGCCGAACACCATCAATCCGATGAAGGTGGATTCAAGGAAGAAGGCCATCAGGCCCTCGATCGCGAGAGGCGCGCCGAACGTGTCGCCGACGAAGCTCGAATAGAACGACCAGTTGGTGCCGAACTGGAACTCCATGGTGAGGCCGGTGGCGACGCCCAAGGCGAAGTTGATCAGCAGCAGGCGGGTCCAGAACTGGGCCATCTGCTTGTAGATCTCACGACCCGTCGTGACGTAGACGGTCTCCATGACGGCCAGCAGCACGGTCAGACCGAGCGTCAGCGGCACGAACAGGAAGTGGTAGAGGGCGGTAGCGGCGAACTGCGCGCGCGACAAGTCCACGACGAGATCATTCACCATCGATAGCCCCCATCCCCCGTACTCCCGCGCCCGGAGAGACTCGCCAAGCGCGCATCAACATACCACTTTCAGACGCCTCGTTCATGCGACCCTATCGACAGATCGGGTAGGGTCGCGCGTCCGCACGTCAGAGAAGGAATGTCACACCCGGGTTGTCGGGTTCTCAGATCGACCATCGCAGGCTGTCCCGCCTTCGATTGCCGATCGCCTATGCAAACGAAAGTATAGGCTGACCAGACGAACGAGTCCGACGACCAACCCTTCGGGTGATGCACGTCCAGAGGGCGATGCGCTGCCGACCTCTCTGAAGAGCATCGGCACCGCCGTCGCGAGCGGGAGCACCGTCGTCCGAAGCGGGATCAAAGGCGAACTCACCGAGATCGATTTTACCGACCACCAGCGGGTGCAGGTCGGGGACATCCTCGTGCGGGTCGATTCCCGCAGTCCCCGAGCGCAACTGGACGGCACCGATCCGGGCTCCCGCGAACTTCGAGCGCCGACCGCGGGCCTTGCAGGTAGGCCGATACACCACGTCGGTGACATCATCACTCCTGCTGACAGAGTGGGCCTCGTTGCCATCGGTCGGGTCGAACCCATTTTCGTGGGGTTCACCCTACGCGCGTCGGTATTCCCGGCGGTTCAGCGACAAGAGGCTGACGGCCCCGTCCGGGCATAGGCCTACGGCGACGACAGCTGACCGAGGGGAGTCGGGTGGCTATCGTAGCGGGCCCGTCGCCACGGACCAGACCGGAACGAACCAGCCGACCGGCCGGGCCGAATCCCCAGGATGAACTGGACATGACAGAAAAATGACGAGTTAAATCAACGGGTTACCCCGCCTGTGATCATTGTGGCAAATATGCAACATTTGTTGGACGGGTAAGGCAGGCTTCGCCACTATGCCCCTTGGCCGTCGGCCACTCGGTACTGGTTCCAAGGAGAAAGATTTCATGGCTTTGAGAAACGGGCGCGGCACCACCTCAAACGTACAGACGATCCTCAAGGCGACGACTTATTCGATCACGGTCCTGGCGGCCGTGGCTCTCTTCGGAGCGGCAGGCACCCTGTCGCCCGCCCTGGCTCAGGCCAGCAAGGCGCCTCCCAAGGCGAAGATCAAGCCGGTGGCCAAGGCCGCCCCGGCCGATCCGACGGATCGCATGGCCGACCAGCTCAATGCCAGATGGCAGCAGGAAAATAGCGCTGCGTTCTCCGGCTTCACCGCCGCGACGCCCGCTCCTGCTTCCGGCGCCAGCACGGCGGTGACTCCTGTCGCCTTCTCCACCGGCCCGGCAGGCGCCGCAGCGGCAAAGGGCACCGGTGAATGGGGCGATCGCCTCGTGTCGCGGGCCATGAATTACCTCGGCACGCCCTATCGCTACGGCGGCACATCGCCGAGCACGGGCTTCGACTGCAGCGGCTTCGTCTACTATCTCTACGGCGCGGTCTTCGGACAGCGCATCCCGCGCATGCCGCACGACATGGTGCGCGAGGCCACGCCGGTTGCCCGCAACGACCTGCAGAAGGGCGACCTCATCATGTTCGGCCATCGCGGCGGCACCATCACCCATGTCGGCATCTACAGCGGCAACGGACAGTTCGTGCACGCCACGCATCGCGGCTCGCCGGTCATGGTGACGTCGCTCGATGCCGACTACTACAACACACGCTACCTGAAGGCCGTCCGGCTCTCGCCGCAGTAACGGCGACCCGTCTCGCCGTATCGCCCACCGGTACGGCCGAGTGACGCCGACCTCTCCGCCCGGCAATAATGACGCCGGAAAAAACGGAGAAGAAGAATGCCGGCGTCGTATGAAACCCACCGCAAGCAGCTCGAGCTGATCCTCGAGGCCTGGGGCATGCCGAAGGCGACGGCGGCCGGGACGGCGGAGATCATGAGCTGGGCCGACCTGCACGGCATCGACACGCACGGCATCTCGATGGTGCCGCCCTATGACGAGCGCCGCCTCGGCAACAAGCTCAATATCCGCGCCGAGCCGAAGGTCGTGAAGGAGACTCCCGTCTCGGTGCTGGTCGACGGCGGCGGTGGCCTCGGCCATCCGGTAGGCCGCCGTGCCATGGAGATCGCCATCGACAAGGCGAAGAAGACCGGAATCGGCGTGGCGGCGGTGCGCAACTCCGGCCATTTCGGCGCCTGCGGCTTCTACGTGCTGCAGGCCGTCGACGCCGGCTTGATCGGCATGGCCACGACCTCGGCCAGCGGCATCAACATGGCGCCGACCAACGGCGCGCAGGCCCGCCTCGGCACCGACCCGATCGCCTTCGCCGCCCCCGGCAAACCCGGCGAGCCCTTCCTGCTCGACATGGCGACCACGACGGTCGCCGCCGGCAAGATCCGCAACAAAGCGAACGAGGGTCTGCAAACGCCACCCGGCTGGCTGGTGACGAGGGACGGGCTCCCCAGCACCGATCCGCACGAGGTCAGCAAGGGCGGCTACATGACGCCGCTCGGCGGCACGCCCGAAGGCAGCAGCCACAAGGGCTACGGGCTCGGCGCCATGGTCAACATCCTGAGTTCGGCGCTGTCGGGCGGGGTGATGGTGACGGACCCGACGCGCAACACGCGGCCCGGCCCGATCGACATCGGCCACTTCTTCCTGGCGATGGATCCCGGCATGTTCCGCGACACCGCCGACTTCCAGGCCGACGTCGCCGCCTTCTGCGACACGCTGCGCGCCACCCGGCCGGCCGATCCCGCGAAGCCGGTGCAGGTGGCGGGCGATCCCGAGCGGCGCATCGCCGCCGCGCGAATGAAGACGGGAATCCCCGTCGGCCCCAACCTGCTTGCCAAGGTCAAGGAGATCGCGCTCGCCTCGGGTGCCGAATGGATCATGGAAGGCTGACGGCGCAAATGCCCTCCTCGTGGCGGCCCTCCCCGGCGAGGCTTCTGCCCGCCAATCCCGCGCTCTACGACGGACCGCTGCTTTCGTTCTGGGTGGCGATCGTCTGGCTTGGCGCCACCACCGTACGCTCCTGCATCCATCTGCTGGCGCCGGACGGGGGCGCGCAGTCGATCGCGACGATCGAGGTCGCGGCCGTGACCGGAGGCTCGAACATCGTGGCGGTCTTCGGCCAGTGGGGTGCGATCCAGCTCCTCCTCGCCCTGCTGCTCTGGGTGCTGCTGCTGCGCTGGCGCGGAACGGTGCCGCTCGTACTGCTGGTCTTCACGCTCGAGCCCGTGTTGCGCGGCCTGGCGGGACACCTCAAGCCGTTGACGACGATGGGCACGGCCCCGGGCGCCGCCCTCAACTGGCTGGTGCTGCCGGTCATGGCCTTCTTCCTCTATCTGTCGCTCTGCCCGGCACGTCGCTGACCGCTCACCTCGGCGGCGTCACCTGATCGGCGAAAGCATGACTTCGCCCGTGGGCTTGAACCGGACGCCATAGGTCGCGCCGTTCAGGCACACGGCCGTCAGGATGGCGTCGTATTCGACCCGTCGAGGCGACTCGATCCTGTGGATGCCGTTGCAGGGAGCCCGCTCCTTGACCAGGGCCTCCATCACGACCGCCTTCAAACGAGGCAGCACGCTTCGGTCGTCGGGCGGCGGAACGCCGAACACGGCGACGATCTGGGCCGCCATCCAGCCCGGCGCCACGTACAGGCCCGTTCCCACGAGTCCTATAAAGAGGACCATGAGCATTCCGACGAGCTTCCCCAAGAATGTATCCCCCTACGCGGGTTCGGGCTCGCCGATGGCCTTGGCGCCGAGTAGTGCGTCGATGTCGGCCTCGCTGTAACCCACTTCCGCGAGGATCTCGCGCGTATGCTCTCCCAGCCGGGGCGGCAGGCGGTGGATGGCGGCCGGGCTTTCCGAAAAGCGCGCCGGCGGGCGCGCCTGCTGGATCGTCCCTTCGGTCGGATGCTCCAGCTTCTGGAACAGACCGACGGCCTTCAGATGAGGCTGCTCGCCGACTTCCGTCATCTTCGCGAAGGACGCATGCGGAACGTCGATCCGGAGCAACAGCTCTTCCCATTCCGCGGTGGTCCGCTCGAGCGCGATCTCCTTCATCCGCGCGTAGATCGCGTCGATGTTGGCCGCCCGCTTGATCGGGTCGCGAACCGCGAACTCCTCGATGCACTCGGGATGGCCGACGGTTTCGAAGAAGGTGCACCAGTTCTCGCCGGAATAGGGAAGCATGGTGAGCCAGCCGTCCCTGGTCTTGACCGGCTTGCGTTCCTTGACGCGCTTGTATCCCACCGGCCCGATCGGGGGGACGAACGCATGCCCGCCCAGCATTTCGATGCTGTTGAAGGCCGCGACGGTCTCCAGCATCGGCACTTCGACCAGCTGGCCCTTGCCGGTGCGCTCGCGATAGACGAGCGCGGCGGCCACGGCGCCGGCGAGCGCCAATCCGCAGAGCTTGTCGCCGACGAGGCTCGGCACGAAGGCCGGCTCGTCGTCGGTGCCGATGGACGAGGCGAGGCCGGAGGCCGCCTGAACAATCTCGTCGAAGGCCGGCCGCTTGGCCCAGGGCCCGTCCTGGCCGAAGCCGGTAGCCGCCGCATAGATGATCTTGGGATTGAGAGCCTTGCAGGCCTCGTAGCCGAAACCGAGCCTCTCGAGCGCCGCGGGACGAATGTTCGTCACCAGCGCGTCGGCCCGCGCGATCAGACGCCGAAGCACCTCGGCGCCGCCGGCGGTCTTGAGGTCGACCGCCACGCTGCGCTTGTTGCGGTTGGCGGCCATGAACTGCCCGCTCATGCCCCTGTTGCGGAACTGGCCGGTATAGCGCCACTGGTCGCCGGTGAGCCCCTCGACCTTGATGAGCTCGGCCCCCCAGTCGCCCAGCGTCTGGGCACCAAAGGGCCCGAACAGGACGGTCGTCAGGTCCAGAATGCGCAGGCCGGCGAGCGGCCCGGTTGCCTCGGTCATTGCAAATCCCACGGATGGTCGGTTGGACGACTCAGATAGACAAGGGCGCGCAGCAGCGGAAGCGCGGCCAGCCGATCACCGAAATGCACTGACGGCGGAAGTCTCTTTTGCCGCATCGGATCCGACCGAACGTGACCGTGCGCACGATCGCCCCTCTGGCCAAATTTCCCACCCCGACGATTTGAAGGGCATGTTAGCGTAAACACCGAACCGAGCGTTGCGTGATATGGCCGTGTGTGGAGTGTGGGAATGACCGACTTTGTCGTAACAAATTTGAACGATAGCGGTGCCGGCTCCCTTCGCGAGGCCATTCAGGCTCTAAATGCCACCGCACCCGACTCGTCCAATTCGATCGGCTTTTCCGTTGCGGGGACGATCGTACTGGCAAGCGATCTTCCAGACGTTTCCCGGCCTGTTTTCCTCGTTGCGGGCGATACGGCCACCGGCAACCCGCCGACCGTCGGCATCGACTTCAACGGCAATGCCGGTCTGGTGTTCGCCACCGGTTCGCAGGGCTCGCAGCTCGTGGGCCTTGCCCTCGGCGGTGCGAACGGTGCCGGCGTCACGCTGAACGCCGGGAACATCCTTCTCAACAACAACTTCATCGGCCTCGCCCTGGATGGAAGTGCTGCCGGAAACAGCGGCGACGGCGTGTTCGTGGCCGCGTCGTCGTCGGGCAACCAGATCGGGACAAACCCGGAGAACATCGCGCTCTCCCAGGCGGGCGAACCGACCACGGAAGTCGTCTCCAATGTCATCTCCGCGAACGGCGGTCATGGCATCAACCTGCAGGGATCCGACGGCAACACGATCGTGTCCAATCGCGTCGGCACGAACGCCGACGGCACGTCCGCGATGGGCAATGGCGGCAACGGCATCTATCTCACGGCCGGGGCGGACGGGAACGTGCTCGGTGGCCCGTATGCGGGCTACGATTCGGACGGCGCCCAGAACAATCCGACGGGCAACAAGGGCACGGCGGCCGACATCGTCATCGTGGCGCCGCCGCTCGGCAATCTGGTGTCCGGCAATGCGGGCGACGGCATCCGCATCGACTCCAATTCGACTGGCAACACGCTGTTCGGCAACTATGTCGGCACGGCCGCCAGCGGTACTTCGGCGCTCGGCAACCAGGGCGACGGCGTCGCCATCGTCGATTCCGACCTCAACTCGCTGCATGGCTGCCAGGTCGTCGACAATCCGTTCATTTACTACAACGTGGTCAGCGGCAATGCCGGCAACGGCATCCTGGTCACCAATTCCGATCACGTCACGATCCGCGCGAACTTCGTGGGCCTCGGCGCCGACAATGCGACGGTCGTCGCCAACGGCAACGACGGCGTCCTGATCAACGGCACATCGCAGAACACCCAGGTCGGCGGCGTCATTCCGCTCGGCAACGTCATTGCGGGCAATGCCAACAACGGCATCGAGGTCGCCGACACGGCCAGCGGCTTCAGCACGCTCAACACCTTCGCCGGCATCACCGCGTTCTTCGGTGCGGCACCGAACGGCAACAACGGCATCCTGATCACGTCCACGGGCGGCAACCAGACGATCCAGACCAACGTGATCTCGGGCAACGTCAACAACGGCATCGAGATCTCGGGCAATGCCTCGGACGTCACCATCGTCCCCAACATCATCGGCCTCGACACGCGCGGCGACGGCATCATCGCCAACGGCGGCAACGGCATCCTGATCACCGGGACGGCCCACGACATCGTCGTCGCCAACGTGGACGTCGAAAGCAACCTGTCGGTGATCCGTGGGAACACCGTCTCCGGCAATGCCCAGTACGGCATCGTGATCGCCGGCAACGCCTACAACAACGTCATCGCCGACAGCGCCATCGGCACGGACATCCAGGAAGAGGCCGCCCTGCCGAACGGAGCCGGGGGTGTCCTCGTGTCGTCGACCGGCACGGGCAACGTGATCGGCCAGGCCCTCACGGGCTGGTCGCCGTTGCCGTCGCCGGCTGCCGCCGTGAACGTCATCAGCGGCAATACCGGCAGTGGCGTCGAGCTTGCCTCCGGCGTCAACGGCAACGCCGTCATCAACAACTGGATCGGCCTCGACATCGAGGGCCGTGCCTCGCTTCCCAACGACAACCCGCTTCTCAACGACGGCGGCAACAACCTGATCTACGGCAACTACACGAGCTCGCCTCCGGGTGCGCTGCCCGTGCAGTCGCCCACGGACCAGCTCGAAGCGCTCTATATCGGCTGGTTCGGCCGCGCCGCGGATCCGGCGGGCTTCGAGCAGCAGATGAACGGCTATCTGACGCAGATCCTGGCGGGCGTTTCCCTGAGCGACGCCGCCATCGCCCTGTCTGCGAGCTTCGCCACCTCGCCGGAAAATGCGCCCTATGCATCGCTGGCGTCGCTGCCCACGCCGGTCGCGTCGCCCACTCCCGCACAAACGGCGCTGGTCGCCAGCTTCATCATTCAGACCTATGAGAACCTGTTCGGTCGTGCCGCGACGGGCGGCGAAGTGTCGGAATGGAGCGGCGCGTTCTTCGATGGAAGCGTGAGCTACGCCGCCCTCGTCTACGACATCGCGGTGTCGGCAAATTCATCCGCCGACATCACGGCGCTCAACGCGAAGATCGACGCGGCTTCGTACTTCACGACCGCAATGTCTGGCGTCGACGCCGGTCCTCCATCGCTCGCGGCAATGGAGGCGGCCGTCGCCACCGTCGTCGACGAAACGACGGAACTGGCATCGGAAGCCAATACAAGCGCTTTGGTCGGCTCGACCCATACCCAGATCGACTACCAGGCGGTCCTGTCGCCCGGCGACATCACGACGGGCGTGCGCGCCGACCTCAACGGCTCGGTGATCCTGACCGGGAGCCAGTCAACCGCCGGCTCGCTCGTGACGACGGCCTACCTCTACCAGGGCCCGCTGAACAATACCGAGGCGGGCACGCTCTACGTGCTGACGCCGGATTTCACCGGCGTGACATCGGCCACGCTCTACGGTCCGGACACCTCTGTCTTCACGCCCGGAATCGGCCTTGGAAACGTCCGCGCGGTGGGCAGTTTCCAATCGTCGGCGAGCCCCGCCGGCGTGATCAACCACGGCATGATCTACGAGGGCCCGGTCACCGGCGTCAGCGGCACCTGGACTCAGATCGATGTGCCGTCGAACGGCGTCAATGTCGTGGGCGGCGTGGTGATCGGGACACCCGTGGCCGACACCATCCTCCACAGCACGATGGGCAACCTGGTCGTCGGCAACTACGACCTCGACCCGTCCGGCGAGGCCGGAGCGAACGCCTTCATCTACAATATGGTCTCCGAGCAATACACTCTGCTGAACATCAACGGCAGCTACGACAACCTCACGTCGCTCTATGGCATCTGGCAGAACGGGGTCGGCAGCACCTCCTACACGATCGCCGGCGGAACCCGCGGCGACTCAGGCCTGAACGTCGCCTTCCTGGCCACCTACGATTCCTCGACCGGCGCCATCGCCAAGCAGACCTATTACACAGGCTTCAACGAGCCCGGCGTCGTCACCCATTTCGAGAACATCACGGCCGTTCCCGGCGGTTTCAATCTCGTTGCCACGACGGATCGGGGACCCGCCTTTGCCTCCGTCACCATGAATCCGGACGGATCGTTCAGCGAGGCGACGTGGACCGGGATCGATCTGCCGGGCAGCGACCTGCTGACGGGCAACATCGCCTACCAGAATGTCGTCGGTGGTATCTACAACACCTCGGAGGCTCCTGAGTTCGTATCCGTCTACCTCGGAGTGGTGGAGGAAGCGCTCGTGAGTGCCGCGGGCGGGCTGATCATGCCCGTGGGCGCCCACGAGTTCGCCTATGCATTGTCGGTCGGCGCCAGCACCGGTGCCACGATCGTTGGATCCACAAATGCCGGCAACGTGCTGGGCGGCTCGATCGGCAACGACATTATCACGGGAAGCCTCACCCAGGCCGACACGATCTTCACCGGCGGTGGCGCCGATACGGTCACCCTCTCGACGACGACGACCGGGCAGGATCGCGTCGAGCTCTTCGCCGCAAATGGAAGCAACAACGCCGCGGCGCTCAGTGCAGGCGCGCCCGTCAACGCCGTGGCGGGCAGCATTGTCGACGCCAACAATCTCCCCCAGCTTGGCTGGTGGGGACAGGCAACGGCCCAGTTCGGCGGACCGGCCTCGAGTGCTGCGACGAATGCCGGATTCGGCACTGGCACCAGCCTGGATATGTCAATCGTCTTCAACTTCTCGGCCACGGCCGACACGGTCGACATAGCCCTCAATGCGTTCAGCAACCTTCTGCGTGGGCTGGGCGATGACGACGCGCCCACCCCCGGCAGCGCCGTGTTCAGCAACCTCGTTGGACCCGGCGGCACGGTCACCGTCGCCAATGCGAACGTCCTGCTGATCGACAGCCCCCTGGGCTTTTCCAACGCCGCCGCGCTTGCGGCCGAGCTTGCGGCCAACCCGATCACCTTCGCGGCCGCCCAGACGGAACAATTCAATCATTACATCGTCGCGTACGAAGACCTTGATGGAAATGTTCGCATCGCGGACATGGACATCCAACTCGGAGCTTCACCGTCGTTCACCACGACGAATGGCGGGGCAACGCTCGCCATCTCGGACATGGCGGAACTCGAGGGCGTGTCGCTCGATGAGCTCACGCCGGCCAACATCACCTTCCTCACCGGCAACGAAATCGCCAACTCGACCTTCCTCGATTTCACCGGTTATCGGATCACCTCCGAGACAACGGTCGAAGCCGCATACGACCTCGACCCCAGCCAGGTTCAGGATTTCGACGGCGACACCGACTTGGGCATTAACGTCGCCATCATCCTCGATCGCGCCGCGGACCCGACTGCGCTTCTCAATTCCGACTGGGGCACACGGCAACAGACGCTCGACTCGCTCAACGCCAGCGGAACGCTGTGGTCAACCTACGGTGCCGACGAGACGCTCTATGACAGCGTCGTCGCGCAGCTGCAGAGCGCGCCCTATGGCCTGACGGTCCTCGACGGGAGCAACAGCAACTATGTCAGCTCTGCCGAATCGCGCACCATATGGGTGGAGATCAACACCCAGGCCGATTTCCAGAACCTGTTCCAGACCTCGCTGAAATATTCGACGGAAACGGGCCTCACTTTCTGGAACGGCCAGCTGTCGCTGCCGCCGGAATGGAACGTGGCAGGCTTGTGGGTCGATACGAGCACCGTGCCCCAGCCGTCCGATCTCGGCGGCACATCGGTCATCCTCCCGCAGGGTGCGCAAAGCGTCGGGAACTCGGCAACGACAATCGCGCAATGGGCACCGCAGGACATTGCGGCGCTCTACAACTTCCCTCTCGATGGGGCACTCGTCCAGACGGGAACGATCGGACTGATCGAGCCCGGAACCGGAACGTACCTTGATGGTGACCCTTCAGGCAGCGACTTCCAGGCCCGGCTCACCGCCTATCTCGAAGGCATCAATCGGGGCGGGGGGACCGGAACCGTCCTCCCGCCTCAGGGCATCGACGGACAATACTTCTCGAGCGGAGAGCGTTCCCTCGATGTCGGTGTCGTTGCCGCGATCAATCCGAACAGCGACATCGCGCTGTACAACGGCTCGGGTGGCACAGACCTGACCGGGAACGCCCAGTCCTCCGTATTCACGGCCGTGCAGAGCGCCATCTGGGACACGGTCTACAATCCGGCCGTGATCTCCAGTTCATGGAGCGATTTGCAGAGTATGAGCCCGGGCTCCCCGTTCTATACGGCCTACCAGGAACTCTTCGCGGATGCCGCTCTTCGCAATCAGACGAGCCTGATCGCCGCCGGCGATGGCGGCTCGAGCGGTGAATTCGGCAACGGCCTGACCAACGTCAGGGATAACGACAGTTCGCCCTACAACATCCTGGTCGGCGGCACGTCGATCTCGACGCAGGGACTGGCGCAGATCGATCCGACCCTGAACACGACTGTGCTGGCATCGGCTCTCGCCGGCAACGCGAGTACGATCTGGCAGCTCGTTGCGGGCGGTCTTACCCGCATGCCGAGCAGCCTGTCGTCGCTGCAGTTCTTCATCGAGACCGTATGGAACACGTACTATCTCGACGGAAGCTTCATCACGGGCCCCGGCAACACCGCTTTCGAGGTGGGCTATCTGCAAAACTCGACCGGATTGGGAGGTGTCGACACATCGCAGCCGGTTCCCTGGTATCAGGCCGCTTTCGGGCTCCTCCCCACCACGACTGACCCCTACAACCAGACCGGAAGAGGTGTACCGGACGTTGCTGCCCTCGCCGGCGGAAACCTCTGGTATACGGTACCGGACGACGACCTGGACGCCCCCCCCACGTACAGCGGCGGCACCAGCGCGGCGGCCCCCCTCTGGGCCTCGCTCATCACCCAGTTCAATACGATCTTCGCCGATCAGGGGCTTCCCAATCTCGGCTATATGAACGACCTGTTGTACATCGCTGCGGCAGTGACGCCCGCGTCGTTCAACGACATCACCATCGGCAGCAACACGTCATCGTTCCTGTACGCAACGCCGGGGACCTACACGACGCTCGACTTCGAGGGAACCGGGAACGTCAGCATCGACACGACGGGCTTCGGCTACTCGGCAGGCTACGGATACGACCTGGTGACGGGCCTCGGATCTCCCAACGGCGTGTTGCTGGGCCGGGCGCTGACCGCGATCGCGCATTCCCAGATCGAGTATGCGGACCTCCCGGACATACTGGATTCGACCAACGGCGGCTGGACCAGCGGGGTGAACCAGACGTTGCTGTTCCAGACCATGTCGCCCGGCGGTGCCAACGTCAGCGTCGATATCGGCGCCAGCAGCCTGAATTACTCCAGTGGAGCCTCCGGCGCTTTCGCGTGGACCAGCGGCTTCGCCCAGCAGACGCTGCAGGCTGATTTCGATCCCGGCCTGATCGTGATGTTCGACAAGCAGTCGCAGGGGGCAGTGACCCAGTTCTCGGCAGCATCGGGGGCAAGCCTCACCGTCGACATCAACTCCGACAGCGCTTCCGCCATCCAGGGTACGCTGACGACCGATTTCGGCTTTGCCGACTTCATGTCGGACACCGGCGTCGTGCGCGTGGCGCGCGCGGTGGCGGTGGCAGAGACGGTCGGCGGTCTCGATGACCAGGCTGCCATCGTGCGGATCCGCCAGGGCGGCCAGGATTCGGTGGCAGTCAGCTTCTACAGGGTCGACGATTATGCCGGCACCATCGGCGGCCTGGCACCGGGCTCGGCAGGCTACGCCACCGCTGCGCAGGCTCGCATGTACGAGCTGGCTTCCGGCGGCACGTCGCTCGGCGGCCCGGGCTACGGCGGCTACAGAGAGAACACGCTGCTCGACATCGACTCCGGCGACCTGATTGCCATGACACTCACCAATGGGAGCAGCGGCAGCACGTTCTGGGGCTTCCAGCAGGCCAACCCTGATGGCCAGGGCCACCTCTGGAACTACGGCCTCAATACCTGGGGCTGGGAGGATCTCATGGGCGGTGGCGATCGCGATTACAACGATCTCCTCGTGCAGTTCGATTTCACGAGCACATACGGCAGTGGCTTGCTGGTCTGACGCTCACAGGCTGCGGCGACTCATCACGCCGGATTCGTCGGGCCCGAGGTCAGGCGCCGCATGTGGCGGCGCATGCCATGATAGTCGTTGATGGCGTTGTGCATGGTGCGACGGTTGTCCCAGATCGTGAGCGTCCCGGGCTTCCAGTGGACGCGGCAGGTGAATTCCGGCCGGGTCGCGTGCGCCTGCAGCCAGTCGATCATCGGCTTGCTTTCCTCCGGCGTCATGCCCTCGAAGGCGACGGTGTGGCCAATGCTGCAATAGAGCGCCTTCTGGCCGGTCTCCTCGACCGTGCGCACGATCGGATGCACCGCTTCGAAGGAATCGGCTTCCTCGGTCCCGGTGATCTTCATGCCGCCGACCACCGCGTGATGCGCCTTGCGGCCGCCGAGATGCTTGAGGCCGGCGCTGTTCACCCCCCTGAGCGTACCCAGCATCTCCTTCAGGCGGTCCGAGAGACTCTCGTAGGCGGCGACCATGTCGCAATAGAGCGTGTCGCCGCCCCGCTCCGGCGTCTCCAGCGCATAGAGCAGGGTCGCGAGCGGCGGGGTCTTCATGTAGGTCGTGTCGGAATGCCAGCCGCCGCCGAAATTGCGCTTCTCGGCCGGCTCCTTGACGATGTCGAACAGGAACGGGAAGTCGTCCATGCCCTTAACGAAGGGATAGTGGTTCGGCTCGCCGAACCGCGCGCCCACGTCCATCAGGTCCTGCGGCGACAGTTCCTGGTCGCGGATCGCGATGACCTTGTGGTCGAGAAACGCCTGGTGGACCTGCGCCCAGTCGTGATTGTCCATCGTGCGCAGGTCGACGCCCGTCACTTCCGCCCCGAGAGAGCCCGCAATCGGCGTCACGGTGATGCTGCTGCTGGCCATGCGATCGCTCCTGATGATTTCGTGTGCGACTCGATCGATTAAAGACCCGGCCGTGCGGTGTCGGCAATCGCCCGGCTGATGGTGTCGTCGCAGAGCGGGGTTTCGCCTCGCGAGGTCCTGCGCATAGCCGGGCCCGCATGCCCGCGGTTAAACTGCCGTGCAAAATCGAACGGATACGACATGAAAAAAGACAGCAGCACCTACTGGAAGAAGTCGCGCGTCGAACTTCGGGCCGCCGGCTTCGAGCCCGACAGGACGGCGCAGACCAGCGCCGTCGTCACCATCGCCAGCGCCTACACCAACGCCCATCGCTGCAACAACCGGGTGCGCACCATCAGCGACCTGCTGGTCGAACTGCTGGCCGAGCGCGGCGGAAACGGGCTGATCGTCGGGGCGCCTGCGGTGTCGGACGCGCTGACACAAGGCACGCCCACGGCCGGCTACAGCCTGGTGTCGCGCGACGTCGTGGCCGACTGTTTCGAGATCGGCCACTACGCCCATCACGGCGACGCGATGATCGTGATCTCGGGCTGCGACAAGACCGGCGCCGCCGCCCTGATGCCGCTCGCCCGCACCAACGCCTTCGGCCTGGTCCTCTATCCCGGCACCAGCTCGCCCGGCCGCGTCTCGTTCGGCGCCTGGGCCTCGAAGGGCAACAACCTCACCATCATGGACTATGTCGAGGGTCGCGCGGCCAACGAGGCGGGCCGGATTTCGAGCGAGGAACTGCTCGAGCTCGAAAGCAATGTCATGCCGGGCAGCGGCACCTGCGGCGCGATGTTCACCGCCAACACGATGAGCACGATCGCCGAGGCGATCGGCATGATGCTGCCGCGCGGCGCCTCGCATCCGGCGGATTACAAGGCCGGTAGCGACATCCACGCCGACGTGCGCGCCCAGGCCAGGGCCTCGGTCGACGCGCTCTACCGGCTGATGGAGGCCGGCATCCGCCCGCGCGACATCATGACGGAGAAGGCCTTCGAGAATGCCATCGCCACGGTCTATGCGATGGGCGGATCGACCAACATGTACCTCCACCTGCTGGCCATCGCGCGCGAGGCGCAGGTGCCGATCACCATCGAGCGCATCCAGCAGGTCGGCGAGCGCATGCCGCTGATCTGCAATCTGCAGCCGCACGGCCCCTATGCAATGGTGAGCCTGCACGAGATCGGCGGCGTGCCCGTGGTGATGAAGGAGCTGCTGCGCCATGGCTTCCTCCATGGCGACGTCATGACGGCAACGGGCAAGACGCTGGCGGAGAACCTGGAATCGGTGCCGACGCTAGAGGAACTCGGCGCGCAGGACATCGTGCTGCCCGTGTCGAAGCCGGCGGCGCCCGCGAACAACCATATCAGCGTGCTGAAGGGCAACCTCGCGCCGGAGAGCTGCCTGCTGAAGCTGAGCGGCAAGACCCTGGAGAAGGGCGAGTTCCGCGGCACCGCGCGCGTCTTCGAATCGGAGGCCGACACGATGAAGGCGATCCGCGCCGGCGAGATCGTGCCCGGCAACGTCGTCGTGGTGCGCAATGTCGGGCCCGTCGGCGGTCCCGGCATGCCGGAGATGGTGATGCTCACCATCCAGCTCCAGGGGCGCGGGCTGGGCGAGGACGTGGCGCTGATCACCGACGGCCGCTTCTCGGGCGTCAGCCACGGCATCCTGATCGGCCACATCTCGCCGGAAGCGGCGCGCGGCGGCCCGATCGCGGCGGTGCGCGACGGCGACACGATCGTGATCGACCCGGGCGCCCGCACCCTCAACCTCGAAATCTCCGACGAGGAGCTGGCCCGCCGCATGGCCGACTGGCGCCCGCCCGATCCGGCCGACCGGCCGCGCCCGGGCTCCGTGCAGGACAAGTACACGAAGCTGGTGTCGTCGGCGCATTATGGGTGCGTGGTCTAATCAAGGGAGCGCGCAAATGGAGTTGCGCGCTCCGATGAGACGCCTGACCGGCGTTACGCCGCCACCGAAAGCCTGGCGCGACTCTTCATCAGCGGCTGGATTCGCTGGCCGAACTGTTCGATGCCGATGATGAAATCGTCGAAGGTCAGCATCACGCCGGCCAGACCGTCGATCTCCGCCATCTCGTCGAGCAGGCGGGCGATCGTGGCGTAGGAGCCGATCAGGCGTGAGCCGTTGTTGGGCAGCGGCTCGCGACGACGGATGCGCCCGGCCGTGGAGTTGGCCGCGGCGAACTTGTCGGACGCCGCCTGGTCGGAGCGCCAGCCGATGGCATCGAGGTCGACGCCCGCCTTGTAGTGCTCCCACTTGGCCATCGCGGCTTCGTCGGTCTCGTCGGCGATGATCATGGTGAGGGCCAGCGCCTTCACGTCGCGACCCGCCGCGGCGCAGGCGGCCTTGAGGCGGCCGACCGCCTCGGCGCAGTCGCGCGGATCATTGGCCTCGCCCTGGCCGCTGCAGAAATTGTAGGTGCAGTGCTCGGCCGCGAACTTCATGCCGGCATCGCTGGTGCCGGCCGAGATCAGCTTGATCGGCCGCGACGGCTGCGGCGAAAGCCGGCAGTCGTTCATGCTGAAGTAGCTGCCCTTGAAGTCGGACTGGCCCTTCTCCCAGAGCTCCTTCATCACCGTCACGTACTCGGTGACCATCTCGTAGCGATGCTTGAAGTGCTCCTCGCCCGGCCACAGGCCCATCTGGTCGTACTCGGCCTTTTGCCAGCCCGTGACCAGGTTCACGCCGAAGCGGCCGTGCGAAATGCTGTCGATCGTCACCGCCATGCGCGCGGCGATCGCGGGCGGCAGGGTCAGCACGGCGACCGTGGCGATGAGGTCGATGCGCGTCGTCACCGCCGCGAGGCCCGCCATCAGGGTGAAGGATTCGAGATTGTCGTCCCAGTGGCGCGACTTGCCGCCGAAGCCGCGCAGCTTGATCATCGACATGGCGAAGTCGAAGCCGTAGCGCTCGGCGCGCTGCACGACCTCGCGGTTGAGGTCGAAGCTCGGCGTGTATTGCGGCGACGTCGACGAGATCAACCAGCCGTTGTTGCCGATGGGAATGAAGACACCGATTTCCATCCTGCACCTGCCTTTGATACCGGACAGGCAGCAAGCGTCATGCCATCCGCACGCATCGCGGAATCGCGCAGCAAGGGCATCCTCGCACTGGCTCAGACGTGGCGCTTTGCACCGAACGAAGCAGACTGCCCGATGTCCACCCCTTCCTCGCCTGCCCGATTGGCACGATGGCAGGCAACGTCATGGCGGGACGCGACCGGTTGCAGTAGCGGTGGCGCCTTCTCGCAATCCGCCACGGCGATCGGACAGCGCTCGAAGAAGGCGCAACCGGGCAGCAGCACGGTCGGGTTCGGCGGATCGCCCCGCACCAGGGAGGGCCCGCCGGCGCGGCGTCCCGTCAGCCGCGGCGCCGCCGCCAGCAGCGTGCGGGTGTAGGGATGGGTCGGCCGGCCGAACACGCTCTTGGCCGCACCCAGCTCGACGATGCGGCCGAGATACATGATGGCCACTCGGTCGGACAGGCGTTCGACCACCGACAGATCGTGCGAGATGAAGAGATAGGTGAGCGCGAACCGCTCGCGCAGTTCGAGCAGCAGGTTCAGCACCGTGGCCTGCACAGACATGTCGAGGCCGGACGTCGGCTCGTCGAGGATCAGCACGCGCGGCTGCAGCAGGAGGATGCGTGCCAGCGCCAGCCGCCTGAGCTGGCCGCCGGAGAATTCGTGCGGATAGCGCCGCGCCGAGGTGGGATCGAGTCCGACCGCCTGCAACATCGCCGCGACCCGGTCGCGCCGCTCCGAAGCGTTGCCCACGCCGTGGATCTTGAGCCCCTCTTCCAGGGTTCGCCCGATGCTCCACCAGGGGTCGAGCGCCGCACCGGCATCCTGATGAGAGTACTGCACAATGCTGCGCGCCCGCCGTGCCGCTTCGGGCGCGAGACCGCTCACCCGGCGTCCTTCCAGCAAGATCTCGCCCTCGCTCTCGCGCTGCAGGCCGAGGATGGTTCGGCCGAGCGTTGTCTTGCCGCAGCCGGACTCGCCCACCAGCGACAGGATCTCGCCAGCCCGCAGATCGAGGCTCACCTGCTTCACCGCCTGGACGGGCAGCACCGTGCGCTGCAGGAAGCCCTTGCGGCCGCCCAGCCGCACCGACACGTCGCGCAGCGCAAGGATCGGATCGCCCGTCATCGAATCGGGTGTCATGTGAATTGCACGCAACGCACCCTGACGCCGGAGCGCGCCTGACCCTGCGGCGGACGTCCTGCCAGGCAGACTGCCCGCACGTCCGCGCAGCGCGGCGCGAACAGGCAGCCCGCCGGACGCGCGAGCGGGGACGGCACCGAGCCCGGAATGCCGACGAACGTCGTCGCCCGGTCGGGATGACAGGCCAGCAGCGCCCGCGTGTAGGGATGGGACGGCGCATCGAGGATCGCCTGCACCTCCCCCGCCTCCACCGTCTGCCCGGCATAGATGACGCAAAGATCGTCGCACAGTTCTGCGACGACGCCGAAATCGTGCGTGACGAACAGCAGCGAGATTCCGAACTCGGCCACCAGCTCGCGCAGCAGCAGCAGGATCTGATGCTGGGTGGTGACGTCGAGCGCCGTGGTCGGTTCGTCGGCGATCACGAGTCCCGGCGCGCAGGCCAGCGCCGCCGCGATCAGAAGGCGCTGGCGCTGGCCACCCGAGAACTGGTGCGGATAGCGTTCGAGCGCCGTTTCCGGGTCCGGCACCTGAAGGCGCCGCAGCAGGCTGACCAGCCGGGCGACATGCGCCCGCTTGCGCGCCGCGCCGCGCAGCCCGTCATGGGGGGCATGCCAGCGCATGACCTCAAGCATCTGGCTGCCGACCTTGAAGACCGGGTTGAGCGCCAGCAGCGGATCCTGCGGGATGAAGCCGATGCGGCTGGAGCGGACGCCGTCGTTCAGCTGGGCTTCGGTGAAGGCCAGGAGGTTCTCGCCTTCGAACCAGATCTCGCCGCCGTCGACGGTCGCCGCTCGCGGCAGAATCCCCATGATCGCGCGGATCAGCGTGGACTTGCCGCAGCCCGATTCGCCCACCACGCCCAGGATGCGGCCGCGCTCCAGGGTGAGGCCGATATCGTCGAGTATCTCGGCCTTGCCCTCGTCGGTGCGGATCGACACCTTGAGGCCACGCACGCTGAGGACGGGAATCATCGCGACCGCCGGATCCGGGGATCGACGATGTCGCGCAGGCCGTCACCCAGCAGATTGAAGCCCATCACGGTGATCAGGATCGCCAGACCCGGGAAGGTCGCATACCACCAGGCGCGCGGCAGGTAGGTCCGGCTCTCGGCGATGGCGAGGCCCCAGTCCGGCGCCGGCGGCGTCGCGCCCATGCCGAGGAATCCCAGAACGGCCGCCACCAGGATGGTGAAGCCGAGCCCGATGGTGGCGCGCACGATCACCGGGGAGAGCGCGTTGGGCAGGATGTGCAGGAAGACGATGCGGCCGGTGCCGGCGCCGATGCCGCGCAGGGCATCGACGAACAATGATGCCGAGAGACGGCGCGTCTCGGCATAGACGATGCGGGTGAAGTACGGCCAGTAGGTGAGCGAGAGCGCCAGCATCGCGCTTTCGAGCGAGGGCGACATCAACTGCGCGAGCGCAAGCGCCAGCACCAGCTGCGGGATCGCCAGCACGACATCCGTGACGCGCATGATCCCTTCCGACACCCAGCCGCCGCGATAGCCCGCAATCAATCCCAGGGGCACGCCGATCAGCATGGCGGTCGACACGACGGTGAGCGCGATCGACAGCGCGCCGCGCGCCCCCAGGATGACGCGGGAGAAGATGTCGCGACCGAGATTGTCGGTGCCGAACGGGAAGGCGGCGCTGGGCGGCCTGAGGCGGCGCGTGAGATGCGAGGCCGCCGCATCCTCAGGATAGGGCGCCAGCAGCGGCCCAAAGATCGCTATCACCAGCACGAAGAGCACGATGCCCAGCCCCAGCATCGCCGGGAGGTCGCGGCTGAGCTTGCGCAGGATCGGGCTCATCCCCGCTCCATCAGCCGGGGATCGAGGACACCATGAACCACGTCCGTCAGGATATTGACGGCGGCATAGACCACGCCGACCAGCAACGTGACCGCGAGCATGACCTGCCGGTCGCCGGTCAGGATCGCCTGCACCGTGTAGCTGCCGATGCCAGGCCAGTCGAAGATCGCCTCGACCACCACGCCTCCGGCGATCAGGCCGCCGAACAGCAGACCGATCTGGGTCACCGTCGCCGTCACCGAGTTGCGCAGAACGTAGATCCAGACGAGGCGCTGGCGGCGATAGCCCATGGCGCGCTCGTAGAAGACGAAGTCCTGCTGCAGCGTGTCGAGAACGCCCGCCCGCGTGAAGCGCACGATGGTCGCGAGCCCGCCCAGCGACAGCGTGACCGCCGGCAGGACGAGATGGCGCAAGGCATCGGCGGCCACGTCGAAGCGGCCGGCGATCAAAGCATCCGCCACCATGAAGCCGGTGACCCTCGGCGGCCGCTGGATGGTGGGGGAGAGTTCACCGCGTAGGGGCAGCCATCCCAGCTCCATCGAGAAGAGAAGCTGCAGCATGATGGCGAACCAGAAGGCCGCCACGGCGATGCCCATCACCGAGAAGACGCGCAGCAGATAGTCCGGCCAGGCATTGTGCGAGAGACCGGCGACCACGCCCAGCGGTACGCCGACGAAGACCGAGATCGCGAGCGCGCAGAAGGTCAGGGTCAGGGTCGCCGGCAGACGCTGGGCGATGTCGAGCGCCACCGGCCGGCGCGAGAAGGCGCTTTCACCCAGGTCGAGCGTCGCGACCTTGCCCACATAGGAGACGAACTGCTCCAGGATCGGGCGGTCGAGACCGTATTGCTGGCGCAGACGCTCGATCTGCTCGGGCGTCGCAGCGTCACCCGCCATCGCCATGGCAGGATCCGACGGCACGACCCGGATCAGCAGGAACGTGATTACCAGCAGTCCGAACAGCGACGGCAGCACGAGCATGCAGCGTCGAACGACGAAGCGCAGCATCTCAGCTTTCGAGCGAGATCCAGCGTATCTCGGCGCCCTGACCCACAGTGCAGAAGCGGCGCCCCTTCACGCGCTTGTTGAGGCCCTGGAGCTGCATCGAGTTGTAGATCCAGATGTCGGGCGAATCGGCCATGATCTTCCGAATGGCCTCCTCGTAGAGTGGTGCCCGCTCCTCCTGCTTCACGGCGGCGCGCGCCTTGCGCAGCAACGCGTCGACCTGGTCGTTTTTGTAGTAGGACGAGGCTTTCCAGGTGCCGTGGAACTGGCTGTCGTACATCTGGCCGACCCAGTTCTCCGGATCAACGAAGTAGGTGCTGACCCAGTGCACCCACATGTCGGGCGTGGTGTCGGGCTTGGCGGCGGCGGTGGTCAGGTTCGACCAGATGTTCCCCACGACCTTGAGGTTGATGCCGATTTGGGCCAGGTCGGACTGGAAGAGCTGGGCGCCCTGCACGCTCTGCTCGTTCTCCGACTGCACGTGCAGTTCCAGCGGACGCTTCATCGGCGCGCCCTCGGCGACCGCCTTGGCGTAGTATTCCTTGGCCTTCTTGAGATCGTAGTCGTAGCCCTTGGCGTCCTTGGGGATGCCCCACAGATTGTCGGGCATGGGATAGGGATCGCGCGTGGCGTAGCCGCCCAGGATGTCGTTGATGAAGCCCATGTAGTTGAAGGCGTGCGCAAAGCACAGGCGCGCGTTGAGATTGTTGAACGGCGGCTTGGTGTTGTTCATGCGGATGACGAAGGTCCGCATGACCACGTCCTTCTGGACATAGGCGATCTTGGAGGCGTTGATCTGCGCCACCTGGTCGGCCGGCAGGTTGGGATCGGTGCAGTCGAGCGACCCGTTGAGCAGCGCCAGAACGCGCGTCGAGGTTTCCTTGGTCGGCCGGTAGGCGACCTTCTTGACCGGCTTGGGATTGTGGGACCAGCCGAGGAAATGGCCCTCGTTAATCTCCATGTCGAGATATTCGAGCGGCCTGTAGCCGGCGGGGACGATGCGATAGGAGCCGGAGCCCGCACCGTTCGAGGCGAGCCAGGACTTGCCCCAGTCGCCGTTCTTGACGTTGGGCTCGATCAGGCGCGGATTGACGATCGAGATGCTGGGGATCGCCGCGAAGAAGGGCGCATACGACGTCTCGAGCTTGAACCGCACGGTGAGCGGATCGGGCGCCGTGACGTTGTCGGGCTTCAGGATCTTCAGGAAGGCGCCGGCCGGCGCCAGCGCCAGCGCCAGCACGCGGCGGAAGCTGTAAACGACATCCTCCGAGGTCATCGGGCTGCCGTCGTGGAACTTGATGCCGGGGCGAAGCTTGAACTCCCACAGCAGACCGTCGGCGGAGACGGTGTGGCTTTCGGCCAGCCACGGCACGATCTGGGGCGGATCGTTCTGGTAGCGATAGAGATTGTCGTAGGCGTTCAGCATCATCGACTGCATCGGCACGTCGTAGACCTGATGGGGATCGAGGTTCATCGGCAGCGCGAAGCCGCTGACGAAGGTCGACGCGTCGGCGGCCTGTACCGACCTCAAGGAACCCGCCACGAGGGCGCCAGCGGCGAGCGCGGCGGCTTGTCGGCGACCGAGCATCGGTCCTCCTGCCTTGCCACCGGCGGTCATTGTGCGGCTCCCGCGAAGCGGTCGGCATGGAAGCGGCTGATCGGCCGCGGCAGCCCGAGATTCCCGCGCAAGGTCATGGCTTCGTACTCCGTTCTGAACAGGCCCCGGCGCTGCAATTCGGGGATCACGAGGTCGACGAAATCGGTCAGCGAGCCTGGCAGCCAGGCGGGCATGACGTTGAATCCGTCGCAAGCACCTTCCTTGAACCAATGCTCCATCTCGTCGGCGACCTGCGACGGCGTGCCGATGGTGAGCACGTGTCCGCGCGGCCCGGCATTGGCGAGGCAAAGCTCCCACAGAGTGAGATTGTCGCGCCGTGCCTGATCGAGCAGGAGACGCTGGCGACTGAGCGGCCCGTTGGTGTCGGGCATTTCCGGCACCGGCCCGTCGAGCGGCAGCTTGTCGAGATCGTGCACGCCGATCGTGTGTTCCAGTACGGCGAGGCCGACACTGGGATGGATCAGCGACTGCAGATACTCGAACTTCTCCCGCGCCTCCGATTCCGTCGGCGCGACGACCGGGTAGAGGCCGGGCATCACCAGAACCTCGGCCGGCGAGCGGCCATAGCGCGGCAGTCGCCCCATCACGTCGCCGTAGAATTCCTTGCCCTGCTCGAAGGTGGTCTGCGCGGTGAACACCAGCTCGGCGAGACGCGCGGCGACATCGCGGCCCGTACCCGAGGCGCCGGCCTGGACCAGCACCGGCCGTCCCTGCGGCGAGCGGGCGACGTTGAGCGGCCCGCGCACCTGGAAATGCCTGCCCTTGTGATGCAGCGGATGGAGCTTCGCCGGATCGAAGAAGAGTCCCGAGTCCTTGTCGCGAATGAACGCGTCCTCGTCCCAGCTGTCCCACAGGCCGGTGACGACCTCGGCGAACTCGATCGCCCGTTCGTAGCGATCGGCGTGCGCAGGATGCTGCTCGAGACTGTAGTTGAGCGCGTCGTCCTCGTTGTTCGAGGTGACGAGATTCCAGCCGGAGCGGCCGCCGCTGATCTGATCGAGCGAGGCGAACTGGCGCGCCAGCGTATAGGGCTCGTTGAAGGTGGTGGTCGAGGTAGCGACGAGTCCCAGATTCTTGGTGACGGCGGCGAGCGCCGACAGAATCGTCATGGGCTCGAATTTGACCACCTTGCCCATGCGGCCGCGCGACTCGGGCGTCCCCGACAGGCTGACGGCGGCCGTGTCGGCCAGGAAGAGAAAGTCGAACTTCCCGCGCTCGGCCGTCTGGGCGACTTCGACGGCGTCGGCAAAGCTCGCGCCCGAGTGGAAATGAGCGTGGGGGTGGCGCCAGGCCGCGACATGCTGGCCGGTCTCGTGGACGAATGCGCCGAGGCGCATCATCCGGCGTTGAGTCGTTTGCGGCACGCCTCGCTCTCCGATCCGGACGTAGAATTCGCCAAACGGAACGCAAGCGTCATGCCAATGCCTCGCTGCGCGATCGCTCGCGCCGCGCGCAAATGGCACAGAATCTGCTGACTTGACCTGTATAGACAGGCTACAGGCAAGGCATGCAGATCGAACACACTCTCCCGGAGATGGACGGCGCGGCGGAGCGTTATCGCCAGGACGGCGTCCTCCTGTTGCGCGGCGTCTTCGACGCGTGGATCGAGCCGCTGCGGGCCGGCGTCGATGCGTTGATGGCCAATCCCAGCCCGCTGGAGCGGACGGTCCGGCCGGCGGACGGCTCGGCGCCCTTCTTCCAGGACCTGTGCAACTGGCAGCGCATCCCGGAATTCGAGGCCTTCGTCTACAAGTCGCCGGCCGCGGAGATCGCAGCCCGCCTCATGGGCTCGCGCACGGCCCGCTTCTTCCATGACCATGTGCTGGTGAAGCAGCCGGGCGGCAGCACGGTCACGCCCTGGCACCAGGACCAGCCCTATTACTGTGTCGAGGGCCAGCAGAGCGTCAGCTTCTGGATTCCACTGGATCCCGTGCCGCGCGATGTCGTGATGGAATGCATCAAGGGCTCGCACGGCTGGGGCAAGGGTTTCCGGCCCATGCGCTTCGACGGCACACGGCTCTACGCCAACGACGATTTCGAGGTAATGCCCGATATCGAGGCGATGCGCCCCACCCTCGACATTGCCGGCTGGGACATGCAGCCGGGCGACGCCATCGCTTTCAACTTCCGCACGGTCCACGGCGCGCCGGGCAACCAGTCGCCGCGCGCGCGCCGCGTCTTCTCGGCGCGCTGGGTCGGCGACGACGCGGTCTTTGCCCAGCGGGCCGGCAGGACCTCGCCGCCCTTTCCAGATCTCGGGTTGCACGACGGCGATCCGCTCGATGTCCCGATCTTTCCCGTCGTCTATCGTTCGTAACTTTCACTGCAAACGGAGCTCTTCAATGGCCAAGTTCTCAGCATTCGCCGCCGTCGTGGCGGCCGCCGCCGTCGCGGGCGGCGCGTCGGTCGCCCAGGCGCAGGACACCAAGGTTGCCATCGGCATTTCCGGCTGGACCGGCTTCGCGCCGCTCACGCTGGCCAAGGAGGCCGGCATCTACAAGGCCAACGGCCTCGACGTCACGATCAAGAAGATCCCGCAGAAGGACCGCCACCTCGCGATCGCCTCGGGCGACCTGCAGTGCGCCGCGACCACGGTCGAGACCTGGATCGTGTGGAACACCAACGGCATCGCCACCACCCAGCTGTTCAAGATGGACCAGGGCATGGGCTCGGACGGCATCGTCGCCCGCAACGACATCACCAAGGTCGCCGACCTCAAGGGCAAGACCGTCGCCGCCTCGGCGCCGGGTACCAACCCGCACTTCACCCTGGCGTGGATCCTGAAGAAGAACGGCATGTCGCTGAAGGACGTGAAGCTGGTCACGCTGGAGCCGGCGCCGGCCGCCAACGCCTTCGTCACCGGCAAGGACCTCGACGCCGCCGTCACCTACGAGCCCTATCTCAGCCTGGTGCGCGACAAGCCCGAGACCGGCAAGCTGATCGCCGATTCGCTGCAGTACCCGATGGTGTTCGATTCCTTCGGCTGCACGCCGAAGTTCATCAAGGAGAACCCGAAGGCCGTGAAGGCGCTCGTCGACAGCTACTTCCAGGCCCTCGACATGATCGAGAAGGACAAGCAGAAGGCCTTCACGATCATGGGCGCCGACGTGAAGCAGACGGCCGAGCAGTTCGAGAAGTCGCAGGCCAAGATCAAGTGGGCCGACCGCGAAGCCAACAAGAAGTTCTTCAACGGCGAGATCCAGGCCTTCAACAAGGAAGCCGCCGAGCTGCTGCTCGAGATCGGCGTGATCAAGAGCAAGCCCGAGAACATGGATACGCTCTTCGACACGACCTACATCAAGTAACGATCACTTCTCCTCCCCCGTCATCGGGGGAGGTGCCTCGTCTTACGAGGCGGAGGGGTCATGCCCCCTCCGTCGGCGAAGACGCCGACACCTCTCCATTTGAGTGGGGAGGCAGATTGAGAAGATTCGCATGAAATTGCTGGTTCCCGTCAGACGGGAAAATCGCATCGTCCTGGGCGTGGCGTTCTTCATCGTCTTCGTCGCGCTGTGGTCCTTCCTGAGCATGAGCGGAGCGGTGCCGCGGCACTTCCTCGCCACGCCGTGGCAGACGGTGGCCTCAGGCTGGAACCTGTTCGCCACCCAGGGCTTCACGCACGACGTCGGCATGACCATCTGGCGCGTCGCCGGCGGCTTCGTGCTGGCCGCCGTCATCGCCGTGCCGCTCGGCATCGCGATGGGCGTCTATAAGCCGATCGAGGCCTTCTTCGAGCCGTTCGTCTCCTTCGCGCGCTACCTGCCGGCCTCGGCCTTCATCCCGCTGCTGATCCTGTGGGTCGGCATCGGCGAGGCGCAGAAGCTCACCGTCATCTTCATCGGCTGCTTCTTCCAGCTCACCCTCATGATCGCCATGATCGTGAGCGGCACGCGCCGCGACCTGGTGGAAGCCGCCTACACGCTGGGCTGCAAGGATACCGGCGTGATCCGCCGGGTCGTCCTGCCCGGCGCTGCGCCCGACATCGCCGAGGCGCTGCGCCAGGTGCTGGGGCTGGGCTGGACCTACATCATCGTCGCCGAGCTGATCGGCGCATCGTCCGGCATCGGCCACATGATCACCGACAGCCAGGCGCTGATGGCGACCGACCACATCATTGCGGGCATCGTGGTGATCGGCCTGGTCGGCCTGCTCTCGGATGTGCTGTTCAAGAAGATGAACCAGCACCTCTTCTCGTGGAGTCTGCTGCGATGAGCCGCCTGTCGATCCACGGCGTTTCCAAGATGTTCCCCGGCCACCGGCGCAACGCGCCGGCAACCCAGGCGCTGCTGCCGATCGGCCTCGAGGTCGCCGACAACGACTTCATCACCGTGCTGGGCCCCTCGGGCTGCGGCAAGTCCACCCTGCTCCGCCTGGTCGCCGGCCTGGAGACGCCGACGACGGGCGAGATTCGGCTCGACGGCACCAAGATCGTGGGCGCCGGCGCCGACCGCGGCGTGGTGTTCCAGAGCTACACGCTCTTCCCCTGGCTCAACGTCCGCCAGAACATCTGCTTCGGCCTGCGCGAAAAGGGCATGAAGCTCTCGGAGCAGCACGAGATCAGCGACCGGTTCATCGCCCAGGTGGGCCTGCGTGGCTTCGAGGATCACTTTCCCAAGCAGCTCTCGGGCGGCATGCAGCAAAGGGTGGCGATCGCCCGCGCGCTGGCCAACGATCCGAAGATCCTGCTGCTCGACGAGCCGTTCGGCGCGCTCGACAACCAGACGCGCGTGCTGATGCAGGAGCTGCTGCTGGGCATCTGGGAGCAGGCGCAGAAGACCGTGATGTTCATCACCCACGACATCGACGAGGCCATCTTCATGGCCAGCCGCGTCGTCGTGTTCAGCGCCCGCCCGGGCCGCATCAAGGCCGAGATAGAGGTCGGGTTCCCTCACCCGAGGCACTACACGATCAAGACGTCGCCTGAATTCATGGCTCTCAAGGCCCGTCTCACCGAGGAGATCCGGGTCGAAGCCATCGCTGCGGCTCACTGAGGCACCGATGGAACCGACCGCGCTCTACCAGCAGGTCGAGGACTACATCGTGCGCCACATCCAGGACGGATCGTGGCCGCCTGGGCATCGCCTGCCGTCGGAGCACGAGCTGGTGAGCCGGTTCGGCATGTCGCGCATGACCGTGAACCGGGCGCTTCGCGACCTGGTCCAGCAGGGCCGCATCGTGCGAATCGCCGGTGTCGGCAGCTTCGTGGCCGAGGACAAGCCGCAATCGACCCTGCTGCACATCGCCAGCATCGCCCGCGAAGTCCGCCAGCGCGGGCACGACTATCGCTGTGCCCTGCTTTCGGCGGACCGCGTGGCGGCGCCCGCCGACATCGCCGCCTGGCTCGGGCTGCGGTCGGGGCAATCGGTGTTTCATTCGGTGTGCCTTCATCTCGAGAACGAGGTGCCGGTCCAGTTCGAGGACCGCTACGTCAATCCGCAGGTCGTGCCCGACTTCCTCGACCAGGATTTCGGTGTCGTGCCGCCGGGGGAATATCTCGTGCAGAACGTGCCGTTCGACGAGATCGAGCATGTCGTCGATGCCGTGCTGCCGACACAAGAACAGGCCAGCCGCCTTCAGATTCATCCTTCGGAACCCTGCCTGATGCTGACCCGGCGGACATGGACACGGACGACCCCGGTCACGATGGTGCGCTGCCTGCATCCTTCTTCAAGGTACAGGCTGGGCTGCCGCTTCGATGCAGTGGGTAATCAGAGGTTCGGCTGAGATCCGTTGGCGGCCGTGAGAGCGGCCCAGGAGCGCGATGCCCGTTGCGCCCACAGCGCCCGCTTCATCTCGGCTTCGAGCCGTTCGCGGGCGGCCTTGTCGGCCGGTTCGGCCAGTTCTTCGGGACGGAGATCATCGCGGGGCATATCTGACAAATGCCGGCCCGGCGAAAAAGTTGCATTACATGATCATGTCGGCGTGAGTTTCATCCCTGGCGGCGGCACGGCGGCTTCCGGATCGACAGCGCGGATCACATAGGCTGAGGCCTCGGGCTCGTACTTCGACCAGAGGCGGGCCAGTTCGGCGATGGGCTGCGCGTGATCGTCGACACGCAGATCGACATAGGGAAATGATTCCCGGTCGACCACGATCAGGGCGGCCGAGGTCACCGGCTGGTACTCGCCACCGGCCGCCTCGCCGGCCGCGAGCGCATCGAGCAGGCGGCGCGCCAGCGGCAGCTCCTGAGACGCCTCGAAAGCGCTCACCATGGCCTGAGGCAGCGACGCCGACCGCACGATGTTGGCGATAGCGGCGCAATCCCGGCCCTGCGCCTCGCCGCGCTCGGCCCGGACATTGGCGCCCGAGTAGACGGCGGTGCGCCCGGCCGCATCGATCAGGGCCAGTTGCCGCCAGTGCCGGTGTGGCGTCGCTGCCACCACCGCCTGCATCGATTCGGGCGCGGAGAATCCATGGGCCAGCAGATCGAGGGCGAGTGGCCCCAGCCGGGGATCGGTGCGATGCTGTGTGAGCGCCGCGCCGATTCCAGCCCGCGCGTGCGAACAGCGCGACCCGACCGAGATCGACGAGGTGGTCACGACGGCGCCCAGCATGTTGGTGCGGGCACAGCGTCCGACGAGCGAGAAGGTCATGCGCGGCTTCCTGAGACCTACAGACTCGGCAGATTGAGCCCCTTTTCGCGGGCGCAGTCGATGGCGTCCTGGTAGCCGGCATCGGCGTGGCGCATCACGCCGGTCGCGGGGTCGTTCCACAGGACGCGCTCGATCCGCTTGCCCGCTTCCGGCGTGCCGTCGCAGACGATGACCATGCCGGCATGCTGGGAGAAGCCCATGCCGACGCCGCCGCCATGATGCAGCGACACCCAGGTCGCGCCCGAGGCGCAGTTGAGCAGGGCGTTGAGCAGCGGCCAGTCGGACACCGCGTCGGAGCCATCCTTCATGGCTTCGGTCTCGCGGTTGGGACTGGCGACCGAGCCGGAGTCGAGATGGTCGCGGCCGATCACGATCGGCGCCTTGAGCTCGCCCTTCGCCACCATCTCGTTGAAGGCGAGTCCCAGGCGATGGCGGTCGCCCAGCCCGACCCAGCAGATGCGTGCCGGCAGGCCCTGGAACTTGATCTTCTCGCGAGCCATGTCGAGCCAGCTGTGAAGATGCTTGTTGTCCGGCAGCAGCTCCTTCACCTTCGCGTCGGTGCGATAGATGTCCTCGGGATCGCCCGACAGGGCGGCCCAGCGGAACGGTCCCACCCCGCGGCAGAACAGCGGACGGATGTAGGCCGGCACGAAGCCCGGGAAGCTGAAGGCATCGGCGACGCCTTCCTCCAGCGCCATCTGGCGGATGTTGTTGCCGTAGTCGACCGTCGGCACGCCGAGCTTGTGGAACTCCAGCATGGCGCGCACGTGACCGGCCATCGACTGCTTCGCCGCCTTGGCGACACCCGCCGGATCGCTGGCCCGCTTGTCCTCCCAGTCGGCCAGGGTCCAGCCTCTGGGCAGGTAACCGTTGACCGGGTCGTGCGCCGAGGTCTGGTCGGTCAGGCAGTCGGGCCGCACGCCGCGGCGCAGCAGTTCGGGAAGGATATCAGCGGCATTGCCCAGCAGGCCGACCGAGACAGCCTTCTTCTCCGTGACCGCCTTGGCGATAATCGCCAGCGCATCGTCGAGATCCTTGGCCTGGACGTCGAGATAGCCGGTGCGCAGGCGCATTTCGATGCTGCTCGGCCGGCATTCGACGGCGAGGCACGAAGCGCCGGCCATCGTCGCCGCGAGCGTTTGAGCGCCCCCCATGCCGCCGAGGCCGGCGGTCAGGATCCAGCGACCGGCGAGGCTGCCGCCATAATGCTGGCGCGCCATCTCGACGAAGGTCTCGTAGGTGCCCTGCACGATGCCCTGGCTGCCGATGTAGATCCACGAGCCGGCCGTCATCTGGCCGTACATCATGAGGCCCTTGCGATCGAGCTCGTTGAAATGCTCCCAGGTCGCCCAGCGCGGCACGAGGTTGGAATTGGCGATCAGCACGCGCGGCGCATCGGCATGGGTGCGGAACACACCGACCGGCTTGCCCGACTGCACCAGCAGCGTCTCGTCGGCCTCGAGCTTGCGCAGCGCGGCCACGATGCGGTCGAAACTCTCCCAGTCGCGCGCGGCGCGGCCGATGCCGCCATAGACGACGAGCTCGCCCGGCTTCTCGGCAACGTCGGGATCGACGTTGTTCATCAGCATGCGCAGCGGCGCCTCGGTGAGCCAGCTCTTGGCGGAGAGCTCCGTGCCGTGCGGCGCCCGGATGGTGCGGGCATTGTCGATGCGGTTCATGGTGTCTCCGGAAGGGCGGGCAGGAAGCCGGTGCCGACGGTTGCGACGATCGTGCCACTCGCGACGAGCGCGGTGGCCTTCTCGATGTCGGGATGGAAATGGCGGTCGTCCTCGAGATGCGCCACTTCGCGGCGCAGCAAGGAGCGCACCGCTTCGAGCGGCGGGCTGGAGGCCAGCGGCCGGTGGAAGTCGCAGCCCTGCGCCGCCGCCAGCAACTCGATGCCGATCACCGACGAGACGTTGGCCGCCATGTCGAGCAGGCGGCGCGCACCGTGCGCGGCCATCGAGACGTGATCTTCCTGGTTGGCCGAGGTCGGGATCGAATCGACGCTGGCGGGATAGGCGCGCTGCTTGTTCTCCGACACCAGCGCCGCTGCCGTGACCTGCGGGATCATGAAGCCCGAGTTGAGCCCGGGCCGCGGCGTCAGGAAGGCTGGCAGCCCCGACAAAGCCGGATCGACCAGCATGGCGATGCGGCGCTCGGCCAAGGAGCCGATCTCGCACAGCGCGAGCGCGATGATGTCGGCGGCGAAGGCCACCGGCTCGGCGTGGAAGTTGCCGCCGGACAGGGCCTCGTCGGGATCGGTGAAGATCAGCGGATTGTCGGTGACGCCGTTGGCTTCGGTCGCCAGCGTCGTCGCCGCCTGGCGCAGGATATCGAGCACAGCGCCCATGACCTGCGGCTGGCAGCGCAGGCAATAGGGATCTTGCACGCGTTCGTCGCCCACCAGATGCGAGGCGCGGATCGCCGAGCCCGTCATCAGGCGACGCAGCGCATCGGCCGCCGCGATCTGGCCGGCATGGCGGCGCAGTTGGTGTATGCGCGGATCGAACGGCGCATCCGAGCCGCGCGCGGCATCGGTCGAGAGCGCCCCGGTGACCAGCGCCGCGCCGTGCAGGTTTTCGGCCTCGAACAGGCCGGCCAGCGCATAGGCAGTCGAGAACTGCGTGCCGTTCAGCAGCGCGAGGCCTTCCTTCGCGCCCAGCACCAGCGGCCTCAGCCCGGCATCGGCCAGCGCCTTGGCGGCCGGCACGACCTCGCCCTCGACGATGAACGAGCCGACGCCGATCATCGCGGCGCTCATATGGGCGAGCGGCGCCAGATCGCCCGAGGCGCCGACCGAGCCCTGGCAGGGCACGACGGGCGTCAGCGCCTCCGCCAGCATCGTCTCCAGCAGCCGAACCGTCGCCGGCTGCACGCCCGACGCACCCTGCGACAGGCTGCCGAGTTTCAACGCCATCATCAGGCGCACGATAGGCACCGGCATCGGCGCGCCGACGCCGGCGGCGTGGCTGAGCACGATGTTGCGTTGCAGAGTCTCCAGATCGGCGGCCTCGATGCGGACGCTGGCCAGCTTTCCGAAGCCGGTGTTGATGCCGTAGACCGGCTGTCCCTTGGCGAGGATCGCCGACACCGCCTTTGCCGACTTCTCGATCGCCTCGTAGGCATTGGGATCCAGGCTCACCGCGGCGCCGCGATAGATGTCGCGCCAGGCCGAAAGAGGAACCGTTCCCGGTGTGATCACGACCGCCTTCATCTGCCCCTCCACACCCGCGCGTGCAGCGGATTGAAACCCATGCGGTAGACCAGTTCGGCCGGCCGCTCGATGTCCCAGATGGCGAGATCGCACCATTTGCCCGCTTCGAGCGTGCCCACACTGTCGAGGCAGCCCAGCGCGCGCGCCGCTTCGCGCGTGACGCCAGCCAGGCACTCGTCGACGTTCAGCCGGAACAGCGTCGCGCCCATGTTCATGGCGAGCAGCAGCGAGGTGAGCGGCGAGGTGCCGGGATTGCTGTCGGACGCCAGCGCGATCTTCACGCCGTGCTGGCGCAGCAGCTCGACCGGCGGCTTGTGGGTCTCGCGCACGAAATAGAAGGCACCCGGCAGCAGCACGGCGACCGTGCCGGCCGCCGCGAGCGCTTTGACACCGATTTCATCGACATGCTCCAGGTGATCGGCCGACAGCGCGCCGTAGCCGGCCGCCAGGCTCGCGCCGCGAAGGTTGGAGAGCTGCTCGGCATGCAGTTTGACGCGCAGGCCCTTCGCCTTCGCCGTCTCGAACACGCGCTCGACCTGTTGCGGCGCGAAGGCGATACCTTCGCAGAACGCATCGACCGCATCGGCCAGACCGGCTTTGGCAACGGCCGGCAGCATGTCGTTGCAGACCGTGGCGATGTAGGCATCCTTGTCGCCGTTGGCTTCAGGCGGCAGCGCGTGCGCGCCGAGGAACGTCGTCTTCACCGAGAGCGGCCGCGCCTCGCCGATGCGGCGCGCGGCGCGCAGCGACTTCAGTTCGGTGGCGAGGTCGAGCCCATAGCCCGACTTGATCTCCATCGTCGTGACGCCCTCGGCGATCAGCGCATCGACCCGCGGCAGGGCGCTGGCGACCAGGCTGTCCTCCGTCGCCGCACGGG
>JAESFK010000095.1_pt1 | contig 81091 bp, 69 predicted proteins | sample 9269391 | NCBI WGS metagenome assembly JAESFK01 (sample SAMN14506231, study PRJNA617097) | algae metagenome | isolation source: Drouetiella hepatica UHER 2000/2452 and co-occurring heterotrophs from... | place: Slovakia: Slovak Paradise National Park, Hrabusice, Kosice Region | collected 2000-01-01
CGAGCCGGCGCCGGCATTGTCGGGCTTGGCCATGGCATTGCCCATGAACCACATGGTGGCCGCCTGCAGGTCGTTCAAGCCCTTCTTCAGGCCCTTGGTGTAGACGGTCAGCTTTTCATCGGCGCGGTTTTCCTCGCAGAAATCGCCGATTTCCTTGAACAGCGCGGTGATCGCCCGGCCGCCGTTCAGGGCCAGCTTGCGGCCGACGAGGTCGAGCGCCTGGATGCCGTTGGCGCCTTCGTAGATCATGGCGATGCGGGCATCGCGGACATACTGGCTCATGCCGTGTTCTTCGATATAGCCGTGGCCGCCGAACAGCTGCTGCGCCATCACGGCATGGTCGAAGCCCTTGTCGGTGAGCACGCCCTTGAGGATCGGGGTCATCAGGCCGAGGATGTCGTCGGCGGCCTGGCGGTCCGCCTCGTTGTCGCCGCGGTGCGCGATGTCGGATTTGAGCGCGGTCCAGAGCGTGAATGCGCGGCCGGCTTCGTTGAAGGCCTTGATGGTCATCAGGGTGCGGCGCACGTCGGGATGGACGATGATCGGGTCGGCCTTCTTGTCCGGCGCCTTGGCGCCGGAGAGCGAACGGCCCTGGATGCGGTCGCGGGCATAGTTGGCGGCGTTCTGATAGGCGACTTCGCTGACCGACAGGCCCTGCAGGCCGACGCCGAGGCGGGCTTCGTTCATCATCACGAACATGGCGTTGAGGCCCTTGTTCTCCGTGCCGATGAGATAGCCGACGGCGTCGTCATAGTTCATCACGCAGGTCGAGTTGCCGTGGATGCCCATCTTGTGTTCGATCGCACCGCAGGAAACCGTGTTGCGGGCGCCCACGGAGCCATCGGCCTCGACATGGAATTTCGGCACGATGAACAACGAAATGCCCTTCACCCCTTCCGGCGCGCCCTCGATGCGGGCAATCACCAGATGGATGATATTGTCGGCCATGTCGTGCTCGCCGGCGGAGATGAAGATCTTCTGGCCGGAAATCTTGTAGGAACCATCGCCCTGCGGCACAGCCTTTGAGCGCAGCAGACCGAGATCGGTGCCGCAATGCGGTTCCGTCAGGTTCATCGTGCCGGTCCATTCGCCGGACACCATCTTCGGCAGGTATGTGGCCTTCTGCGCTTCCGTGCCGTGGACGAGGATGGCGGCAATCGCGCCCTGGGTCAGGCCCGGATACATGGTCAGCGCCATGTTGGCCGAGGACATGTATTCGCCGATTGCCGTATGCAGCGTGTAGGGCAGGCCCTGGCCGCCGAATTCTTCGGGAACGGACAGGCCGAGCCAGCCGCCTTCGCGGTACTGGTCGAAGGCTTGCTTGAAGCCCTTGGGCGTGGTGACCGTGGCATCGTCGCTGCGCTTGCAGCCTTCCTGATCGCCCGAAAGGTTGACGGGGAACAGGACTTCCTCGGCAAGCTTGGCAGCTTCGCCGACGATCGCCTCGATCATGTCGGGCGTCGCATCGGCAAAACCGGGCAGGTTGTTGTAGCGCTCGATACCGAGAACGTCGTTGAGAATGAAAAGCGTGTCTTCGACCGGGGCCTTATAGCTGGGCATGTCTCGTGTTCCTCACCTGTAACCGTGTCACGGGGCGGCATCTCCTGGGTCGCTCCCTGTGATTTCCATCATGCTACAAAACTTTGACGTGCGCGTAAACGTCAAAGTTTGCGGGGCGGCAAAATTTGATCGATCACCGGACCGGCGAACCGGGTGTGCCGAAACTGTGCTGTGGAAGCCTCCCAAACCCAGCATGCGCGCAAATCGTTAAAAAATTTTCAGTCAGGTTAACGGCTTATTTACCACGTTTCGGGAAAGTGCGTGTTGAGATGGTCACAGTTGCAATAGTTTTTGTCTTCGCGTCGTTGCAACTCTGTCCGGATCGGTACCGGAACTCCCGAAAGGCGGGATTTTGCCTTTCAGAAGCCCGGATTCCGATCAAGGCCGATGAAAGAGGCGAAGAACGATGAACGGATCGCGATCAAACACTCCACGTCCCGGCGCCCAGTCCTATGGCGACAGGTCGTCCCTCGATGCGTTGAACCGCACGATCGAGGGATTGGAAGCGCGCATCGAAGGATTGATGGGAACGGCTGGGCGTGATCAGCGGGGCCGTGTCCCGGCCGAGCGCGATGGCCCGGTTGCTGTTTCCGACCCGATCACGGAAATCATGCAGCGGCAGCGGACACTGACGGCCACGCGGGAACGCGATGCCGTTCGTGAGCGTGACGTCGTTCGCGATCGTATCCTGCCCCGTGCGGAACCGCGCGCCTATGAGGAGCGCACCATTCCCGCATACCAGGCCCCTGTCCCGCCGCGCCGCGAGTTGCCGGCTGCACCGCCGCTCAGCGAACAGCTGCGCAGCGAAGTCTATCGCAGCGAGCCGTTCCGCCGCGAGCCGGTGCGTCAGGAAAGTCTGCGCCCGGAGAGACTGCATCAGGAGACCATTCGCCAGCAGCCGGCACAGCGCCCGGATCCTGTTCGCAGCGAGCCGCTGCGCTCGGAGCAATACCGCAGCGAGCCGCAGCGTCCGGATCCGGCCATGGCCGAGATCGCCCAGGCGCTGGTCGGCCTGCGTCAGGAATTGAAGAAGGATATCGCCGACGGCCTTTCCCGCGAGATGACGGCGCTGCGCGCCGAAATCCGCGGCATCACCGCCGACGCGGCCCAGGACCAGACGATGGCGGAGGATATCCGCAGCGATCTGCAGCGCCTGTCCGACAGCATCAACCAGCTCGGCCGCCAGGCATCGCCATCGCAGGCCGATGCGCTGAAGGTCGAATTCGACGAGTTGCGCGTGATGATCGACGGGCTTGCCCGTGAGGACAGCGTGCATCGCATGGAAGCGCGCTGGACCGGCGTCGAAGACCGGATGAATGCGTTCGATTCCAACCGCGACGACGAACTCGTGGCGCTTGCCTACCGGCTCGACGAGATCAAGTCGCAGATCGGCGCGATGAACAGCGGCCCGGCCATTCACGCGCTGGAAGATAAGCTGGTTTCTGTGGCGCAGGCGATCGAGATGATCGGCCGCCATATGCAGCCGGACGATCGGCAGATGGCATCGCAGTTCGCCGACCTCGACGCGCGTCTCGACGAGATCAGCCGCGCCATCGTTGCCAGCGGCCGTGCTGCGGTTCCAGACAGCGCCGGTGTCACCCGCGTCGAAGGCCGTCTTGCCGACCTTTCGCGCCAGATCGACAGCCTGCAGCGGCCGACGGACAACGGTGTCGGTTCGCGCATCGAGGCCCTGGCTGCCCGCGTTGAGGAACTGGCCAACGAGGAAGCCGCGGTTCGTCTCGAAGAGCGCCTCGAACAGCTGTCGCAGATGCTCGAACGCTCGCAGAAGGCGTCCGCACAGCCGGACCTGACCGGATATCTCTCCGACATCTCCCGCAAGATCGATGCCCTCGACCAGGGTTCGGTCAACGATGCGCTCGCCGAGCGGCTCGACGATCTCGCCCGCCGGATCGACCAGCTTGACGCGCCACAGACATCCTATGTCGGCGATGCCCGTTTCGACCGGCTCGAAGGCCAGCTGTCGGATATCGCGATCCGTCTCGAGGAAACCCACGCGGCGCCCTATGACGACAGCGAAATCCTGCGCAGCCTGCAGGACCAGATCGCCAATCTGTCGAGCCTCGTCAGCCAGCCGCGCGAAATGGCGCCGGCCGCGATCCCTGCCGAATTCGAAGGCCGGATGAACGCGCTTGAGGATTATCTGGCGACCAGCGATGAGTATATCATCGAGGCAGCCCGCCAGGCGGCCGAAGCGGTGATGGAAGCCTATTCGAAGAACGGCATGGGCCATTCCGCTTCCGGCGGAACGGACATGGCGGCGATCTCGGCGCTCGCCGACGATCTCAAGGTTCTGGAAGACATGAGCCGCTCAAGCGAGGAGCGCACGGCGCGCACCTTCGAAGCGCTGCACGAGACCCTCGTCCACATCGCTGAAAAGCTGGAGCGGCTGGAAGAACGTGGCCAGGAAGAGGAGGCGCCGCGCGTCTTCGGTGCGCGCGGGCTGATCCCGCAGCCGCAGATGCCAAGAGCGGCACAGCCGGATTTCGAGACGAATGACGATGCCTTCACCTTTGCTGAGGCTGATTTCGGACGCCGCTACGAAGAGCTGAAGCGCGACATGCACGGACTGAGGGAGGAGACGCATCCTGCCGGTCCTTCACGCGAGGAGGTTGCTGAAGCCGTTGCCGTCGAACAGGCATCCGTCAATCAGGCCGATGTCAAGACAGCACCGGCACCCGCCGCCAAAACCAGCCTTCTTGCCGGGATTGCCAAGCGGTTTACCGGCAAACGCGCTGAGCCGGCGCGCGCCGTCGAGCGCCAGATCATCGACCCGACGCCATCGATCGATGCCGCCGACGCCATCGAGCCGGATGTGGCCAATCAGCTGCTGGAGCCGGGTTCGGGCGTTCCGGACGTGAAGAAGATCCTCGAGCGGGTCCGTGCCGGACAGACCGGCCGCAATGCGCCGCCGAGCGAAACGGACAAGGCGGACTTTATCGCAGCGGCCCGGCGCGCAGCGCAGCAGGCCGCCGAAGAAGTCGATACCATCAACCGTGGCAAGGGCGGCGCCAGCGCCTCGCCGATCGGCGTGTTTTCCCGCCATCGCCGTCCGATCCTGATGGCGGTTGGCGCCGTGCTTCTGGCGATCATGTCCTATCCTCTCGTCAACACGCTGATCCGTGGCGAGCAGGCACCTGTCGAGGTGACCGCGGCTGCCATCGGGCAGCCGGTGACCAATGAGACCTCGGCGGCAGACGAAACGCCTGTGGCCAGTGAAACGCCGGTTACCGCCAACGCCGCGCCGGCGACGGACACGGCCGGCAACGATGTCGAGCCGCTGAGCACGCTACAGCCACCCGCCGGTGAAACGATGGCCGGACAGGCCGACGCTGCGCCGCTTGTGGCGCAGCCGGAAGCGAATTTGCCGGGCGCAGATTTGCCGGACGTGGGCCAGACAGCGGCGGAGACCGGCATGGTCAACAGCCGGATGCTCTCGCCAACCATCGAAGGCACGGCGCCGGCAACGGCGACCGGCGGTTCGGCGGATGTGGCTGCCAAGGCTGGAACGATGCCGGCAACCGCCGATACGGCGATCACCGTGCCGGCGGAAATCAAGCCGGAAGCCCTTGCCGAAGCCGCCCGGAAGGGCGATCCGCTGGCGATGTTCGAAATCGGTGCCGTCTATACCGAGGGCCGGGGCGTCAAGGCGGATCTCGCCCAAGCCGCAAAATGGTATCAGCACGCTGCCGATGCGGGCGTCATTCCTGCCGAATACCGGCTGGCCAGCCTCTACGAAAAGGGCACCGGCGTCGCCCGTGACCTGAAGAAGGCCCGCGCGCTCTATCAGCAGGCGGCTGAAAAGGGCAATGCCAGCGCCATGCACAATCTCGCCGTGATGCTGGCAAGCGGCGGCGAGACTGCTCCCGATTTTGCCGGCGCCGGCAAGTGGTTTGCCATGGCGGCCGATCGCGGTATTCGCGACAGCCAGTTCAACCTGGCCATCCTTTATGCCCGCGGCAATGGTGTGACGCAGGACCTGGAAGAATCCTACAAGTGGTTTTCCATTGCTGCCCGTGACGGCGACACCGATGCCGCCCAGAAGCGCGACGAAGTCGGCAAGGCGCTGAAGCCCGACCAGCTGACCAGCGCCAAGGCCAAGTTCGATGCCTGGAAGCTGACGCCGCTTGATGCCAATGCCAACGCGGTCGACGTACCCGATACCTGGGTCGGCAAGGGCACCAAGACCGCTTCGATCGACATGAAGAAGGCTCTGCGCAACATCCAGGCGATCCTCAACAACAATGGCTACGATGCCGGCAAGCCGGATGGCGAGATGGGCCAGAAGACCGTCGGTGCGATCAAGGCCTTCCAGAAATCGATCGGTCAGGAGCCGACGGGCCAGATCACCGATGCGCTGGTCAAGGAACTGCTGAAGCGGAATGGATGAGCCGGAAAGTTTGGGCATACCCACAGCCCTGAAACGGCGTCTGCGGCCGCAATAATGCCGCAGACCGGCCGGACAAAGAAGGCCGCTTCACGGTAACCTCAAATCCTGCAAAAGGTTGACAGGCACGACCCCGGGGCGCATGACGGAAAGACGTTGAATTCCCGATTTTAAAATTGGTTTTCAGGCCTGTTCCATTCCTTATTTCCCGTGGTGAATCACTTGCCACTTTGATGTTTTCCGCCCGCCTTGCGGGCTATTGGCATATTTAGAGGTCTGGCTGTGACGGTGTATCTGCCCATTGCAGAGTTGTCGGTGAACATTTTCATCATCCTCGGCATGGGCGCGGCCGTCGGCTTCCTGTCCGGCATGTTCGGCGTCGGGGGCGGGTTCCTGATCACGCCGCTTCTGATCTTCTACAATATCCCGCCTGTCGTTGCCGTTGCCACCGGCGCCAACCAGGTCGTCGCCTCCTCGATCTCCGGCGCCATTACCCATTTCCGGCGCGGCACGATCGACATGAAACTGGGGACCGTGCTGCTGTGCGGCGGTCTGGCGGGCGCGACGCTCGGCATCTGGATCTTTGCACTGCTGCGCCGCATCGGCCAGCTCGACCTGGTCATTTCGCTCGCCTATGTGCTTTTGCTCGGAACCGTCGGCTCGCTGATGCTGTGGGAAAGCATCATTGCCCTGCGCCGCGCCGCCAAGAACGAGACCGTCACGCTGAAGCGGCCCGGCCAGCACAACTGGGTGCACCGCCTGCCCTTGAAGATGCGGTTCAAGAAATCGAAAATCTATCTGAGTGTCATCCCGATCGCGGCATTGGGGTTCTGCATCGGCGTCCTGACATCCGTCATGGGGGTCGGCGGCGGCTTCATCATGGTGCCGGCGATGATCTATCTCCTGCGCATCCCGACCAATGTCGTCGTCGGCACCTCGTTGTTCCAGATCGTCTTCGTCTCCGCCTTTACCGTCATCGTCCAGGCGACGGCCAACTACACCGTCGATATCGTGCTTGCCTTCGTGCTGATGATCGCCGGCGTGATCGGCGCACAATATGGTGTGCGGGTCGGCCAGAGGCTGCGCGGCGAGCAGCTGCGGGCCCTTCTGGCCCTTCTGGTTCTCGCCGTTGGCATCCGTCTGGCGATCGAACTCGTCATTCCGCCGAAGGAAATCTATTCGGTCGTCTCCGCGGGGCTCGGTTTCTGATGCGGATTTTCCCGGCCTTTCTCTTGCTCGCTCTCCTCTTCGCGGCGCCGCTTGCCGCGCAGGCGGAGCCGATCGATTTCACCGAGAAGCTCGATATCGGCATCTCGACCGACGAAATCGCCATCACCTCGGATTTCCGCGGCGCCGACCTGACGATCTTCGGCGCTATCGACGGTTTCGATCCCAAGCTTCTGGCACAGGGCAAATACAATATCGTCGTCGCGCTCGAAGGGCCGAAGGAAAACACCACGGTGCGCAAGAAGGAGCGCGTCTTCGGCATCTGGATCAACACCAATTCGATGACCTTCGAGCTGGTGCCGGAATCCTATTCGCTGTCGAGCACCCGCGATATCGACACGATCGCACCGCCCGGCGACATGAACAACATGGGCATCGGCGTCGACCATATGCCCCTGACCCCGATTGGCTTCATTGGCGATGGCAGCAACCTGACCGAATTTCGCGACGCCTTCCGGAGGCTGCGGGAAACCACCGGCGTCTACCAGCGCGATCCCGGCGGCGTTCAGTTCATCAGCTCCAGCCTGTTCAAGGCCTCGCTGCGTCTGCCGGCCGACGTGCCGAACGGATCGCATATCGTGCGCGCCTATCTGTTCCGCGATGGGCTTTTCGTCGCCGCCAAGGCGCTGGAGCTGCGCGTCGTCAAGACCGGTCTGGAGCAGGCGATTACCACCGCCGCGCATCAACAGCCGTTCCTGTACGGTCTGGTGGCCGTGCTTCTGGCCGTCATCACCGGCTGGCTGGCAAGCATCGTCTTTCGCAGGGACTGACCGGCTCCGGCTTTGCCGCGTCATGAAAACAGGCTATTTGCCATCGAAACATCAGGAGACTGAGCCATGAAGCCGATTTTCGTCCAGCTGCAATGCGCCCCCGGCAAGACCTATGAAGTCGCAGACGTGATCTACAAGAAGGAGATCGTCTCGGAAATGTATTCGACCAGCGGCGACTACGACCTTCTCATCAAGGTCTATGTCGATGAGGAACAGGACATCGGCAAGTTCATCAACGACAATATCGCCACAGTGCCGGGGATCAACAGGTCGCTGACGACACTGACGTTCAACGCATTTTAGAGTGTTGCCCACCATTCTTGATTTTCGCAGTTTTACCGCTTAATGTAGTCATTAATGACCACAAAGGGTACGCTTATGTCGACGGTAAGCCTACGGGACGCGAAGGCCGGGTTTTCAAACCTTGTGGACGAGGCGATCAAAGGCGAGTTCGTGACGATCACGCGGCACGGAAAACCGGTTGCGGCGCTTGTTAGCATCGAGGCTGCTGAAGCTGCAAAAAGAGTGATGAACAAGTCGCGGCCGAATTTCGGCGACTATCTCATGAGCTTTCCGGGCGGCGTGGAGCTCGAACGCAATCCGTCGAAAATGAGAGATACCGATCCTTGAGCGGTTATCTGCTCGACACGAATGTCATCTCGAAATTTGCACCGGACAAGCCCGTGCCGCCTGTCACCTTGATCGCATGGATGCGCGATCAAGGTGCGGCAGACCGGTTGTTCCTGTCCGCCATGACGATTGCGGAGATTGAGAAGGGGGTCAGAAACCTCGAGCGGCGAGGCGCTGGCGAGAAGGCGACTCGGCTTCGACTGTGGCTGGAGGGGATTGTTTCATCGTTCGATGACCGCATCCTGCCGATGGATACCGCAGTTGCAAGGATTGCAGGAGAACTCGAAGATGAGGCGGCCGGACGAGGCCGGCATCCGGGTCTTGGCGATGTCATCATCGCGGCCACGGCAAGGGCACACGGTTTGACCGTCATCACTGAGAATATACGGCATTTTGAGCCGCTGGCCGTGGCAGTGGAATTGCCGGCGGGTTAATTTTCCGCACTAAGCGAATGTATATTTTGATTGCCGTGGCAGTTGTCTGCAGAGGTCTGCTTCACCCCAGCAGATTGGCAAACCGGACCGAATAGATCCGGTCCCGTCCGAGCATGTGGGCGACGAGGCTCTGGTGGTTAAACAGGCCGCGCATGGCCTGGTGGCGCAGATCAAGGCCGCCGGTGGTGACGCCGAAGGCGGGCATGATCAGGCGGCGGCCATCGGTGGCAAAGCAGGCGCGGCGCATGTATTTTTCGCGGCGGCGCACGGTGGCGGAGGGATGCAGGTGGCCGGCGATTTCGCCGGCGGTGGCGTTCAGCGCCGGTTCGTGGCGGAAGATCAGGCCGGAATGGGTGAGTTCGTCCATGGATGCGCCGGGCAGGGCGGTGGTGCCGTCGGGATCGTGGTTGCCGTTGATCCATATCCATTCGCGGCCGCGCGCCATGGTTTCGATCATGCCGCGAAACTGCTCGGGCATCAGGGCCGAACCAACGCGATCGTGAAAATTATCGCCGAGGCTTATGACGGTTTTCGGATTGTGGCGGGAGATCACCGCATCGAGGATGCGCAGCGTCGCCAGCGTGTCATAGGGCGGCAGCATCATGCCGCGCCGCGCAAAGGCCGAGCCCTTTTCCAGGTGCAGGTCGGAGACGACGAGGATGTCGAGATCGGGCAGATAGAGACCGCCGAGCGGATCGCAGACGCCAATGACACCGTTGACGACGATGCGGGCCGACAATGCCGGATTGTCGGGGAGGGCAGCGATGGCATGGGCGATGCGGTGCATAGGGTTTCCGGCGCGGCGTTGTTTTTCAGTCTCTGATCAAGCTTTATGGCGATGCCGTGGCCACCACATCCGCAAACAGTTCGTCGGCGGCTTCGGCGAGCAAAAAGTCCTGCGCATCGCCGTTGACCGCCTCCTTGCCGATTTCGAGCATGACCGGAACGGCCAGCGGCGAAATGCGGTCGAGCGGGCGGTGGGTGATGTGGCCCTTGATTCGCGCCAGCATATCGCCAAGCCGCTCGATCTCCAAAAGCCCGGTGGAGGCGTCGTTGCGGGTGGCTTCGAGCAGGATATGATCCGGCTCATGGCTGCGCAGGACGTCGTAAATGAGATCGGCGGAAACCGTCACCTGGCGGCCGCTCTTTTCCTTGCCTGGATGGCGCTGGTCGATCAGCCCGGCGATGACGGCACAGTTGCGGAATGTGCGTTTCAACAGGAAGCTCTCGTTCAGCCAGGCTTCGAGATCGTCGCCCAGCATGTCCTCGTCGAACAGGCTGGAAAGTCCCGGCTGCCCGGATGTGAAGGCAGCACCCATATCCTCGAGCCCCCACACCGCCAGCGAATAGTCGGTGGCGACGAAACCGAGCGGTTTCAGCCCGGCGCGGTCAAGCCGCCGGGTGAGCAGCATGCCGAGCGTCTGATGGGCAAGCCGCCCCTCGAAAGCATAGATCACCATGTAATGCCGGCTGCCGCGCGGAAACGTCTCGATCAAAAGCTCGTCCTCCTTCGGCAGCATCGAGAGGTCTTTCTGCAGGGACAGCCAGTCGCGCACCTGATCGGGCAGGGTCGCATGCCTGCCGGGATCGGCCAGCATCCTGCGGACCTGCTGGGCGAGGTAGGTCGATAGCGGAAACTTGCCGCCATTGTAGGAGGGAATCTTCGGATCAAGCTTGAAGCCCTGGCTGACCAGGCATTCGTTTTCGCGGATACCCTCGAAGCGCAGCACCTTGCCGGAAAACAGGAAAGTATCGCCGGGCGACAGCATTTCGATGAAATATTCCTCGACCTTGCCGAGCGCCATTCCGCCGCGGCCAAGTGCGCCTCGGGCATTGTGTTTGACCATGCGCACGTTGAGCATCGGCGATTCGATGATGGTGCCGACATTGAGCCGGTATTGTTGGGCGATCATCGGATTGGATACGCGCCAAAAGCCTTCGGGCGTCTTGCGGATCTTGGCGTAGCGCTCGTAGGCACGCAGGGCGTAACCGCCGGTGGCGACGAAATCGACGATGCGTTCGAAGGTCTCCCAGGTGAGAGTGGCGTAAGGGGACGCGCTGGTGATTTCGGCATAAAGCGAAAGCGGATTAAAGGGCGCGGCACAGGCCATGCCGAGCACGTGCTGGGCGAGCACATCGAGCGCACCCTTGCCGACCGGCGGGGTATCCTGCGCGCCGATATAGTTGGCATCGAGCGCTGCCTGGCATTCCATCACCTCGAAGCGGTTGGCCGGCACCAGGATGGCGCGGCTCGGCTCATCCATGCGGTGATTGGCGCGGCCGATGCGCTGAGCAAGGCGCGATGCCCCTTTTGGCGCGCCGACATGGATGACCATGTCGACATCGCCCCAGTCGATACCGAGATCGAGCGTCGATGTGGCGACGACGGCGCGCAATCTGTTTTCCGACATCGCCGCCTCAACCTTGCGGCGCTGGCCGACGTCAAGCGAGCCGTGATGCAGGGCGATCGGTAGGTTGTCGTCGTTGATGGTCCAAAGCTCCTGGAAGACGCGCTCGGCCTGACTGCGGGTGTTGACGAACAAAAGCGTCGTCTTGGTTTCGCCGATCGCCTTGTAGATATCGCCGATGGCGTAGGCTGCGGAATGCCCGGCCCAGGGCACGCGCTCCCCGGTTGCGAGGATGGTAATGTCCGGCCGGGCGCCGCCGGTAACGGTGATCAGCCCAGCATGATTGTTTTCCCCTTCTCGCTGGGGCGCCAGCCAGCGCTGCAGGTCCATCGGATCGGCGACCGTCGCCGACAGGCCAATGGCTTGCATGGTCGGTGCCAACTGGCGCAGGCGGGCAAGACCGAGCGAGAGAAGATGGCCGCGCTTGGAGGTGACCAGCGAGTGCAATTCGTCGAGCACCACATATTTCAGGTCCTTGAAGAAGCGCCCGGCCTCGCCATTGGCAAGCAGCAGCGCCACCTGTTCCGGTGTGGTCAGAAGAATATCCGGGGGATTGAGCTTCTGGCGCTGGCGTTTGGCGGCGGGCGTGTCGCCGGTGCGGTTCTCGATGCGGATCGGCAGGCCCATGTCGCCGACCGGCTTCATCAGGTTGCGCTCGATATCGACGGCGAGTGCCTTCAGCGGCGAGATGTAGAGCGTGTGGATGCCGGTAAAGGCAGAGCCAGGCGGTATCTTTCCGCGCTCCGTCAGCGACACCAGGGACGGCAGGAACCCGGCCAGCGTCTTGCCGGCACCGGTCGGCGCAATCAAAAGCATGCTTTCGCCGCCTTGCACGCGGGAAAGAAGCTCCAGCTGATGCGCACGCGGCTGCCAGCCCTTTTGCGCGAACCAGCGCAGAAAGGGCGGGGGCAAGAGCAGCGGGAGGGAAGAATTTTCTATCAACTCTCTGCTGCGCGATGTGGAGGGTATAGGGCCATCTTGCAATATCTAAACGCGCCGTGGGTCCTTTCAAACAACAAAAACAAATTGCAATGATAGCGCTAGGTGATATTAATAAAATGCAACCTATGAATTTATTTCCCTTTTTGGAGAGACGCGATGGCTATGAACGCGGAATTCCTGAAGCTTATAAAATTGTATCGGCAGCAGCCGATTGAATTCCCCCAATTAAAACCCGTCACATTGGCGATGTGGATACTGGAGTCTGGAAGGGGAACGTCGGAGCTTGCGATACAGCACAAGAATTATGCTGGAATGAAGTGGCGCGAGAGTATGCAAGAATACGCCGCGCCCGTAACCTATCAGGCACATGATGGGACGGAAAAATACTGCAAATTCGAGAGTCAGCAGGATTTTATAGAAGGGTTCTGGGCCTTTCTGGAAAGGGGCCCATACAAGGGCTGGCGCAAGAATATCGGTGACTCGGAGAGTTTTATCAATTTTGTGGGTCCGATATGGGCCGAAAACAAGCATTACATCGAAAAAGTTCTCAATTTGCTCACCGAGGCCGAAGAGCTCTTGGGATCTACTGGTGGATACGCAGATGATGCAGGGGAAACGAGTGGGAACTACACATGTGAGGCTTGTGGCCAAGCTGATGACGATAGCTCGGACAAGCCGCGTGTCGATCGCTGGGAGCCAACGTCACACCAGTCGAGCCGCAACAATATCGATATAGACCACATCGTCATTCACTATACCACGTCGCGAAACATCGAGGGGTCGATCAACTGGTTTAAGCATGGGAGCCCGAGGACCTCGGCGCACTACATCATAGGCCGGGATGGTGCGCTGGTGCAGATGGTAAACGACAGTGAACGGGCTTGGCATGCCGGTACGTCCGATATGAATGCCCGCTCAATTGGGATTGAGCATGTTGCCGCGCCTGGTGATGAGATCACGCCGGAGCAGTCAAGCATTTCCATCAAGCTTATCAAATGGTTGATGCGTGAATATGACATTGGTAAGAAAAATGTCATTCCGCATGTCTGCGTTAAGCCAACCAGCTGCTGCGGGGATTTATTCCGGACTTACGGCGGCCGGGCGGGCGGCAACTGCGATGTTCAGAAGAACGCGCTGCATGACTGGATGAGCGCGCGAGGAATATGATCTGCCTTTGTTTGCCGTGAACTAAAATTGCGGGATGCCATCGCGTCGATGGCATCCCGCAAGCATCGGCAGCGGACGGCAGGTAAATGGTCGAATAGCTGATATCGGCAGTTCTCTGGGACCGACTCCTCGTAGGCATCGAAACGACGGTGGCTCCATCTGGCTGAAGGGCGCTTCACATAGTGATATACCGATCCTTCAGATGGTTCATCGCTACCGTGCCGACGATCGAGCAGGTAATGATAGAGAGGTTGGCGAGGGAGAAGGAGCGGCCCTGTTGCCTCAAGCTCCTTGCTACTCCAGGCCGGGGTGAGGTGGGGCAGCACGGCATCGCCAGCCGCTTCCCTCTCGGCGATAGACATCGGTAATCCATTCGTCGACCGACATCGGCCCGCTGAGGAATGTACCGATGTTCTGCCCGCGCCCGGTCACTGTGGCAACGTCGCCAAGAGGATGGATGTGATGCGTCGTCTTCGTGATGGTGTCGTGGCTCAACACGCCGGATCCGATCGCGGCAAGGGAAGCTTGCGCAGGGCCCGGGCCGCGCTCCGGTGTCACCAGCATCCAGCCCTCTGTGATGCAGGTTGAGATTCGCGAGGGATCGTTGGATATCATCGCTTCGTTGAAAACGCGCTCGGCGGCTTCAAGCGCTTCCAGATCCGCATCGCCTATGCGGATGCTCCTTCGTTCCAGCGCTTCTGCATGTCCTCCGGCGTCACCTGTTCGATGGTCTGCGACAGCATCCAGCGATGGCCGTAGGGATCGAGAACCTGCGCCACGCGCTCGCCGAAGCTTTGATCGGCGGCAGCGCGCAGCAGCGTTGCTCCGGCAGCGAGAGCCTGCGCTAAAGCTGCATCGGTCGATGCCGTGTCGATGTGAAAGGTCACCGGCGAGCCGCCGATCGTGTCCGGCGACAGGGCTCCAAAGTCCGGATATTCATCCGCCAGCATCATCAGCGTTTCGCCGAACCGCAACTCGGCATGGCCGATGCGGCCGTCCGAAGGATCGGTCATGCGGAAGACTTCTTCCGCACCAAAGGCTCGGCTGTAGAATTCGATGGCCTGCGCAGCGTTCTTGACGACGAAATAGGCGCTCACTTTCCTTGCAATGCTCAACATCGGATGGTCCTCCTTGACGAATTGGTATATTAACGTTACGTATCGTAATGATATGAGTCAAGACGCAAATACAGAACCGAAAAAACGAGGACGCCCGCCAAGCGAAGCCGCACAGAAGCGCGCGCTTGAGGCTGCCCATGACATCCTGATGGCGGACGGTTTCGGCCGCCTGACCATCGAGGCCGTTGCGGCGCGGTCCGGCGTCGGCAAGCCGACGATCTATCGGTCCTGGGCGAACGCGCAGGAGCTGGCGATGGCTGCGCTTCTGGTCAATCCGATGCCGGAAACCGAGGCAAAAGGCGCGACGGCTGAAGCCGCGCTCGGGGCGCAGATGCGCGGTCTCGTGACGGCTTTTGCCAGCACGCGCGGGCGCCAGATTACCATGGCGCTGGCGGCGGCGGACCCGGAAAGCGAATTTACCAAGGCGTTCCGCAATCAGGTGATCCTGTCGAGCCGCAATGCCGGCCGGGCCATCCTCGAACAGGCGCTGGCCCGGGGCGAGATCACGCAGCCGATGGATCTGGAGGCCCTGCTCGACATGATCTACGGGCCGGTGTTCTTCCGGCTTCTGGTCGGGCATCGTCCCGTCTCGCCGGAATTCGGCGATGCGGTGGTGGCGACCGCCCTGCGTGCCGTTGCGCGAACGTAAGGCCCGGCATCGCTTACATCGCGATGTAGCGGTCCTTGCGGTGGTTCATCGCCAGCGTGACGTTCATCACCACGGCGCCGGCGATCGAGCAGGCGATGATGAAGGGGCTGGCGAGAAAGAACGAGCAGGCGACGATGGCGCCATCGAAGCCGAGCTGGACAAGGCCGGCGCGCCAGCCAAAGCGGTCCTGCAGATAGAGCGCCAGAATGCCGACGCCGCCAAGGCTGGCGCGGTGGCGGAAGAGGGCAAGCAGGCCTGCACCAACGACGAGGCCGCCGAACAGCGCACCGATCAGCGGATCGACATGGGTGATCCCCAGCGCGCGCGGCAGGAGTTCGGACATGGCGGATGTCAGGGCGACGGCGATGAACGTCTTTACCGTGAAGGCGAGACCCATGCGGCGGAAGGCCAGATAATAGAAGGGCAGGTTCACCGCGAAGAAGCAGGCGCCGAAGCTGAAGCCGGTCGCGTAGTGAACGAGAAAGGCGATGCCGGGCGTGCCGCCGGTCAAAAGGCCAGCGCTCGAAAGAAGCGTGATGCCGAGCACCGCCAGCATGCTGCCCGACATCACGCCCTGCGCGTCATCGGCGATCGAATGCCGCTCGGCGCTCGAATTCATCAGTGCCGCAAAGGCTGATTTCGCAGGTGTTGCCATCATCGTCGCTGTTCCCCGTCGGCTGTATCATGCCCTTCTATCCTCCGCTTTTGCGAACGCAAGCTTTGTGACGAATTTCTCCGCTTGACGGCGCAAATAATCGTGGATACGAATTATCTACGATAGAAAGCGGAGGCAAGGCAATGAAGCTGGGTGAGGGGGTTGAGCAGGCCATTCATAGCGTGGCGATGCTCTCCGGCTTGTCTGAGGGCGGCGTTTTGTCGGCCGCCGCGATCGCCGAGTTTCATGGCGTCTCGACCAGCTATCTGCTCAAGCATCTGCAGTCGCTGTCGGGTGCCGGCATTCTGAATACGGTACCGGGCCCGAAGGGTGGATACCGGCTGGCACGGCCGGCGGACAGGATCACGCTGCTCGACATCGTGCTTGCCGTCGAAGGCCCGGCGCCGGCATTTCGCTGCAATGAAATCCGCCAGCGGGGCCCAAACCCCGTGGCCAGCCGTTTCTTTTCCAAGCCCTGCGGTATCTCGGCCGTGATGCTGAAGGCCGAGCGCGTCTACCGGTCTGAACTGGCCAAGACAACGATTGCCGATCTCGGCGTGCAACTGGCCGAAATCGACGATGGATCGATCGCAGCGAGAGGCTGCGCCTTCCTTGAAATCCACGAACGTAAAACGGCTCGCTGAGCCCTGACCAAGGAGAAGACCCATGCACCCGCGTCTCGATGTGACAAAAGCATCGCCGGAAGCCTTCAAGGCCCTGCTGGCGCTCGAAAACCACGTACAGAATTCCGGCCTCGAGCGCCGCTTCATCCACCTGATCAAGCTGCGCGCCTCGCAGATCAACGGCTGCGCCTATTGCGTCGACATGCACGTGAAGGAATCGCGCCACGATGGCCTGAGCGAACAGTGGATCAACATGATGTGCGTCTGGCGGGAATCGCCGGTTTACGACGCCCGCGAACGCGCGTTGCTTGGTTGGGTCGATGCCGTCACCAACATCGCCCAGACGGGGGCTCCCGATGACGTGTTCGAAGCGCTGCAGGCGCATTTCTCAAGCGAGGAGATCGCCAAGATTACGGTCGCTATCGGCACGATCAACGTCTGGAACCGGATTGCCGTCAGCTTCCGCTCGCAGCATCCGGTCGACAAGATCGTCAAGGCAGCCTGAGCAACAAGGCAGATACGGCGCTGCGCATCCGCAACAGGTGCAGCGCCGGAGAGCGGGAAGGGTTCGTTGCTTGTCCCGCTCTCACTCAAGACGCGAAAGGTTGGATGAGGGGGCAGCCGGTGCTGCCCTTGGCATTGGCGCGGCGCAATCCCTGAAGAATGTGCCTTTGGCCCCCTCATCACCTCGCTTTGCACGCAACGTCTCCTCCGCCTGGAGGACGTGCGCTTTCACAAAGCGATATAGCGGTCGGCGCGGTGGTTGATGGTCAAAAACAGATTGAGCACGACGGCGCCGAGCACCGAATATAACACGACCGGCGGCGTGGTGACGAAAAAGGCAGCCGCCAGCACGCAGAGATCGATGACAAGCTGCACCAGCCCGGCGCGGATGCCGAAACGCTCCTGCATGTAGATGCCGAGGATGCCGACGCCGCCGAGGCTGGCGCGGTGGCGATAGAGCGCCAGAACGCCGTAACCCAACAAAAGACCGCCGAGCAGGGCCGCCCATGCCGGATGGATGCTGGCAATTTCGAACACCTGGCTTTGCACATTGGTCAAAAGCGAGGTGATGGCGATGGCGATGAAGGTCTTGACCGTGAAGGCCATGCCGAGACGCTTCCACGACAGGTAGAAGAACGGCAGGTTGAGCACGAAGAAGGCGAGGCCGAAATTGATACCCAGCGCATAATGCAGCAGGAAGGCGACGCCGGCGGTGCTGCCGGTCAAAAGACCTGCGCTGGCAAGAACATAGAGGCCAAGGGCTGCGACCAGGCTGCCCGAGAAGATGCCCTGCACGTCCTCGACGGGCGTGTGGCGCGTTGCGCTGGTGTTCCAGAAGCCAAGGGCATTGATGATGCTCATGTCGCGATCTCCGAAGACGGCCAGACGGTGCCCGAGCAAACCTCGAACGGCCGTGAAGGGAATGAATGAAGGTGCAAATGTGCCTGCAGTCCTTCGACCGCGGCGCATGTGTGCAGTGCAGCAATTATCGGAAATGCGGCCGTTGCAATCAAGGAAAATATGTAAGCAATACTGACCTATTTCAACTTCGCAAGAAAACTGCGCTCAGGCTGATGTGCGCGTAAGGAACAGTATGCCGGAGACCGGTTTGCCGCCATCATTGCGAATGATGGTTTTGCTGATGGCGAGAATTTCGAGCCCAAAGCGCTTGCAGAGGCCTTCGATGTAGGTTTGCGAATGGGCGTAGCGCAGCGATGGCCGCAGAACGAAATCGCCTTGCGCATCCGCATCCTCGACGGAGAAGGCAAACAGGCCCTTGCTGCCCAACAGTCTTAAGGCAATGATGAAGACGCTGTCGAGATTGCCGAGATACATCAAAACGTCGGCGGCGCTGACGAGATCGGCGCGGTGATCCGGCATGTCCGAAAACAGCCCGGATGTTTCCGGCGGCAGCGAGAGATCTGCCTGGGCAAGATGGTCGTAAAGGCCCTTGTCCTGCGCCTTGGCTAGCATGTTGGCGGACAGATCGAAGCCTTCCAGACGCTCTGCACTGGGGCGGATGCGCTCGCCGAACAGGCCGGTGCCGCAGCCGAGATCGATCACACCCGCAAAGCGCTGATCGCCCGTGTGGCCGGCGATCAGCGCCGCCAGCTTTTCCGGAACGGTGTAATCGAGCTTTTCGACCAATGCCTTGTCGAAGCGATCGGCATAGTCGTCGAACAGTTGTGCGACATAGAGGCTCGACGGCTGATCGGGCGTTTCGGACCCACCGAGAAGGGCGAGTTTCAGGCCGGCGCCGAAGATGTCCTGCGGGTTAAGGTCGAGAACTTTCCGCAATGCCGCAACCGCCGCCTCTTTGCGGCCGGATTTCTCCTCATAGTCGGCAAGACGGAACCAGCCGGCCGCCCAATCGGGCGCCAGCTCCAGCGCCTGGGTCATCAGGTCGGCTGCGTCCGCATGATCGCCGCTATCGGCAAGCATATGCGCATATTCGGCGCGGCGGTCGGCGATGAGATCGCCGGAGGAAAGCTGGTTGAGCGTCATGGGTCCGCGTCTCGCTTGGGCGCCACTTGGCGGCGATTTGGGCTTCACGCGCTTGTCGCGTGCAAGTGGAGAAATGGCAAGCGGCGATTTCACAGTACTGCGGTCGCCAATGTTGACGGCTTGCAGCGGCGGCCGTGGCGGCCTATGTGAAGAAAAACAGGAGAATGATGGGCCATGGCCGACGGAGTGAACAGGTTTCTGGGCGATTCGCCCCTACGGGTGCTCGTCAAGCTGTTGGTGGTCTCGATCATCGTCGGCTTCGTCATGGCTGTTTTCGGCTGGACGCCCTATGGCATCCTCTACACCGTCAGGGATTTCGTCCTCGATCTCTGGCATTCGGGCTTTGCAGCCCTTGGCCGCGTCGGCGATTATCTGCTGCTCGGTGCTGCCGTGGTGATCCCGGTCTTCATCATCCTGCGCGTCCTCAGCTTCCGGCGGTAACATGCACGATCAGAATTTCCTTGCTTCCCGGCGCACGTTCCTGCGTGCAGGCGCCCTGCTTTCGATCGGTGTGCTCGCCAGTTGCGGCACGCCGAAGATGACCCCGGGCGGCGATGGCAGCGACCAGACGGATGCGACGCTCGGCTATATCAACGCGCTGAGAAAACAAAAGGGGCTGCAGCCGCTGGTGCGCGACCCGGCGGCAGCACAGGCCGCCCTGTCGCAGGCCGGCCGCATGGCCAAGGCCGGCAAGATGACGCATCTGATCGGCATGGGCGACAGTTTCCTGTCGCGCATGAAAAGCGACGGCGTGGCGCTGCCGGCGGCGGAAAACATCGCCGTGGGCCAGGACAGCGCCGAAAAGGCCTATGCCGCCTGGTTCCATTCGCCCAAGCACCTGGAGAACATGCTGGGACCGAACTATAGCGGCCTCGGCGTCGCCGTGATGCGGAATCCGGCTTCCGGAAACCGGCCCTATTGGGCCATGGTGCTCTCGACCAGCTGACCTGATTCCCGAGTGCGCTGGTCTTGGGGACAAGCTATGAGCGCAGCGCAAACAACCGATATCGGCGAAAACCCGCATGGGGCAGGACCGTTTCTGGTCACCAACCGGCTGATCCTGTCGATCGCCGTGCCGATGACGCTGGGCTTCCTGACCACGCCTTTGCTCGGCCTTGTCGATACCGCCGTCGTCGGCCGTTTGGGGCAGGCGACGCTTCTGGCAGGACTTGCAGTCGGCGCCATCCTGTTCGACCTGATCTTCACCACGTTCAACTTCCTGCGCTCGGCCACCACCGGCCTGGTGGCCCAGGCCTTCGGGCGTGGCGACAAGGCGGAGGAGCAGGCGGTCTTCTGGCGTTCGCTGAGCATTGCCGTTGTCAGCGGCATCGTCGTTGTCGCATTGTCGCCACTGATTTTGTCCGCCGGTCTCTGGCTTCTGGCGCCAGGGCCGGAAATCGAAGGCGTGACGCGGACCTATTTCCAGTACCGCATCCTTGCCGGGCCGGCAGCACTTGCCAATTATGCCATCCTCGGCTTCGTACTCGGCCGCGGCCAGGGCATGACGGGACTGCTGCTGCAGACGCTGATCAACGGCATCAACATCGTCCTGTCGATCTATCTCGGGCTCTATCTCGGCTGGGGCGTCATGGGCGTCGCCCTGGCGACGGTGACCGGGGAAGTGGTCGGCGCGATCGTCGGCTTTGCGATCATCTATGCCCGCTTTGACCGTAGCGTTGCGCCCGGCTGGGCAACGATCTTTTCCACGGAACGACTGAAGCCGTTGTTCGGGCTCAACCGGGATATCATGATCCGGTCCTTCGTGTTGCTCGCCGCCTTCATGCTGATGACGCGCATCGGCACGTCGTTCGGCCCGGTGACGCTGGCGGCGAATTCGGTGCTGATGACGATCTTTCTGGTGGCCGGCTACTATCTCGATGGGATTGCCAATGCCGCCGAGCAGCTGACCGGCCGGGCTATCGGCGCCCGGTTTCGCCCAGCCTTCGACCGGGCACTGAAGATGACGGCGATCTGGTCGTTTGCGCTCGCGAGCTTCACCACTGTCGCGTTTCTCATCTTCGGTAACCGGCTGGTCGATCTCCTGACGACCGCGGCCGACGTACGCGCCGAGGCCTATATCTATATGCCCTGGGCGGCGATCACGGCGCTGACCGGGGTGCTGGCTTTCCTGATGGATGGGGTCTTCATCGGCGCCACCTGGTCACGCGACATGCGCAACATGATGCTGCTTGCCTTCATCGGCTATGTCGCGGCCCTTTGTGTTCTCGTGCCAGTTTTCGGCAATCACGGCCTCTGGGCCGGGCTCAACCTGTTCCTGCTGTTTCGCGGCTTCTTTCTGATGCTGCTGGTGCCGCGGCGCTCGGCTCAGGCTTTTTTGTAGTGATTTATGTTGCCACCGCGTTGCTCGGACTTCGGGTGGTTCTCCGTGGCAATCTCCCCTCCGTCATCAAGTCAGTTGTTCGCCATCATTTCTACCTCGCGCAATCTGGCATTTGCGATGGTGATGATCTTTCGCATGATGGCGCCGAGAGCGAGGCGTTTTGGTTTTCCGGTCGCGAGGAAGGCCTTGTATGCGGTGGCGAGCGGGTTGTCGCCGCGGATGGCGGTCAGGGCTGCGATGAACAGCGCCGGCCTGATGTGCCGCCGCCCGCCGGAGACTGCCCGGTAGCCATTCATTTTTCCACTGTCTCTTGGATGCGGGGCACATCCGGCAAGACTGGCCGCCTGCCTGCGGTTGATGCTGCCGAGTTCGGGCATGGCGGCGATCAGAAGTGCTGCGATGGTCGAACCGATGCCGGGAATGGAGCGCAGCGCCCTTTCACGGCGGCGCAGGCTGCGGTCACTGCGGATAAGAGCTTCGATCTGCACCTCGATGGCGGCGATGCGCCGGTCGAGTTCGGCGATATGATCCTTGATGTCGGCTGCGATCATTCCGCTGCGGGGTGCTTTGAGCCGGTTCTTTTCCTGAACCCGCATGGCCACGAGATCGGTCCGGCGGGCAGTCAGCAGCCGCACCTCGCTCTGGTTAACCTCGGGCGGCTGCCAGCGGACCAGCGCTTGACTGCGGTCAAGACCATACTGCGCCAGCCATCGCGCATCGATGGCATCGGTCTTGGCCCGTTTGCCGAAGGAGCGGATATAGGCCTTGACCTTGGCGGCATCGGCGCGATGGGCGGGAATGGCAAGCGCCACCAGAACGGCAAGCACCCGGTCTTCATATCCGCCGGTTGCCTCACAGACCGCCAGCATGTCTGGCCGTCCACCATACGCCGCAAGGGCAGAGCGCAGAGCTTCCCGGTTGTTTTCGATCGTCACAGTCTGGCCGGTCATACTGTCGAACAGGGTGACGCTATCGCAGGACACGTCGAGACCGAGAGCGGACTGGATTTTATCATCGTCTGTCATCATGATGCTCCATGCTTTGCATTGTCTGCGGGCGCATCGTCACGATGGCCCATTCAAGTCAGCAAGCGATGCGAGGCTGGAGCGGCAGTGTCCCCTGATGACGGCGGTCGCAAGACCTATTCCTGTACGGGCGCCTACCGCGGCGATCCCTGGGGTGGCCACCCCAGGGATCGCATCGCCAGCCTCGCCAACAGTAAAGCACGAAAGGCAGAGACAATTCCTGTGCCCGTCACAGGAATCCAGCCAGCTCAAGTCCTTGAGCTGAAAGAGTCTTTTGACCCGACAGACGTCGGGTCACTGGATCCCCGCCACAAGGGCGAGGATGACGGAGAGTGGGGTGCCAACGACCGAAACTGAGTTAGTGGTGAAGCCAAAGGTCGCCCAGGTTCGACGTTATGCCTTGGACGCCCAGTAATCCGTGCGGCTGCCCCTGATGTCGCTGATCGACGCCAGCTTTTCCCGGTCGCAGAGTGAAGACAGCCCGCGGACGATCTTGCCCGGCAGCGATGGGCCCTCATAGACCATGCAGGAATAGAGCTGCACGAGATTGGCGCCGGCGCGGATTTTTTCCGCAGCCGTTTCTGCCGACGAGACGCCGCCAACGCCGATGATCGGCAGGTCTGGGCCGACGCGCTTGCGCATCTTGGCCAGCACGGCGGTGGATTTTTCAAACAGCGGCTTGCCGGAAAGGCCGCCGCTCTCCTTGGCCTGCCGCTGGTCGCGGAGCCCGTCGCGCGACAGCGTCGTGTTGGAGACGATCAGGCCGTCAAGACTGTGTTCCAGAGCCACGGCGGCGATGTCGTCCATGCCCTCTTCGGTCAGATCGGGTGCGATCTTCAGGAACACGGGGACGCGGATACCGGCCTTCTTGGCTTCGTCGTCGCGGGCGGCAAGGACGGCGGCAAGGAGGGCCGCAAGGCTTTCGCGCGCCTGCAGATCGCGCAGGCCCGGCGTGTTCGGCGAGGAGATGTTGGCGGTGAAATAGCGGGCGACATTGTAGAAGGTGCGGATGCCGGTGACGTAATCTGCGATGCGGTCGGCGCTGTCCTTGTTGGCACCGATATTGACGCCGATCATCGCCTTGCGATCACAGGTCTTGAGGCGCTGGAGTGCTGTCTGATGACCCTCATTGTTGAAACCGAGGCGATTGATGACGGCCTCGTCCTCGACCAGCCGGAAGATGCGCGGCTTGCCGTTGCCGGCCTGCGGCTTCGGCGTCACGGTACCGATCTCGGCAAAGCCAAACCCGAGCCTCAGCAGCGCTTCCGGCACCTCGGCATTCTTGTCATAACCGGCCGCAAGGCCGATCGGATTGGCAAAGGAGAGGCCGGCGACCTCTTGCGTCAAGCGCGGATCGGCGGGTGCTGCGCAGGCTGGAACGAGGCCTGTTTTCAGCCCCTTGATCGACAGGCCGTGGGCCGCTTCCGGATCGAAAAGGAAAAGGCCGCGGCGGGCCAGCGACTGGAAGACATCGATCATTGGTCAAGCTCCGGGAAGACATGGTTACCGTCGGCGTCGAGCGGCAGCGGCTTTTCCCAAAGCACCGTTGCAAGGGACAAAGGAGCGTAGAGATGGGGAAACAAGGCGCCACCGCGCGAGGTCTCGTAAACCAGCTTTTCGCCCAGCTTTTCACCATCGACGGCGACCAGCAGCAGGCCGTCCTGACCGGCGAAATGCCTGATGGCGGTCTCCTTTGCCTGTTCGGCAGTGGAAAAATGGATGAAACCATCGGTCAGATCGATCGCCGCGCCCTTGAATTCTCCGCTGCCGCGCGCATCCTGCCATAGAGTTGCCGGAACGATTTTGTAAATAATACTGCGCATGCCGCGTTTCCTGAAAACCTGGACGATATCCTTTGCGGGATTGCCGCAATCTTCTGCGAATGTCCACCGGCAAGCGGGACGAGGCCCTGATTTTTAAGGATCGCCGTATTTTTTTGTTGGGCAAGGAGAATGCAATGAACAGGATGCTGATGCCGGTGGTTACCCTTGGCGGCATGGTTGCGGCGTTTGCCGCTTTGGCGCAGGAACCGGCGCCCGGGCGTTACGCCATGCAGAAGACCGACAGTGGCATCGCGCGGCTGGACACGCAGACCGGCGAGGTCTCGCTCTGCCAGGAAAAGGACGGTGACATCGTCTGCCGGATGGCGGCCGACGAGCGCACGGCTTTCGAACTGGAACTCGATTTGCTGACCAAGCGCGTGGAAACGCTGGAAAAAGCAGCGGCGGAAGGCCCGTTGGGCGTCAAACCAAGACTTCCGACGAAGGAAGAGATTGACCAGACGATGAGCGTTATGGAAAGAATGATGCGCAGTTTCATGGGAATTGTGAAAGATCTGGAAAGCGAGGAAAAGCCGCCGTCTGACAAGATGGAGGACGCGCCTCAAAAGACCTGACCGGATCTGGACGGCACAGCGGATGAATTGGAGGATTTTTCCGCCGTGGCAGGCTTTCGGGCCAGGCTCTTGGGAGGGAGCGTCATGACGTCAGGATTGACCATCATCATTGCGGACGACCACCCGCTGTTTCGTGGCGCCATGCGTCAGGCACTGGCGGGCATGCCCGGCAACCCGGCGATCATCGAGGCCGGCGATTTCACCTCGGCGCGACAGGCGGCCATCGACAATGCCTCAGCCGATCTGATGCTGCTGGACCTGACCATGCCGGGTGTCAGCGGGCTCTCGGGGCTGATTGCGCTCCGCGCCGAATTCCAGAGCCTTCCGGTAATGATCGTTTCTGCCCATGACGATCCGGCAACCATCCAGCGGGCGCTCGAACTCGGCGCCTCCGGTTTCCTGTCAAAATCCGCCGGCATCGATGAAATCCGCCACGGGATCGATACGGTGATGGCCGGCGACATCTTCACGCCGCCCGGCTTCCAGCGCGGCATGGAACATGAGCCGGAAGTGGCGGCCCTCTTGCACCGGCTGCAGACGCTGACCCCGCAGCAATCGCGCGTGCTCGGCATGCTCGCCGAAGGCCTGCTCAACAAGCAGATCGCCTACGAACTCGGCGTCTCCGAGGCGACCATCAAGGCACACGTCTCGGCCATCCTCTTGAAGCTCGATGTCGACAGCCGGACGCAGGCGGTCATTCAACTGGGTAAGATTTCGGCTGTGGCGGCGTAACATTCCTAGAAAAGCAGATGTTAAGGGCTGCGCTCCAGCGCATCGACGCGGCCTGCGAGATTTTCTGTCATGCTCTCTATTCTGGACAGGGAGCTTTCGATCATCGTTTGCAAGTGAACGAGGCCACCACCAAATTCCATTTTGATAGCAATCTCAAGATCATCTCTGAGTTCTGCCTGGCGTCTCTCGATGCGTCTGGAGTACTCATAGGTTTGCAGCGCCAAAGTCCGGACTTCGGAAACTTCCTGCCGGAAAGCGCGCATGTCTTCGATGATTTTTTGACCTTGTTTGGCCAGAAAACGCAAATCGACTGTTTCTTCGATCATAACCACACCACCTGAGGATATATCTTAGTCACGAATGCAACGAATTTCAATTCAACGGCCCGAAAGCGGCTCTGCTTAGCCGGGCTTATTCCGCCGCCGTCTTCATCGAGACTGACAGCTGCGTCAGCCAGGCCCGCATCGAGGCCGGGCGGACGGGTTTGTTTTGGAGGGTGATGCCGTCGCGTTCGGCGCTGGTGCGCACCTCGGGGGAGCGGTCTGCCGTGACCAGCAGCGACGGGATGTCGGTGCCGAAATAGAGCCGGACGGCGCGGATCATATCGATGCCGGTGCCGTCGTCCAGATGATAGTCGGCAATGATGGCGTCGGGGCGCAGGTCATCGACGGTCAGGCCCTGCTGCCAGATATCGAGGGAGGGAGTGGTCGAGACCGTACAGCCCCAACCCTCCAGCAGCAGCTTCATGCCCTCCAGGATCAGGGGCTCGTTGTCGATGCACAGAACGCGCAGGCCGTGCAGCGGTTCGGCGGTACGCGGCAGTTCAGACGGCGCGGCTTTGATGCTGCCGGCGGCGGTGTGGTCGATCGGCATCCGGACACGGAAGCGTGTGCCTTTTCCGGGCTTGGATTGAAGATCGACGCTGTGGTTGAGAACACGCGAGATGCGGTCGACGATCGATAGCCCGAGCCCGAGGCCGGCGGCGGTCTTGGCGCCCTCGTCAAGGCGGGCGAACTCCTTGAAAACGGTGCGAAACTTGGACGCGGGAATGCCGATGCCGGAATCGAGCACCTGGATGACCGCGTCGCCGCCTTCGCGGCGCACGCCGACCAGAACCTTGCCTGTCAGCGTATATTTGATGGCGTTGGACACAAGGTTCTGGACAAGGCGGCGCAAGAGGTTGGGGTCGGTGCGCACCGTCAGCGAGGTCGGCATGACGGTGAGCTTGAGATTGGCGGCGCGGGCGACCGGCGCGAAATCGGTCTCGATGCGCCGCAGCAGATCGTTGAGCGGCACGGATTGCAGGCGCGGCTTCATCGCGCCGGTATCGAGCCGCGAGATATCGAGCACGGCGCCAAGGATGGTTTCGACCGATTCCAGCGACGAATCGATGTTCTGCACCAGCATGCTGTTTTCCGACTCCCCGAGACGCTCGACCAGTGAGGACGAATAGAGGCGCGCGGCGTTGAGCGGCTGCAGGATATCGTGGCCGGCGGCGGCGAAGAAGCGTGTCTTGCCGATATTGGCCTCTTCGGCGGCGGCGCGGGCCTCGGCCACTTCCTTGTTGACGCGGGTGAGTTCGCCGGTGCGCTCGGCGACGCGCAGTTCCAGCGTCTCGTTCGCCTGTTTCAGCGCCATGTCGGCCGCAACGCGCTGGGTGATGTCGGTATAGGTGGTGACGATACCCTTGTCGGGCATGGCATTGGTGCGCACCTCGATGATGCGCGCACCGCCCGAAAGCTCCAGCAGGAAAGGTTTGTCGAGGGTGAGGAAGTCGGCGACCAGCCGCTTGCCGTCTTCCCTGCGAATGTCGCCGCGCTGGGTCAGCATCGAGACAATGTCGGCCAAAGGGAAGCCGACCTGGCCGGCGCTTTCCGGCAGGTCGAGCAACTGGCGGAAACGACGGTTCCAGATGATCAGGTTGTTGGAACTGTCGAACACGGCGATGCCCTGGTCCATCTGCGACAGCGCTGTTTGCAGCATGTCCTGGTTGTATTGGAGCGCCTCCGATGCCTGATCGAGCAGCCAGGCGGTGTCCGACGAGGTATCGTCCAGCCGCTGCAGCACCAGCGACAGCACCAGCCGGGCGGAAGACGAGCCGATGGCGCTGCCGAGCAACTGTTCGGAGAAATGGATGAGCCCCATATCGGCGGGCAGGTGATCTTCCAGCCAGCGCCCCGACTGGCGCTCATAGGTCTGGAAGGAGCGTTGCATCCGCTCCTGGCCGAGATAGCGGGCAATCGTGGTTTTCAGGTCCAGCACGGTGATCTTGGTCTTGCGACCCCTGAACGACTTTTCCGTGCGCGATCTGCGGCGGATGAAGACGCCGGCCTGTATCCGTTCCAGAGGTTTTGGCGCGCGCGTCAGCGAGCCGATGACATAGGCGAGAGCGTTGACCAGCAGACTGAGCGCCGAGGCGTTGACCAGCGGATCGGCCTCTGGGCCGGAAAAGACGGTGGTGAAGGGGAAGAGAAAGCCGAGCACGGTCGTCGCGACATGCGAATTGTCCGGTCCGCCGAGGCTCGGCAGAAACAGGAGATAGGCCCAGACGATAAAGCCGAGCGTCATGCCGGCAATGGCGCCGCGCGCATTCGCCTGCCGCCAGACAAGGCCGCCGAACATGGCCGGCGCCATTTGCGAGATGGCCGCGAAGGCCAGCAGGCCAAGCGAGGCAAGGCCGGCGCTCATGTCGGCGGACCGGTAGTAGGCATAGCCGAGCAGCAGCACCACGAAGATCGCCGTGCGCCGGACATTCAGCAAGGTACCTGCCACATCCTGAGATCCGCCGCGGCCCATCAGGTTGCGCCGCAAGAACACCGGCATGATGATATCGTTGGAAATCATGATCGACAGCGCGACGGAAGCGACGATGACCATGGCGGTTGCCGCTGAGAAGCCGCCGATGAAGGTGATCATGGTCAGCACCGGCATGTCTGCCGCAAGCGGCAGCGTCAGCAGATAGAGATCGGCATCGCCACCGCCGGCAAAGGTCAGGACGCCGGCGATCGCCACAGGCAGCACGAACAGGTTGATGGCCACGAGGTAGATGGGGAAAAGGATGCCGGCGGTGCGCAGGTCCTTCTCCGTGCGGTTTTCGACGACCGTGACGTGGAACTGGCGGGGCAGCATGATGATGGCGAAGGCGGAGAGAACGACGAGCAGGATCCAGCGCGGCAGCGGCGTCTGGTAGTGCAGCGCCGTCATCACCTGTTGGTTGGCGAGTGCCTTGGCCCACAGGTCGCCCGGGCCGTCGAACAGGAAGAAGACGACATAGATCCCGGCGGTGACCAGAGCCAGGAGCTTGACCACCGATTCCATCGCGATCGCGAGAATCAAACCGTCCTGATGCTCGGTCGCATCGGTATGGCGCGTGCCGAAAACGATGGCGAAGCAGGCAAGAAAGAGGGTGACCAGCAGCGGCAGGTCGATGAAGTCCTGGCCGGAGCCAATGCCATAGCCGCTGGTATCGACCATGGCCGACACCGAGCTTGAGACAGCCTTGAGCTGAAGCGCGATATAGGGGATGGCGCCGACCAGCGAGATCAGCGCGACGATGGCGGCAACCATGGGGTTCTTGCCGTAGCGCGCGGCGATGAAATCGGCGACCGACGTCAACCGCTCGGTCTTGGCAAGCGCGATGATCCGGCGGATGACCGGCAGGCCGATGGTGAACATCAGGATCGGGCCGATATAGATGCCGGTGAATTCCAGCCCGCGTTCGGCGGCAAGGCCGACACCGCCGAAATAGGTCCAGGAGGTGCAGTAGATCGCCAGGCTCAGGGCATAGACCAGCGGCCGGCCCTTTCCGGCAGAATCGGTCTTGCGCGCCTTGCGATCACCATAGCTTGCCACCGCAAACAGCAGCAGCAGATAGGCGAAGGACGCACCGAAAATGATCGAGCCCGAGAGCATGTCTCCTCCTTGTCCTGAACCAGAGCATAGGACAAGACGGACGTGAAGCAAATCGGACCGGCCTAAGCCTTAAGTCAAAGAAACGACGCGTCTTTTTCGGTTGACCGTGATAGGAGGGCGCCGCGCTATTTTTGATGGCGCGATTTACAAGATTGCGATTTCGGCTAGCATCCGCTGCGCATCCGGCTGCGTAGGAACAGCTGGTTTCGGTCATAGACAAGGAGAGAATAATGATAAATGAATTCAAGGCGTTTATTGCCCGGGGCAATGTCATGGACCTTGCAGTGGGTATTATCATTGGCGGTGCGTTCACCCTGATCGTCAATTCGCTGGTTGGTGACATCATCATGCCGGTCATCGGCGCCATCACCGGCGGCCTCGATTTCTCCAACTTTTTCTTTCCGCTCTCCGACACCGTGACGGCAACGTCTCTGGCTGCGGCACGCGAGCAGGGCGCGGTCTTCGCCTATGGCAACTTCCTCACGGTGGTGATCAACTTCCTCATTCTCGCCTGGATCATTTTCCTGATGGTCAAGGCCGTCAACAAGATGCGCGCCTCGCTGGAAAAGCAGAAGAACGAAGAGCCGGCAGCACCGCCGCCAGTGGACGTTCAACTCCTGACCGAAATCCGCGACCTTCTCAAAACACAGCGCGTTTAGCGCGCATTTTGGGTCGTCCGGCGATGACGATACATCACCAGAATCGATAAATCCGTCACCGAATATCGCGTGATCGTGATGTGAAAAACAGCTAGAAGCGGCGGGTACCAGAGCGTCGCGCGCCCAATTGGGCGCGCAAAGGTCGCTCTGGCAGTTTTAAGCTGCGCATAACCTTTCCAAAAATCGGTTCCGATTTTCGGGGTTATGCGCAAGGAGCCCGCCGATGACCATTCTTGCCAGCCTCAGCCCCAGATCCCTTTCTGCCCCGGAAAGCGGCATCGTCGAACTGGTCAATTATGCGCGCGGGCGCGACGGGCTGATCCCGCTCTGGGTCGGTGAGGGCGATCTGCCGACGCCGGATTTCATCTCTCAGGCAGCGCAGGATTCGCTGAAAGCCGGTGAGACTTTCTACACCTGGCAGCGTGGTATTCCGCCGCTGCGCGAAGCCTTGTCGCGCTATTACCAGCGCCATTTCGGCAAGTCGCTGTCGCTTGACAATTTCTATGTGACCGGTTCCGGCATGCAGGCGATCAAGCTTGCCATTGAGGCCGTGACCTCGCCCGGCGACGATATGGTGTTTTTGACGCCGGCTTGGCCGAATTTTGCCGCCAGTGCAGAACTCTCCGGCGTGCGCCCGATTGCTGTGCCGTTGAGCTTTGAAGATGGAAAGTGGCAACTCGATATCGGTAGGCTCGAGGCGGCGATCACGGAAAAGACGCGGGCGCTGTTCGTCAACACGCCCTCCAATCCCACCGGCTGGACGGCCACGCATGACGATCTGAAAGCCATTCTGGCGCTGGCGCGCAAACGCGGCCTGTGGATCATGGCCGACGAGATTTATGCGCTCTATTCCTATAACGGCGTCCGCGCTCCCTCCTTCCTCGATGTGATGGAAGAGGATGAGCGTATCTTGTTCGTCAACTCCTTCTCCAAGAACTGGTCGATGACCGGATGGCGGGCCGGCTGGATCGTGGCGCCGCCGGCGATCGGCCAGGTGCTGGAGAACCTCATCCAGTATTCGACATCCGGCGTGGCGCAGTTCATCCAGGCGGGTGCCGTGGTGGCGCTTGACCAGGGCGATGCGTTTGTCGCGGAAAACGTCGCCAAGGCGGCCCGCTCGCGTGACCTTTTGTGCGATGCGCTGATCGCCACCAACCGGGTGCAGACGCTGAAGCCCGACGGCGCGATCTATGCCTTCCTGAAGATCGATGGCGTCACCGACGCACGGCGCGCAGCGCTGGATATCGTCGACAAGACCGGCGTTGGTCTCGCACCCGGAACCGCTTTCGGCGAGGGCGGATCGCTGTTCATGCGCGCCTGTTTCCTGCGCGATCCCCAGCAGATCGCCATCGCGGCCGAGCGGCTGGCGGGCTATATCGCTGCGCTCTGATCCTGTTTTGACCACCTTGCATCGCACAAAAGTCTTGTGAATCGCACCGTGAACGGCTTTTATCCCGCTCACTTTGAACAGCACAGGAGCAGGCAATGGCGGTATTGGTAACGGGCGGCGGCGGATATATCGGCAGTCACATGGTCTGGGCATTGCTCGATGCCGGCGAACAGGTTGTCGTCATCGATCGCCTGTCGACCGGTTTTCGCTGGGCGATTGCGCCGGAGGCCCGTTTCTATGAAGGCGATATCGCCGATGGCGCTCTGATGCGGCAGATTTTCACCGATAACAGAATTGATTCCATCATCCATTTCGCCGGTTCCATCGTCGTGCCGGAATCGGTTGCCGATCCGCTCGGTTATTATGAGAACAACACCGTCAAATCGCGCAGCCTGATCGCCAGCGCGGTCGAAGCCGGTATCCCCTATTTCGTGTTCTCCTCGACGGCGGCCGTCTATGGAACGCCGGATGTGCTGGAACCGGTGACCGAGAGCGTCAACCTCAAGCCGGAATCGCCTTATGGTTCGTCGAAGCTGATGACCGAGATCATGCTGCGCGATACCGCCAATGCCCATGCCTTCACCTATACGGCTTTGCGCTATTTCAACGTCGCCGGGGCCGATCCCAAGGGGCGAAGCGGTCAATCCACGGATGCGGCCACGCACCTGATCAAGGTGGCCTGCGCCACGGCGCTCGGCAAACGGCCGTCGATGAGCGTTTTCGGCACCGATTATCCGACGCCGGACGGAACCTGCGTGCGCGATTATATCCATGTCTGGGATCTGGTGCAGGCGCATCTGAAGGCTTTGCAGCGCATGCGCGCCGGTGGCGGATCGCTGGCGGCCAACTGCGGCTATGGCCACGGGTTCTCGGTGCTTGAAGTGCTCGATGCCGTGCGCGAGGTACATGGCGCAGACTTCGCCGTTACCTTCTCGGAGCGCCGTGCGGGAGATCCCGCCATGATTGTTGCCAATCCGGCGCTTGCCAAGCAGGAGCTTGGCTGGGTGCCGCAATATGACGATCTGAACGGCATCATCCGCAGTGCTCTGGATTGGGAGCAACATCTGATGCGGAAGAATTCCTTCTGAAAAGACAAGCGCTTCCGTACTTTCCGGATGCCGCTATCGGGCCGCCCGGCGCAAAGCCGGGCGGCCTCTCCAGTTTGACGACAGTTTCAGGCTCTAGGGTGCCGGTCAGGATAGACTGACTGGACCCGGAGCATGATGGAGTTTTCCCGCCCTAGAAACCGTATCCCTGCAAAGCCAGCGGCTCTGCAGGCAAGGCCGGCGCGCGGAACCGGTTCTCCTCCATCGTGGACCGATCCGAACCCGATCACCCTTCGTCACGTCATCGCCGGCGCTGCCTGCGCTTGCCGGCGCGTCTAGCGGGGGGGGGCGGATGAAAGCTGTCATTCTTGCCGGCGGCCTCGGGTCGCGTATCGCGGAGGAAACGCATCTTCGGCCGAAACCGATGATCGAGATCGGCGGGCGGCCGATCCTCTGGCACATCATGAAGCTCTACTACGCCCATGGCGTGCGCGACTTCATCATCTGCTGTGGCTTCAAGGGCTACATGATCAAGGAATATTTCGCCAATTACGGCCTGCACATGTCGGACATCACGTTCGATCTGTCGCAGAACTCGATCGAATTCCATCGCCAGAGCGCCGAGAACTGGCGCGTCACGCTGATCGATACCGGCGAGAATTCGATGACCGGCGGCCGGCTGAAGCGGGTTGCCTCCTATCTCAAGGACGAGGAGGCCTTCTGCTTCACCTATGGCGACGGCGTCAGCAATGTCGATATCGGCAGGACCATTGCGTTCCACAAGAGCCACGGCAAGCAGGCGACGGTGACGGCCGTCCGGCCGCCCGCACGTTATGGCGCGCTGCAGCTGGAAGGCACCGAAGTCCAGGGCTTCATCGAAAAACCGGAAGGCGAAGGCGGCTTTATCAACGGCGGCTTCTTCGTGCTTTCACCCCGCGTCATCGACCGGATCGACGCGGATCATTCAAGTTGGGAAGGGGAGCCACTGATGGGACTGGCCAAGGACGGCGAGTTGCAGGCGTATTTCCACGAAGGCTTCTGGCAGCCGATGGATACGCTGCGCGACAAGAACCACCTGGAAAGCCTGTGGCAGAGCGGCGCCCCGCCGTGGAAGAGCTGGTGATGACAATGACGAACGAATTCTGGCGCGGAAAACGGGTGCTCGTCACCGGGCATACCGGCTTCAAGGGCAGCTGGCTGACGCTGTGGCTGCGCGAACTGGGCGCGGACGTTTCGGGCCTGTCGCTGGCACCGCAGACCGATCCTTCGCTGCATCTGCTGCTCGGCGGCGGCATGGATGGTCCCGGCATCATCGACATCCGTGATCGCGATGCCGTCACGCATTATGTCCTGAAAACCAAACCCCAGGTCGTCTTCCATCTGGCGGCGCAGGCGCTGGTGCGGGCGGGTTATCGAAATCCCGCGGAAACTTACGACATCAACGTCATCGGCACCGCCAATCTGCTTGATGCCCTGCGGGTGTCGGAGGATGTGCGCTCGATCGTCGTGGTGACGACCGACAAGGTCTACCACAATGCCGAGACGGGCCTTGCCTTCATGGAGAGCGATCCGCTCGGCGGCCACGATCCCTACAGCGCCAGCAAGGCAGCAGCGGAGATCGTCGCGGCAAGCTATCGCGCCTCGTTCTTTGCAGCCCGCAAGATCGGTCTTGCCACGGCGCGCGCCGGCAATGTCATCGGCGGCGGCGACTGGGCGGACGATCGATTGATCCCGGACGCCGTGCGGGCCTGGCAAGGCGGCGAAACCCTGCAGGTGCGGCGCCCCCGCGCCGTGCGCCCGTGGCAGCATGTGCTTGAGCCGCTTGGCGGCTACATGGGATTGGCTGAGCGCCTGTGGCAGATGCCGGATGGGATCGAGAGCTACAATTTCGGTCCGGATCACGGCGAGGCGGCTTCTGTCGGAGCCGTCCTCAAGATGGCCGAACGCCATTTCGGCGGCGGCGCAATGGTTCTCGGCGACGGCACGGATGGTCCCCACGAGGCGGGCTATCTGGTGCTCGACAGTGCCAAGGCGCGCACCGATCTCGGCTACCGGCCACGCTGGCGGCTGGCCGAGACGGTCCAGCGGACGATGGAATGGTACAGGGCGCAAGGGCAGGGGCAAGCGGCCCTCGATCTCTGCCTGGCGGATATTCGCCATTTCGCCGGTCTTGCCACACAGGACGAGCCCTTGAGGGCAGCCGGATGAGCGCGCGGTTTACGGCGCACGAAACGCCGCTTCAGGGGCTTTTCGTCGTCAGCCGCAAAACCATGCCGGACGAACGCGGTTTCCTGTCACGGCTGTTCTGCGAGCAGGAGCTTGCTGCCTTTGGCTGGGAAGGGCCCATCGCCCAGCTCAATGAAACCGGTACCCTCCACAAGGGTACCGTGCGTGGCATGCACTTTCAGCGTCCGCCACATGCGGAAATCAAGCTCGTCACCTGTACGCGCGGCCGTATCCTCGACATCGCCATCGATATCCGGGCGCAATCGCCGACATTTCTTCAGCATTTTGCTGTCGAGCTGTCTGAAGACAATGCCTGCTCGCTGCTGATCCCGAAGGGGTTTGCCCACGGCTTCCAGGCGCTGAGCGATGATGTCCGGATGATCTACGCGCATTCGCAGGCCTATGCCGCCGGTGCGGAAGATGGCCTCAATCCGCAAGATCCCGCACTTGGTATCGGCTGGCCGCTGCCGGTCATCAATCTTTCGCCGCGCGACGCGGCGCACCCTTTGCTGTCGCCGGACTATCGTGGAGTAGCCGCATGAAATGCCGTCACTGCGGATCGACGCATATGGTGCCCTTCTTCGACCTCGGCACGGCACCGCCGTCGAACTCCTACATCAATATTGGCGAGCGGCACATGCCGGAACTCTGGTATCCGCTGGTGATCCGCTGCTGCCGGGAATGCCGTCTGGTACAGACTGAGGATTTTGCCGATCGCGAAACATTCTTCTCCTCGAGTTATGCCTATTTCAGCTCGTTTTCGACGTCCTGGCTTGAGCATGCCAATCGCTACGTTGCCGATATGCAGGCCCGGTTCGGCCTGACCGAAGCCTCCCATATCGTCGAAGTGGCTGCCAATGACGGCTATCTGCTGCAATATGCGAAGGCGCGCGGCATCGGTTGCCTCGGCATCGAGCCGACCGCAAGCACGGCCAACGCCGCCCGGCAAAAAGGCATCGAGATCGTCGAGGAATTCTTTGGCGCCGAACTCGGCGAAAGGCTTGCGGCCGCGGGCCGTTCCGCTGACCTGACGGCCGCCAACAACGTGCTGGCCCATGTGCCTGACATCAACGATTTCGTCGCCGGTTTCGCACGGCTGTTGAAGGAAAACGGCGTCGCGACCTTCGAGTTTCCGCACCTTTTGAACATGGTGCGCGAAGCACAGTTCGATACCGCCTATCACGAGCACTACTCCTACCTATCGCTGACGGCGGTCAGCCGTGTCTTCCAAGCCAATGGCCTGTCCGTCTTCGACGTCGAGACGACGCCATGGCATGGCGGCAGCCTGCGGGTGTTCGCACAGCGCAGCGATAGCGGAACGCACAGCGTGACGGCCGCCGTCGCGGCCACGCTTGCTGACGAGCACGCGGCCGGCATGCTGGACGATCGCTTCTACACGGACTTCCAGGAGGCGGCGCAAACCGTGCGCGACGGGTTCCTGTCATTTCTGATCGAGTGCCGGCGCCAGGGTCTGAAGGTCGCCGCCTATGGCGCTGCGGCCAAGGGCAACACGCTCATCAACTTTGCCGGCGTCAAGCCCGATCTCCTATCCTTCGTCGTCGACAAGAACCCGGCCAAGCAGGGTTTACTGCTTCCCGGCAGCCGTATCCCGGTTGTTACGGAAGACTTTCTCAGAGCCGAAAAACCGGAAAGAGTGGTGATACTGCCATGGAACCTTCAGGCCGAAATCAAACAGCAGCTTTCGTATATCAGCGATTGGGGTGGCAAGTTCGTAACGGCAGTGCCAACGCTGACGGTCCATCCGTAGCCGAAGGCGTCATCGGCGATCTGCCTGATGTCGCCGTCGACATGCCGGTGAAGAAAACCGATACGTCCGGCATCAAGATCGGCTGAGCGCAAAGCGGCGCCTACTTGCCGTTTTCGCCGAGGATGTTCAGCTCATACGCGATCGAATGCTGGATCAGGCGCGCCCAGAGATCCTCGTAAAAATCGGGATCAAGCCCGGCCCTTTCGGCGTTGCGGCGTGCATTTTGCCGGACTTCATCGACACGGGACGGAATGTCCGCCTTCAACCCGGCCGGCTTCTTGATCTCGGCCGCGCGCCCGATATAGCCCCAGCGTTCCTGAAAGAGCGCGATCAAGGCTTGATCGATACGGTCGATCTCGACGCGGATCTCTGCCATCGAGGCACAGTCTGCCGGGCTTTTCTGCATGAGGGTCTCCGGATGCTTCACCACGGTTCTGCTGCATCGCAAGACCGCATGCGACGGTGCTTATCAAGCCACGCACCGGCTGAAAAGCCGAAAACCCGAACGGCAGTCAAAGGGTCGCGGGCAAGCCTCGCGAAAGGCGTTGCCGCTAATGTACGGCAAACGGAGAAATTTCATGTTCGCGCAGCCGAAACTGACGATTTGTGTACCCTCGCGTAACCGCCAGCCCTATTTTCAGGAAACGATCAGAAGCCTGCTGGTGAATATGCGCACGGATGTCGAGTTCGTGTTTGCCGACAATTCCGATGACGCTGCGATCATGAACGGCTTCATGGAAGACGTTCTCGGCGACCCGCGCGTGAAGTACCTGCCTTCTGTAGGCAGGGTCCTGCCGATGGTCGAGAATTGGGACCGGTGCGTCGAGGCCGCCACCGGTGAATTCATCTGCATGATCGGCGATGACGATTACGTCGATGTCGATGTGGCCGACCTGATCCGCCGCTGCCAGGCGGAACATCCGGCCACCGACGTGCTGATCTGGAGCCGGATGACCTTCAACTGGCCCGACAACCGGCCGCAGCATTGCAACATCGCCGCCAATCTCGACACCGGCGTCTACCGGGTGCCGCGCTCGGCGGCCTATCACGAGTTCTTCTCGTGGCGCGGCGGCAAGCCCAGCCCCAATATGGCCTTCGGCTTTTATCATGGCGCAGTGTCGATGCGGGTGATGGACAAGATGAAGGCGAAGTTTGGCGGCAAATACTGCGAATACCCGGTCGTCGATTTCGAGAACATCTGCAAGGTGCTGGTGACCGCCGAGCATATGGTCTACTCGGGCCGTCCGTTCTCGGTGCTCGGCTCTTGCGCCAAGAGCAATTCGGCGAAGATCAAAACAGCTGAAAAGATCGAGGAGCAGCTTGCCGTCTTTACCGCCGAGACCGGCCGCAACATCGACGACGACCCGCACATGAAGGATTTTCCCTTCCCCACGACACTTGGTTTGACCGCCTGCATCGCGCAGGTCCAGCATTGGTTCCTGACGCGCTATGGCTACAGCCCAATGAAGGGCTGGGAGGCCAATTTTGCCGAAGCCTGCGGCCACAGCTGCAGCATCATGGAAACCAGCACGGACTACGACAGAGCCGTGGAAGGCTATCGTGGCGCCTTTGCCAAATGGAAGGGCGGCAAGTACCTGAAAAACTTCAAGCCGGCCGATTTTACTGATCTGGCAGGAGGGCAGTTTTTCACCGGCGTCTCCGATAACCAGCTCTATATCGATGAGGAAATCGGCGGTGTCCGGACGCCGGCGGAACTATATCACTTCGTCGCCCAGATGCTTTCGCCGCAGGAGACGATGGTGCTCAACCTCGCCGAGACTTTCAAGGCGGCCTGACGATGGGATGGAGCGGCGTGACCAGACAGGCAGATGATTGGAATGCCACCGGGCCGTTGAGCGGCCAGTGTCCCGCGGTGAAGCCCGCGCGGTCGTTATGGTGCAGAAAAGGATGCAAGGCATGATTCAGAACGAACTCCGCATTCCCGCGTCGGCGAAGGAAGATTTCACCGTCAAGGGCTACACGATGTTGCCGCAGTTCTACGACGTGCAGCGCGATATCGCACCGATCCAGGAAGGCATCCGCATCATCCTGGAACTGCTGTGCCGGAAATATACGGTCGATGCGCCGACGGACACATCCTGGAACGCCATGACCAAGGCCTATCCGGCCCTGATCGCCAAGAACCGTGCCTGGGGCGGCGAGGTCTATGATGCCGTCAAACAGATTCCCGCCTTCATGCAAATTGTCACCAAAGCGGCAAACCAGGCGGTCTTTCAGCACCTGCGGCCGGGCTCAGTCCCCGGAATCGCAGCCGGCGGCTACGGCATCCGCATCGACAATCCGGGGGAAGAAAAATTCCGGGCACAATGGCATCAGGAGTTTCCCAGTCAGCTCCGGAGCCTGGATGGCGTCGTGTTTTGGACGCCGCTTTTGCCTGTGACGCCGGAAATGGGTCCGGTCCAGATCGCCGAGGGGTCGCATGCGGAAGGTCTGATCCCGGTTTACAAGGATGACGCCGGACATGGAAAGAGCGGCGCCTACGCCCTGTTCATGGAAAATTGCGATGCGCGTCTTGCCAAATACCAGCAGGTTGCGCCGTTGACGCAGCCCGGCGATCTCATCCTGATGGATTTCCTGACGATGCACCAGGGCGGCCACAACGTATCGGCAATGCCGCGCTGGAGCATTCAGTTTCGCTATTTCAACTTTGCCGATTCGCTTGGTACCCGCATCGGCTGGTGCGGTTCTTTTGCCGCAGGCGTCGATTTCGGCAAAGTCCTTCCCGAGTTGGTGGCCAATCCGGAGAACGTGGCATGACGTCATGCCGCGTTTGCCGGTCACCCATTTCCGAGGCCTCCTATGAGGCCTCGGCTCCAGCGCTGACCTCGATGATGAGCTTCATCGATGTTCCAACCCGCGTGTTTGTTTGCGGTGAATGCGGGCATGCGCAATGCGACGACCTGCCGGATATCGAAACTTTCTATGACACCACCTATCGGATCTCGCTGGATTCGCAGGATCACGATCAGATCTTTGCCGTTTCTCCGGAGGGGACGCCGATCTATCGCACCGATCATCAGGCCGCCATCGGATTGCGCCTTCTCGATAGCGTGAGCGGTGGAGCGATCCTCGATTATGGAGCGGGTAAAGCCGATACGCTTCGCAAGATGTGTCTCGCGCGACCGGATCTGCATCCCCACGTCTTCGATGTCAGCCGCGATTATGCGGCCTCATGGAGCGGCTGGGTCAAGCCCGAGGATCAGGCATCCTACACGGTGCCGGATACATGGGCGGGGCGGTTCCAGGCGATCATCAGTCATTTCGTCATCGAACATGTTGCCGATCCCGTGGGCTTCCTGAAAACCCTCCACACGCTCTTGGCGCCGGGTGGACGTTTGCTGCTGTCGATGCCGGACGTCGCGGCCAATCCCGGCGACATGACGGTTGCCGACCATCTCAATCATTTCAGCAGAGCTTCGCTGCAGCGCGCGCTGGCGCTTGCCGGCTTCACGCTGGAAAAAGTCGATAGCGACGCCTTTCCCGGCGCCTTTTTCATTGTTGCTGCGCGGTCAGAGCAGCCGGTGGCGATCACGGACAAGGGTCAAGACGTTGCGGGAGCCGTCAGGACGGCAAAGGAAATTTGCGGGTTCTGGGAGCGGGCAACGGTGCATCTTGACGATGCGGCCAAACGGTTTTCCGGAAAACGCGCCGCGGTCTACGGCTCCGGTTTTTATGGCAGCTGGATCTGCAGCCGGATCGAGGCCGATGTTGATTTCCAGCTTTTCCTCGACCAGAATCCGAAGTTGCAAGGGGCCGTCCATTTCAATAGGCCCATCCTTGCACCATCCAAACTGGATGATGATGTCGATGTCGTCTTCATCGGCCTGAACCCGCTGAAGGCCCGTGCGGCAATTGCCGGCCAGCCGGCCTTGAACAGGGCCGGACTGGATCTGGTCTGGATCGATGGCTGACAAGGCCGCGATTCTTTGCAGAAGAAAACCGAGCGGATCATGAGCCGGACGATCGTCATTTCGCAATCGATGTATTTCCCCTGGGTAGGCCTGCTGGAGCAAATCCGGCTGGCGGATATCTTCGTCCATTATGACGATGTGCAATATTCAAAGGGCAGTTTCAGCAATCGGGTTCAGGTGAAGGGCGTCAACGGCGTCAGCTGGATGACCCTGCCGCTGCGCGACTACCATCTCGGTCAGCGGATCGACGAGGTGATGCTCGACAACCGGACGGACTGGCGGAGCAAACATCGGGAAATCCTGCGTCAGGCCTACCTGAAAGCACCGTTTCGTGAAGACATGCTGGCGATTGTGGACCGCGTTTTTGCGCGGGACACTGCCACGGTCGCGGATGTCTCACGCCAGTCCATGCTGGAGCTTGAAGCTTATTTCGGGCTGGACAGTGCGCATTTTCTCTCGTCGCAGACGCTGCCGGTTCCAGGCGCCAGCAGCGAACGTGTCTGCGATATCGTCGAGCATCTTCAAGGGACGGTCTACATTACCGGGCATGGTGCGCGCAATTATCTGAACCACACGCTTTTCGAGGGAAAGGGCATTTCCGTCGAATACATGCAGTATGAACGGACACCCTATCCGCAATTGCATGGCGATTTCACGCCTTACGTCACCGCCTTGGACCTGGTGGCCAACTGCGGCGTGGAGGGCGGCAAGATGATCCGGTCCGGAACGGTCGGCTGGAAAGCGTTTGCCGCATAGGATCGTGGCAACTGTTCGAGGGCCCGACGCACTGTAGGCCGCTATAGACTTCGTTCAGTCAGGAGTTTTTCCAGTAGCAGGACATTGTGTGCGTTGCCGTCGCGATCCCGAAAATGATCTTCCAGCGTACCGACGACCCGAAATCCGGCAGCGTGATAAACCTTGAGTGCGACGAGATTGTCTTCCCGGACTTCCAGAAGAAGCTTTTCCAGTGCCAGTTCGTCCGACGCAAGCCTCGTCAAAAGCGTCACGGTCGCATGGCCTCGTCCGTATCCGCGGGCGTGGCTTAGCAGGACAAGCCCGCCGTATCCGTGACGATTGCGGCGGTGTATCTGGCTGACTTGAACAAAACCGAACGCTTCCTGGGTCGCGGCATCAGTAACGATCCGGAACGCGCCGTCGTTGCACCGCCGCTCGATCCAGTTTTTCACCGCCTCGTCGTCGGTGGCGTCCGGTATGGCCATGAGCATGTCCTGGATCGCGGGATCGCGGCGAATGCTGGCAAGGATATCGAAATCGGTGTCCAGCGGCTGACGAAGGACGATAGATGCCTCGCCAGCTGCGGGAAACCCGGTCATTTGCGGATGCACCGGACATATCCGCCGGGGGAGCTGGAGAAGACGAGCTTGCCGTTGATGACATCATCGGGCTGAAACCGGTCGGTTTCGCCAAGATACGTATTCAATGCCGTCAAAGGCTCGTCGCCGGGATGCCAGATCTTGGAACGCTTCGTCGGTGTCTGCGCCGCTTCCACGCGCCCAAGCAGGGTGTCGGCAACGACGAGAAACTGCCCTTCGGTGACCAGCGGCCCGTAGTGCCGCAGTTCGTCCAGCACGTGGTCGCGGCTGTGGTCGCTGTCCAGCACCACCATCACGGAGGCACCCGGCGGGATGGCCGCCTTGACCTTGGCAAGGGTTTCAGCGGAGGTCGACGGTCCTTCGATCAGCTCGATCAAGGGGGACATCGGATGGGTTTCGATGGCCTCGCGATTGTGGGCGCGGATATCGATATCGACGCCGACCACCTTACCCTTGCCGATCAGTTTCAGCATCGCTGCCATCATGATCATCGAGCCGCCGCGCGCGACGCCGGTTTCGATGATGACGTCCGGCTTGGTTGTCCAGATAACTTCCTGGGTCGCCATCACATCGGCCGGCATCTGGATGATCGGTACGCCAAGGAAAGACCAGAGATAGGAATAATCGTATTTGTCGAGCGCGACGAGGGCATCGACGGACTGGCGAAATGCGTCATTGTCCTGGCCAAGTGCCAGGCACATTTCTTTTTTGTGCGCTTCGAATTCCTGGCGGTCGTCTTTGCTTGTCATGTGATGTGGCGCCTTGTCGTTCAAAATGGCCTGTTAGGCTTGTGGAAGGTGGAGCGGTACGCCGATGGGTCAGGCGGATTTCGCCAGGGGTTGCTCGTCCGGTCCGCAAGAGAGACGGCTGTCGATCAGGCCGATGATCACGCCGGTCACCCGTCCGATCTCTTCTTCGGTCATATCGTGATAGCTCGGCAGGTTGATGGCGCGTTCCGGAATATCCCAGGCATGCCTGTTCTCGCGCCGCTCCGGAAACATCGGCAGGCTTGTCAGCGGATGAAAGAACACGCGCGCGTCGATATTGGCGGCGCTGAACGCCTGCTGCAGCATGTCGCGGGTGATGCCCATGCCACGGTCGAAGACGGCGGTCGGCATCCAGGCGCCGTTCAGGGTTCCCGAGCTTTGCGGATTGAGGCTGATGCTTTGATAGGCCTTCAACCGCTCGGCATAGCTGGCCAGGATCTCGCGCTTGCGGCCGATCAGGCCTTCGACGCGCTCAAGCTGGGCACAGCCAAGTGCTGCCTGGATGTTGGACATCTTGTACTTGAAGCCGATTTCATCGGGCCAGAACTGTTTTTTCTGGTTGCGGGCCCGGCCGTGGTTGCTGAGCGTCAAAACCTTCTCGAACAGGGCATCGTCATTGGTGACGAACATGCCGCCTTCGCCAGTCGTCAGCGTCTTGGTGCCGTGGAAGGAAAAGGTGCCGAACGTGCCCATCGAGCCGGCGCGGCGTCCGTGCCAGACGGAACCGATAGCCTCGGCCGCGTCCTCGATCACCGGGATGTTGTGGCGCCGGCCGATGTCGATGAGGCGGTCCATATCGCAAAGGTTGCCATAGATATGGGTGGCGATGATCGCCCTGGTCTTCTCCGTGATGTGGCGCTCCACCTCATCCGGGTCGATGCACCAGCTGTCGGGCAGGATATCGACGAAAACCGGGGTTGCGCCGAGATGCGCTATGGGTGCCGCCGTGGCGATCCAGTTGGTATCGGCGAGAATGACGTCGTCGCCGCGGCCGATGCCGAGGGCGGAAAGGCCCATATGCATGGCGCCGGTGCAGCTTGATGTGGCAATCGCGTGGGTAACGTCCAGATGCTGGCGGAAGCCGTTCTCGAACCGGACGATGTAGTCATAGCAGTGCTCGCCCCAGCCATTGGCGGCAGCATCGGCAGCGTAGGCCACTTCCAGATCGGTGATCGAGGGCTTGGTATAGGAAATTCTTGCCGTCTTCGCACTCATATGGCTTTGCCATCCTTGCCGAGCAGGGTGCCGCCGCAGATCAGCCCGATCGGCGTCAGGATCGGCTTGATCATCGTGTAGAATTCCCTGGCATCGCGGGCTCCGCCGATGAAACGGTCGATCAGCAATGCGCCGTCATGCAAGCCGCGCCGCGTATCCTTTGGTCGGACCTCGTGGAATTCCGGGCGAAAGAACGGCGCAAGGCGGCCGTCCTCGAATTCCTTCAAGGCGGTGAAATAGGCGTTGCCCTTGTTTCTGTAGGTTTCCCGGCCGGTTTCCATCATGCAGTCGATGACGGTTGCGCGCACGAAGGCCTCGCTGCCACCGGACCAGGGTGTTTCGAGTTCACGCAGCACATGAAACTGCACTTCGGCGACCGCGCCGGCGAGGCCGAGACCCGAGTGGAAGGGGAAATTCCACGGATGAACAGGCGGTTGTGCCATGAAGGGCGAGACACTGATGGCAGACATCGGCCGCGCGCTGAAGGCGAGTTCGTTGGAAAACAGAAGAACCTTGGCCGCCCATTCATAGTGCGGCACAGGTGTCGACCAGTCGCTTGGCTGCGGCAATTGCAGCAGCGCGTCGACCAGCGAGCGGCGGATGGCGGCATGATAGAGGCCGTAGGGCATTTTCGGTACGTTGAGGCTGTTTTCCCAATAGAAAAAGGCCTTCAGCATTCCGGTCTTGTCGAGCTTGTCGATGTGATAGCGCGCCGGGATGGCGACGGAGCCTGCCTTGCCGGGCTCGGCATGACGGTCGATCTGGAGGACGTTCCACGCGAGTGCATCGACATCCGGGGAACTGGTTTCGATATAGGCGACCATCGTCGCCAGCTCGCTTTCGATGACATCGCCGGGATTGACCAGCGTCACCCAGTCGCCCTTGGCGGTTGAGACGGCGTGGCGCCACAGGAGTTGACGGGTGATACCTTTGGGCGCGTCTGTCGCCGTGACGCGCGCCTCGCTGGCGGCGAGGCCGGCGAGCGCATCGGAGAGCGGTATATCTGCAGGCTTTGCAAGGACGATCTCGATGTCTGCGTTTTGGTTTTCCAGCAGCATCGTCACCAGCGGCAGGGCGTCCTGCGCGGCGGTTTCCACGGGAATGCAGATCGAGAGTTTGGTCATGGCGTGCCTCGTGCGTGTCGCGGTCGCTGCCGGGCCGCCACCGCGAGCGGCGATTCCGGAAGCTGGTCACATCAGCAGGCAAGTACCTTCTGCGTGGAGGAGGGTGCGGTCCTGTCTCTTAGCGGAAGGCATTGCCTGCTGACGTGTGCTTTAGAAGTAGCCCGGGAAACTTGAGCGAAGCTTTGCATGCAGAGACCAGCGGCCCGGCGCTTTATGCGCCGAGCGAAAGTTTGATGGCGAAGCCGATGATGGTGACGGTCAGCACCCCGAGAAACCACAGGCCGACGAACCACAGGAGTTTTTTTGATAGGCTGTTTTCCGCCGGCATCAGTGATAGCCCTCCTCGGGATCGATCTTGCCGCGAAAGACCCAATAGGCGTAGCCGGTGTAGATCAGGATGATCGGCACCAGGAAGGCCGCACCCCACAGCAGAAACGCGAGGCTGGAATCCGGCGCTGCGGCATCCCAGATGGTCACTGATGGCGGCACCATATAGGGATAGAAGCTAATGCCGATCCCGGCAAAGCCGAGGACGAACAGCCCGAGTGCCGCCAGAAACGGCTGGGAATCACGCTGGCCGCGGATACCCATGAGCAGCAGCGCAAAGCAGCCGAGCACCAGCACCGGCACGATGACGCTGAAAATCGCGGTCGGCCAGCTGAACCAGCGCTCCAGATAGATGGGCTCAAGGAACGGCGTCCACAGGCTGACGATGCCCATGGCGGCGATGGTGGCAAAGCAGGTCCGCAACGCGATCCTGCGGGCTTTTTCAGCCAGCTCTCCGGTCGTCTTCATGATCAGCCAGGTCGAGCCGAGCAGCGCGTAGCCGATCAGGATGGCAAAGCCGGTGGCGATGGAAAACGGCGTCAGCCAGTCCCACCAAGCCCCGGCATAGGCACGGTTGGCGACCGGGATGCCCTGCACCAGGGCGCCGAGCGCCACGCCCTGCGCAAATGCCGCAACCATCGAGCCGCCGGCAAAGGCCCAGTTCCACAGGAACTCGCCGCGCTTGGTGCGCCAGCGATATTCGAAGGCAACACCACGGAAGACCAGGCCGAGCACCATGGCGATGATCGGCGCATAGAGTGCCGACAGGATCACCGAGTAGGCCAGCGGGAAGACGGCAAGCAGACCGCCGCCGCCGAGCACCAGCCAGGTCTCGTTGCCGTCCCAGACCGGGGCAACGGAGTTCATCATCACGTCGCGGTCGCGTTTTTCCGGAAAGAACGGAAAGAGAATGCCGATACCGAGATCGAAGCCGTCGAGGATGACATAGGCGAGCACCGCAAACGCGATGATGGCAGCCCAGATGAAGGGAAGATCAATGACCATGATGCGCGCTCCCATGTCCGGTCGCAGGCCCCGGCATGATGCCGGAGGTTCTGATCGGCCCGTCGTCGAGATCGGGCATCGGATCGCGCGGCAGGCGCTTCATCAGCCGCAATATGTAGAAGGTGCCGGCGCCGAAGACGAAGAAATAGACGACGATGAAGGCGATCAACGAGGCGGCGACGGCGGGGGCTGCAATCGGCGAGATCGAGTCGGCTGTCAGAAGCTGGCCGTAGATCGTATAGGGCTGGCGGCCGACCTCGGTGGTGATCCAGCCGGCAAGCACGGCGACGAACCCGGCTGGCCCCATCAGTACGGCAGCCCGGTGCAGCCAGTCGCTGCTGTCAAGCGTGCCCCTCACCCGACACCACAGGCTCCACAGGCCGATGCCGAGCATGGCGAAACCGATGCCGACCATGACGCGGAAGGACCAGAAGACGATAGCAACGGGCGGCTCGAGATTGTCCGGGATGGTGTCGAGACCGGCCAGCGGCGCGTTCAGGTCATGCTTGAGGATCAGGCTCGACAGTTTCGGGATCTCGACTGCGTAGTCGATGCGCTTTTCCGCGGTGTTCGGAATGCCGAACAGGATCAGCGGCGCGCCGTTCGGATGGCTGTCGAAGTGGCCTTCCATCGCCATGACCTTGACCGGCTGGTGTTCCAGCGTGTTGAGGCCGTGGAAGTCACCCGCCATGATCTGGATCGGCGCGACGATGGTCGCCATCCACATCGCCATCGAGAACATGGTGCGCGAACGCCGGGGGGCAGTGTTCTTCAGGAGGTGCCACGCGCCGACAGCGCCGACCACGAAGGCGGTGGTGAGGTAGGCGGCCAGCACCATATGCACGAGGCGGTAGGGGAAGGACGGGTTGAAGATCACCTTCCACCAGTCGAGCGGAATGAACTGCCCCGCCTCATTCATGCCAAAGCCGGCGGGCGTCTGCATCCACGAGTTCACGGCGAGGATCCAGGTGGCCGAGATCAGCGTGCCGAAGGCGACCATGAAAGTGGCGAGGAAATGCAGTTTCGGGCCGACGCGGTGCAGGCCGAACAGCATGACGCCGAGGAAGCCTGCCTCGAGGAAGAAGGCGGTCAGCACCTCATAGCCCATCAGCGGGCCGATGACCGGCCCGGCCTTGTCGGAAAAGACGCTCCAGTTGGTGCCGAACTGGTAGGACATGACGATGCCCGAGACGACGCCCATGCCGAAGGCCACGGCAAAGATCGTCTTCCAGAAGTTGAACAGGTCCATGTAGACCTGATCCTTCTTCCACAGCCACAGCGCCTCCAGAACGGCGAGATAGCTCGCCAGGCCAATGGAGAAGGCCGGAAAGATGATGTGAAACGATACCGTAAAGGCAAATTGGATACGGGCGAGCAACGTCGCGTCAAAACTCTCGAACACGGTACAATCCTTTCGAGGGTCTGGCTGCCGTCCCCGGCCTCTTCGCCCGCCGCATCCGTCTCCGGCATGGCGGGTGGAGCGGCGCTGAACCCTTGGGCCTTAGTCTGAGGCAATGGCGCGAAAGGTCAATGACAACGGTGCAACCATGATGTCACACTGCGACAATCGCCCGCCTGCGGCATAGTTGCATCCGTCCGGTGGTAGACTATCGGCGTTTTAAATCGGATCGTCCTGAAACGTGACATCCGTAAAATTTTAGCGACCGGATTAAGCGGCCCGCAAACCCTGCTGGCTATGGTCCCTTATCGACGAACGAAGCCTGCCGGACGATCCTGTTGCACGATGCCAACCGTATCTTTGCCGGTCTTCGATCCAGATGGGCTGCACCGCCGGTCAAAGCTTTGCCGCGCGTGCAGGCCCGAACATTCGACTGATCGCATCTGGCGATAGACGTGCCGACACTGTCCCGACTTGCCGCAGGAATGTCCCTTCCTGCGGCTTTTTCTTTTTGGACGCTGTTATGGCCGGGCGAGATAGGCTTCCGCCAGTTCGGTCCAGAAGGCAGCGCCGATCGGCAGCAGGTCGTCGTTGAAATTGTAGCCGGGATGGTGGAGCGATTTTTCAGTTCCGGTAACGCTGGAGCCGAGGAAGAAATACGTGCCAGGCCTGTCCTTCAGCATATAGGCAAAGTCCTCGCTGCCCATGAAGGCGCGTTCGAGATCGACGACCTTGTCGGCGCCGGCAAAGCGGATGGCGAGGTCACGCACGAAGTCTGTTTCGGCCTTGTGGTTGATGGTGGCGTCGTAGCTGCGGTGATAATCAACCGTCGCCCGCATGCCGTAACTCGCCGCCTGGTTTTCGGCGATCAGCCGGATGCGGCGTTCCAGTTCGTCACGCACTTTCGGATCGAAGGAGCGGATGCCGACGACGATTTCGGCGCGTTCGGGAATGATGTTGCTGGCCGAGCCGCTGTGGAACGAGCCGACGGTGATGACGGTCGGGTCCATCGGATGGATGTTGCGCGAAACGATCGATTGCAGCGCCATGACGATGGACGCGCCGCAAACGATCGGATCGGCGGTTTCCTGCGGTTCGGCGCCGTGGCCGCCAAGGCCGTGAACCGTGATCTTCGCCTCGTCAACCGCCGCCATGATCGGGCCTTCCCGAAGCGCGAACTGGCCGAAGGGCAGGCCGGGCTCGTTGTGGAGCGCAAACACGGCATCGCAGGGGAATGTGTCGAACAGGCCTTCGTCCATCATGATCTTGGCGCCGCCGAAATTCTCCTCGGCCGGCTGAAAGATGAGATGCACGGTGCCGTCGAAATTCTTGCGTTCGGCGATGGCGCGGGCGGCACCCAGAAGCATGGTCGTGTGACCGTCATGGCCGCAGGCGTGCATCAGGCCGGGGGTCTTCGAGGCATAGTCGAGCCCGGTTTCCTCAAGGATCGGCAGGGCGTCCATGTCGGCGCGGATACCGATCGAGCGGTTGCTGGTGCCGTTCTTCAGCGTGGCGACGAGACCGGTCTTGGCCAGGCCCCGCGTCACGGTATAGCCGAGCCCCTCCAGGCAGGTGGCGACGAATTTGGAGGTGCGGACCTCGTTGAGCCCGAGTTCGGGATGGGCATGCAGGTCACGGCGGATAGCAACCAGTTCCGGCATGGAATTGGTCAGGTTCACGTTCAAGGTCATGTCAGGCACCACGGGTTGGTATGCGGTTTTCGAGATAGCGGAAAATGAAGACAAGAATGCCGGTCAGGACCATGTAGATCAGGGCGAGCAGCAGCAGCGGCTCGTAGGTGATGTAGGTATCCTGCCGGACCTTGGAGATGACGGCATAGACGTCGATGACGGTGATGGTGGCAACCAGCGGCGTCGCCTTGAGCTGCAGCACCGTCTCGCCGTTCAAGGTCGGCAGCGCCCGGTGAATGGCGCGCGGCAGCCAGATGCGGCGAAACAGCGTCCAGCGGCTCATGCCGTAGGCCCGCGCCGCCTCGATCTCGCCGGCCGGAACACCGGCAAAGGCGCCGCGCATAACCTCGCCCTCGTAGGCCGCAAACGAGATCGTCAGCGCAGCAACGCCATAGGGCCAGGATTCGCGCAGGTATGGCCAGAGGAACGATTGGCGGATAGCGGGGAACTGCGGAAACAGCGAGCCGAGCCCGTAATAGAGAAGCCAGAGCTGCAGCAAGAGCGGCGTGCCGCGAACGACGGTGCAGAAACCTTTTGCCAGTGCCTTCAGCGGCCAGGGGCCTGTGACCTGGACGAGACCCAGCGGCACGGCCAGAAGAAAACCGAGGATCGCCGTTGTGAACAGCATGGCAAGCGTGACCATGATGCCGTGGCCGAGGCGCGGCAGATATTGCGGTACCCAGTCCCAGCGCATGAACCAGACAATGCAGAAGACGAGCCCGGCGGCGATCGCCAACAGAACGATGCGGTGCGGCTTGAAGATGCCGCCGGCCGCAGGCAGGTCTTCCGGCGTGATCGCCATGGCGCGGGTGGTCACGTCGGTGGTCGGCGTCTCGTTCATGACTGCTCCACGAAACCGCGCCGGGCCCGGCGCTCGATGACGCGGATGAGAATGTCGGAGACGAGCGTCAGCATCAGGTAGAGCGCGCCGGCCGCGCAGAAGAACAGCAGATAGGCCTTGGTGGCCCCGGCAGCCTGGCGGGTGACCAGTGTCAGCTCGGAGAAGCCGACGACGGCGAGAAGGGCGGTATCCTTCGTGGCAATCAGCCAGAGATTGGACAGGCCGGGAATGGCATAGGGCAACATGGCGGGCAGGGTCACGCGGGTCATCACCTTGGTCGGCGACATGCCGTAGGCGCGCGCCGCCTCGATCTGGCCGGCCGGCACGGCCTTGATGGCGCCGCGCAGCACTTCGGTGGTGTAGGCGCCCTGCACCACGCCGATGACGAAGATGCCGGCGACCAGCCCGCTGATGTCGATCTCGCCGATCCCGATAAAGCCAAGGACATAGTTGAGGGCGTCGGTTCCGGCGTAATAGAGGAGCAGGATCAGCACCAGTTCCGGAACGGCGCGCACGATCGTCGTGTAGCATTCCATCAGGTCGCGCGTGATCGGGCCGCCATAGAGCTTGCCGCATGCGCCGCCGATGCCCAGCAGCAGGCCGAAAGCATATCCGCCGATGGCGATCTCGATTGAATTCAGAAGGCCGCGCAACAGCACGCCACCCCAGCCGGGCGGCTCAAGTGCCAGAAGGCTCCAGTTGATGAAGGATACAGGATCGGCCATGGACCTCGATCTTTGTCTTTGCGTTGGCCCCTCACCCTAGCCCTCTCCCCGCAGGCGGGGAGAGGGGATGACGGAGATTGCCGCTTGTCCCTTCTCCCCGTCAAAACGGGGAAAAGGTGTCCGATAGGGCGGATGAGGGGCCTTTCGGCGGCCTCAGCGCATCACTCGCCGTAGATGTTGAAGTCGAAATATTTCTTCGAGAACGTGTCGTAGGTGCCGTTGGCGCGGATCGCCTTGATGGCGGCGTTCAGCTTGCCCTTCAACTCGTCTTCACCCTTGCGGATGCCGACGCCGACGCCGGCGCCGAGAATGGCCGGATCATCCTTGACCATGCCCTTCAGATCGCAGCATTCCTTGCCCTGATCGCTCTTCAGGAAGGCGTCGAGCGCGATGGAATCGGCCTGGACGGCATCGAGACGGCCGGCAGCGAGGTCGTTGTTGGCTTCGTCCTGAGTCTGGTATTCCTTCACGGTCGCACCGTTTTCACCAAAGTATTTCGCCGCATAGACCTGATGGACGGTGGAAACCTGAACGCCGATCGTCTTGCCTTTCAGGCCTTCCGGTGTGGCTTCGAAGGCCTCGCTCTTCGGGCCGATGACGCCGGTCGGCGTGTTGTAATACTTGTCTGAGAAATCGATGGTCTTCAGGCGCTCGTCGGTGATCGACATCGAGCCGATGATCACGTCGATCTTTTTCGAGGTCAGGGCCGGAATGATGCCGTCCCAGGCGACGGGCGTGATCACGCAGTCCAGCTTGGCTTCGGCGCAGATGGCCTTCTGGAATTCCACTTCCCAGCCTTCCCAGTTGCCCGAGGCATCCGGCGAGGTGAACGGCGGGTAGGGCTCGGCCGCAAAGCCGACCTTGACCGGTTCGGCAGAGGCGGCGCCGGCTGCGGCAATGCCCAGAGCGAGCGACAGGGCGATGGTTTTGAGCGTCTTTTTCATGCTGTTTCCCTTTTTTGTTTTTGGTGGTCTTGGTTTCAGTGGATGGAGCTGATGAATTTTTTCAGGCGCTCCGACCTGGGATTGCCGAAGATTTCGTCCGGCGTTCCCTGTTCGTCGATGACGCCATCGGCAAGAAAGACGATGTGGTTGGCGACGTTGCGGGCGAATTTCATCTCGTGCGTGACGAGGATCATCGTCCGTTTTTCGCGTGCCAGGTCGCCGATGACGCTCAGCACTTCGCCGACGAGCTGCGGATCGAGCGCCGAGGTCGGCTCGTCAAACAGCATGACCAGCGGCTGGATCGCGAGCGCCCGGGCGATCGCCGCGCGCTGCTGCTGGCCGCCGGAGAGGAAGGCGGGATAGGCGTCGCGTTTTTCGAACAGACCGACGCGGCGCAAAAGCGCCTCGCCGGTGGCTACGGCCTCATCCTTGGATTTTCCGAGAACATGGACCGGAACTTCGATGACATTCTGGAGGATGGTCATGTGCTGCCAGAGATTGAAGCTCTGGAACACCATGCCGAGCTGGGTGCGCAGGCGCTGCACCTGTTTGCGGTCCGAAGGCATCAGGCCGCCGTGACCGTCTTTCTTCATGGCGATCGTTTCGCCATGCACCGTGACCGAACCGGATGTCGGCAGTTCCAGCATGTTGATACAGCGCAGGAAGGTCGATTTGCCCGAACCGCTGCCGCCGATGATGGCGATGACGTCGCCTTCATTCGCGGTCAGTGAAACGCCCTTGAGCACTTCGAGCGGCCCGAAACGTTTGTGGAGGTTTGTAACCGCAATCGCCTGGGCTGGTTTCGTCATGAAAAGTCTGTCCTGTCGAGACAGGTTGCCAAATCTGAACGCATGAAAACAGTTCCCCTGTTTGTCTGTCGTGCGGCATTTTTGCCTGTCACGCTGTTCCATGAAACGCATCGTGGCACTTGTGCAGAAATTATTCAACCGTATAATAACTTCGACGCTGCTTTTTTTGGCAGCCCCGCCAGATGAACAATTTTCCAACAGGAGTAGATGATGACGGCTTATGGTTCGCAGGAGATGTCGGCCAACCTGACACGTGTGCTGATGCGCCGGCCGGGCGCCAGTCTTGCCGCCGCCGACCCTGCGAAATGGCACTATGGGCCAACCTTCGATGGCGAAAAGGCCGTGCGCCAATATACGGAATTCGCGCGTCTGGTGGAAAAGTCCGGTGCGGAAATCCTCTGGCTGGAAGACAAGGGCGACGGGCTTGCCGACGCCATGTTCACCCATGACCCCTCGCTGATGTCAAACCATGGCGCCATCCTCCTGCGCATGGGCAAACCGCTGCGCGAAAAGGAAACGGCGCTGCATGAGGCGGCCTACAAGGCGGCCGGCATCCCGATTCTTGGCCGTATCGTCGCGCCGGGCACTGTTGAGGGCGGCGACTGCATCTGGCTCGACGCCGAAACGCTGGTGGTCGGCCGCGGCGTGCGCACCAACGAGGAGGGCATTTCCCAGCTCAGCGCAATGCTGGAACCGCACGGCATCACCGTGCTTGGTTATGACCTGCCGCTCTGGCATGGCGAGGAGGCCTGCCTGCATCTGATGTCGGTGATGAGCCCGCTGTCGCGCGATCTGGCGCTGGTGTTTGCGCCGCTCTTGCCGGCTTCGTTCTACCAGCTGCTGAAGGAGTGGGGCATCACCCTGATCGAGGCGCCGGCCGACGAGTTTCACGCCAGCAACGGCCTCAGCCTCAACGTCCTGCCGGTGCGTCCGAACGAAGTCATCATGGTGGCGGGTTTCCCGAAGACCAAGGCTGCGATGGAAGCCGCGGGCTGCAAGGTCGAGACCTTCGAGGCCGATGCGCTGTGCATCGCCTGCGAGGGCGGCCCGACCTGCCTGACGCGGCCGGTCCTGCGGCGAGCCGCATGAGCCGGCGGACGTTCCATCGCGCACCGGAAGGGGAGCGGCGGCAGGAGTTGATCGAGGCGACCCTCGATACGATTGCCGAGTTTGGCCTGCGCGGTGCGACCGTCCGCCAGATTGCCATCCGGGCCGGCGTCACCGCCGGGCTCGTGCGGCATTATTTCGCGTCCAAGGATCAGATGGTGGAGGAGGCCTATCGCTCGGTTCTCGCCACCTTTGCCGCCAAGGCATCCGATGTCACCGGCGATCCGGGGACGCGGCTGAAGCGCTTCATCACGCTCAACCTGACGGCGCCGGTCGCCAATGACCGCAGCCTGTCGCTCTGGGCCTCGTTCATCAGCCAGGTCCGGCTGGATCCGCAGCTTGCCGCCATTCACCGCGAAGGCTATCTCGCTTTCCGCAATGATTTGCAGGGCTTGATCGGTGATTTTCTGAAGGCAGAAGGCAGGGCTTCGGGGGAAGCGGATTGCCGCCGCCATGCGATTGCCATCAACGGCATGATAGACGGGCTGTGGCTGGAAGCGTGTCTTGCGGGCGAGCTTTTCGAAGAGGCCGAGCTTGTGGCAATCGCCTTGTCATCGAGCGAGGCCCTGTTGGGATTACCGCTCGGCAGGGACGAACACGCGGCCGCCTCGTAGCATTTGACATTTGACTGAGGGCAGGAGACCCCTATGCGCTATTCATCGATCACCGACCGTCTGGCCGATCTCGGATCGGAAAAATGGGCGCTGCACATCCGCGCGCGGCAGATGCAGGCAAGCGGCACGGAGGTCATTCAATTGACCATCGGTGAGCCGGACATGCCGGCGGATGCCTCGCTGCTGGCCGAAGCGCAGCGGGCGATGAATGCCGGGCGCTACCGCTATTCCAATGGCCGCGGCGAGCCTTCGGTGGTCAACGCGCTGACGGCCCGTTACGCCAAGCGCCGAGCCGACGTGACGGCGGAAAATGTACTGTGCTTTCCCGGCACGCAGACGGCATTGTTTGCCGTGATGCTCGGGCTGGTCGAAACCGGTGACGGCGTGCTGGTCGGCGATCCGCTCTATGCCACCTATGACGGGGTCATCCAGTCGACCGGCGCCCATCGCGTTACCGTGCCGCTGAAGCCGGAACATGGCTTTCACATGCAGGCCGCCGATCTTGAAAAGGCGATCACGCCGAAATGCCGGGTTCTGCTGCTGAATACGCCGCACAATCCGACCGGTGCCGTGCTGACGGCCGCTGAGGTCAAGGCGATCGGCGACATCTGCCGCAAGCACGATCTCTGGATCGTCTGCGACGAAGTCTATGAGGAACTGATCTTCAACGGCCCGTTTGCCTCGCCTTTCGACGATCCGGAATTGGCCGAGCGCACCATCGTGGTGTCGTCGATCTCCAAGTCGCATGCCGCGCCCGGCTTCCGCAGTGGCTGGGCCGTCGGTCCTGTCGAATTCGCCAGCCGTCTGCTGCCCGTATCCGAAACCATGCTGTTCGGCGTTCAGCCGTTCATCGCCGATATGACGGCCTATGCGCTGACGCATGATATCGGCACATCTGCCGCCATGCGTGCTGCCTACAAGACCCGCGCCGACCTGATCGTCGATGGGCTCTCGAATGTGCCCGGTATCGTGCCCCTGCCGCCCGAAGCCGGCATGTTCACCCTGATCGATGTACGCGGCACCGGCCTGACGGGCGAAGCGTTCGCCTGGATGCTGCTGGAGCAGGAGCATGTCGCAGTCATGCCCGGAGCATCCTTCGGAAACGAGGCGGCTTCTTTCGTGCGTGTCAGCCTGACGGTGCCGGACACGGTCATTCAGGAAGCCTGCGCCCGGATCACCAAGCTGGCGATCCGGCTGCAGACGCCCAAGGAGCGCCGCGCATGAGCGAAGTCCTGAAAACTGTCGGCGAGGTGCTGGTCGATCTGCTCGAAGCCAATGGTGTCGACGTGGTCTTCGGCATTCCGGGCGTGCATACGGTCGAGCTTTATCGTGGCCTTGCCGCTTCGAAGATCCGCCACGTGACGCCGCGCCACGAGCAGGGTGCCGGCTTTATGGCCGACGGTTATGCCCGCGTCAGCGGCAAGCCCGGCGTGGCGCTTGTTATCACCGGACCGGGGCTGACCAATACAATCACGGCGATGGCGCAGGCGCGGCAGGATTCGATCCCGATGCTGGTGATCTCCGGCGTCAACCGGCGCGATTCGCTCGGCCATGGCCGCGGACTGCTGCACGAGCTGCCCGACCAGCACGGCATGATCAAGACACTGGCGCTCTATTCGCAGACGCTGCTCAATCCGGCCGATCTCGGACCGGTGGTCGAGCGCGCCTTTGCAATCCTCACCTCCGGCAGGCCGGGGCCTGTGCATATCGAAATCCCGACGGATGTCATGACGGCCCGCATCGTTGCGCCACCGCTGAGGAAAGCCACGGCAACCCGGCCAAGGGCCGACGCCGAGACACTGCAGAAGGCGGCCATTTTCTGCGGCGATGCACAGCGTCCAGTCATCCTTTGTGGCGGCGGCGCGATCACGGCGGAGGCGGAAATCCGGGAACTGGCCGAACGGATCGGCGCGCCCGTGATCATGACCGTCAATGCGCGCGGCATGCTGGCCGGGCATCCGCTGCGGGTTCCGGCAAGTCCCAGCCTCAAGGCAGTGCGTTCGCTGATTTCCGACGCTGATCTGGTCATCGCGCTCGGCACGGAAATGGGTCAGACCGACTATGACATGTATGCGGATGGTGGCTTCCCGATCCTCGGCAACCTGATCCGCACTGATATCGACGCAGCCCAGTTGGCGCGCGGGCCGCATGCGGCGCTGTCGATTCTGTCGGGCGCAAAGGCGGCGATATCCGGCATTCTGGTCTTCCTCACCGCGAAACCGGCGGTAAGGGGCGCTGAGCGCGCGGCGGCAACCCGCAAGGCGGCCATGGCGGAACTGACAGCAAAGATGCGCGCCGAAATCAGTGTCGTCGATGCGATCTATAAAGCGTTGCCGGATTGTGTGATCGTCGGGGATAGCACCCAGGCCGTCTACGCCGGCAATCTCTATTGCGATGCGCCGCGGGCAAAAAGCTGGTTCAACTCGGCGACCGGTTTCGGCGCGCTCGGCTATGCGCCGCCGGCGGCCGTCGGCGCGGCCGTGGCCGATCCGGACAAACCGGTCATCTGCCTTGTCGGCGATGGCGGTATTCAGTTTTCACTGGCCGAACTGGGATCGGCCGCCGATATCAACGCCAATGTCATCTTCGTCGTCTGGAACAATGACGGTTACCAGGAGATCGAGAGCTTCATGGTCGAGGCCGGGATCACGCCGGAAGGCGTCAAGCCATCGGCACCGGATTTCCTGCTGGCCGCCAGCGCCTATGGCGTGCCCGCGGTACGGCTTTCGAAGGCGGGCGACCTGACGGCGGCGCTGGAAGACGCGCGCAAACGCGGCGGTCCATCGTTGATCGAAATCCACCAGACGCGGACGGCGGGCGTCACCGCTTGAGAGCGGCAGCGCTCGGGATGTTCAACGGGCACGCCGGATGGTAAGATTTGACTTTGGCGGCGGGCGATGGTTTCTAGGCCCGCCTGCACGCTGAATCGGCGTGCAGTTCGGCGATATGCAGCGAAAGCTGCCCGCCAACGGGAAGGGCAGTGTCCCCTATGGGCATGAACGGCAACAGGATCCACCGGAACCAGGCAGGCAAGTTCTTTGCCGTGCTGTGGATTCTGGCGGCTGCCGTTGCCATGCAGTTCGTTGCTTCGGCGCAAGGATTCTCGTCGCGGTTTTCCACGCAGCAAAGCGCCGGAAACGTCTCGATTCCGGAAAGTGGCACGTCCGATACGGCGGTTTCGCGTCAGGTCGTACGGGCTTTCCCGGTGGCGGATCTGCGCTTTACCGTGGATCGCACCGACGGCAAGGCTTCGCCCGGCGGGCCGGGACCGTTTCTTCTTCCCGCACCTGTCTTCGTCGCGGCAACGTTTTACGGCAGTCTGCCACTCTCGGCTTTTTCGGGAGCCGTCGTCACAGGCGCGCCCGGCGATATCGCCCGCGCACGCGGACCTCCGGCGGTTAACGCCTGATCGCTGCCCTTGCGGGCAGTTCTTGCGCGTCAGCGCAATTTTTCCTTGACGCACACATCCGCTGTCCCGGCATCGACCGAGGACCGCGGGCTATAATGGAACCTCAACATGCGCACTTCGAAATGGGCCGTTCTGGCCTATGTCGCGATTACCCTTTTTGGGATACTCGCGGCGCTGCCCAACATCCTGCCGGCATCTGTCCAGCAGCAATATGCTTCCTACCTGCCGGTCAAGCCGGTCACGCTCGGCCTTGACCTGAAGGGTGGTTCCCACCTGGTTCTGGAGGTCGATGCCGCCGGCCTGCGTCAGGCGCGTCTCAACACGCTCCTCGACGACATCCGTGGCGCGCTGCGCACCGAGCGGATCCCGACATCCTCGGCCCGCATCGCCGGTGACACCATCGCCGTCAAGATCGCCGATCAGGCCGATCGCGACAAGGTCATGCCGAAAATCCAGGAACTGGCGGCGCCCGTCGGCACGCTCGGTTTCGGCACGGCGACCTCCGATATCGAAGTCACGACGGCAGATGACACGATTACGGTCAAGCTCACGGAGGCTGGTCTTAGCGAACGCATGACGGCTGCCGTCGACCAGAGCCTTGAAATCATCCGCCGCCGCGTCGACCAGGTCGGCGTTGCCGAACCGCTGATCCAGCGCGTCGGTTCAGACCGTATTCTCGTCCAGCTGCCGGGCCTGCAGGACCCGACGCGCCTGCGTCAGCTGCTTGGCTCGACCGCGCAGATGAGCTTCCACATGGTCGATACCTCTGTCGACCCGAACAGCGGTACGCCGCCGCGCGGTGTTGACATTCTGCCGGGCACCAATGACGGTGCCAAATACGCGGTCGAAAGCCGCGTGGCGATTTCCGGCGAGCGTCTCGCCGACGCCAAGGCCGGCTTCAACCAGCAGACCAACGAACCGATCGTTTCCTTCACCTTCGACAGCCAGGGTGCCCGTCAGTTCGCTGAAATCACCCGCGACAATGTCGGTCTTCCCTTCGCCATCGTGCTCGACGGCAAGGTCCTGACAGCGCCGCGCATCAACGAACCGATCCCGGGCGGCCAGGGCCAGATCAGCGGTAACTTCACCGCGCAGGAGGCAACCGTCCTTTCGGCCCTGTTGCGCTCCGGTGCCCTGCCGGCACCGCTGACCATCATCGAAGAGCGCTCCGTCGGTCCAAACCTCGGCTCGGACTCCATCCGCATGGGCATCTATACCGGTCTTGCCGGTTTCGCCCTCGTCGTCACGCTGATGGTGCTGCTCTACGGCGCCTGGGGCATGATCGCCAATCTCGGTCTACTCCTGCACACCGTCCTGACGATCGGTGTGCTCGGCATGCTCGGCTCGACACTGACGCTGCCCGGTATCGCCGGTATCATTCTCGGTATCGGCATGGCTGTGGATGCCAACATCCTGATCAACGCCCGTATCCGGGAGGAGACGGAAGGCGGGGCAGGGGCGATGAAGGCGCTCGATATCGGCTTCAACAAGGCCTATGCGACCATCATCGACAGTAACGTCACGACGCTCTCCGGCACGATCCTGCTGTTCATGTTCGGCACAGGCCCGGTCCGCGGTTTCGCGATCACCATGATGCTCGGCATCGTCATCTCGATGTTCACCTCGATCACCATCGTTCGTCTCGCGATGCGCGAAGTGGTTGTCCGCCGCAAGATGAAGAAGCTGGAAATCCCGTCGCTGTTTGGCAGCGTGCCCCATATTCCGAAGATTTCCTTCATGAAGGGCCGCTTCATCGCCATCGGCATGTCGGCCTTCCTGTCGGTCAGCTCGGTTGTGCTGTTCTTTGCGCCGGGCCTCAACTACGGCATCGATTTCGTCGGTGGTATCCAGGTGGAGGCAACGTCGAAATCGGTGCTCGACCTGCCCAAGCTGCGCGAAGAACTCGAAGGACTGAACCTCGGCGAAGTGGCGCTGCAGGAGTTCGGCCAGAATCAGTCGGTGCTGATCCGCGTCCAGCGTCAGCCGGGCGGCGAACAGGAACAGACCGTTGCCTTGAACAAAATCAAGGAAGGTGTGATTCAGGTCATTCCGGATGCAAGTCTGGAGCGGACCGAAGTCGTCGGGCCGACGATCTCGGCTGAACTCGCCCGCTCCGGCTTCCTGGCCGTGGTGCTCGCGATGCTGGCGATCCTGTTCTACATCTGGTGGCGGTTCGAATGGCACTTTGCCGTTGGCGCCATTGCGGTGCTCTTGCTCGACATCACCAAGACGATCGGCTTCTTCGCACTGACCGGCATCGACTTCAACCTTACCGCCATCGCGGCACTGTTGACGATGATCGGCTATTCGGTGAACGACAAGGTGGTGGTCTACGACCGCATGCGGGAAAACTTGCGCAAGTACAAGTCGATGCCATTCTCCGACCTGATCGACATGTCGATCAACCAGGTGCTGGCACGATGCATCTTCACCTCGATGGCCACGGCGTTTTCGCTGGTGCCAATGGCGATCTGGGGTGGCGATGCGGTGAAGAGTTTCGCGTGGCCGATGATCTTCGGCGTCATCGTCGCAACGACCTCGTCGATCTACATCGGCGGCCCGATCCTGCTCTTCCTCAGCCGTTGGTGGAAGGACCGCGAGGCAACACGCGCACCGGGGACGGAACTCGCCAAGAACTGACCGGTTTCTCCATGAAAAAATCAAAAGGGCGGCTTCGGCTGCCCTTTTTTTGTCTCATGATGCGCCTACATAATGTCCGTGAAAGCAATTCGGATTGTTCACCAAAAGTAGATTTTCATTCTACGATACCTCGTTCAGTGAACAAGCCTTGCTGCGTTCGATTGAAATGATGAACGAAGTAGTATTTATTTTCGCGGATAGGCAAAATTAATTGACTAGATTTGTAGTCTATCCTATCTTGTGGTTGTTCGCTGATGGCATAAGCCGGAGCGGCGGCCTGTAACACGCCCGGATGTATCCGCCGGGCCTTGCCGAAGGAGAGAGCCATGTCTGACAATGCCCGCATCGCAACTTTCCGCGGCAAGCATTCCCATTGTCGCACAATGAAAGACCTTTGCATTCGCACCTTCTGGCGAATGTGAATTCTACGCAGTCTTTTCCTTGAATGTTGCACGATTTGAATGATCCGCGCCAAGGCGTGGCAGGAGCGCTATCCTATGAGCAAGCAGATTATAGAATTTGGTGGTGAAGCCGTCGGCGTTGTCGTTCCGGATGCAGGCCGGCTGAAGTTCGTCGCCGTGAAATATCATGTCTGGGATCTCGACGCGCGGCACTTTCGTTCGGCCGACGAAGCAAGGGCGGCGGTGCGTCAGTTGATGCTTTCGCAAAGGGCTTCGCGGCCGCCATCAGGATCTTCGGTTACACCCGCTGTCCATGCAGCCGCGTAAGGCATAAATATTGCGCGAAAACCGCAGTTTGGCCATCTTTTCACTAAATCGGTATATTGGCACTGCTTCTCCTATGGTATGCCGTGTAACGTGATGGCAATCTGCAGGCAGGCGCCGTTTTCAGCGCCTGTTTGTGAAAAGAGCGAACTGCGATGCTGACCAAAAAGGGAAAATACGGGTTGAAAGCGCTGGTCGATCTGGCCCGGCTTGATCCAGGTGAGACCGCTTTCATCACTGAGATTGCAAGCCGCAACAACATCCCCAAGAAGTTTCTCGACACTATTTTGCTTGAGCTGCGTAATGCCGGCATCCTGCGCTCGAAGAAGGGCCCCGGTGGCGGCTACTCGCTGTCGCGTCCGGCATCGGAAATCCGCATAGGGCAGGTTGTCCGTACATTGGACGGTCCCCTGGCGCCGATCCGCTGTGCCAGCCGCACGGCTTATGAAGTGTGCGATGATTGCAACGATCCCAACACCTGCGAGGTCCGCAGGTCGATGACGACGGTCCGGGATGCCGTCGCGGATATTCTGGACTCGATGACGCTGGAAGCCTTCGTCATCAATCCGGGCCAGCCGATCCTCTTGGAAGACGAAATCGTTGCGAAACGCGCGAGCTGAGATCAAAAGCCCTGTTTTCCTGTGGTTTCCCCTGGATATTTTGGCGTAATCGCCGAAAAAGCGCAGATTTTAGCCCTTTTGGTTTGATCTGTGTCCGCTCCGGCTATACCGGATACTGAACTTACAGGTCTTGGAGCAGCGATAATGGGTCTCAGGCAAGTCGACATGAACACCCCGGAAGAAAAAGCCGTGATCGAATCGATCGGGCGGTCGATCACGACCGCGGTGGATGGCATCAATGCGCTCGCCACCTGTTTTGCCGCCGACAAGGCGCTCGCCCGCAGCCTCGTCGATGCCGTCGAACTGATCGCACGCGGACGCGGGCGCGTGGTTGTGTCCGGCGTTGGCAAGAGTGGCCATATCGGCCGGAAGATCGCAGCAACCATGGCATCGACGGGCACATCCGCCTATTTCGTTCATCCAACGGAAGCGAGCCACGGTGATCTCGGCATGATCACCTCCGACGACCTGCTTATTCTCCTGTCGTGGTCGGGCGAAACCATCGAACTTGGCAACATGCTGGCCTATGCCAAACGCTTCAATGTTCCCGTCGTTTCCGTCACCTCGAACAGCGACAGCCTGCTCGCCCGCAATTCCAGTGTCGCGATTACCCTGCCCAAGGTTCAGGAAGCCTGTCCGCACGGTTTGGCGCCGACGACTTCGGCGATGTTGCAGCTGGCCGTTGGCGATGCGCTTGCCATAGCGCTTTTGGAGCGGCGGGGGTTTTCCGCGCAGGACTTCAAGACATTCCACCCGGGCGGCAAGCTCGGTTCACAGCTCCTGCTTGCCCATGAACTGGCCCATCATGGCGAGGCCATTCCCTTGCTGCCGCTGGGCAGCCCGATGGGCGACGCGGTTATCCAGATGTCGTCCAAAGGTTTTGGCGTCGTCGGCATCATCAACCAGGAAAACAAGCTTGCAGGCGTGATCACCGACGGCGACTTGCGCCGGCATATGTCGCATGACCTGCTGCTCGAAACCGTCGATACCGTCATGTCGCACAGCCCACGGGTGATCAAGGGCAGCGTGCTGGCAAGTGCGGCATTGGAAACCATGCAGGCGCAGAAGGTGACGGTGCTGTTTCTGGTCGATGATGCCGGGCACCCCAGCGGTATCCTGCATATTCACGATCTGCTGCGCGCCGGTGTGGCGTAAGCGGGCGCTGACGGAACCCGGTAAGGCGCCAATGGCGCAGGTGCCCGGCAGATAGAGAAAGCCGGTAACGGACAGGTCAGAAAAGTTACGCGCTGCGTTTCGCCGGCCTCTGCCTCGGTGGCGGATCGATAAATGCGCCGGGCTTGTTCACGGAACGGTCGTGCAGTCTCTGCGCAATAGCCTCTGCGCCCCCATCCGTTCCCGCCGCCGAGTAAAAATTTCCCCTGACCTGGATTGCCGCTGCGAGCAGTCGGAAGAAGGCAGCCCGGATCGTTTCCTCCGGTGGTGTGGGCGCGCTCCAGAATTGATCCAGTGCCGCCTGATCGCTGAGCCTGGCGATGTCGAAAACGGCTGCGCCCAAAACCTTGACGGGTTTTCCTATTTGCAGGGCATGAAGCCCCACGGTGGAATTGACCGTGACGGTGCCAGCCGCCTGACCCAAAAGTGCCGCCAGATCTCCGCCATCCAGGAACTGCACCCGCCGATCGATTCCGAGTTTGGTTGCCAGTTCGTCCACATAGGACTGCCAGCCGATAAGCCCGTTGTCGAGAGGATGGACCTTGACGACGAGACTTGCGTCGCGTGGTGCATGGTTGGCGAAAGAGCTGAGAACCTCGGCAATCGCCTGCCGCTGATCATCATACGGAGAGTGCGCGCGCAGCTGAAAGTCGGTTTGCAGTTGCAACGGGAAAACAAAAAACGGGCCACGGCCAGCCAGAAGGCCGTCGATCAGGGCCGCCGCCTCCCGTTTTCTCCTCCTGCCGCCTGCCAGACGCATCACCCATCCGGCATACTCCGCGAGAGGATGGAACAGCGCGTGGCGGCGATAATGTGGAAACAGGAACCACAAGAAGACATTCGGCAGATTGTAGAGAAGATCGTATCCGGCTTCCGCTGCAAAGCTCTGGCTATACCGTCTGGTCCAATCCGGCTCGGCGAGCGTCCGGGCGGCTTCGACGATCTGCGCGGGGTCCGCAGGAAAGTGCGAATTCGAACTCATTCCGCCCCGTTCAAGGGTCAGCCAATCCGGCCGCAGATACCCCATCTCGACAACGGAAATTTCGACGGCGCGCTCCCGGGCAGCGCCAATCGCGATCCGATGATAGGGACGTTCCTCACCCAACAGAACGAGATCGGTGACGGCGTGCCGCCCGATAAAGCTGCTCACGTAAGTGCGCCAGTCATCGCCACCGCGGCCGCGATAGTTGTAGCCACCCTTGCGCCGCCAGAAAATCTGATCGCCCGGATTGAGATTGATCCGGAAGCAGCCGTGGCCCTTTTCTGCAAGCCGATCGGCGATCTTGGCAAAGATCGGTGAGGATGGCCCCTGCAGGAAAAGGAAGACACGTCGTTTCGTCATAGGCGTCAAATCCATCACCATGGGCTCTCAACGAACACGGCCTGCACTATTGCAGATCGTCCTTGCGCAGGTTCGCATGTTTGAGCATGGCTTCCAGCAGTTTCCAGGGGTCTTCGTTGCGCGGAAATGACGGCGCGTTCTGCGGTGTGCGTGCGCCTGCGAGCGGCACGATGAAATAGTCCGTACGCGGATCGGGGAACGGGTCGGCGAATGATTTCAGCAGCGGCGCGTGGTCACCGTAGAAAACCAGCCAGACAGGTCTGTCGAGCTTGCTCAGATGGTCGACAAGTTCGCCAAGCGCCTTGTCGGACTGCTGCAGGATATCGAGATAGATCTCGAGGGGATCGGTCAAATCCGGCACACGATTGGGCTCCCACGGCCCATGATTGGCCATCGAGGCAACAAACAGAAAACTGCCCTTGGCGTCCGTCTGCTTGTCGATGTCGGCAATAACCTTGCGGGTCAATACTGCATCGGAGACGTACAGGCCGTCCCGCGCCGGATCATGGTCGAAGTCGTTGAGCATGGTCATTGTCTCGAAGCCGAGCTGCGGCATGGCTTTGTGCCGGAGAAAGAAGGTCCGGTCATAGGGGTGCATGAAATGCGTACTCCAGCCCGCATTCTTCAGCTTCGTCGGCCATACCACGTCGGTATAGTGGCTCGCGCGCAGATAAGGGTAGCTCGCATCGATATGCAGATCGTCAGGAACCAGGCCGCTCAACACGGCAAATTCCGTTCGCAGCGTATAGCCACCCTCGAAAACGGTGGAGAGCCGGCCCCATTGCACGGCGAGTTTCTGCAGCCGGTCGATGTTTGGCAGCTTGATGCTGTCGACACCGCAATGGCGCATGTCGATAAACGATTCCGATTGCCAGACAATAACCAGCGGCGCCTTGTTGTCGGCGTCATGGCCGATCAGATCGTGCACAGCGGCGAAAAAACGTTCTGACAGTTCGGCAATGATCTTTTCGCGCCGGCGGCCGAGCCAGAGGATGAAATGGAAGATCACGGACGCAAACGTGCCGAAGCGGGTCGTACTCACCTTGACGTTCGGTACGCCGACGAGGTGCTGCACGAAATCCGCCACAGGCCGGTTGACCGGGCCGTAGAACAACAGAACCCAAGGCAGGTCGGCGATCATGAAAGCGACGACGATCCAGCCGAGTTTATGGCTTTGCGGCAGGATGCTTGGCTCGAAATACATGTAAAGGCCCGAGACACCGAAAACATAGAGGAAGGCGACGGTCCAGAAGACGATGTTGAGCGAATTCGCGTAGAAGATCGATTTGTATTTGAAGACATCGGCAACGAGGGCGATATCGGAAAAGACCAGCGGTTCACGGATGAACTTGTACTTCGCGCGCGATATGCCGGTGAAGATGACAAAGAAGCTCATGGTGCCGGCGCCGGCATAGAGCGGACGCCAGGAAATCGAAAAGAAACCTGCAAAGACCAGGGCGATGATCGGGAGCCGCGCCAGAATGTCCATGGCCGCGCGTCTGCGGCTGAAGGCCGGCCGGTGCCTCCGGCGTTCCCGTTTGGGCAAGGCAAATCTGTCCGTGAACAGGATGACGGCGCAGGCCAGAGCGTAACAGAAAATCGTCAGCGTTACGGGATTGTCGTGCATGTGGAGTGACGTCAACGCCAAATGATTACCTTCGCGATCTTTCGTCCGCCGCCAGCCTGGCGTGCACTGCTGCGACCAAGCGACACTTAAATCCTATTGCCGGCAGATACAAGCAAACTGTCCCGCTTCAGCGCCGCCGGTGGATGCGCTGGATGGCGCGATCGAACCACCAGTTGAGAAAGGGTTTTACCGTCGAACCGAAACGGCCGAGCGCCCACAGGGTCCACCCGAAAAAGACCTCGAATTCAGCCCTGTCGATGGCGCTGACAATCCGTCGTGCAACGGTCTCTGCAGGCCATGGCGCGACACGCCCCATGATCACCGCGGCCTCAAGCGGACGATCCGCCAGTTCGCGGGCAAACTGCGGTGTTTCGGTATCGGGCGGGAAACAGACGGAGACCCGGACGCCACCGGGCTTTGCTTCGGAGCGCAAGGCTTCGGCAAAACCGTGCAGGGCAAATTTCGAGGCGGAATAGGCCGCGTAGCCATGGATGCCGATCAGCCCGGCACCGGAGGAGACAAGCATGATGCTGCCGGATTGCCGTTCCTTCATACCGGAATAGACCGCGCGCACCGCGTGGATACTGCCGAAGAAGTTTGTCTGGATTTGGCGTTTGAAGGCATTCGAAGGCAGTGTCTCAAACAGTCCGGGTTCGACGATGCCGGCGGATGTAATCAGGATATCGCAAGGGCCATAGGCTTCTTCGCATCGGGCGATTGCCGCGATCGTCTGATCTTCGTCGTTCACATCCGTCGGTTCGATCCTGATCGTGTCGTGGAGATTCGCCAGTTCGTTTCGCGCCATTTCAAGAGCGGAAACGGTGCGTGCAAGCAGCGAAATACGAGCGCCACGTTCGGCATAAATCCGGGCAAGCGCCAGACCGATCCCGCTCGAACCACCCGTAATGATCACATGAGTCATGCCGTAAGACCGGTTCGGTTCATCAGGGTGCGTCCGGCTGTTCCGGAGCGGCAAAGCTTATCGGGAAGCAAGCATCTTCATCATCTGCTGGACATCGATCGACGCGAGACCGAAATTGCGCTCGGTGAGATCCTTGAGCTTTTCCGCGGTCATCGTCACGGTCTGCCGGATCTGCTCCTCCGTGTGCTCGCTGGTGATGAAGAACCGCAGGCGCGCCATGCCTTCTGGCACGGCGGGATGAATGATCGGCAGGGCATTGATACCATTTGCGAGAAGATCGTTCGACAACTGTACCGCACGAAGCGAATCGCCAACCAGAACCGGCACCACGGAATAACCGGCACTCAAGCCGATATCCAGACCTGCCTCCTGGGCAAGCTTGAGGAACAGCGACCCGTTCCGCCTCAAGGCCGCCACCCGTTCGGGTTCGCCTTCGAGGATATCGAGGCTTGCGATTGCCGATGCGGTTAGAACCGGCGCAAGGCCGACACTGTAGACGAAGCCGCCGGCGGTCGCCTTCAGCACCGCTGCCAGTGCAGCGCTGCCGGCGATATAGCCGCCGCAGCTTGATGTCGTCTTGGAGAGCGTGCCCATCCAGATATCAACCTGGCGGGGATCGATGCCGAAATGTTCGAACGTGCCTTTGCCGCGCTTGCCGAGAATACCCAGCGAATGGGCTTCGTCGACCATCAGCCAGAAGCCATATTCGGCCTTCAGCTTCATGATCGCGGGCAGGTTGGCTATGTCGCCGTCCATCGAATAGACGCCTTCGACAATCACCAGGATATGGCGATAGTCGCCCGCGACGGTGCGCAGAACATGTTCCAGGTCGTTTGCATCGTTATGTTTGAACAAACGGCGCGTGGCGCCCGACAGCTTGATGCCGGCGAGCGCGCTGTTGTGGATGAACTCGTCATGCACCACCAGGTCCTTCGGACCCATCAGGCAGCTGATTGCCGCGACATTGGTCAGGTAACCGCTGACGAAGCAAACGGAAGCCTCGACGCCGTAGAAGGCGGCGATACGCTCTTCCAGTTCCGCATGCGCAGGACGCTCGCCCGCCACCAGCCGGCTGGCGGATGCGGAGATGCCGAACGTGTTGATGGTATCCCGGGCCTGGGCCAGGACATGCGGGTGACGGTTGAGGCCGAGATAGTCGTAGGACGCGAAGTTGATCAGCTTTCGCCCGTCGATGACGGTCGTCGCTCCGGCGGCCGTCTGGTGCGCCCGATAGAAAGGGTTGTCGATGCCCAGCTGCTCGCTGGCAATCTTCTGCGTCTGGACCTGCTTGTACTCCGGCAAGTCCTCGAACTTCGTCTGCTTGCGTCTGACCGGCGGAGGAACGTCCCGCTCCGAGCGGGCCATGCGATTGCGCTCCGAAGACTGATGCGTGTTGCGCATCTTGTCCAGCAGGTTTTCCTTGACGCTGCTGTTCATCTTCGAAACGTTTTTGCGTTCCTCGTCCTTGCTCATTGGCTTGCTGCCTTTTCCGTAACCGTTCCGGTGTGGCGCTGGGCGAGCTCATTGACGATCTTGTTGTCCGTTGGCTCGCTGTCTTCGTCGCTGCCGTGATCCCGCTTGCTGACCTTTTCATGGAGCTTGCGGGCCACGTCGCCGACAGTCGTGTTGTCGGCAACGCCGCTCAACGGCATATCAAAGCCGGTATTCTGCTGGAAGCTGATACCGAGTTCCACGGCCATCAAGCTGTCAAGGCCGATTTCCTTCAGGATCTTGTTGCGCGAGATCGTATCCTTCGACACGCGCAGGATCGCGGCGATTTCGTTGGCGACCAGATCATAGAGAATGTCTTCGGCCTCCTGCGGCGATTTTCCGTCGATCATCGCCACGAGATCCATGGTCTTGCCATCGCTGCCCGACGTGTGCTGGTCGGCTGTTCGCAGGATCACCTCGAACAGTGCGTTGCGCACCACCGGCAGATTGCGCGCAGCCGCCCAGTCGAGTTCTGAAACCATGGCAACGGCGGCATCGACCGTGCCCGGATCGGATCGGATGTAGCTTTCGACCTGATCGAGAGCGGCCTGCGCCTTCAATGCAGTCTTGCCGATCCGCTTGGACAAGAGATCGTTGACGTCGGTGTTCTGCGCCAGATAGCCCTTGTCGGCAATCGCGCCGAAGCCGATGGCCAGTCCCGGCAGGCCTTCAAGCCGCCGTGCGCGCGCAAGGCCCTCGAGATAGCCGTTCGCCGCCACGTAATTGGCCTGGCCGGGATTGCCGACCAGCGTTGTCGCCGACGAGAACATGATGAAATGGTCGAGCGCATCGGTCCGGGTCAGCCGGTCGAGAACGGCAGCACCCTGCACCTTCACGTCGATGACCGGACGGTTGCGTTCGCGGCTGAGATTAATGATCAGCGCATCGTCAAGGACCATAGCCGCATGGACGACGGTCTTCAGAGGTCCGATCTGGCGCAGCGTCTTCAACAATGCGTCCGCAGCCGCCTCATCGGTGACATCACAGGCGTGAACGCTTGCAGAAACGCCCTTGCTTTCCCAGCGCTTGATCGTTTCGAGGGTCTCGGCGTCTGCGATACCGCGGCGTGTGGCAAGGGCAATGTTGCGTGCGCCCTTGTCGACGAGCCAGTTGGCTGCTGCAAGGCCGAACCCGCCGATGCCGCCAACGACCAGATGGACGCCCAGACTATCGACCGACATCCGGCCGGCCGGCCGTTTGGCGACTTCATCCTGTCCGGCAACCGGCGGCAGCACGACGATCTTGCCGATGTGGCCGGCATTCTGCATCAGGCGGAACGCATTGCCGATTTCGTCGAAATCGAACGCACGGTAGGGCAGGGGCACAAGCTTGCCCTCTTCAAACAGCGCACCGATTTCGGTGAAGATACGCTTCGTCAGATCCGGTGCGTTGACCAGCAACTGGTCGGCATCGATGCCGAAATAGCTGATGTTGCGGCGGAAGGGCCGCAGACCGATCTTGCTGTCGGCGTAATAGTCGCGCTTGCCCAGTTCCAGGAAACGGCCGAACGGCTTTACCAGCGATAGGCTCTGTTCCATGGCCTCGGCAAACAACGAGTTCAGAACGAGATCGACGCCTTCGCCGCCGGTGACGCCGAGAATGTCGTTGACGAAGGCCAGCGAGCGCGAGTCAAAGACGTGATCGGCGCCGAGCATCTTCAGGAAACGGCGTTTTTCGCGCGTACCCGCCGTGGCGATCACCTTGGCACCGGCGAGCTTGGCAACCTGCAGGGCTGCCAGCCCAACACCGCCGGCAGCGCCGTGGATCAGGATCGTTTCACCGGCCCGGATGCGGCCGAGTTCGATCATCGCGTAATAGGCTGTGAGGAAGGCAACCGGCACGGTTGCTGCAGCCACGGGGCTGACGGTTTCCGGCAGTCTGGCGACACCTGAGCGGGAAACGACAACATGGGTGGAAAATGCTGCGGGCGCGATCGCCATCACGGCATCGCCGACCGAAAGATCCGTGACGCCGCTGCCGATGGCGACGACATGGCCGGAAAGCTCCATGCCGATCGTCGCACCGGCAAAGCCGTCCTCCAGCGCTTCTTCCGGCAGAAGTCCCATCGCCCACATGACGTCACGGAAGTTCAGGCCGGTAGCGGCAACGGCGACGACGACATCGTCCGGGCCTGCCTGCGGGATTTCAGATTGTTCCCATGCGATACTGCCCACCTGCGAGCTGACGCGCTGGCGGATGGTCGCGGCTTTGAAGTCCTTTGTCTTGCGCAAGCCTTGATCGACTGGCCCGGGGACAGCGCGGATTTCCGAAAGGATACCGCTTGCTGCATCAAGCAGCCATTCTCGGTTTGCGCCGGTATCACTGAGTATCGCGATGGCGGTGGCAAGCTGATTGCCGGCCCCGGTCTTGGGGCCGGTGAAATCGAGCGCGTGAACATCGAGGAAATCATATTCGTTTTGAAGCACGCGGGCAAATGCCCACAGGCCACTGTTGACGCTTGAACCCAGCGCATCCTGATTGCGCGTCTTCAGCGTGACGGGCGCTCCGCCGGGAGCTGCGATCACAAGGTGAGGGCGCTGATCGGCCACCGGTTCAGCATGCGCATAACGCTGGCGCAAGGCCTCTGCGAAAGCGCTGAGCGAGAGCACGCGATTTTGCAGGGCATCCGAGTCCTGGCTGCGGTCCTTGGCGGTGGACGACGAGAGATAGACCGCCCGGACCGGCTTATCGTTCAGTCCCGCGATGGCGTCAGTGATTTTATCCTTGTCGGTATCGAAATCACCGGTCAGCTGAACCGTCACGAGAGGAGCCTGAATGGCATCCTTTCCGGACGGCAGCGTGTCGTGCAGGCTTGAGACGCTCCCGTCGTGCAGGACAAGCACCGGGGTGACGATATCTGCAGGCTGCGCTTCAGCAGTCAGCACGGTATCGGTAAATTGGCCGCCCTGTGCTTCGACGGTGATGATATTTCCGTACGGCAGCTCACGGTCTTCGACGGTGATATTGCGCAGTCCCAGATCTGTCAGGTCTTTCTGCCACTGCATCACCGTTGCCAGCTTGCCGATCGGGAACTCGACGGCCTGGGTGCGGGCAAACCAGCCCTCGGTCAAACCGAAAACAAAGTCGCTGAACACCGTCGGCGCGTTGGCCGCAGCCACAAGAGCGCCATTTTCCCGCAGGCAGACCCGCAGGGCGTTGCGGATCGCGCCGTCTTCGTCGATCAGCGTGAAAATCGTATCCGAAGCGCTGACGACGAGATCGAAGGCTGGAATCGTTGCGAACGCATCCTTTTTCAGGACGCGGACATGGGCATCTTCCTCAAAGGCGATTTCCAGATTGCGCTGCGCATTTTCACGTGGTTCGACAACGATCAGGCTGGCATCGTACCGTGCCGCCAGCGTCGCAAGCCTGCGGGTAAACCCGGCAGATACGGTGCCGGCTTCGACGATCCGCAGGTCGCTCCTGCCGGTCTCGCTGGTGAGCGCCTTTTCGACCGCAGCCAGAACCAGATCCATGCGCTGACGGGTGGACGCGGAGTGGACGGTCTGATGATCGAGCGTTGCATCGCTGATGAAGCCTTGCGGCTTCGCTGCCGCGTCAATCTCGCTGCCGGATATCTCGGAGGCCAACAGGCCGTCGATCCGGTCGAGCGTTTCGGCGTAGGAATTGTTGATCAGCACAGCCTCGACGGCGCGCTCGGAGCGTTCGCCGTAGAGCTCTTTGAGGATATCGCCGACCGGAGGCAGGGAATATTCCGGGGCAATTTTCCAGCTGCCTGCCTTGTGTTCGCAAAGGCCGGCATCTTCAAGGACATAGAGACAGTTGGCCAGGAAACAACGGAATGCGAAATCGCCGGGCAGCGACCGCGTATCGATCCTGGCTGTTCCCTTGCCGAGCTTGAGCGCGATTTCGTGGCAGGCACGATAGATCGCCGCGTTGAACAGAAGCGTCGTGTTATCGATGCCGTTTTGGTCCGCTGCGGCAATCAACGGCATCGGCAGCGCATGCGAGCTTCCCGGCGCCACAAGCGGGACAGCACGATCGGAGGGCACGGCCTCGTAATGGAACGACAGCATGTCCAGCGTCTTGTGCTGGCGCAAGTAGGTCCGGCGGAACCGGCAATCATCGAACGCCGCAACGACTTCGCCGCCCTTGCCGAAGAAGCGGAACTTTGCCTTGATCGAATTGGCGCTGATGCGCTCGATCTCGACCACTGCCCTTTTGATGGCAATCCCGGAGCTGGTCAGCCGCACCGAGCCGAAACGCACCGGAATATAGGGTGCGCCGCCTGCTTCGCCGGTGAAGCGATCAAACAGAGCGACCAGACCGTGGAACGTCGCGTCTACGGAAATCGGATTGAGGCTGTAGGTGACGAACGGGTTTCCTGCCTGTTCAGGCTCCTTCAGTTCCACATCGATGAACCGGTCGCCATAGGAAACGGCCTTGGCCATCAACTGGAAGCGCGGACCGTAGTCGAGACCAAATTGACGCGCGGTTTCGTAAGCCTTTGCAGGCGTTACCGTTGCTGTCTTTTCCAGATTGGCGAATGGGTTTGCAAAGGCCACGCTATCCGAAGGTATCGGCTTGCGGCTTCTCGCCACGGCATGAACAGCCCAATCGTCTTCCGATAGACGCTCGCGCGAGCGGATTTCGATATCGCCGGTTTCCGGGGAGAGGATGGTCGAAAGCTCCATCATCCGGTTGTCGGCAAGCTCCAGCGGCCGCACAATCTCCAGATTGGTGATGTCGACCTCTGCGGTGCCGTAATATTGCTGCGCGGCCGAGATCGCGATCTCGATGAAGCCACTGCCCGGCAAGATGGCCTTGCCATCGACGACATGCTCGGCGAGATCCGGAAACAGATGCGCGTCGAGATGGTTCTTCCAGCTGCCGCTGTTGAGATCGGCGCGCCAGCCTGCCAGCGTGTATGGCGTTTTCGAGCCGCGGCCAAACAGGTCGGTTGCATCGCTGGTTGACGGCGGACGCAATTCCGTTGGCTCGAATGGCAGGGCGGGCAGACTGACGAAGGCGTTGCGCTTGCCAAACAGGCGCATCTCGTCAAAAGCAGCGCCATGGGCGATCGCCCGTGCCATGGCCCGCGAAATCGGGTCCTGACCCTTTTCGCCGCCATCACGCAGCAGTGTCGGAACCACGGTCCCGGGAATGGAGGCCTGCTTGACCGTTTCCTTCAGGTAGGAAGACAGGATCGGACGCGGCGAGATTTCGATGAACAGGCTGCAGCCAAGCGCGATGGCCGCTTCCGTCGCAGCCTGGAAGCGCACCGGTTCGCGGACGTTCTTCCACCAGTAGTCAGGATCGAGCTGGGTGCCGTCCATCCGTTCGCCGGTGACGGTCGACAGATAGGCAAGCTCGGACTTGCGCGGCGCGATGTCCGGGATGTCGGCCAGGAAGGCCTTCTTGGCCCGGTCGATGATCGGATGATGGAACGGATAGTTGATATCGAGAATCTGGACGGGGATTTTCGCCTTGCGCGCAGCATCGCGGAAGGCTGAAACCTCGTGTGCAGGGCCGGAAATCGTCACCGAATTGTGGGCGTTGATGGCAGCAACACAGATTTGCTCAAGTCCACGGGACTTGGCAAAGGCATTGGCTGCGTCTTCGCCCAGCATTGCTGCCGCCATCGTGCCCTGACCAGCCAGGGGATCCTGGTGCAGCGAACGCTTGGCAACGATCGCGACAGCATCGACGAGGGAAAGCGCGCCGGCCGCATAGGCGGCAGCGATTTCGCCGACGGAATGACCGAACACGGCCGTGGGCTTGATGCCCATGGCAACAAGCGAATCCGACAGTGCAGCCTGGACCGCAAACAAGAGCGGCTGGGCGTACTTGGTGTCGGACAGCTTCTTGTCCAGATCCGGATCTGTCAGCAGATCCGTGAGCACGATATCCGAATGGAACTTGAACAGTGCGCTGACCGAAGTAAAGCACTGGCGGAAATGCAGGTTTTCGCGGAAGGCCTCGACACCCATGCCGGCCCATTGCGAACCGTTGCCGGAGAAGACGAAGGCAACTTTCGCATCCTTGGTCACCGCTTCGCCGGTTTCGCCGATATCGGATGCTGGTTTTTCCAGATGGCTGGCAATGGCGCGAACAATATCTTCGGGGTGATCGCTACGCGCTGCAAACCGGTGGCGCATCTGCGTGCGGTTGGCGCCGGATGCCGCGATGACAGCCCGGGCTTCATCCTTGGAGGTCTTGGCGAAGGTCGATTTATACGATTTCAGCAATTCCTCAAGACTGCCCACCGTATGGGCGCTTGCCATGAAGACATGACCGGCGGCGTTGTTGCGGTTGCGCTCGTCCTGAACAGGGTCCGGATCGCTGATGACGACGTGAGCATTGGCGCCGCCGAAGCCGAAAGAATTGATGCCGGCAAGACGCGCACGCTTTCCGCGCAGCAGCTCGATCGGGTTTGCAGTAACCCGGACATTCAATCCGTCGAAATCGATGTTCTCGTTCGGTGTGTCGAAATGCAGCGATGCCGGCAGGTAGTTGTTCTCAAGCGCCATGACGGCCTTGAGCATGCCGAACAGGCCGGACGCCGGTTCCGTATGGCCGATATTCGATTTGATCGAACCGATCGGGACCGGTGCGCGCCGGTTGGCACCGATGACCGTGCCGATCGACCAGACTTCGGAGGGGTCGCCGACCTTTGTACCCGTGCCATGACCTTCGACGAAGGCGACCTGGTTGGAATCGATATTGTTGCCTTGATAGATCGAACGCAGCAGATTGGCCTGAGCCTCGCGCGACGGCAGCGAAATGCCGTTGGTGCGCCCAGCCGAATTGACACCGGTCGCGACGATCTTGGCGTAGCTGCGATCCTTTTCCTGGCGCGCCCTGTCGGAGCGGCGCAGCACGAAGACGACGCCACCTTCGGCGCGCACATAGCCTGCACCGTCATTGTCATAGGCGCGGCAAAGCCCTTCCGGGGACAGCATGCGCGCCTGCGCAAAGCCGACAAAAGGAAGCGGATGGGCAAGCACATTGACGCCACCGACGATAGCCGTGTCGATTTCGCCGGTATTCAGCGCGCGCATCGCCTGATCGAGCGCGACCAGCGACGAGGAGCAGGCGGTATCAACCGTCATGCTCGGACCGCTCAGGCCGAAAATATGGGAAATACGGTTGGACACGATCGAGAGCGTGTTTCCGGTCATGAAATACGGACCGGCAGCCGCCGGATCCTCGACGGTCAGGTTGGCGTGGTCGAGGCTGGACGCGCCGATATAGACGCCGACATTTTCACCATGCAGCGACGGCACGGAAATATTCGCGTCCTCGAGCGCCCGCCAGGCGAGCTGCAAGAGCACGCGCTGCTGCGGGTCCATGTACATGGCTTCGCGCTGCGACATGCCGAAGGCCGCCGGATCGAAATCATAGATGCTGTCGAGCACGCCGGCGGCGAAGGAATAGGTCTTGCCCGGATTGCCAATGACGGGGTGCCAGAAGCGTGCAAGATCCCAACGATCCGATGGTATGCGCGTGACGGTGCATTTGCCCTGGCGCAAAACACGAAACAACGCCTGTGGTGAATTTGCCCCCGGGGCGAGACAAGCGCGCCCTATGATTTCAACTGTCATATTTTATCGAACGCTCTATACCGCTGTGAGTTGTTTTGCTGATTGCACTTGATACGCGAAAAAGCAACCGGAACTTCTTCTCCCGATCAGTCCGATCGTCTCATCAATGACTTCAATACCAGCTATATTAGGGCTCTTTTACCCCATGTTCGCTGGCTTTCAACCCCCATAAGTGACCATACACAGGGCATCGCGCGCTCCAACACACTTATAGAAACACATCGTAACCATTGTGGACAACTATTCTCGCGAGGCAGCGACGACCTGTTTGAAGCGCGGTGCGCGCGTCGAACGGCTGTTGCCGGCACGGTGATCGCGCTTTTTGGCGAGCTATTGGAAGCTTGCTGTCTGGAATGCTTTGGAAGCAAGGTATTCCGAATATCGTACGCCGGGTCAAAATAAGGGCGTCTCTGGGAGGTTGCCCGCCGCAGATGTTTATCCGGCAGGATGCGGGTGTTTATTTTTCGGGCAGCATGAGGGGTTTTCACGAGGGATCACGGCGTTGATTCTGAATATGTCCGTGGCCGCCAAAGATGTGCCGGCATCAACAAATTCCGCCGTTGGCCGCCGCGAATCCGTCCTCGGGTGCCCGATGCCATTGGAAGTGTTGCCGATTAGCATTAGTGGATTCCTTAAACTCTTTGACATAAATCTGATCCAGAAAGGAACGGGGATGCGCTCTTGATCGGCAGCCCTCGCTAAGCTAGTCATGCTGGCGAAATCCCGTGAGACACCTTGGCGATCAAGGCTGAAAGTTGAAGTGAATGCGACCCTTTATCCGATTTTTACTCCTGTCAGGTGCAGCATCGTCGCTTTTGGTGTTGTCTTCCTGCACCGGCCTGCCGAGTTCAGGGCCAAGCGCTGGAACCATTCAATCGGGCTCTAAGGCCGCAGAAACCCCCTATGTCCTGATTCCGGTAACGCAGGCTGTCGCAGATTCTCTGGCGCGCGTGCAGGAGAGGCCGCTGTCGGCCGCATTCGGTGCGGCACGCCGGCAAAGCTCGTCGCGCATCGGCGTCGGCGATGCCGTGACCGTATCGATTTGGGAAGCCTCGGAAAATGGGTTGTTTTCGGCTGGCTCCAGTCAGCAGGGCAACGCTCAGATCCCGATCCAGCTTGTTTCGGAAAACGGAACCATCTCTGTTCCGTATGCGGGGACCATCAAGGTTGCCGGCCAAAGCCCGGAAAACGTCAAGGTGACGATCGAGAAGGCCTTGAGCAGGATGGCCGTCGAGCCCCAGGTCCTCGTCAATGTCGTCAAGAACAACTCGAACACTGTAACCGTGACTGGTGAAGTTGCGGCAAGCGGCCGTATTCCGCTGACGCCGGGTGGCGAGCGCCTGCTCGATATCATCGCGACGGCAGGCGGTCCGCGGATGGAGCTGCATCAGCTGGCCGTGCAGATCACCCGTGGCATGAAAACCGAAACCATCCCGATGGAACAGCTGATTTCGGATCCGCGCGAGAACATCTACGTCCAGTCCAACGATGTCGTCACGCTTATCCGGCAGCCGCGCAGCTTCACCGTTTTCGGAGCGGCGAACGCCAACGCCTCCGTTCAATTTGACGAATCGCAGCTTTATCTCAATCAGGGATTGGCCAAGGTGGGCGGTCTCAATGACGACAGAGCGAACGCCAAGGGCGTTTTCGTCTATCGCCAGGAGCCGGTCGAACTCGTTCGCGCCTTTGCCCCGAATGCACGGTCCATGCATGCCGATGGCACGGTTAACGTCATCTATCAGGTGGATTTGAAGGACCCGAGCGGCTTCTTCGTGCTCAAGAATTTCAAGATCAAGAACCGCGACCTGGTCTACATCGCCAACTCGTCGCTCGCCGAGGTCAGGAAATTCTCTACGCTCGTCAGCACGACCGTAGCACCTGTTGCCCAAGGCGTATCGTTTGCGGCGAATATCAATGATTTGAACAATTAGTTGTTTATTTCCGGCATTTGATGGACTGGATCGATGATGAATCGACCCGGCTCAAAAGTCCACTGCTTGCAGATGAACTCGTAGGGTGTGAGGCCCTTGAGTGTCTTCAATCTTCGCCCGAAATTGTAGGCGTCGATGAAGTCGGCAAGATGCTTTTTCAGTTGTGCGTGATCGTCGTAGTGGAAGCGCTTGACGGTAGCTTCCTTGATGGTCCGGTTCATTCGCTCGACCTGTCCGTTAGTCCAGGGGTGCTTCACCTTGGTCAGGCGATGCTCGATGCTGTTATCGTCGCAGACCCAGTCGAAGATGTGTTGGAAGGCATTTCGATCACAAGCTCGATTGGTGAATTGAATGCCATTATCGGTCAATTCGATGGATTATGCGTTGGGTGCAAACTGTGCGGATGCTTTGGCCGTGATCATAAAAAAATGAACTCAGGCAGAGATGAAATCGAGGCCTGTCTGCGCCTGGGAGGTCATCTCTGCAACAAGGGTGCGTGTAGCCTGGGCTACAGCTTGCCTTCTCGCCGGGTCATCTATCAGCGCTAGAAGCGTATCACGCCACATTGTCGGGTCCTGGGGAAGACGGATCTCGCCGCTATCGTCTGGAGAACCATAGGCTTCAGATATGGAAAAAATCCCCGCTGCTCCTGCGCGTGCGACGTCGATCCGCTTGGTCGAAGAACGGCAGTCGTTGATCGGGGAGGGGGCGAGTGGCACGAGCATGATATCAATCCGCCGCGCCAAAGCCTCTGTCAGATAAGCAGACCAGGATGCCTGCTGGCGGAGTGTGACACGCTCCATGCCCAGCCAAAGATGCGCGGAAGCCTTGCCGGCGAAGACCTCGAACCGCGTCTGCGGTCTAGCCGCCAAGATCTCCTTTATGATCGGCTGAAGAAACCGGTGCTCGTCCACGTGAATGGCTGTTGCGTGATAGGCAATCAGCAATTCGTCCTGTTTGGCCGATATGGTTTCGTGCGGAATGTTCCAAAGGCTTGCGGAGGGAGCAGGTGGCAGAACGCGCGCATGCGCGCTCTTCAGGCGCTCGGCAAGCCGCGGCGTCGAGGCCCATACAATATCCAAATGCCGGTTGAGGCGTCGCAATGGCATAAGCCCCAACACGAAGAGGGACATTCGGTAGCCAATGGGCGCCTCGCGGCCGGTTACGATCGCCGGGATATCATCATCCAGAAACAACCCTACCCCGGCGAGTTTTGAGCTCTCCTGCTCGATCCATTGCAATGCCGTGGCGGAAGCATACCGGCACAGAATGATGAAGGCTCCATCCGCATCAAGACTGCTGAAATCATTGCTGCGGATATCCACCATTTGGTATGGAGGCATGCCCGAGGCTGTAAGGCGGGCGGCAAAATAGTAGTCAGACGTTGGATTCGGAAAACGCCCAAAGAGGATGATGCGGCGAACTGGTTTGCGAGGGGCGCCTGTCGCGCCGGGACGAAGCCGCGGCTTCGGCAAGGCATGCCCAAACGTCCGTCTAAACCAGTCGTCATGCATTATTGCAGCCCTTGCTTCTTTCGTTGCCGGACGGGCCGTGTCAGCCGTAGGCTCGTCCTGATCTTTGCAATAGGGTGCACCCGCGCGTGAGTCAAAGCTGGCGAAGTTCGAACTGCTGGGCTATGGACAAAACTTGCCCGCTTAAAGTTGCGAGAAGCACCTGCTCCGGGCTAATGCAATATTGCCGGACGGGCAGCTGACCAAGGTCACGGCCCATTTATTCCGAATCAACGTCCGGTTTGACGGACGCAAATGGAGAATTGCCTATGCGCGTATTGGTGACTGGTGGTGCTGGCTTCATCGGGTCTGCCGTCGTCCGTTACCTCGTTCTCGAAAAGGGATATGAGGTACTCAACGTTGACAAGCTGACTTACGCGGGGACGCTGACTTCGCTGAAAGCCGTGGAGGGAAATCCGCTTTACCGTTTCCTGAAGGCCGATATTTGCGACGGGCGGGAGATTTCCCAGGCGCTTATGAGCTTCCAGCCGGAGCGCATCATGCACCTTGCCGCGGAAAGCCACGTGGATCGCTCGATCACCGGCGCCCGTGATTTCGTCGAGACCAACGTAATTGGCACATTCACGATGCTGGAAAGCGCCCGTGCCTATTGGCAGTCGCTTGCGCCTGCCGCGAAAGAGGCATTTCGCTTCCTGCATGTCTCGACGGATGAAGTTTATGGCTCTTTGGGAGACGAGGGACTTTTCGAGGAAACCACGCCTTACGATCCAAGCTCGCCCTATTCTGCCTCCAAGGCTGCGTCAGATCATCTCGCCAAGGCGTGGATGCGCACCTATGGCATGCCGATCGTCGTATCGAACTGCTCGAACAATTATGGGCCGTTCCACTTTCCGGAAAAGCTCATCCCGCTGACCATCATCAGTGCCCTTGAAGGCAAGCCGCTGCCGGTTTACGGAACCGGCGCCAATATTCGCGACTGGCTCTTTGTCGAAGACCATGCACGCGCTCTGGATATCATCGCCGAGCGCGGGCGGATCGGCGAGACCTACAATGTCGGTGGGCGCAACGAGCGCCGCAATATCGACGTGGTGAAACGCATCTGCGCGCTGATGAACGAGCTTCGTCCTTCAGGCCGTCCGCATGAGAGCCTGATTGCCTATGTGCAGGACCGCCCGGGACATGATGCGCGCTATGCCATCGATGCGACGAAGCTCGAAACCGAACTCGGCTGGAAAGCGCAGGAAAATTTCGATACGGGCATCGAAAAAACCGTGACGTGGTATCTTGAAAACGAATGGTGGTGGGGGCCGCTGCGCAAGGGCTACGACGGCAGCCGCCTCGGGCTCCTGAAGTCTGGTAAACAGGGATAAACCATTCTCTTACTTGTAAGTATTGTTTCCCTCACGACGGCGGCGAACGGTGTTCGCCGCCTCTCACGCATCCCTTCCCCCGATGCCTTTTTCAAGGGAGGGTGAGTGCGCGTTTGGCAGTCTTGGAGAGAGATTGCGCGGCGCAGCGTCGAGCGTCCAATCTCCTGCGGTCAGCGACAGATTGGGATTATAGAAGGGGTCGTTGCGCAGGATGTCTCCCCAGCGTTCGTGCATGTATTTCTCTTCGGATGCGAAACGGGCGAGTTTTTCCGGCGTGTTATCGCCCCCGCGCGATACGGATTCATGGTGGATCAGCCGGGCATGCGGGGTCCACAGTATGGCCTTTCCGATTTCCCGAAGCTTCAGACAGTAATCAACGT
>JAESFK010000096.1_pt1 | contig 78909 bp, 83 predicted proteins | sample 9269391 | NCBI WGS metagenome assembly JAESFK01 (sample SAMN14506231, study PRJNA617097) | algae metagenome | isolation source: Drouetiella hepatica UHER 2000/2452 and co-occurring heterotrophs from... | place: Slovakia: Slovak Paradise National Park, Hrabusice, Kosice Region | collected 2000-01-01
GTGTCCTGGTCGAAATGGACATGCGCGTCGATGCCGCCGGGCACGGCGATCAGGCCCGTGGCGTCGATCTCGCGGCGTCCCTTGTCGAGCCTTTCTCCCAGTGCGACCACACGCCCGCCGACGATGCCGATGTCGCCCTTCACCACGTCGGAGGCCGTGGCAATCGTCGTGTTGCGGATGACGAGATCGTACTCGGCCATGAGTCCTCCCGGGGCGGCTTTGCGCTGTAGTATAGCAAGTCTCGTGCCCGTCTCCGGTGGCCCTGTCTTCGCCTAGACCGGGGACGCGGCCCGGTCCAAACTCGCACCAACAAAATGGGAATATCAATGAAACGCTGGGTTGGCTCCCTGATCTCCGTGCTGGCCGTCGTCGGTCTCGGCGCTCTCGCGCAGGCACAGACCGTCGCCGTGAAGCCGGCCGTCGTCTTCAGCACCGGCGGCAAGTTCGACAAATCCTTCAACGAGGGTGTCTGGCAGGGCGCCGAGCGCTTCAAGAAGGAAACGAACATCGCCGTCGCGGAGTTCGAGCCCAGCAACGAGACCCAGTTCGAGCAGGCGCTGCGTCGCTTCGCCCAGCGCGGCCAGGACCCGATCATCGCCGTCGGCTTCGCGCAGGCCGTCGCCCTCGAGAAGGTCGCCCGGGAATTCCCCAACATCCACTTCACCGTCATCGACAGCGTGGTGGACCTGCCCAACGTCCAGTCGGTCGTGTTCAAGGAGCAGGAAGGCTCCTTCCTCGTCGGCGTGCTGGCGGCGATGGCCTCGAAGACCGGCAAGATCGGCTTCGTGGGCGGCATGGACATCCCGCTGGTGCGCCGCTTCCAGTGCGGCTTCGAGCAGGGCATCAAGTACGCCAGCCCCAATGCCGAGCTGATCACCAACATGACGGGCACGACGCCCGCCGCCTGGAACGATCCGGGCCGCGGCGCGGAGCTGGCCAAGGGCCAGTTCGACCGCGGGGTCGACGTCGTCTATGCCGCCGCCGGCAGCACCGGCCTGGGCATCCTCCAGGCGACCAAGGACCGCGGCAAGCTGGGCATCGGAGTCGATTCCAACCAGAACCACCTGCATCCCGGCAACATGCTGACCTCGATGCTGAAGCGCGTCGATCTCGCGGCCTACAACAGCTTCACGGCCGCCCGGAACAACGACTGGAAGGGCGGCGTGCAGGTGCTGGGCCTCAAGGAAGGCGGGGTCGACTGGGCGCTCGACAAGGACAACGAGCAACTCATCACGCCGCAGATGAAGGCCGCGGTCGAGGCCGCGAAGGCCGGCATCATCTCGGGCCAGATCGTCGTCCACGACTATATGAGCAACAATTCGTGCAAGAGCTGACGGCCGACGCTGCCATCGAGCTCCGGGGAATCGACAAGTCGTTCGGCAGCGTGCACGCGGTGCGCGGCGCCTCGCTGCGGGTCGAACGCGGCAGCATCACCGGCATCGTGGGCGAGAACGGCGCCGGCAAGTCGACCCTGATGAGCATCCTCTACGGGCTCCATCGTGCCGATTCCGGCGAGATCCTGATCGAAGGAAAGCCGGTCGGGATGGCGAGCCCGCGCGATGCCATCGGCCACGGAATCGGCATGGTCCACCAGCACTTCATGCTGGTCGACAGCTTCACCGTGCTGGAGAACCTGATTCTGGGGGCCGAAGGCGGGGCGCTGCTGGCGGACGGGTTGGCGGCGGCGCGGACCGAACTGGCGCGGCTCGCCGGCGAATATGGACTGGCGGTCGATCCCGACGCACGGGTAGCCGACCTGTCGGTGGGCGAGCAGCAGCGGGTCGAGATCCTCAAGGTGCTTCTTCGCGGCGCGCGGATCCTCATCCTGGACGAACCCAGTGCCGTGCTCACGCCGCAGGAGACCGACCGGCTGATGCAGATCCTCCGCCTGCTGCGCGACCGCGGCGTCACGGTGGTGCTGATCACCCACAAGCTGCGCGAAATCCTGAGCGTTACCGACAAGGTGATCGTCATGCGTCGTGGCGAGGTTGTTGCGGAGCGGCGGACGGCGGAGACAGGGGCCGAGGAGCTCGCCGAACTGATGGTCGGCCGCAAGGTGCGCTTCGATCTCGACAAGGCGCCGGCACGCAAAGGCGAGACGATGCTGGCCGCGCGGCACCTGTCGCTGGTCGATGGCCGCGGCGTGCGCCTGCTCGACGATATCTCGCTCGAGGTGAAGGCGGGAGAGATCGTGGGCATCGCCGGCGTCTCCGGCAACGGCCAGACCGAGTTGCTGCAGGTCCTCTCGGGCATCCGGCCGCCCACGGGCGGCGAGATGGAAGCCTGCGGGCGCAAGGTCGATTCCGCCCATCCCGTCGATCCGGCCGAGATGCGGGATCTCGGGGTGGCCCATGTGCCGGAAGACCGGCTGCGACAGGGCCTCGTGCCGGCCTTCCTCGCCTCGGAGACCTCGATCCTCGGCTACCAGGATCGCGAGCCGTTCTGCCACAACTACCTGATGGACGGGCCGGCGGTCGGCAAATACTGCGCCGATCTCATGGAGCGCTTCGACGTGCGGCCGCGCACGCCGGGCCTGCGCTCGTCGAACTTCTCCGGCGGCAACCAGCAGAAGCTGATCCTGGCCCGCGAGATGGCGCGCAATCCCAAGGTGCTGCTGGTCGGGCAGCCGACGCGCGGCGTCGACATCGGCGCGATCGAGTTCATCCGCCGCGAGCTCGTCCGGAGCCGTGACGCGGGCTGCGCGGTGCTGGTCGTTTCGGTCGAGCTGGAAGAGATCCTGTCGCTGGCCGACCGTATCCTGGTGATGTTCGGCGGGCGCATCGTGGGCGAGGTCGCCGCGGGCGAGGCGGACGAGCGCACGCTGGGCCTGATGATGGCGGGTGCGCGGGCGGCATGAGCGCGGCGCGCCGTCCGCTGCCTGGCTGGGTCGAGATCGGCCTGCTGCCGCTGGCCAACATCACGATGGCATTCCTCCTCGTCGGGCTGATCGTGGCGGTCATCGGCGTCGATCCCTTTCACGCGCTGAAGCTGCTGGTCCTGGGCGCCGTGGGGTCGTCGGAATCGATCGGCTACACGCTCTATTACGCCACCAATTTCATCTTCACCGGCCTCGCCGTCGCAGTCGCCTTCCATGCCGGCCTGTTCAACATCGGCGGCGAAGGTCAGGCCTATATCGGTGGGCTGGGCTGCGGCCTCGCCGTGCTGGCGCTCGACCGCCATCTGCCGGGCCTGGTCGTGATCCCGCTCGCCATCCTCGCCTCGGCGGCCTTCGGCGCGGCCTGGGCCGCGATTCCCGCCTGGATGCAGGCCTGGCGCGGCAGCCACATCGTCATCACCACCATCATGTTCAACTTCGTGGCCTCGGCCCTGATGGTCTACCTGATGGTGAACGTGCTGATCGCGCCGGGCTCGATGACGCCGCAGAGCCGCGGCTTCGCCGCTTCCGCCGCGGTGCCGTCGATGCAGGCCGCGCTGCAGTGGATCGGCATCGCAGTGGCGCCGTCGGCGCTCAACCTGTCGCTGCTGGTGGCGCTTCTGGCGTGCGTCGGCGTCTGGATCTTCCTGTGGCACACGCCGTGGGGCTACGGCCTGCGCACCATGGGGCACAACCCGGAAGCGGCCCTCTATGCCGGCACCAACCTGAAGCGCACGACCATGCTGGCCATGTGCCTGTCCGGCGCCCTGGCCGGCGGCGTCGCGGTCAACGAACTGCTGGGCGTGCATCACCGGCTCGTGCTCGACTTCGCCGCCGGTTACGGCTTCACCGGCATCGCGGTCGCGCTGATGGGGCGGGGCCATCCGCTGGGCATCGTGCTGGCGGCGCTGCTGTTCGGCGCGCTGCAGCAGGGCGGGGCGGAACTGAACTTCGAGATTCCGAAGATCACGCGCGAGATGGTGGTGGTGATCCAGGGGCTGGTGATCCTGTTCTCGGGTGCGCTCGTTCATCTGCCGCGGCCCTGGCTGCAGGCGCTGTTCGCACGAAGGGGCTGAGATGGAGGAGACGCTCACCCTCGTCGTCGCCACGCTCGCCGCCACCCTGAGGGTTGCGACGCCGCTGATCCTGTGCGCCATGGGCGGGCTGTTCTCCGAGAAGAGCGGCATCATCGATGTCGGGCTCGAAGGAAAGATGCTGATGGCGGCTTTCTTCGCGGCGGCCACGGCGTCGCTCACGGGTTCCGCCTGGGCGGGAGTCGGCGCCGCGATCCTGGCAGCCGAGCTGCTGGCCCTCCTGCACGGCTTTGCCTGCATCACCCATCGCGGCAACCAGGTGGTGAGCGGCATCGCGATCAACATCCTGGCGATGGGCCTCACGGTGGTGCTGGGCGCGGCATGGTTCGGGCGAGGCGGCCAGACACCGCCGCTTGCCGCCACGGAGCGCCTCAACCCGCTCTTTTTCCCCGTCGCCGGCGACAATGTCCTGGTCTATGCCGCGCTGCTCTCCGTGCCCTTCGCCTGGTGGCTGATCGAGCGCACGCGCTTCGGCCTCAGGCTGCGCGCCGTGGGCGAGGTGCCGCTGGCGGTCGATGCCGCGGGCATCTCCGTGTCGTGGCTGCGCTACCGGGCGGTGCTGCTGTGCGGCCTGTTCGCCGGCCTGGCCGGCGCCTATCTCTCGATCGCCCAGAATGCCGGGTTCAGCCGCGACATGACGGCGGGGCAGGGCTTCATCGCCCTGGCCGCGATCATCTTCGGGCGCTGGCGGCCGGTGCCGGCGTTCGGCGCCTGCCTGGCCTTCGGCCTGCTCGACTCCATCGCCATCCGGCTGCAGGGCGTGAAGCTGCCCGGTGTCGGCGAAGTCCCGGTGCAACTGATCCAGGCTTTGCCTTATCTTCTGACGCTATTCCTGTTGGCCGGATTCATCGGTCGCACCGTCGCGCCGAAGGCGGCCGGCGTGCCGTACGAGAAGGAGCATTGAGATGAACGACCTTCTCCACCTCGCGCAGCGAATGATGCTGCGCGCCCATGCCCCCTATTCGAAATTCCATGTCGGCGCCGCCGTGCGCGCCGAGGACGGCTCGATCCATGGCGGCTGCAACGTCGAGAACGCCGCCTATCCGCAGGGACTTTGCGCCGAGGCGGGCGCCATCGCAGCCCTGGTCGCGGCGGGCCACAAGCGCATCCTCGAATGCGTCGTGGTCGGTCCCGGTCCTGAAGTCATCACGCCCTGCGGTGGCTGCCGGCAGAAGCTGCGCGAGTTCGCGGCCGAAGAGGTCCAGGTTCATCTCTGCGGTCCCGACGGGCTGCATCGCACGGTGACCCTGGGGCAGCTCCTGCCGATGTCCTTCGGTCCGCAGCACTTCGGCTAGTCATGAGCGACATTCTCGAGCGGGCCGCTCCGGGCTTTCGACCGAAGGTCGCGGTGATCCTCGGCTCCGGCCTCGGCGGCTTCGTCGACGAAGTCGCGGCGGTTGCCACGATTCCCTATGCCAACCTGCCGGGCTTCCCGCAGCCGACGGTGGGCGGCCATGCCGGCCGGCTGGTGCTGGGCCATGTCGGGCCGACCCCGGTCGCTGTGCTGCAGGGCCGCGCGCATTACTACGAGCGCGGCCGGGCCGACGAGATGAAGGGCGCCATCGATGCGATGGCCGGACTGGGCTGCGAGATCCTGCTGCAGACCAATGCGGCCGGCAGCCTGCGGCTCGACATGCCGCCGGGCTCGGTGATGGCGATCGGCGATCACATCAACTTCACCGGCACCAACCCGCTGTTCGGCGTGGGGACGGGCGACAGCCGCTTCGTCGACATGGTCGATGCCTACGATCCGGTGTTGCGCACGAAGCTGATGGAAGCGGCGCGCGCGGCCAACGTCGTCTGCCACGAGGGCGTCTACATCTTCTTCAGCGGCCCGAGCTTCGAGACACCGGCCGAGATCCGTGCCGCGCGGGTGCTGGGCGCCGATGCCGTGGGCATGTCGACGGCCCCCGAAACCATCCTGGCGCGCCATGCCGGCCTCAAGGTGGCGGCGCTGTCGCTGATGACGAATTACGCCGCCGGCCTCGTGCCCGGCACACTCGCCCATGAGCAGACGCTCTCGGTGGCGACCGCGGCGGCAGACAAGGTGCGCCTCGTGCTGCGTACCTTCCTCGAACGCTGCGCCTGACATGCTGCCGCAGGAGATCATCCGCCGGAAGCGGGACGGGCACGAACTCTCCGACGAGGAGATCGCCTTCATCGTGCGCGGCATCCATGACGGCAACCTGAGCGAGGGCCAGGTGGCGGCGTTCGCGATGACCGTGTTCTTCCGCGGCATGACGGTGCCGGAACGGGTCGCGCTGACGCTCGGATTGGCACGCTCGGGCATCATGCTCGACTGGCGCGACCTCGCCCTGCCGGGGCCGGTGCTCGACAAGCATTCGAGCGGCGGTGTCGGCGACAAGGTGAGCCTGATGCTGGCGCCGATCGTGGCCGCCTGCGGCGGCTTCGTGCCGATGATCTCCGGTCGCGGCCTCGGCCATACCGGCGGCACGCTCGACAAACTCTCCTCCATCTCGGGCTACGAGACCCAGCCCGACATCGACACGTTCCGTCGCGTCGTGCGCGAGGTCGGCTGCGCGGTGATCGGCCAGACCGACGATCTGGCGCCCGCCGATCGCCGGCTCTATGCGACGCGCGACATCAGCGGCAGCGTCGAATCGATCCCGCTGCTGGTGAGCTCGATCCTGAGCAAGAAGGTCGCCGAGGGGCTGGACGGGCTGGTGATGGACGTGAAGTGCGGCTCCGGCGCCTTCTGCGACACCGTGGAGATGGCGCAAGACCTGGCGCGAAGCCTGGTCGATGTCGCCAATCGCGCCGGCCTGCCGACCGTGGCGCTGATCACCGACATGGATCGCGTGCTGGGCCGCGAGGTCGGCAATGCGCTCGAAGTCGCGGAGACCGTCGCCTATCTCACCGGAGGTGGCCCACGCGAGCCGCGCCTGCACGAGGTCACGATGGCGCTGGCGGGCCAGATGCTGGTGCTGGGCGGGCTGGCGGCGGACGCCGGCGAGGGCCGGGCCAGGGCCGAGGCCGTCCTGGCCGACGGTCGTGCCGCCGAGACCTTCGCCCGCATGGTCTCGGCACTGGGCGGCCCCGACGATTTCCTCGAACACAGCGGCCGCTATCTCGGCCATGCCCCGGTCGTGAAGCCCTGCACGGCCGAGCGGTCGGGCCATGTCGCCGGCATGGACGCCCGCCAAGTGGGCATCGCCGTCGTCGAACTGGGCGGCGGCCGCCGCCATGCCGACGATGCCATCGATACATCGGTCGGTCTCAGCGGATTCGTCGATGTCGGCCGGCGGATCGAGGGCGGCGAGCCGCTTTGCTTCGTCCATGCCGCCAGCGAGGCCGACGCCGACGCGGCGATTGCCCTGATACGCCGCGCCGTCCGCTTTGAGGAGGCCGCGCCGCCGCAGAGGCCCGCGATCCTCGAACGGATCGCGTTGTGATCGACCTCGACGCCTATGCGCGCGATGGCTTCGCGGTCCTGCCGGATTTCGTGCCGCTCGCCGACTGCGAGGCGCTCAAGGTGCGCGCTGCCGAACTCGTGGCGGGCTTCGAGCCGGGCGCCGCGCCCACGGCTTTCTCGACCGGCGATCAGTCCCACGCAAGCGACAGCTACTTCCGCGACTCGGGCGGCGACATCCGTTTCTTCGTCGAGGCGGAAGCACCCGACCAGCTGAACAAGATCGGCCATGCCCTGCACGATCTCGATCCGGTGTTCGACCGCTTCTCGCGCCAGCCGCGGCTGGCCGCGCTCGCGGTGTGTCTCGGTCTCGAAGCGCCGCTGCTGCTGCAGTCGATGTACCTGTTCAAGCAGCCGCATGTCGGTGCCGAGGTCGGCTGGCACCAGGACGCCACCTATCTGCGCACCGATCCGCCCAGCGTCACGGGCTTCTGGATCGCGCTCGACGACGCCGACCGCGACAATGGCTGCCTGATCGCCCTGCCGGGGGCCCATCGCGGGCCGCTGCGGCAGTGGTTCGGCTATCGGGACGGGGAACTCGTCAGCCGTACGATCGATTCGACGCCGTGGCCGCCGGTCGAGCCGGTCCCCCTGGAGGTTCGGTGCGGCACGCTCGTCGTCCTGCATGGACTCCTGCCGCATGCCAGCACGGCCAACCGTTCGTCGCGGCCGCGTCAGGCCTACAGCTTGCACCTGATCGACGGGCGGGCCGATTATCCGGCCGACAACTGGCTGCAACGCCCCGACCTGCCGCTCCGAGGATTCGCGTGATTCCCAAGGCCGAAATCCATTGCCATCTCGAAGGCTCGATCCCGCCCAAGCTCGCCCTCGAACTGGCCGACCGCAACGGCCTGGTGCTCCCGCCGAACCTGCTGGATGCAAAGGGCCACTACGCGTGGACGAATTTCTGGAGCTTCCTCGACGCCTACGACCGGGTGTGCACGGCGCTGAAGACGCCGCGCGACTTCCACGACGTCATCTACGGCTACCTCGCCGGCGCGGCGCGCGAGGGGGCTGTCTATGTCGAGATGTTTTGTTCGCCGGAGCGGCCGGCCGCACTCGGCATCTCCTACGCGCACTGGCTCGAGGCGCTGGTGCAGGGCATCGACGACGCCCGCCGCGAGTTCGGCATCGAAGGCCGCATCATCATCATCTGCATCCGCCATCTCGGGCCGGAGCGGGCCGAGGCGATGGTCCGCGCCATGCTGGCCGAGCCGCATCCCTATGTCGTGGGCTTCGGCATGGGCGGCGACGAGGCCAAGTTCGCGCCGGTCGATTTCGCGCCGGCCTATCGTCTGGCGCACGAGAACGGCTATGGCTGCACCGTCCATGCCGGCGAGGTCGTGGGGCCGGAGAGCGTATGGGCCGCAATCCGCGACCTGCCGGTGACCCGCATCGGTCATGGCGTGCGCTCGGCCGACGATCCGGCCCTGATGGAGGAGCTGGCGCGACGGGGCATCGTCCTCGAGGTCTGTCCCGGCAGCAACGTCGCCCTGGGTCTCTATCCCGACAGGGCCGCGCATCCGCTGCACCGGTTGATCGATGCCGGCGTCCGGGTCACGCTGAACTCCGACGATCCGCCCTTCTTCCACACCACGCTCGGCACCGAATACGACCTGGCGGGCCTCGACGAGCGACAGCTGCGCGGCATCGCCCGCACGACGATCGAGGCTTCGTTTGCCGACGAGGCGACCAAGCGGCAGCTGCTGGAGAGGGTATCGCCATGACCGCCCGCAAGACTTTGCTTCTCGGTCTTCTGCTCGCCGTCCTCTCCGGTGGCGCGGTCCGCGCCCAGGATGTCCCGCCGGCGCACGATTTTCTTTTGGCCAATCTGTGGATCCAGCGTGCTGTCGAATACAAGGCCAGTGCGCTCACCGTTTATGCGCTGGCGCGCCTGCGTCTCGACGAGGCACTGGCCGACAGGAGCTGGACGGCGGCCCCGGGCGAGCAGACGGGCGATTTCCAGAACCTGCCGCCGGCCGTCGTGCTCGACGTCGACGAGACCCTGCTCGACAACTCGAAGTACCAGGTCTGGCTGATGCGGGCGGACCAGAGCTTCAGCACGAAGAGCTGGAACCAATTCTGCGCCGCCCGGATTTCCGCGGCGATCTCGGGCGCCGTCGAGTTCACGAAGTACGCCGAGTCGAAGGGCGTGAAGATCTTCTACGTCACCAACCGCGGCGCGGAGACCGAGACGGATACGCGCGAGAACATGGCGAAGCTGGGCTTTCCCCTGGGTGGCAGCGTCGACACGTTCCTGATGCAGGGCGAGAAGCCCGACTGGACCGGCGCCAAGAGCACCCGACGCGCGGCGATCGCCCGGGACTATCGCGTCCTGCTGAACATCGGCGACAATCTCGGCGACTTCGACGACCGCTATCGCAGCAGCGAGGCCGAGCGGGTGAAGGCGTTCGAGGCCGGTATGCCCTACTGGGGCAAGCAGTGGCTGATGCTGCCCAACCCGACCTATGGCTCGTTCGACACGGCGCCGTACGGCCACGACTTCAAGAAGCCGCGCGGCGAGCAGCGCAAGGCGAAGTGGGACGTGCTGGAGTCGTGGAGCGGGCCGGCGCCTTAGTCTAGAGCGCAGAAGAGCCCGTCGTCTCGACCGAAGCCTCGCGTAGCGAGGCGCAGTGGAGAGACCTTTTCTCTACGATTCGCCGGCTTGTGGTCGAGACAAGGTCTCTCCACTGCGCGCCTTCGGCGCTCCGGTCGAGACGACGGATGTTATCGATCTAAATCGCCGCCTCGGTCTCGGCGTCGAACAGGTGCAGGCGTTCCGGCTTGAGGGACATGCGCAGCCTCTCGTTGCTGCGGATGCGCATCGTGGGCTCGACGCTGGCCACCACGGTCGCGGGGCCGACCCGCGTATCGAGGAGGATCTCGGAGCCGAGTTGTTCCACGACCTCGACAATGGCGTCGAAGCAGAGGTCGGCCGGATCGGAGTCCGTGGCGACGTGAACGTCTTCCGGGCGGATGCCGAGGGTGATGGCGCGCCCGGCCTTGGCGCGGGCCCGTGCGGCCAGGGGACCGGGCAGAGTGAGGCGCAGGCCGGGCGCCTCGGCCACCACGGCGCCGTTGCTCTCGCCGAGCGTGGCCTCGATGAAGTTCATGGCGGGGGAACCGATGAAGCCCGCGACGAAGCGGTTGGCCGGCGTGTTGTAGAGTTCGAGCGGCTCGCCGACCTGCTGGACCCAGCCGTCCTTCATCACCACCACCCTGTCGCCCAGGGTCATCGCCTCGACCTGGTCGTGGGTGACGTAGATCGCGGTGGTGCCCAGCCTCTCGTGCAGCTTCTTCAACTCGACCCGCATCTGCACGCGCAGCTTGGCGTCGAGGTTGGACAGCGGCTCGTCGAACAGGAAGACCTTGGGGTCGCGCACGATCGCCCGGCCCAGCGCGACCCTCTGGCGCTGGCCGCCGGAGAGCTGGCGCGGCTTGCGCTCCAGGAGATTCTCGATGCCGAGGATCGCGGCGGCGCGCTTGATGCGCGTCTCGATCTCCGGTTTGGCGAACTTCCGCATCTTCAGGCCGAACGCCATGTTGCCGGCGACGCTCATGTGCGGATAGAGCGCGTAGTTCTGGAAGACCATGGCAATGTCGCGGTCCATCGGCGGCACCTCGTTCACCACCGAATCGTCGATCAGGATCTGGCCCGAGGTGATGGCCTCGAGCCCGGCCACCATGCGCAGGGTCGTGGTCTTGCCGCAGCCGGAGGGGCCGACCAGCACCACGAACTCCTTGTCGCGGATCTCGAGGTCGACGTCCTTCACCACATGGGTGACGTCGAACATCTTGTTGAGCTTGCGGATGCTGACCTCGGCCATGATGCGCTATCCCTTGACCGACCCGGTGAGACCCGAGACGTAATGTTCGACGAAGAATGAATAGACGATCGCCACCGGGATCGAGCCCAGCAAAGCGCCGGCCATCAACGGGCCCCAGAAGAAGACGTCGCCGCGGATCAGCTCCGAGGTGACGCCGACGGGAACGGTTTTCTGGTCCGGGGAGGACAGGAAGACGAGGGCGTAGATGAACTCGTTCCAAGAGAGCGTGAAGGCGATGATGCCCGAAGACAGGATGCCGGGCACGGCGACCGGGATGACGATGTACACCATCGCCTTCCAGCGCGAGGCGCCGTCGATGCGCGCGCACTCCTCCAGTTCCTTCGGGATGGCCTTGAAGTAGCCCATCATCAGCCAGGTGCAGAACGGGATCAGGAACGTCGGGTAGGTCAGGATCAGCGACCAGGGCGTGTCGCCGAGCTGGAAATTGCGGATGATCTCCGCCAGCGGGATGAACAGCAGCGTCTGCGGCACCAGGTAGGTGATGAAGATGGCGGTGCCGATACCGCCGGCATAGGGGAAGTTGAGGCGGGCCAGCGCATAGCCCGCCAGGACGCCGCAGAACAGCGAGATCACCGTCGACACAAGCGCGATGAACATCGTGTTGAACATCCAGCGCATGAAGTTGGTCTCTTCGAACAGGTAGAGGATGTGTTCAAAGGTCGGATCGTTCGTCCAGAACGGCATGTAGTTGACGGCGTTCCACGGCCGGTAGAGCTCGCCGTCCGGCCGGAAGGTCGTGATGATCATCCAGTAGAACGGGAACAAGAGGACGAACACGAACAGGATAAGCGGGATGTTGTAGAAGACCCATCGCCGCCACATCGCGCCTTCGATCATCAGCGGGTCTCCCGGCTCATCTGGTTTCCACCCTGCGAATGTAAAGGAGCTGCACCACCACGATGATGAAGAGGAAAGGGAACATCGCGAGCGAGATCGCAGCGCCCTCGGCCAGCAATCCGGTACCGATGCCGAGCTGGTAGGCATAGGTGGCGAACAGGTGGGTGGCGTTGGCGGGACCGCCGCCGGTCATGACGTAGACCAGCTGGAAATCGGCGAAGGTCTGGATGACGGAGAACAGCACCACCACCAGTGTTACAGGCATCAGCAGCGGCCAGGTCACGTGCCAGAAGCGCGACCACGGCCGCGCGCCGTCGATCGCGGCGGCCTCATGGAGCTCCGGGCTGATGGTCTGCAGGCCGGCCAGCAAGGTGATGGCGAAGAACGGCACGCCGCGCCAGACGTTGATCACGATGATCGACGTCATGGCGAGATCGGGATCGCCGAGCCAGTTGATTCGGGTGGTGATCAGTCCCAACTGGAACAGCGTCCAGTTGATGACGCTGAAGGTCGGGTCGAACATCCACTTCCAGGCGAAGGTCGACAGCACCGTCGGGATGATGAACGGCAGCAGGATGAAGGCGCGGATGATCGCCTTGCCCCTGAAATGCCGGTTGAGCAGGAGCGCCAGCCACAGGCCCAGTGCCAGCTTGAATACCGTCGTCACGCCCGTGTACCAGAACGTATTCCACATGGTCGTGTGGAAGATGCTGTCGTTCCAGATCTTCTGGAAGTTCTTCAGGCCGACGAAATGTCCGGGCTGACCGACGCGGGTGCTGCTGAGCGACAGCAGCACGCCCTCGACGAACGGGTAGGCGATGAACAAGCCGAGCAGCACGGCCGTCGGTGTGAGAAGGGCGAGCGCCAGCCAGCGCTCGTCCTCGAGGCGTCGCAGCCGGGAGGGACGTCTGCCCTCCGCGGTCGCGAGTGCGGTTACGGCCATGATCCGGACGCCGTCTACGGGGCCGGGATCAGACGTAGATCTTCTTGAGTTCGGCGTCGGCCCACTTCACGGCGTCCTCGGCGGGCATGCCCTGGACGGCCTTGGCGTACATGTCGGTGATGATGTACTTCGACAGCGCCTCCGCCGCCTTCGCGTTCGGCGGACCGGCATGGCCCGGCGCCTGGCCGAGCTTGGCCGCGACCTTGAAGGGCGCCATCACGGGGTCGTCGGACCAGACCTTGTGGCCTTCCCACTTCTCGGTGCAGGGCGTGGCAAAGCCCTTTTGCGAGACGAACCACTTCTCGAAGTTCGCCTCGGTGTGGATCCACTTCAGGAACTCCTTCGCGGGATCCTGGTTCTTCGAGTACTTCATCAGCATATGCGACTGCAGCAGATGAAATCCGAACTGACCCGCAGGTCCCTTGGGCAGCGGCGAATGCAGGATGTCGGTGTGCATCGGCGCGCCCTTCTCGGTCTTGTACTGGGTGGGCTTGCGCAGCGTCTCGATGTAGATCGATGCGCCGTTCAGGGTCGCGGAAATCGTCTGTGACAGGAAGGCGCGGTTGTTGTTGGTGTCGTCCCAGGCGAGTCCGCCCTCGTCATGCGCATCCTTCCAGAAGGCCTGCAGGAACTTGACCGATTCCAGGGTCTCCTTGCTGCTGATGATCACCTTGCCGGAAGGATCGACCTCCATGCCGCCCCATGACCACATATAGGGATAGGTGAAGCCCGGCGCGTCGCCGAACGTGTGGCCGAGCGTCTGGCCGATCGGCCGGCCCTTGGCCTTCAGCTTTTTGCCGACTTCGCGGTACTGCTCCCAGGTCTCGGGGAACTTGGTGGCGCCGACTTCCTCGAACCACGACTTGCGATAGGCGATCATGCCGCCGATCACCGCCCAGGGCATGCCCATGAACATCTTGCCGTCGCTGCAGACGGCGCGGGCGTATTTGTACATGCCGCCTTGCGCCTTGCCGACGGCTTCGGCGATCTCGGTCAGATCGACCACGCTGTTGGCATAGAGATAGGTCTGGTTGTTGAACGCCATGATCAGGTCGGGACCGGCGCCCGACTGGATGCCCGCGGTCACCCGCGGTTGCAGATCGTTGCCGTTCACCGTCTCGAGGTTGATCTTGACGCCCAGCGCCTTCTCGGCTTCCGGCAGCATCTCCTTGCGGAGAAGGGCATCCGAGGCCGGCACGAAGTCGACCCACTTCAGCCAGTGGACCGTTCTCTGTTGGGCAAAGGCCGGCATACGGCCCGTTGCCAGAATGGCGGCCATGCCGCCCATGGACGCAGCGGCAGCGCCGCCGGCAAGCTTAAGCACGCTACGACGCTTAGTCTTGGCCATGTTGTCCTCCCAGGACTGCCGCCTCGTGGGACGGCTTTGTATTGCCGCCATCGTAGGCATCTGCACGGATGCTGCGCAAGCCGGGATCCGGAATTTTTCAGGTCGAGATCTGATCTCGCCTGGCGAACCCTACTCGAGCAGAGAACGCAGCATCCAGGCCGACTGCTCATGGACGGTCAGGCGCTGGGTCAGCAGATCCGCCGTCGGCTCGTCGCCGGCCTTGTCGGCCACCGGGAAGATGCCGCGGGCGGTGCGCGCCACGGCCTCGTGGCCGGTGACGAGGATGCTCACCATCTCGAGCGCCTTCGGCGGCTTGGCCGGGGCGTCGGCGAGCGAGCTCAGCTTGCCGAACTGGCCGTAGGAGCCGGGGGCGGGATAGCCCAGCGAGCGGATGCGCTCGGCGATCGGGTCGACCGCGTTCCACAGCTCGGTATACTGGGTCATGAACATCGTATGGAGCGACGTGAACATCGGTCCGGTGACGTTCCAATGGAAATTGTGGGTCGTGAGATAGAGCGTGTAGGTGTCGGCCAGCAGGTGGCTCAGACCATCGGCGATCTGCTTGCGGTCCGTTTCCTTGATGCCGATCGAGATGGCGGGTGTCTTGGCCATGGGCTGCTCCTCTGAAGTCAGGCCGCGAACCTAGCAGTGCCCGCGCCATCGGCAACCATACCAGAGATCAGAGCAGCCCCGGATCGATCGTGAACAGGTCCTGCGCCCTGCCGACGCCGCGCAGGGCGAAGCGGCCGACGGACACCAGGCGGGCGCGTTCGTCCGCGGGGAGAGCCTCGGCGAAGGTCGATGACACGAGGACGGCCCGGTCGACCGAGCGGCACATCGAGGCGATGCGGCTGGTTTCGTTGACCGCAGGCCCCACCACCGTGAAGTCGAGGCGGTCGAAGCTGCCGATGTTGCCGTAGAAGACTTCGCCGATATGCAGGCCGATATAGGCCGTCGTGACCGGTTGCTCCGCGGCGCGGCGTCGCTCGTTCAGCTCGGTCATGCGAGCCCGCAGATTCTCCTCGGCCCGCAGCGCGCAGCGGCAGGCTTCGGCCGGATCGTCGGCGCGGAAGACCGCGAGCGTGCCGTCGCCGATCAGCTTCAGCACGTCTCCGCCGGCCTCGTGGATCGAGGTGATCACCGCCTCGGCATAATCGTTCAGGAGGGGGATGATCTCGCTGGGCCTGGCGGTATCGGTGATGGCCGTGTAGCTGCGCAGGTCGGAGAACCACAGGGCCGCCTCGACCCGGTCGGCGACGCCGCGCTGGATGCTGCCCTCCAGGACCCGCCGGCCGGCGTCACGGCCGAGATAGACCTGCACCAGCGTGTCGGCGATCCGCGCCAGCGCCGCGCTCTTGATGGCGAGCGCCAGCGCCGGCACGAGCCGGCGCAGGGCTGCGATGTTGGCGTCGCTGAACCCTTCGGAATGGCGCGTCGACCAGGCCGAATAGACGCCGTCCATGTCGCCGATCTTGGTGTCGCCGGCAAAGCGGTGGATGAAGACGATGTAGTCGGTGTGACCGAGGTCCTTCATCTCCTGGACGACGCTGAAGTCCACCTCTTCGCCGAAGCCGATGCGGCGGCGCAGCTCCTCCTCGCCGGTCTGCAGCAGATGGAAGAACGGGCTGCGCTGCCAGGATTCGGCGGCGGGACCGCCCTGGTCGGTGCGCGCATAGTCCATGGCCGCCTCTTCCTCGACGGAATCGTCGCGCCAGCGGTAGATGCGTCCCTCGTGGACGGGGTGCAGCGTGTCGATGAAGGAGAGCGCGCGCGACAGCATGAGGCCCGCGTCCCGGCACTTCTCGCAGAATTCGCGCAGGAGCTGGCCCTCGTCCACGCCGTCGAGACCGCGGCGGACGACCCACTCCAGAAGAATATCGGTGTCGAGGAGAGTCATGAGGCGATTGCCCCATCAACCCACGCGGTCGCGGAAATGACAAGCCGCGCGATGGCCCGGCGAGACCTCGTCGAACGACGGAATTTCGGCCACGCAGATATCGGCCTTCAGCGGGCAGCGCGGATTGAAATGGCAGCCTGGGGGCGGATTGAGCGCGCTGGCGATCTCGCCGCGCGCCTTCGCATCCGCGGTGATCGCGGCGCGGTGGAACGGGTCGGGAATCGCGGCGATCAGCGCCCGCGTATAGGGGTGGCGCGGATTCTCGAAGATCTCCTGCCAGCCACCCTGCTCGACGATGCGGCCGAGATACATCACCGCCACCCGGTCGCTCACATGCTCGACCACGCCGAGATCGTGGCTGATCATGATGTAGGCCAGCCCCATCTCGTCCTTGAGTTCGAGCAGGAGGTTGATGATCTGGGCGCGGATCGAGACGTCGAGCGCCGACACCGGCTCGTCGCACAGCACCAGCTTGGGCTTCAGGATCAGGGCGCGGGCGATGCCGATTCTCTGGCGCTGGCCGCCGGAGAATTCGTGCGGATAGCGGTCGGCCTGCTCGGGGCGCAAACCGACCTTGGCCATCATGTCGATCACCCGTGCCTCGACCTCGGCCTTGTCGGTGATGCCGTGCAGGCGCAGTGGATCGGCGAGCGTACGGCGCACCGTCTGCCGCGGATTGAGCGAGGCGTAGGGGTCCTGGAAGACCATCTGGACCGTGCGCGCCATCTTCATGCGGTCGGGCGGCGTGGCGCCGGAAATCTGCTGGTCGTCGACGTTCATCGTGCCGCGCGTCGGCGGCAGCAGGCCCATGATGGCGAGCGCGAGCGTGGATTTGCCGCAGCCGGATTCGCCCACCAGGCCCAGGCACTCGCCGGGCTTCACGTCGAGGGTGACCCCGTCGACCGCCTTCAGGGTCTTGATGCCGCCGGCCAGCGCGTTGCCGACCTTGAAATGGACGGCCAGGTCGTCGAGCGACAGCAGGGGCTCAGCCATGGTGATGGCACCTCACGACACCTTCGGCCGGCAGCGGCGTGGCCTCGGGCACGACCGTGCGGCAGATGTCGGTGACGGCGGGGCAGCGCGGATTGAACCGGCAGCCGGCCGGATAGTTGGCGATCGAGGGCACGACGCCCGAGATTTCGCGCAGCTTCTGGCGGCCGCGCCGGGCGCGTTCCCCGAGGCGCGGCAGGGAATCGATCAGCCCCTGGGTATAGGGATGGGTCGGCGCCGCGAAGATGGCATCGGCCACCTGGCTCTCGACGATGCGGCCGGCATACATGACGGCGACCCGCTGGCACATGTTGGCGACCAGGCCGAGATCGTGGCTGATCATCAGCACGGCCGTGCCCTTGGCGGCGCAGAGTTCGGCGATCAGGTCGATGATCTCGGCCTGCACCGTGACGTCGAGCGCCGTGGTCGGCTCGTCGGCGACCAGCAGGTCGGGACCGCAGGCCAGCGCGATGGCGATCATCACCCGCTGGCGCATGCCACCCGAGAGCTGGTGCGGATAGTCCTTGATGCGCCGCTCGGGCGAGGGCACGCGGACCTGGCGCAGCGCGTCCTCGGCGCGGTCCATCGCCTCGTTCCAGCTGGCGCCCTCGTGCAGCACGAACATCTCGGCGATCTGTCGGCCGACCGGCGACAGCGGATTGAGCGCCGTCATCGGCTCCTGGAAGATCATGGCGATGCGCTTGCCGCGCAGGCGCCGCATCTCGGCGGCGGAGACGTTCTGGATCTCCTGACCGTCGAGGATGATCTTGCCGCCGGCGAGCGACAGCGGCCGGCGCAGCAGGCCCATCACCGAAAGCGCGGTGATGCTCTTGCCGCAGCCCGATTCGCCCACAAGCCCGAAGGCCTCGCCGCGGCCGATCTCGAACGAGACGTTCTCGACGGCATCGTAGGTGATGCCGTCACCGGCCAGTGCGATGCGCAGGTTCTCGACCTTGAGGAGAGGCGTCGTCATGCGGGTGGCCTCATCCGCGTCGCGTTGTCGACTGCGGGTCGAGATAGTCGCGCAGGCCGTCGCCCAGCAGGTTGAGGCCGAGCACGGTGAAGAAGATGGCGAGGCCCGGGAACACCGACAGCCAGGGTGCCGTGGTGATCTGGTCGCGCGCCTCCGACAGCATGCTGCCCCAGCTCGGAAAGGGCGGGCGGATGCCGAGGCCGAGGAAGGACAGCGCCGCTTCGGCCAGGATGGCACCGCCCATGCCGAGGGTGGCGATCACGATCAGCGGCCCCAGGATGTTGGGCAGGACCTGGGTGAACATGATGCGCAGGTCGCCATAGCCCAGGATGCGCGCGGCCTGGATGTAGCCCTGGCTCTTCAGCGACAGGACCTGCGCGCGTGCGATGCGACAGGAATAGGACCAACTGGTGAGGCCGAGTGCAATCACGAGGCTGACGAGGCCGGGACCGAGAATCGCCATGATGGCCAGCGCAAAGACCAGCGACGGGATGGCCAGCATCAGGTTGGTGAGACCGCTCACCACATCGTCCCACCAGCCGCCCCAGTAGCCGGCGGTGAGGCCCAGGGTGACGCCGATCAGGCTGTTGCAGATCTGGCTGATGATGCCGACGCTCAGCGACACGCGCGCACCCCAGACGATGCGCGAGTAGATGTCGCGGCCCTGCGCGTCGGTGCCGAAGGGAAACTCCCAACTGGGCGGGAGTTCGGCGTTCATCAGGTTGGCGTCGAGCACCGGGTCGGTCAGCGCGATCCACGGCGCCAGGATGGCGGCGGAAATGGCGATGGCCACCAGCCCGCCGCCGACCCAGAGGGAGGACCCGCCCTTCAGGCGCAGGCGGGGAAGCTTGAGGGCGAGGCTCATCGGTACCGGATCCGGGGGTCGATCACGACGTAGGCCAGGTCGACCAGCGTGTTGATGACGAGGAAGAACAGCACGATCATCAGGATGCAGCCCTGGACCGTCGGCATGTCGCGCTGGAACACCGAATCGACCATCAGCGAGCCGACGCCCGGCCAGGCGAAGAGCTTTTCGACGACGACCGCCTGTCCCATCAGCGAGCCGAACTGCAGGCCGACGATGGTGATGACGAGGACCAGCGCATTGCGCAGCACGTGCCACTCGACGACGCGGCGCTCGCTCATGCCTTTGCTGCGCGCGGTGCGGACGAAGTCGGCGTTCAGGACGTCGAGCACCGCGGCGCGTGTGGTCCGGGCGAGCAGGGCCATCGGGCCCACGCCCAGCGCGATCGCCGGCAGGATGAGGTTACGCAGGCCGCCATCGCCGTAGCCGAAGCTCGGCAGCCACTGGAGCTTCAACGCAAACAGGTACATCAGCATCAGGCCGAACCAGAACTGGGACAGCGAGAGGCCGGAGATGGCGCCGACCATGGCAGCGGTGTCGATCAGGCTGCCGGGCTTGAGCGCGGCGAGGAATCCCAGGGTGACACCGACCAGGATGGCGAAGGTCATGGCCGCGAGCACCAGCTTCAGCGACGGCCAGATGCGCCCGGCCAGCATCTTGGTGACCGGCTCGCGCGTGCGGAACGAGATACCGAGGTCGCCCGTGGCGGTCGCGGCCACGTACTTGGCGAAGCGCTCGATCAGCGGATCGTCGAGGCCCATCTCCTTGCGCATGCGCTCCATGACCGCGGGGTCGATGGTCGAGCGTCCGTCCTCGTTCATGCCGGAGATGAAGCTGCCCGGCAGGACGGAGAACAGCAGGAAGACGAGCGCCACGACGGCGAGCATCGTCGGGATGATGTTGGCGAGGCGGCGGCCAAGGACAAGGAGCATTGCGAGGATTCTAAAGGTCGCTCGCTGGCGCTCGCGATGACAGAGGTGCTGTCATCCCGAGCGCAGCGAGGGATCCTTAACTTTCTTTGTCCGGCGTTATTTGGCCGGCGAGCTTGCGTCGACCCAGATGTTTTCCGGGTACTGGTGCGTGATCTCGGTCGGGTTGGGCTGCAGGCCGTGGACCCACGGCTGGAACGCCAGGACCGCCTTGTTGTAGTTGAAGAACCAGACCGGCGCCTCGTCGTAGAGCAGGTTGTTGGCCTTCTTCAGGATCTCGTCGCGCTTGGCCATGTCGCCTTCCTGGGCGGCATCGTCGAGCAGCTTGTCGAAATCGGCATTGTTGAAGCCGGTGTAGTTGCAGGCCGTGCGCGGCGTCTTGGAGTAGTAGCAGCGCAGCGTCGCGAGCGAATCGGGCCCGGTGAGGCTCGACGCGATCAGCGCCTGGTGGTCGCCCTTCATCAGGAGCTCGGTCAGCACCGTGACCTCGACCAGCTTGGGCTTGGCCTTGATGCCGACGCGCGCCAGCATCGGAATCACCGCCTCGACGATCGGCAGGCCCCAGCTTTCGTTCTGGCTGGTCGTCCATTCGAATTCGAAGCCGTTGGGGAAGCCTGCCTCGGCCAGCAACTTCTTGGCCTTCTCCGGATCGTGGGGGTAGGGCTTCATGGTCTTGTCGAAGGCAGCCGACGAGGGCGGCAGCCAGCTGGTCGCGCGATAGGCCTTGTCCTTGACCAGGCGCGAGATGATCAGGTTGGAGTCGATCGCGTAGTTGAACGCCTGGCGCACCCGCTTGTCCTGGAACGGCTTGATCGAGTTCAGGTTCATGTGCATCGAGCGCGTGAACATCTCGGCCACTTCGAGGATGCCCTTGGAGAGCTGCGGATCGGCGCGATAGGCGACGTACTGCGCCGGGCCCAGGATCGAGGTGTCGATCTCCTTGTTGCGGAAGGCGACGTCGCGGGCGGCCGCCTCAGCCATGATCAGCACTTCGAGCTTGTCGAGGTAGGGCTGGCCCGTCTTGTAGAACTTGTCGAAGCGGTCCATCACGACGCGCGAACCCGGGATGTGCTCCTTGAACTTGAAGGGACCGAGGCCGACCGGATTGGAGGCATAGTTGCCCTTCTCGACCTCTTCCTTGGGCAGGATCGCGGTCGAACCGCCGAAGAAATAGTAGCCGGGGTCGACACGGTCGGTGATCGTCATCTCGAGCGTGTAGTCGTCGACCTTCTTCAGGCCGGAGATTTCCTTGGCGGTGCCCTTCTCGACATCGACGGCGCCCTTGATCAGGCGGACATAGCGGGCGCCGGGATAGCCCTTGCTGCCGTCCATGATGCGGGTGAAGGAGAAGATCACATCGTCGGCCGTCATCTTGCGGCCGTTATGGAAGAACGCGTCGTCGCGCAGCTTGAAGGTGTAGGTGAGGCCGTCGGCCGATGCCGAGACCGACTTGGCGAGTTCCAGCGTCAGTTTGTTGGCGGCGGTGTCCCAGTTGTAGAGCGAGCGCTGCAGCGCCTTGCCGACGATGTCGTCCTGGGCCCGCGGCGTCACGTGCGGGTCGAGGCTGCCGAAGCTCGCGGCGTAGGGTGCCGTCATCCGGAGCGTGCCGCCCTTGCGCGGCGTCTGCTGCGCGTTCGCCGTGCCGGCGCCGATGACGGCGATCGCGGCGACCGCGAGCCATGCCAGTTTACGCATCAACCCATCCCCTCCTGAACGTTCTTGTTGGAACGCATTCCATCCTGCCTTGCCCCTCCGTGCAAGAGGAATGCCTAACGGCCGAGCAAAGCTCGGCCGCTAGGCTTGGTTACAAGCCGCGATACGCCGCCACCTCCCATTTGAATGGGGAGGAAAGTGATTTTAGGCCGGGACGCAGTAGCCGTCGCGGCGGGGATCGCAGCCTCCGGTGAAGATGCCGGTCTCGGGATCGATCGCGACGCCCTGCATGCCGCCCACGCTCCAGGTCCATTCCGGACCGGTCGTGACGTCGTGGCCGAGCCTGCGCAGGTCGGCATGAACCTCGGGCGACAGGCGCGATTCCAGCAGCACGGCGGCGCCGTCGGTGAGGCGGCCGCGCGGCGCCTCGATCGCCTGCTGCAGCGGCAGGCCGAAATCGACATGCTGGACCATGGCCTGCGGCTGGGTCTGCAGGATGCCGTAGCTGCCCGGCGTGCCGAGCGCGAGGATCGGGGTGCCGTCCCTGGTCGAGATCGAGGGCGCCATGCACATCGGCAACTGGTCGCCCGGCTTCACGCGGTTGGGGCTCTGCGGGTTCACGTCGGCCCAATAGAGGAAGTTGTTGAGGCAGAGGCCGGTGCCGGGCACCACGACGCCGGACCCGAACACGCTGCCCAGGCTCTGCGTCAGGCAGATCAGGTTGCCTTCATTGTCGGCGATCGAGAACGACGTGGTGTGGCTCTCGTCGGTCGGCGCGACCGGCTGCTGCGGCGGCGTCCACTGTTCGGTCGGGCCGATCACCGGCTTGCCGTCGCGCACCCGGGCGCGGAGTGTTTCGACGTGGCTGTCGGACAGGATCTCCGCCAGCTTCTGCGGCGACGGCACGCCCGCCGCGATTCGGACGCCGGCGGCGAGGCGGACGGCGCGCAGCACCGTGTCGAGATGTTCGGTCGAATTGCGCTTCATCGCGGCGAGGTCGAAGCCTTCGAGGATGCGCAGGGTCAGCAGGAACTGGAAACCCTCGCAGGGCGGCGGCGGCACGTGGACGGTCCGGCCGCGATAGGTGACGGCGACCGGGTCGCGCCAGGTCGCCTTGGCGGCCAGCAGGTCGTCCATGACCATGCAGCCGCCCAGCTCGTCCAGCCGGTCGAGGATCTTCTGGCCGAGCGCACCGCCGTAGAGCAGGCCCGGGCCTTCGCTCGCCAGCGCCTCGAGCGTGCGCGCGAGATCCGGCTGCTTGAGCACGAAGCCCGGCTTCACGGTGCCGGCGCCGCCGGTATAGACCCGCGACCATTCCGGATGCAGCGCCTCGTAGCCGGCGAGGTCGCCGGCGATGGCCTGCATTTCCTCGAGGTTGAACTCGATCAGCTGGAAGCCGTCGCGCGCGAGGGCGATCGCCGGTGCGAAGAGCTCCGGCAGCTTCTTCTTGCCATGGCTGCTGTTCAGTTCGCACCAGCCGGCAAGATTGCCCGGTGCTCCGACCGCCAGCGCGCCACGCTGGAGCTGGGATCGGTTGCTGAGCTTGTCGACCGGGAAGTTCTTGGAGATCGGCCCGACGAAGTCGAGCGTGCGGACGCGCTTCTCAGCGGCGATGTAGCAGGTCGCGACGCCGCGGCCGGCAAGGCCCGACATGTAGGGTTCGACGACGTTCAGCGCCGCTGCAGTCGCAACCGCCGCGTCGAAGGCATTGCCGCCGTTCGACAGGATGCGCGCGCCGGCGGCCGCCGCCAGCGGATGCGCCGCCGCCACCATGCCGTGCCGCGATGCGATTGTCGGACGCCTGCCGTGCTGCAGCATGAGATCTCCCTTGGATGCGCGCGGATCGTGCCGCCTCTTTCGCGCCTCGACCAGCGCCAATTGCGCATCGGTGCTGCCGCTAGCATAAAGGTCGGCATGACAATCAGCCGGCGCAAAGCCCTGACGATCCTCGCCGCAGCTTCCGCCGCTGCATCTCCTGCCCGCGCTCAATCGTGGCCCGCAAAGCCGCTCACCATCGTGGTGCCCTATGCGGCGGGAAGCGCCACCGACACGTTGGCGCGTCTCATGGCGGAGCAACTCGCGCCGCGCCTCGGCCAGCCGGTGATCGTCGACAACAAGGGCGGCGGCAACGGTTCGATCGCGGCCAACTACGTGGCCAAGTCCGCCCCCGACGGCTACACGCTGATGATCGCGACGGCCGCCACACATGCCGGCAATCCCAACCTGATGAAGTCGCTGTCCTACGATTCGCTGGTCGATTTCGCGCCGGCGGGGTTCTACGGCTTCATCCAGTTCGTCCTGCTGGTGCGCGCCGATGCCGGCATGGACACGCTGGCCGACTTCATCAAGCGCGCCAAGGCCAAGCCGCCGCTGACGTCTGGCGCCGGTACACCCTCGGCGCGTGTGATCACGGCGACCCTGGCGGAGCGTCTCGGCACCGAGATCACCTACGTGCCCTACAAGTCCGCGCCGCAGGCACTCGCCGACCTCCTGTCGGGACAGATCGACATGACCTTCGCCGACGTGGCCATTGCCGTGCCGCAGGTGAAGGCGGGCAAGGTGAAGGCCCTGGTGATGGCGTCCGACTCGCGCTCGCCGCTGCTGCCCGAGGTGCCGACCTTCCAGCAAGCGGGTCTGGGCCAGTTCGCGCTCGACGCCTGGTTCGTGATCATGGCGCCGGCGAAGACTCCGCCCGAGATCGTGGCGCGGATCGACAATGCCGTGCAGGCGGTCGTGACCGATCCCGAGGTGATCAAGCGCCTGCGCGGGATCTCGTTCGAGCCGCAGCGCAAGGCGCCGGAAGACGTCCGGCCTTTCATCAAGTCCGAAATCGAGAAATGGGGCCGGCTCGCCAAGGCTGCGGGCATCGAGAAGGAATGAAGATGGTCGAGAACAAGCGCCTCGAGTTCGGCTGGTTCCTGCCCACGGCGGGCGACACCACGGCCTATGGACTGCCGAGTGCGCAGGTGCCGCCGTCGCTCGAGCTGTTCGACAAGATCGTCGGCGCGGCCGAGGCGGCGGGCTTCGAGTACATGCTGGTGCCGGTCCAGACCGCGTGCTGGGAGGCGTGGATCTCCAGCGCCATGATGGTGGCGCGCTCGAAGTCGATGCGCATGCTGGTGGCGGCGCGGCCGAGCTACATCAATCCGGTGCTGCTGGCCAAGATGATCACCGCCTTCGACCAGCTCTCGGGCGGCCGCATCTGCATCAACCTGATCGCCGGGCAGAGCGAGGCGGAGAACGCTTCCGAAGGCATCAAGTGGGGCAAGGAAGAGCGCTACGAGATCATGGACGAGGAAGTCACGATCCTGAAGGCGCTGTGGACCACAAAGGGGCCGGTGAATTTCGACGGCAAGTTCTATCAGCTCAAGGGCGCGCAGATCCGGCCCTATCCGCTGCAGCAGCCCCATCCGCGCTTCTATCTCGGCGGCGGCTCGAAGCAGGCCTGGGAGATCTCCGCCAAGCACTCCGACGTGCATCTCTTCTGGGGCGACACCTACGAGCGCATCCGCGCCAACATGGCGGAGATCAAGTCGATGGCGGCGCGCCACGGCCGCGAGAAGGAGATCGGCTTCGGCATGCGCCTGCAGGTCGTCTGCCGGCAGACCGAGAAGGAAGCCTGGGACTTCGCCCATGGACTCGTGGAGCATGCCAGCGAGGCTCAGAAGGCCTTCGTGAAGGAACGGTTTGCGACCTCCGAGGCCAACCGCCGCGTGCGCGAGCTGGCGGCGATCGGCGAGACGATCGAGCCGCATCTGTGGACCGGCATCACCCAGGTCCGCCCCGGCGCCGGCATCGCCATCGTCGGCGATCCCGAACAGTGCGCCGACACCTTGCAGAAGTTCATCGACCTCGGCTGCCATTCCTTCTGCCTGTCGGGCTACCTGCACGACGAGGAGGCGGAGCGCTTCGGCAAATGGATCATGCCGATCCTGCGCGAACGCAATCCCGGGCGTATGCTGGCGACTTAGTCGTCGCCGGGTTCACGGTAGATATGATCAAGGATCCCTCACTGCGTTCGGGATGACACCGTTGATGGTTTTGCGCGGTACGCCGATGCAGAAAACGGTGTCATCCCGAACCTAGTGAGGGATCCTTCGCTTCTTCTCAAAGCGTGAGCTGCCATGGCCCAGCCGACCCTGCCGGACTTCAGCGCCCGCCAGCTCGAAGCCGTCCTTGCCGTCGGCGAGTATGGCAGCTTCATCGCGGCGGCGGCTCGGCTGCGCATCTCTCAGCCGGCGCTGACGCGAACGATCAAGCGTGTCGAGACCGCCCTGGGCGTTCGCCTGTTCGAGCGCAGCACGCGCCATGTCCAGATCACGCCGGCCGGCCGCGAGTTCGCGGCGGTGGCGGAGCGCATGCTGAACGACCTGCGCATCACGGTGCGTTCGATCCGAGAGGTGGCCGAGGAGCAGCGCGGCCGGCTGACCATCGCCAGCATCATGTCGGTCGCGAGCGGCGCCTTACCACTGTTGCTCGCGGCCTATCGCGCCGACCGGCCCGGCATCGAAATCCATGTGCAGGAGGGCGTGCACGGCAGCGTGCTCGAGGCGGTGCGCAGCGGCGCCGCCGATCTCGGCCTGGCCTATGTCGACGAGTTGCCCGATGCGATGTCGGGCGAGGCGCTGCAGCGCGAGACCTTCTGTCTCGTCGTGCCGCGCCGCCATCGGCTGGCGAGCCGCCCCACGGTCACCCTTGCCGAGCTGCGCGACGAGCCGCTGGTGGTGCTGCCCGGTGATTCGCGCACCCGCCGTACGATCGATGCTGCCGCTTCGGTCGCGGGAGTGACGCTGCGCCAGATGACCACGGTCAGTCAGTTCGCGACCTTGATGGGCTGCGTGCGCGCGGGCGTTGGTCTCGCCATCGTTCCGACCGGCGCGACGGGCCATTTCCTGGGCCGCCACCTGCGCGCGGTCCGGCTCGGCGAGCCCAGGCTGTCGCGGCGCCTTGGCATCGTCCTGTTGCGTGAGCGCGAGCCCTCGCCGGCGGCGGCCGGTTTCCTCGCCCTGGCGCGGCGATCGTGGCTCAAGCCGGCCAGGCGTTGATACGCGAAATGGAATAATCCAGGCTATCAGCTTGCGGTTGGCATAGGCGCGCAGAAGTCTATTCTGCCGGTAAGCCGTCCGGTGTCATGTGCCCGGAGCGGTGGAGGAAACGACGTGCAGTTTGCATCCCGATCCTACTCGGCCGACAGCATTTCGGCTGTCCAGGAGCTCTATCATTCCAACGGCTGGACCGACGGCCTGCCCATCGTGCCGCCGACGCGCGAGGCGGTGGAGGCCTGCCTCGAATGGGTGATGATGCCGCCCGACCAGCTGATCGGCATCGAGCCGGTGCGCGGTCTCGCCATCACCGCCGAGAAGCTCGCGATCAATGCCGTGATGGCGGGTTGCCTGCCGATGCACTTCCCGGTCGTCGTGACGGCCTGGACCGCCATGATGCAGGAAGAGTTCCTGATGCACGGCGCCACGGCGAGCACCGGCGGCTGCGCAGTGCTGGTCATATTGAATGGGCCGATCCGGCTCGAGTTGGGCGCCAGCGGCTCGTTCAATGCGCTCGCCAACTCCGACCGCGCTACGGCGGTCATCGGGCGCGCCATCCGGCTCTGCCTGATCAACCTGCTGGACGACCGGCCGGGCGTGATCGACCGCTCGACCCTCGGCCATCCCGGCAAGTTCAGCTACTGCGTCGCCGAGGACGAGGAAGACACGACCTGGCTGCCGCTGGCCGAGCATCGCGGCGTGCCGAAGGGCGCGTCTTCCGTGACCGTGCTGGCAGCGGGCGCGCCGCGGCAGCTGATGAACGAATGGACGACCAAGCCGGAAGAGATCCTCGAGACCTTCGCGGCCGAGATGCGCGCCAACATGCGTCACTACTCGATCCATCCCGGCAACTACGCCCTGATCATTCCCAAGCAGCTGCGCGAGCATCTGCAGGCGGGCGGCTGGACCAAGGCCGACATTGCGACCTTCATCCATGAACGCGCGCGCATCCATCGCCGCGAATGGGCCGATGTCGGCAAGGGCGCCGTCGTGCGTGATCGTGGCGACAGCGTCTACACCGCGATGGATTCGCCCGACCAGCTGCTGGTCGTGGCGGCGGGCGGCCCGGCCGGCGGCTTCGGCGCCGTCATCCCGCCCTGGCTGGGCAACAAGAGCTATGCCGTCACCTTGCCGATCGGCGTCTGCGTCGATTGCGAACCGCCCAAGAAGTAAGAGGAAGCACCATGTTCGAAGTTCTCGATCCCACGCCGGGCACCGCCCCGCCGGCCGGCCAGCTCGCCCCCCGCCTCGACACGCTGGAGGGCAAGACGATCGGCTTCATCTCCAACGGCAAGGAAGGCACCAAGGGCTTCTTCAGGCACCTCGACCAGATCCTGCGCGAGGAATACGGCGTCGCCCAGGTGGTGAGCCGCACCAAGTCGAACTACAGCGCGCCGGCCGATCCCCACATCGTGGCGGAGATCAAAGGCTGGGATGCCGTCGTCTCCGGCCTGGGAGATTGAGGCAGCTGTTCATCGTGCAGTCTGCACGACTCAGTTACCGCTGAAAGACTGGAAGTTCCCGCGTTCAGCGTGATGACGACCCGGTTCGCCAGCGCGGCCGACATGATGAGCCGCGTGCTCGGCATGCCGGGTTATGCCTTCGCCCAGATCGGCCATCCGGTCAGCAGCGCGACCGACGACCAGCTCCGCGCCATGGCCCGCACGGCCATCGAGCAGGGCCTGGCGATGCTGGTCCGGCCCAAGGCCTGAATTCCCGCTCGGCAACCCCGGGCAGCATTTTGCGTTGTCCGGGGAACCATAAGGGAGTTTACGGCATGAAGCCGATGGCAATTTTGGGCGTGCTACTGATCGCGATCGGCATCGCAGGTCTGGCGATCGACAACATCTCCTTCACCGAGCGCAAGACCATCGTCGATGCCGGCCCGTTGAAGGTCACGGCCGACGAACAGCGTACCATCCCGATTCCGACCATTGCCGGCATCGTCGCGGTGATTGCGGGCGCCGGCCTCCTGTTCATGGGCCGCGCCTCGCGCGGCTAAGGCTTCTTCAGCCCAGCGGCCAGGTGAAGCGGATGTTGTTCCTGGCCAGGCCGTCGAGAACGACCTGCTGGCCCCCGGACTTCATCATCCATTCCAGGCGATGATCGCGGTACTCGCGTCGGATCTGTCCCGACGCGAGCCGCTCGGCTGCGCTTGCCATGCCGGCGGCGGCGGCCTCGAACTCCTTGAAGGTGGCGGCAACCGACGGACGTTCGATGAGCCGGTCGCGCCACTTCGCCAGCGATGACCCTGCCGGTGTCCCCAACCCGTAGAAGAACGAGCGGTTGAGGTAGGGTGCCACGCTGAGATCGGCCCAGCCGAAGTTCTCGCCGTTGAACCATGGCCGGTCGCCGAGCTTGTTGGCGAGCCAGGCCTGCAACTGGGCGGTCTGGCGCGCGGCGGTGGCCTTCATCTTCTCGGCCTGCTCGCCCTCGGCGCGCTTGAACCAGCGGATCTCGCTCAGGCCCCAGTTCACCGCCTCGTAGAGCGTGTCGCAGAGGTCCTCGATCATCCGCGCCTCTGCTCGTGCCGCCGGATCGCGCGGCAGCAGGGGCGGCGAGGGATATTTGTCTTCGAGATATTCGAGGATGATCGTCGAATCGAAAATGCGCGTCTCGCCGTCGATCAGCGTCGGCACCTCGTTGCGCGGGCTGGCCGCGGCGAACGCCCCGCCGGCCGTGCCCGTGCCCAGCGCGGCGGGCGTCTCCATGGTGAAGTCGAGCCCCTTTTCGCGCAGCGCGATCTTCACCTTCTGGGCATAGGACGACAGCGGGTGTTCATAGAGCAGCATGGCACTCACTTCGCTTGAGGGATCACCATCCGGACCGCGATGGCGGCGCTGGCGATCACCGCCGGATCGTTGTTCTCGGGATCGGCGATGTCGAGCCCACCCTTGACCACCTTCACGGTGACGATGCCATGCGGCAGCGAGGCCTTCACCTTCTCCACGTCGACCTTGTCGGGCTGCTGCACGCCGATCGTGACGTCGACGAACATGCCGGTCTTGGTGTCGATCTTGAGGGTCCGGATCATCGCGAGCGAGGAATGGTGCAGGGCGTCCTGCACGGCGCGCAGGGCAGCCTTGGTATAGTCGCCGCCGTGCAGATCGTTGCCGGTGCCGAGTTCGAGGATCACGCGCTTGGCGGTCATGGTCTTGGCTCCGCTTTACAGGTCGAGCCGGACGATGGCGGCCGCCTGGGCGATCACCGTCTTGTCGGTGCCGGCTTCGTTTTCGATCTCGAGCCCGCCCTCGACGACCTTCACCGTGCCGGTACCGTGCGGCAGGACCGCCAGCACCTCGGCCGTGTCGACCTTGTCGGGCCGGGGCACGCCGATCAGGACCTCGACCACCATGTCGTCGCTCGACTTGCCGAGCGCCGTCGCGACGGTGAGCGAGTTGTGCCACAGGGCGTCACGCAGGGCGCGAACCGCGGCCTTGGTGTAGTCGCCGCCCCTTATGTCGGTGCCCATTCCGATCTCGAGGGCCACCTTCTTCAACGCCATGACAATCTCCTGTTCAGGGCTTCGCGAGGCCGGCCTTGATGAGCAGCGGCTTCACTTCGGCATAATATTTCTCGGCGAAGGCGCGGAATTCGGCGGGGTTCTTGTCCCAAGGGACCTGGATGAACTTCGCGAGATACTCGGTCACCTTCGGCTCGGTCGAGGCCTGCTTGAAGGCCTGGTAGAGCGTGTCGACGATGGCCGGCGGCATGCCCTTGGGGCCGAGCAGGCCATACGGGCTCTGGCCCACCACGTTGACGCCAAGCTCGATCATCGTCGGGGTGTCGGGATAGCGCGGGATGCGCTTCTCGGTCGCGAAGGCCAGGACGCGGCACTTGCCGTCGTCGACGAAGGGCGCCCACTGGGCGGCGTCGGCAATGAACTGGATCTCACCGCCCATCAGCGCCTGCATCCATTCAGCGCCGCCCTTGTAGGGCACATGGGTGAACTTCGCGCCGGTGGCCTGCTCGACCTCGATCATCATGAGCTGGCCGGTGCCGCCGACGCCCGAGGTGCCGTAATTGTACTTGTCCGGGTCCTTCTTGCCGGCGGCGATCATGTCCTGGAACGTCTTCCAGGGAGAGTCGGAGCGCACGACGATGCCCATCGTGTAACCCGACAGGCCGGTGATGTAGGTGAAGTCGGTCAGCGGATTCCAGCTGGTCTGCTGATAGTGCGGATAGCGCAGCGTGTTGATGCTCATGACGGCCAGCGTGTAGCCATCGGGCTTGGCATTGAGCAGCATGGCCGGGGCCAGCGTGCCGGCGGCGCCCGGCTTGATGTCGATGATGATCTGCTGGCCCAGGATCTTGCCTACGGCCTCGGCCAGCAGTCGCATGTGCACGTCGGTGACACCGCCCGCGGCGAAGGGATTGTAGATCGTGATCGGCTTCTCGGGCTTCCAGCCGGGCTGGGCGCGGGCGATCCCCGGGGCGACCATCGGAGCGGTGAGCGCCGTCGCGCCGGCCAGGGCGGCAAAGCGGCGGCGGTTGATCGAGGCCGGCTGGGACATGAACGCTCCTCCTGATTCTTTTCTTGAGTTGGGCACACAACGAAACGGCTGCACGAGGCAGCCGTCCGTTCGTTCCATAGCGGCTCGGCGAAGGCGCGTTAAGCCCTACTTGCGGCGCGCGGCGTCGATGCTCCAGGGGCCAGGACCGGCCGCGGCGATATAGAGGAACACGAAGCAGTAGAGGGCGGCGAGTTCGCCGGCATTGAGGATCGGATAGAAGCCACGCGGCGCGTGGGCCATGAAGTAGGCGACCGCCATCAGGCCGGACAGGATGAAGGCGACGCTGCGGGTGAACAGGCCGACGATCATCAGCAGGCCGCCGACCAGTTCGAGGATGCCGGCAATGCCCGGCGGCGAGGTCAGGCTGAGGTTCGCGAACATCGGGATGACCGGAATCTTCAACAGCTTGGCCGTGCCATGCTGAAGGAACAATAGGCCCGCCATGATTCGCAGGACACTGAGTAGGCGCGGTGCCCAGGCAGCCCCGAGTGCGTCGAAATTCATGGCGGTACGTCTCCAAACAGAATGCGGGGGCCCATCCTGAATGCGACTCGATCTTCCGACAAGCGATACATCGGTAACCGGGTTACCAACCCGTCAGCGCAACGTTGCAGGTCGTCACTGCGAAGGCACGATGCGACTCAGGCAATCGGGCTCGGCGGGCCCGCCGGGTGCGGGACCGGCGTCGGCTGATCCTCCGGCATCGGCATGTCGGGCCGGGCCGGCATTTCCGGCGGTACCGGATCGACCTTGCCAGGCGCGGGCGGTACGGCGGGAATCTCTCGCGGCGGATCGGCGGCGTGCGGTTTCATCGTCAGCATCTCCTGTGCGTTGGATAGAGTTCCAAAACGAATGCCCGCCATCAGGCGGGCATTCGGCTTCTGGCGACCAGGGACTAGCGGTCCTGGTTCTGCGGCTGCTGGCGCTGACCCGGCTGGCCCGGCTGGTTGGGCTGCTGGTTCTGCTTCTGCTGCTGCTCGCGCTGGACCTGCTCGCGCTGCTGGCGATCGCGATCCTGCTGCTGCGACGGATTCTGCTTCTGGTCGTTCATGGCGTTTCTCCATGTTCGCCGCGATCGCCGGAATGACGACCGCTGCTTACCAAACGCCTGCCTCGGGACGGGAGTTGCACGTTCCGCCGTTTCTTGTAGTCCCGAACATCGAACGAAAATCACGCATTTGCAGCGAATCTTCATTCAGCCCGTCGTGTTCCGCAGACTGCAGTCGCAGCCGGTATCATGACGGTGACAGTTCCTATTTCTCCGGCACTTTTCCGATGCGCTCCACGGCGACCTTCAGTCGTGCGGCGTCCTTGTCGAGGAAGGTCTTGAACGCCGGAGCGTCGAGATAGGCGATCGGGGTCTCGACCTTGGCCATTGCCTCCTTGAACTCGGGATCTTCGGCCGTGCGACGCACCACGTCGCGCAGCGTCATGAGGATCGGCGAGGGCGTGGCCGCGGGCGCGAACAGCCCCGACCAGATGTAGAAGGTGGCGTCGTAGCCCAGCTCCTTCATGCTGGGCACGTCCGGCAGCGAGGCCAGCCGCTTGTCGCCCCACACCGCCAGCGCACGCATCTTTCCGGCCTTGATCTGACCGATGGCCGCCGACGGGCCCGAGGCCAGCGCATCGATCTGGCCGCCGAGCAGCGCCGCGACCGCCGGGCCGCCGCCCTGATAGGGAATGTGGAACAGCTTGATGCCTGCGGCGTCGGCGAAGATCTCCATCGCCACGTGCAGCGTGCCGTACACGCCCGAGGAGCCATAGTTGATGGTCCCGGGCTTGGCCTTGGCGGCCTCGACCAGATCCTTCAGCGTCTTGTAGGGACCGTCCGCGCGCACCACGAGCACCGTGGGATCGGCGCTGATCAGGGCGATCGGCGCGAACTGGTCGAGCTCGTAGGCCGGCGCGCGGCCCTGCAGGCGATCGGCCACCGGCAGGACCGAGATCGACGACAGCGCCATCAGGATCGTGTAGCCGTCCGGCGCCGAGCGCGCGGCCTGCGCGGTCCCCACCGAACCGCCGGCGCCGCCCTTGTTCTGCACGACCACCGACTGCTTGAGCAGCTTGCCCATGACATGCGCCGTCGGCCGGCCCGTGATGTCGGCCACGCCGCCGGGCGGGAACGGTACGATCATGGTGATCGGCCGCGACGGATAGGCCTCCTGGGCCTCGAGCGGAAGGCCGAACGGCAGCATCGCCGCGCCGGCAATAAGGGTACGCCGCTTCATCGTTTCCTCCAGTTACGTCTTGCTTGGTTACTTGCCCTTGGAGCCTGTCTTGGCCGCTCCGCTGCGCGTGCCGGGATAGGTCGCGGTGAAGCCGAAGAGGGTCGAGAGCGCGTCGGGTACAATGATCTTGGCGAGGTCCTCCAGGCCCGCGGTCCTGGCGGGCTTCAGGCCCAGCACCAGCGGCCCCTGGGGGGCCTTCCAGTCGCCGACGAAGGAGGCGAGGGCGTCGAGCGCCTTCAGCGTCTCTCCGGTCTGGGCCTGGGCGAAGCCGGCCAGCGCGTCGAGCGCGGTCGTGATCAACTCCTCGGACTTGATGCCTTCCTCGCTGGCGAGGGCGGGGACGAGCTTGTCCAGCAGTTGCTTGTCGTCGATCGTGAGGGAGGCGCTGCGCAGCCGGCCCTCGTCCTTGGCGGTGTCCATGTCGGTGTCGTCGCTCACCCCGTCCACGATCATCGACAGGGCAAAGCGGGCCTGGCCGCGCAGGGTCACTTCCAGCAGGGTGAGCGTCAGGACCTTGGCGGCCGGATCGATGCGATAGTCGAGTGCGATGTCGAACGGCACCTTCGGGACCCCGTAGGGCTCGAGGGCGGTGAACATCTCGTCGTCGCCCGTCATGCCCTCCATCCTGAGCCTGGCGAAGCGCGGCGCGAGATCGTTCTTCGAATCCTTCCCGAGGCGGTCGAAATCCAGGTCGTCGACCGTCACCTTGTCGATCCTGATCGTGCTTTCCTTGTCGCCGGTGGCGGGATTGGCCGGCACCACAGCCACGACGTCCTTCAGCACGAAGCCGGAGGTCCCGAGCGGCTCGGCGCCGGCATAGCTCAGCGTCTTGAGCTCGAACCGGGGCTTGATCTCCCTCTCGAAGCGCTCCAGCCCGTTCTGCGCCCAGGCGCCGGTCGCAAACCCGATCAACAGCAGCGCCGACATCAGCGCCGCGAAAACCACCCGCATGAATTCATCTCCTCGCCCGAGGCCCGAGAATAGCACAGAGGGGCCCGGGGCCCCGACCGGCTTCGTCTCACCCTATACCAAGGGAGGAATCGCTTCTGTCATACGGTCGAGGCATGGTGCGACATCGATCACCCAGAGGAGATGGCAGATGATCCGCAAGGCAAAGGCCGAATGGCGCGGCACCGGCAAGGACGGCACCGGTGGCCTCACCAGCGATTCCGGCGTCCTGTCCGGGACGCCCTATTCCTTCAAGACCCGTTTCCAGGGCGAGAAGGGCACCAATCCCGAAGAATTGATCGCCGCCGCCCATGCCGGCTGTTTCACCATGGCGCTGGCGTTTCAGCTCCAGACGGCGGGCTTCACGCCGACCCTGCTCGAGACCGAGGCGGCGGTCTCGCTCGACCAGGACGGCGCGGGCTTCAAGATCAGCAAGTCGGCGCTCACCCTGGTGGCCGAGGTGCCGAACCTCGACCAGGCGACCTTCGACAAGCTGGCCGAGGCGGCCGAAAAAGGTTGTCCGGTTTCCAAGTTGCTCAACGCCGAGATTACGCTCCACAAGACTTTGAAGTAGGTTCCGGCTCTCAAGATCGGGCGCGCCGCCTTTCGCGGCGCCCCGCAAGCCGGGGGATTTTTCCATGTTTCGCTTGTTCGCCTGCACTCTCGCGTTGCTGGTCCTGCCGCTCGCAGCGGCTTCCGCCCAGACGCTCACGAAGGATGACGCCGAGAAGATGGTGATCGGCCTGTACGCGGTTTCCGTGGCCGTCGACACCTGCGACCTCGACATGACCAAGGACCAGGAGACGCGCCTCGAGTTCTGGATCGAATGGGCCGAGAAGCAGCTCAACATTGCGGACCGCAAGCTCGACAAGACCTACGACACGATGGAAAAGGAAGCGGAGAAGAACAAAAAGGACTTCTGCGAGAAGATGATGCCGATCGCCACGCAGGCGCTGAAGGAACTTCCGCCGGCGATGTAGGGCTGAGCGAAGCTCAGCCCGCGAAGCGGCAGGACATTGCCTTTGGCAATGTCCGGGAGCGCCGAAGGAAGAACGACCACAGCCTTACGACTACAGGCGCTCCTTACTTCTTCAGTTCGATCCACGCCGGCGAATGGTCGCTCGGGCTCTCGCGCCCGCGTTCATCCCGATCGACGCCGCCGCGCATGAGGCGCGGGGTGAGATCGGGGCTGAGCAGCAGATGATCGAGGCGCAGGCCGGCATCGCGCTCCCAGCGATGCCGCTTGTAGTCCCAGAACGTGTACATCGGCTTGTCGGGATGGAGCGTGCGCAGGCTGTCGGTCCAGCCCTGGGCCAGCAGCTTTTCGAAGGCGGCCCGCGGCGCGGGCTGGACCAGCGCATCGTCCTTCCACGAGCGCAGCGCATAGATGTCGAAGTCGGTCGGCACGATGTTGTAGTCGCCCGCCAGCACGACCGGCACGCCGCTCTTCAGCAGCGACTTCGCGTGCCGCTGCAGGCGGCGCAGCCAGTCGAGCTTGTAGTCGAACTTCGGGCCCGGCTGCGGATTGCCGTTGGGCGCATAGAGACACCCCACGATCAGCCCCTTCACCGCCGCCTCGATGTAGCGGCTCTGCACGTCGCGGCGATCGCCGGGCAGGCCCTTGCGCGTCAGGACCGGCTCGGCCCTGCGTCCCAGGATGGCGACGCCGTTCCACGTCTTCTGCCCCTGCCAGACGGCGTGATAGCCCGCCCGCCGCAGCTCGGCTTCGGGAAAGGCCTCGTGGGCCGCCTTCAGTTCCTGCAGGCAGACGATGTCGGGTTTGGCGCGCTTCAACCAGGCCAGCAGGTTGGGCAGGCGCCGGTTGACGTTGTTCACGTTGAAGGTCGCGATCTTCATGGCTAGCGATATCCCGCCGCCTGCAGTTCGAAGAGCTCGGTATAGCGGCCTGCCTGCGCCACCAGCTCCTCGTGCGTGCCCTGCGCCTCGACCTTGCCGTCCGCCAGCACCAGGATGCGGTCTGCCATGCGGACGCTGGAGAAGCGGTGGGAAATCAGTACCGCGGTCTTGCCCTTGCTCAATTCCTTGAAGCGCTGGAACACCTCGAACTCGGCGCGGGCATCGAGGGCGGCGGTCGGTTCGTCGAGGATCAGCACTTCGGCCTCGCGCATGTAGGCGCGGGCGATGGCGATCTTCTGCCACTCGCCGCCGGACAGTTCGACGCCGTTCTTGAAGCGCTTGCCGATCATCTGGTCGTACCCGTGGGCCAGGCGGCCGATCACCTCGTCGGCCTGGCTGCGGTTGGCCGCGCGCGCGATGCGCTCGCGGTCGCCGCGCGCCTCGATCCTGCCGACCGCGATATTGTCGCCGGCCGGCAAATTGTAGCGGACGAAGTCCTGGAAGATGACGCCCATGCTGCCGCGCAGCTCGTCGAGCCCGTAGTCGCGCAGGTCGCGGCCGTCGAGCAGGATGCGGCCCTCGTCGGGGTCGTAGAGCCGCGTCAGCAGCTTGACCAGCGTGGTCTTGCCGGCGCCGTTCTCGCCGACCAACGCCACGACCTCGCCGGCCTTGAGGGTGAAGGAAAGGTGGCGCACCGCCCAGCGCTCGGCGCCCGGATAGATGAAGCCGACATCCTCGAACACGAAGCCTTCGCGGATCGGCTTGGGAAAGGGCAGGGGATTGGCGGGGGAGTGGATCTCCGGCCGGACCTCGAAGAAGGAGAAGAGGTCGTCGAGATAGAGGGCTTGTCCCGCCACCGAGGAGAAGCCGCTCAGCAGCGATTCGAGCAGGGTGCGCAGGCGGCGGAACGAGCCCGCGAGGAAGGTGAGGTCGCCGACCGAGAATTCGCCGGTCAGGGTGCGCCAGGCGATGTAGGCGTAGGCGAAGTAGTAGCCGATCGTGCCGATGGTGGTGAACAGCCCGCCCCAGCCGGCACGGCGCAGCGCGAGACGGCGGTTGGCCTCGTAGAACGAGGTCGCGAGGCGACGGTAGCGATCGATCAGGAAATCGTTCAGCCCGAAGATCTTCACTTCCTTGGCGGTCTCGGCGCTGGCCGCGGTCTGGCGGACATAGTCGAGCTCCCGCCGCTCGGGCGTGCGGCCGAAATCGAGCGAATAGCTCTTCGCATTGAAATGCGACTCGCCGAGGAAGGCCGGCACCAGCGCCACCAGTAGGAGCACGATCAGCCATGGCGCGAAAACGATCAGGCCGGCGGCCAGGCTCGCCACCGTCACGAGGTCCTGGGCCTGCGAGAAGAGCTGGCTCATCAAGGTCATGCGGCCGCTGGTCTGGCGGCGCGCCCGCTCCAACTGGTCCTGGAACTCGGCGTCCTCGAAATCCTCAAGGTCGAGCGTCGCGGCATGTTTCATCAGCCGCACGCTCGAACTGGTGCTGACCTGCTCGGCCAGCAGCCCGTCGAGCAGGGAGACGATGCGGCCCAGCACGTCGGCCAGTACCGCCACCCCGAACTCGGCTCCAAGCAGCAGCGCGAGCCGGTTGAGATGGCCGCTGTCGAGCCATTGCTGCAGCGTTGCCGGCTTGTCGGGCAGCTGCACCAGCATCACGACGTCGTCGATGATCAGCTTGCCGATGTAGAGCGTTGCCACCGGCAGCAGCGCGCGCATCAGGCGCAGCGCGATGGTCGCGGCGGTCAGGGTCGGGCTGGTGGCCCAGACCATGGCGAGGAACGGCCGCAGGTTCCGGAGCGCACCGACGCGCTCGCGGAACGAGCTGGCGCTGATCGTCGACGGTGAAGGCATCCCGGCTCAACCCCGGCAAGGGGGTGCGGGTTCCGGTTCAGTCATCGGGCAGACGCTGGGCATCCAGCCACCGTCGCGCGAGGTGCAGTTCGCGAAAAATGGCGAGCGGACGCCGGGCCGTCGCCGCGGCGGCAAAGGTCTTGGCCTGTTCGAAGCTGCTGTCGGAGGCGGCGACGAGCGCCAGCGGTCCGACCTGGCCATGCTGCGCGTAGAGCACCACCCGGGCGCCGAGCGCGCGCAGGTTCTCGTCGCTCAGCGCGCCGGGCGTGTGGGTGATCTCGAAGATCTTGCGATAGCCCATCGCGCCCTCCGCCGTGACGCCGGCGAAATAGCGTTCGATGTCGCTCACCGTCACCTTGTCCCGGGCAACGGCGACGACCAGCCGGTCGGTATGCGAGATCGTCCATTGGACGGGCATGAGGGAATTCTAGCACGGAATGGATGACGCGCAGGACCCTGAGACGGCATAGTGCGGCCTCCGGGGGAGTATCATGAGCATTCGCGTCTTTACCGTCGTCGTCGTTGCCTCGATTCTGGCGGCCTTGATGCCGGCCAGCGCCGAAATCCTGCCGACGCCGCCGGGCTGGCAGATCGAACGTGCCGTCCTGGTGAACCGGCACGGCGTGCGCTCGCCGACCGCGCCCAACGATCAACTGGACAGATACAGTGCAACGCCCTGGCCCACCTGGCCGGTCGAGCCGGGCTTCCTCTCGCCCCGTGGCGAGGAGCTGATGCGCCTGATGGGCGGTTACTACCGCGTGCTCTACGGCGGGCGCGGGCTGGTCCAGGCGGACGACTGCCCGACCGCCGGTACGGTCGCGGCATGGACCGATCTCTCTCAGCGGACGCGCACCTCGGGCGCGGCGCTGCTGGCCGGTATGTATCCGCGCTGCGCCAACCTGCCCCTGCGCAACCAGGCGAACTTCACGGTCCCGGATCCCCTGTTCAATCCGCTACCGACGGCGTCCTGTCCGATGGATCTCGCGGCCAACCGCGCCGCCCTCCTGGCGCGGGTGGGCGGCAGCTTTGCATCGGTGCAGCGCGACTACGCCGCGGCGCTCTCCATGATGCAGTCCGTCCTCTGTCCGGCCGACGCGACCAGGGGAGCCGGCGGCGGCAGTTGTGGCGAAGCGGGCATGCCGACGAGCATCGTGAGCGGCACCGAGGATGGCGTCCGGCTGCGCGGGCCCCTCGGCTATGCTTCGACGGCCGCCGAGAATTTCCTCATGCAGGCGGCCGAGGGCCTGCCCAAGGATCAGGTCGCCTGGGGGCGGTTGGCGCACGATGCGACGATGCGCGAACTCCTGACGCTCCACCAGCTGGATCAGGATCTCACCCAGAAGACCAAGCCGATCGCCCAGCAGCGCGGATCGAACCTCCTGACGCTGATCGGCGCCATCCTGGTGAACGGCCATAGCTTTCCCGGCCATGCGGCCACGGGTCAGCCGGTGCGCCTGGGCTTTCTGGTGGGGCATGAGAGCAACATCCACAACGTTGCCGCGCTGCTCGACCTCACCTGGCAGATCCCGGGCTTCCTCCCGGGCGAGGCCTCGCCGGGTGGGGCGCTGGCCTTCGAGCAGTTTCGTGAGGTGAGGAGCGAGAAGCGCTACGTGCGCATCGCCTACTATGCGCAGACGCTGGATGAGATGCGCCGTCGCGCGCCGCTCACCTACCGCGATCCGCCGGGCATGGTGCAGGTGGCGCTGCCGGCCTGTTCGGCGGACCTCGTGAACAATGCCTGCCCTCTCGAGACTTTTCTCAAGATCGTCAAGGTGGCGGTCGATCCGGGTTGCGTGACGGCGACGGGCGGCAACTACTAGCGATCGCAGACCAGCCGTTCGCGGCCAAGGGCGGTGATGGCATCGCCTTCAGGGCTCGTCTCGATCAAGGCCAGGTGGAGAAGGCGTGCGCGATGCTCTTCGGGCATCGATGCGGCCGTGCCTTCGGCCAGTGCACGCAGGGAAGCAAGGGCGGCCTGGGTAAGGGGCGCGATCAGGCCTTTGGGCGTAGTTCGAATGTCTCTCGCCATGTGTCGTATCACCTCCGCATTGGACGGTGATAACGGCAGGGCGATGTGAAAGTTGACGACGCAGACCTCGATTACGCCGGGAACCGCCTCGACTTCGCCCTGTTTCCAACGCGGTCGCCCCGGCGCAGATCAACCGAGTACCAGGCGCCGCAGCCCACCGGTTCGATAAGCCACAAGCAATTGCCAGCACCCCGTCATTTGGGGAAATGCTCGACATGGGTCTCGGCCGTACGGCCGAAATAGACGACGCGGCGGCCCGGGAAAGAGACGAGGTATCCCGCGCAACCGGCGGCTTTCGCCTTCTCACAGAAGGCGAGGTAGCTGTAGTCGGCCGGGTTCGCCTGCGCCCATCGCACGAGGCGCTCGACCTCGGAGGCATCGAAGGCAGCGGCGACGCTGCCAGCGGAGGACTGCATTTCCATCATGACGCTGTCGCCGTCCGGCAGATAGCAGGTCTGGCTGTTGCGGCGATAGTCGACCGTGTAGCCCTCGAAGCCGGCGGCGATCAGCCTGCCGAGAATTTCCGGAAAGCTCAGGCTTCCATCGTGAGCGGCCTGCAGGCAAGTTTCGGCAACAGAAATCCGTTCCGCGTCCATGGCGGCTTCCTTTCTCGTACAAGGGAGTTTGACCGGCGGGCTTCAGTCCACCGGAATTGCCTTCAGTTCGCGCCTTTCGGCGAGGACCCTCAGGATACGGTCGAGCGCCTTGTGCTCTTCCTTCGTCAGCACGCCGAAGAATTCAGCGTCATTCTGGTCGGCAAGCGATGCCAGGATCGGGATCTTGGCGCGACCCTCCGTCGTCAGGGACAGGCTGTGAGCGCGCCTGTCGTCCCGGTTCTCCTCGCGCGCAACCAGCCCTTTGGCTGTCAGCCTCTCCGCAAGCTTGCTGATCGCCCCCTTGGTCATGCCCATCCTTTCGGCCAGAACGGACGGAGGCGTCGGCTCCAAGCCGTAGAGCGCCCGCATGAACGACCACTCCGCGACGGTGACGTCTTCGCCCGATACCTTGCGCGCGAACTCCTGCGACACGGCGTTCGACACCATCCGCATCCAGTACCCGGTGTGATCGGTCAGTTCCGAGGCTGAGGTCATGAGGCTCTCGTTGTTGACTAGGAAACTAAGTCGATTTGGTTTCCTAGACAATAATAATTTGAGGCCGCCTTGAACGTGAGCAGTCGGCCCGTCCGTCGGCCGCCAACGTTCGGCGTCAGCGCTCTGCGAACTGAATCGCCTCGCGGCGACCGGCCTGTTCGTTGGCCATCATCACCAGACCGTAGGTTACCACCAGGGTGAAAACGATCGTGGCGTAGAGGGTGTAGGGATGCGCCGCCGCCGCTGTGCCCGGCGGCAGGACGTGGACCACCTCGAACCCCAGCGCGCCGGCCCTGACAACCCGCGCGATTCCGAGACCGACGAAAGCGAGCGCGGCCGGCAGCCGGCTGCGCAGATCGTCCGTGCGGCGGCCTTGCCAGATCTCCCAGGCAGACGCCAGTCCCAGCAAGCCGAGGAACAAAGAGAAGGGGATGGCCGCGGCCTGTCGTCCCGCACCGAGAGCTCTCAGGACGACGAACAGGGCGAGGAAGGCTGCGCTGATGCCTATCGCGATGGCAATCACCCGGACGAGGTCGGTGCGGCCCTGGTTGGCGAAGCGCAGGCTCAGCCACATCGCGGCAAAGCCCGCGACGATCATCATGTCGGCGGCCAGCACGGGCGCCAGATCGGCATGGGTGGGGCGGATGCGCAGGATGAGCGCGCCGACGAGGGTCAGCAGCAGGGCGGCTGCCCAGGCACGAAGGCCCGGTGCATTGCGATGATGATACCAGGTCAGCAGGGCCGCGCCCGCACCGGCGACGGTAACGATACCGCCGATCAGGTAGAGGGTCTTGATATTCAGTTCCATGGAGACGCGGGCAGTTCGATGACCGATCAGGCGGGCGGCGCGACGGACAGGCCCTTGACCCTGTGACGGTCGATGAAGCCCTGGACCATGCCGGACTTCTTGGCCTTCTCGACGAAGTCGGCGAGGAAGGCCGCGGCCTCGACATTGGCCTTGGCCGTGCCGACGGCCTGCTGGACCGCGGTAAACTTGCCGTCGAGGATCTTCAGGCCCGGCGCCTTCTCGACATCCTTGAGAAGGCCGGGGCGGAGACCCGCCAGCACCTCGAGCTTGTCGGACATGAACTTCTCGTACGCGGCGTCGAGGCCGCTCACCTGCACCAGCGTGGCGTTCCTGATGTTGTTCACCAGCCAGAGATCGTAGGCGGAGCGGGCGGAGACGGCGATGCGGACGCCTTTCCTGTCGACGTCGGCGATCGACTGGATCGTCGAACCCTCGGGCACCATGTAGGTCGCCTCGATCTCGACATAGGCGGCGGTGAACTGGATCTTCTCGGCCCGCTGCGGCTCGGCGCCGATCAGGCCGATGTCCCATACGTCCTTGCCGACCTGGTCGCCGAGCTCGCCGGGCGACTTGAAGGTGACGTACTTCACGGGCACGCCCAGAGCGGTCGCGATCTCGCGCGCCATGTCGGGCGCGACACCGGTGGGCTCGCCGTTTTCGCTGCGGCCGGTGACCAGCAGGAAGTTGGAAAGATTGATGCCGGCGCGCAGGACGCCGGTGGGGGCAAGTTGGGCTCGGACCTTGTCGTTCATCCCGCCAGTCTATGGCCAACCGGTGAGGGATGATAGGTTGATGAGCATGTCCAGGCAGCTCACGGCCCCGAACGAGCTTGGCGTCCAGCTCGGCGAAATTGATACGGTCCAATCACAGCGCCGGCCCCGCCGTTCGCGCTAGACTGGAATCCATGACAACAGAAATCATCGTCGAGACCACCGCCGGACGGATCCGCGGCACAAGCGACCGCGGAGTCGAGATCTTCAAGGGCATTCCGTATGCCGAGCCGCCGCTCGGCGACCTTCGATTCCGGCCGCCGCGCAAGCCCAGGCCCTGGACCGGCGTTCGCGATGCGACCGGGTACGGCAACATGGCGGTGCAGAGCCTGAATGTCTTCGCGCTGCCCGAGGATCTGCTGCGCATCTTCACGCTCGCCGGAAAGCAGAAGCTCGACGAGGACTGTCTCTATCTCAACGTCTGGACGTCGGGGCGCGAGGGATCGGAGCGGCCTGTCCTGTTCTGGTGCCATGGCGGCGCCTTCATCACCGGCTCGGGTTCCTCGCCCTGGTCCGACGGCGCCAATCTCTGCCGGCTCGACGATGTCGTGGTCGTCTCGTTCAACCATCGGCTGGGCGCGCTGGGGTACCTGCATCTCGAGGAGATGGCCGGCGGCTTCGAGCATGCGGGCCTCGCGGGCGTGCTCGACATCGTGGCGGCGCTCGAATGGGTGCGCGACAACATTGCCGGCTTCGGTGGCGACCCGAACAACGTCACCATCTTCGGCGAATCGGGCGGCGGCGCGAAGGTCAGCGTGCTGATGGCCATGCCGCCGGCCAAGGGCCTGTTCCACAAGGCCATCATCCAGAGCGGGCCGGCCGTGCAGATGGCCAATCGCGAGGACGGCACCCGGACCGCGCGCCAGATGCTGGAGCATCTCGGGTTGGATGCGACCGACGCCGGGAAGCTTCGCGAGCTGCCGGCGGCGAAGCTCCTCGAAGCGCAGGTCAAGGTATTGGCGGGCGTCAGTCGTGGAGCCTTCGCCGACCGCCGGCGGCTCGGCTTCAACCCGGTGATCGACGGCACGCTGTTTCCGGGCGGGCCCTTCGCGCCCGATGCGCCGCTGCCTTCGATCAACGTGCCGCTGATGATCGGCAGCAACAAGGACGAGATGACCCTGTTCCTGGGTCACATGCCCTGGGTCGCCGATGCGACGTTCGAGAGCCTGCCCGAGTCGCTCACGCCCTATCTCGGCGCGCGGGCGGCCGAGATCGTCGCAATCTATCGCAAGGCGCAGCCGACGCTCAGGCCGGACGAGATCGCCATCGCCATCGTGTCCGACCAGGGTATCCGCGCACCGTCGCTCGTGATCGCGGAGCGCAAGCTCGCACAGGAGGCGGCGCCGGTGTTCGTCTATCTCTTCGCCTGGGAGACACCGGTTCTGGGCGGCCGGCTGCGCTCCTGCCATACGCTCGAAATTCCCTTCGTCTTCTCCAATCTCGAAACGGCGGAGCTGACCGGCGACAGTCCCGCGCGCCTGGCGCTCGGGGAGACCATGAGCCGGGCCTGGATCGCCTTCGCGCGGAACGGCAACCCCAGTCATTCGGGTCTGCCGGTATGGCCTTCCTATGCGGCGCGCATGCGGGCCACGATGATCTTCGACACGGTTTGCCACCTCGACATCGACCCGCTGGGCACGGAGCGGCGGGTCTGGGAGACAAAGCAATGAAGATCACCGACGTCACGCTGACCCTGTTCGCCTGGGACGACATCCCGCCCACGACCTACGGCGCGCATACCGGCCGCTTCTCGGGCAAGAGCGCGCTGGGACTGTTGCGCCTTATTACGGACGAGGGCCTGGAGGGCCACGCCTTCCTGGGCTCGGCGATGAATCCCGCGACGACGGACGGGCAGGGGCTGATCTCCCACCTCAAGCCGGTGCTGCTCGGCAAGGATCCGTTCCAGCGTGAGCATATCAATCAGGAGATCTGGAAGCGCCTGCGCTCCGCGGGCGTGCGCGCCATCGGCGCGGTCGATGTGGCGCTGTGGGACCTGGTGGGCAAGGCGATGGGCCAGCCAATCCACCGTCTGCTCGGAACCTACCGCGAGACCGTGCCGGCCTATGCCAGTTCGGCCGTGCTGGCTTCGCCCACCGAGTACGCCGAGGAAGCGATGAAGTTCAAGGAACATGGCTGGGCCGCCTACAAGATCCATCCGCCGACGCGCTGGAAGGAAGACATCAAAGTCTGCGAGGCGGTACGCCGCGCCGTCGGCGACTACACGATCATGCTCGATTCGACCTGGAGCTACGATTACCCGACCGCCATCCGCGTCGGCCGCGCCGTCGAGGAGATGGGATTCTACTGGTACGAGGACCCGCTGGCCGACCAGGACATCTACAACTACACCAAGCTGAAGCAGCAGCTTTCGATTCCCATCATGGCCACCGAATATCCGCAAACCGGCCTGGATTCCTACCAGCCCTGGATCATGGAAAAGGCCACCGACTATCTGCGCGGCGACGTGGCCGTGAAGGGCGGCATCACCACGCTGGTGAAGACCGCGCATCTCGCCGAGGCCTTCCGCATGAACTACGAGGTGCACCATGGCGGCAACTCGCTGAACAATGTCGCGAACCTCCACGTCATCGCCTCGATCCGCAACACCGAGTTCTTCGAGGTGTTGCTGCCGGACGGCGCGCAGAAGTACGGTCTCGAAAAGGACATCGTCGTCGGACGCGACGGCATGGTGCACGTGCCGAACGGCCCCGGCCTCGGGGCGGCCATCGATTTCGCCCTGATCGAGCGCAAGCAAGTCGCCGTCCTGAGCTGAGCTCGACGGAAACGACGCCGAGGAGGTTGGAATCGACATCTACATCGACGCCGATGCGTGCCCGGTGAAGGCCGAGGTCTATCGCGTGGCAGAGCGCTACGGACTCAAGGTCTTCGTCGTGGCCAACGCCTACATCAACGTTCCGCGCGATCCGCGGATCGAGCGAGTCGTCGTGAGCGACGGGTTCGATGCGGCCGACGACTGGATCGCCGAGCGGGCCGGGCCCGATGACATCGTCATCACCTCCGATATCCCGCTCGCCGATCGCAGCCTCAAGAGGGGCGCTTCCGTCATCGGCTCCAACGGCGTGCCCTTCACCGCCTCCTCGATCGGCATGGCCATGGCGAGCCGGGAACTGATGTCCAACCTTCGGGCAATGGGCGAGATCACGGGCGGGCCCAGGCCGATGGCGCCGCGTGACCGCTCACGCTTCCTGTCGGCCCTCGACGAGGCTGTCCAGAGACATCTCAGGCGGCGCGCCTTGGAATAGCCCCAGAGCGGGGCCTCCAATAGAATGGGGAGCATCCTGCAGCGTCTGGCGGCGTTCACAGGCACGAGGCGTTCACGAGTAGATGGCCATGCAGAAGCGAACCTGGATCCGGACCGGCGTGGCCGTCGTGGCGTTTTCCGCGCTGCTGGCGCTTGCCGGTCTGGCGGCGCCCACGCTGCTGAACATCGACCAGTACAAGCCCGCCATGATCGCGGCCGTGAAGGAAGCGACCGGTCGCGAACTCGTGATCGAGGGGCCGCTCAAGCTCACGGTCTTCCCGACCCTGCGCATCAGCGCCCGGCAGGTCCATTTCGCCAATGCCGTGGGGGGCAAGGGCGCCCAGATGGTGGACGTGCGCTGGGTCGGCATCACGCCGTCGTTCTGGGCGTTGCTGCAGGGGCGCATCGAGGTCGGGCGGCTCACGCTGTTCAGGCCGACCCTCGTTCTCGAGACCGACGCCGAGGGCCGCCCCAACTGGGAATTCCACCCCGGCGCCGGCGCCGCCCAGCCGGCCGGCGCCCCGAGCAGCGGCCTGCATCTGGCGATCGGCACCCTCAAGATCCGGGAAGGGACGCTCAGCTACACAAATCCGAAGACCGGCCAGACGTTGAAGGCCGAGAATCTGGAGGCGCTGGCGTCCGTCGGCTCTTTCCAGGGTCCATTCGATTTCGACGCCACGGCGACCGTCAACGGTGTCCCGCTGTCGCTGATGGCCAAGGTCGGCGCGCCGACCGACAAGGGCAGCGACATGTCGTTCAAGCTCAAGGTGCAGAGCGGCACGTTGAACTTCGACGGACATATCAGCCGCATTGCCGTCGACGCCGACGTTAAGGGCAAGGTCTCCCTTGCCACCGGCGGCCTGACCGACTTCGTGGCCAGCCTCGTACGGGCAGGGGGCCACGAAGCGCCCGCCTTCGACGCTGCGGCGATCGGCTCCTTCGCCTTCGACGGCGACATCGACCTCACGGCCGAGAAGCTGGCGCTCACCGACTTCAGGATGTCGATCGGCAGCGAAAGCGTGTCGGGCAGCGTCACCCTGGTCACCGGCGCCAAGCCATCGCTCGAGAGCCGACTGTCCTTCCCGAAGGTTGATGCCGAGAAATGGCTTGCGCTGCTGTCCAACCCAGGAGCGTTCCGGCCGAAGCCCGTCGCCGCTCCCGCTTCGTCTCCTGCCGTTCCCCCCGCCGCGCCTGCCGCTGCGGTCACCCCTGCCAAGGCGCCCACCGCGTCCGCCTCCACCTCGCTGTCGCCGTTTCCGCCCGAGTTCACCGTCCTGCTGTCGATCGACGCCAGGGAAGTCGCCTATCGCACGGGTTCGGCGCGCGACGTCGAGCTTGCCGTGGAAATCCGCAACGGCGTGATCGCCGTGCCGCGCCTGGGCGCCATCCTGCCCGGCGACATGGTGCTGAAGGCGAACGCCACTGCCGCGGCTGTGGCTCCTGCTGCGCCCGCGCTCAAGCCTCCTGCGGCGCCCGCACCCAAGCAGGGTGCCGCCGCTGCCGTGCAATCCGCCGGGCAATTCAGTCTGGTCGGCCCGCGGTTGCGCGAGACACTGGCGTGGCTGGAGATCGATACGTCGGGCGTGCCCGCCGGCAAGCTCCAGACGCTGGCGATCGGGGGGAAGGTCGCCGCGACGGCCAACAGCCTGCAGATTTCCGAGTTGGCGATGGATCTCGACGGCCAGCGCGCGACCGGCAGCGGCAGCATCACCTTCGGCCTGCCGCTTACCGTGGCGACCTCGGTGCAGCTCGACAGTTTCGACCTCGATGCCTACCTGCCGCTGCCCCGCGAGCCGTCGGTCGTCGCGGATCCGGCCGACTCGACGGCCCCGGCACCGACACCCGCCCCGGCCGCCGCTCCTGCGGCGCCCGACAAGACCCTGCCTGTCCTGGGACTGAAGGCCAAGGTCGCCAAGCTCGTCTTCCGCGGCGGGACGCTGAACGGCATCGAGGCTGACCTCGCCGTGCAGGGCAATCTCCTGAAGGTGAACACACTCAAGGTCGCCGACGTCCTGGGCGCAAAATTCGATCTCAAGGGGCAGGTCGCCGACTTCGGCACGGCGCCGCGGTTCGACCTCACCTTCAACGCCACGATGCCCGATACCGACAAGCTGATGGTCTATGCCGGCTTTCCGAAGTTTCTGAACGGCAAGCTCGGCGCCTCGACGGCCGGCGGCAGCGTTGCCGGCACGATGGAGGCGCTGACCCTGCGCAACGCATCGGTCACCGCCGCCGGGGCGACCGCCCGCGCCACCGGTTCGCTGGTGCTGGGCGACAAGTTCGCCTTCGATCTCTCGAGCTTCGCCCTGCAGGCGCAGGATGCCAGCGGTTTGGTCTCGGTGGCCACGGGGAAGGCGCAGACCGGCCTCGGCGGGCTGGCCGCCCAGGGCGCCTTCAAGGGAAACGACCAGAAGGCTTCGTTCGAGGGCAACCTGACGGCGATCGGCACCCAGATGTCGGGGCGCATCGATGCCACGCTGGGCGCGCGGCCCAACATCGCGGCCAATTTGCGCATCCCGGGCACGCTCAACCTCGACGACTGGCTGGGCGTCACCGATGGGCCCGCCCCTTCCGTGCCCACGCCCGCGCTGCCCGCAGCTCCGGGCGGTGCAAACGCCCAAGCGGTGCCGCTGCCCTCGCGGGGCCCGCGCGTTGCGACGGACAAGCAGATCGACCTGTCGGGCCTGCGCGCCTTCGACGCCACGCTGAACCTCGAAACCAGCGCCCTCGAGGTCGGCGCTCTCAGGGTCACCTACGCAGACATGAATGCCACCCTGCGCAACGGCGTGTTCAAGGTGTCGAAGCTCACCGGTCAGTTCTACAGCGGCGCCGTCGACTTCGCGGGCACCGTCGACGCCTCGAAGGACACGATGACGGTCGACGTGGCCGGCACCCTGCAGGGCATCTATGTCGGCGAGATGCTGCGCGGCGCGGCCGGGCAGAACGTCTTTGGCAACGAGCACCTGAAGGTGGCGGTCGACGGCAAGATCAACGTCATGAGGATCGCGCTGCAGGGGCAGGGGAACTCGCCCGGCCAGCTCCGCGATTCCCTGGCGGGCCAGGGCCATCTGTCGGGTGTCATCTATCCCTCCGTCGCCGGCGGTTCGCTGGGCTTCGCGTCCTTCGCGACCGGCATCGGCAGCCTCTTCAGCACCGAGATGGGGTTCAATTCGGCGGTCATCTCGGGCTTCATCAACGCGCAGAGCACGATCGAGGGCGACATCACCCTTTCGAACGGCGAGATCAACCTGCAGAACCACGCGTTGAAGGGGCCGAACGCGACGGCGCGGATCAACAGCCGGACCAGCCTGACTGCGGCGACCACGGAAACCACGATTGCGCTCGATTCAGGCTCGAATGGCGCGACCGACTATGTGATGACGGTCAACGGGCCCGTCTCGGCGCCGACGATGAGCATTCGCGGCAGGTGATGGTAAAGGCTTCCGTCGTCTCGACCGGAGCCTCGCGCAGCGAGGCGTAGCGGAGAGACCTTCGCTCTACCAAAAGCCGCCAAATCGTGGAGAGAAGGTCTCTCCACTCCGCACCTGCGGTGCTCCAGTCGAGACGACGGGGGAACGCCTTCTACGCCGCCCGCTCCTTGAGGATTTCCCAGGCGCGGCGGAAGGTCTGGGCCATTTCCTCCGCCGGCACGGCGCCGGAGAAAAGCACATGGCCTTGCAGGGCGAAGCTCGGCACGCCCTGGATGCCGGCGTTGCGCGCCATCTGGTCGCCGGCCAGCACTTCGCGGCGGCCCTCGTCGCTGGCCAGCATCGCGAGCATCTCGGCACGGTCGAGCCCGGCTTCGGCCGCCACGTCGGCCAGGATCTTCGAATCGCCGATGTCGGCACCTTTGCAGAAATAGCTGTCGAACAGTTCCTCGACGACCGCGTCCTGCACGCCGCGCTGACCGGCGAAGCGGATCAGGCGATGGGCGTTCACCGTGTTCGGCGTGCGCGCGATGCGGTCGAGATGGAATTCGAGGCCGACCGTCGCGGCGGTTTCGGTGATGCGCTGGTCGAGCTGGCGCGAGCGTTCGAGGCTGCCGAACTTGGAAATGCGGTAGCTGGTGCGCTCGGCACCCTCGGCGGGCATCTCGGGATTGAGCTGGAAGGGGTGCCAGGCGACAGCAACCCGGCAATGCTGGGTGGCGAGAAGATCGAGGGCGCGTTCGAGCTGGCGCTTGCCGATGTAGCACCAGGGGCAGATCACGTCGGAGATGACGTCGATGCGGCCGGTCGGTTGGACCTGGTCCATGGCTTTGTTTCCTTCCCTATTGTGTGGAAGCCTATACCTGCCGGAAATCTCCGGCAACGCGAGGAGCCCTGCACATGCCGAAATACCGCTCTGCCCTGATCGTCGGGACCGGCCCCGGACTCAGTGCTTCGCTGGCCCGCCTGTTCGCGAAGAACGGTTTGTCGGTGGCCCTGGCGGCCCGGCAGACCGACAAGCTCGCGGCCCTTGCGAAAGAGACAGGGGCATCGCTTCACGCCTGCAACGCCGCCGACCAAAACGACGTTGCGGCACTGTTCGAGGCGCTGGACCTGGCCGGTCGTACACCCGATGTCGTGGTCTACAATGCCAGCAACCGGGTGCGCGGCGCCCTCGTCGACCTGGCTCCCGACGACGTGAAGCGGGCCATCGACATCAGCGCCTTCGGCGCCTTCCTGGTGTCGCAGCAAGCGGTGAAGCGCATGTTGCCCAAGGGGGAGGGAGCGGTTCTCCTGTCAGGGGCGACGGCGGGCGTGAAGGGCTTCGCGCTCTCGGCCACCTTCGCCATGGGCAAGTTCGCGCTGCGCGGCCTCGCGCAGTCGATGGCGCGCGAGCTCTCGCCCAAGGGCATCCACGTCGCCCATTTCGTGATCGACGGCGGCATCCGCAGCGCCGCGCGGCCGGTGCCTGAGGGCAGGCCCGACAGCCTGCTCGATCCCGACGCCATCGCCGAGACCTACTGGCATGTGCTGCACCAACATCGCAGCGCCTGGAGCTGGGAAGTCGAGGTGCGTCCCTGGGTCGAGTCGTTCTAGCGGGACCGGCGCGTTACCAGGAGAAGCGCCAGGTGAGCGCGGCGCCCGTCACGAACTGGTTGCGCGATCCGCCGGGCCCCGTGACGATCGGCGAATTGGCGACCGTGTCGGCCAGGTAATTGTAGCTGCCGAAGGCGACGACGCTCAGCCTGTCGTGGATGCGCCACAGGGCGCTCGCGCCGACGCCGACACTGCGAAGGCCGGCACCCGGGTAGTATTGCGAATAGCCCGAGTTGATCGACTGCAGGGCGTTGATGCCGAAATAGGCCTGGTTGAAAGTGCCGTCGGTCACCGAGAGGCGGGGGCCGCCGGACAGGAACACGCTGTCGGTGAGCCGAAGTTTGCCATCGACCAGCGCGTCGAAGATCAGGCCATTGCTGCCGCCGATGCCGCGCCGCAGCTCGATCTTGGCGGCGATGAAGGGCTGGTCGTAGCGCAGGAAGGCGCCGCCTTCGATCGTGAAGGGCACGTTGCCCGTGCCGAAAAGATAACCGCCGTCGCCCTGGTTGCGGGGGAAGCGGTAGCGGAAGATCGGCCCGGCCTTGAAGCCGGAATTGTCGAACAGGGTGGCGCCGATGCCGTCGCGCGCCGAGATGAAGACCTTGTCGCGCTGGTAGCGCAGGTCGAGGTTCGGGACCGGCAGCACGCGATAGTTGGCGCTGCCCTCGAACCACGGGGCGATCACCGCGCCCGGTCCGATATCGAACGTCCAGTCCTTCGGCGGCGGCCCGGCGGGCTCACTGCCGATGCTCGTAGGCTGGGCGGAGGCCGTTCCCGCGTGCACCGTGACGAAGGCGAGGCAGGTAACGAGGAGACGGGACAGACGCACAGGGCAACTCCGCTGTTGACGCCTTTCTACGTGCCCAAGGGATTGCCGGATCAGTTTATGTGAAATTAAAGAGCCTCTTCGAGCATCAGCCGCGCCGCGTGCAGGTCGTCGAATACCCCCAGGCACTTGGCCCGGACTTCCGGCAGCGGCGGCAGGATGTCCGGCACCATGAACGCCATCGTTCCGGCGGCATGGGCGGCCGTCAGTCCGACGTTGGAATCCTCGAAGGCGATGCAGCGCTCCGGCGCCACGCCCAGCCTGCGGGCGGCTTCGAGATAGACGTCGGGCGCGGGCTTGGCGTTCTCGACATCGTCACGCGTGGCGACGGCGGCGAACCGGTCGATCAGGCCGGCGCGCCCGAGATGACGCTCCGCCGTGAGGCGCCCCGAGCCGGTGGCGACGGCGAGACGCAGGCCACGGCCCGCCAGGAAGTCGAGCATCTCGACGACGCCGGGCTTCACCGGCAGATGGCTCTCCAGCCGCCGCTTGGCGTGACCGGAGAAGCGCTCGCGGAAATGGTCGATGCCGAAGGCGGCCCCATAGAAATTCTGGATCATGACGTCGCATTCGCGGCCCGAAACGCCGATCATCGAGTGACAGAATTCCAAAGTCATCTCGATCTCGAGATCGCGCGCCGCGTCCTGCAGCGCTTCGATGTAGACGGCCTCGGTATCGATCAGCAGACCGTCCATGTCGAAAAGGACGGCTTCAACGGGTTTCTTCAGCATGCTTTCGTTCTAAGCTGTGCGGCCGAGAGGGCAAGGGAGAGAAAAATTCATGCGCATCCATAACCTGTATGTCGACGCCGACGGCGAGACCCACTTCCGCGACATCGAGATCGAGTGGAAGAACGAAGGCCGCGGCGGCAAGACCTCGGCGACCCTGCCGGCCACCGGCATCATCTTCCGCGAGACGCCCGGCACCTACGATTACGAATGGCATCCCGCGCCGCGCCGGCAGTACATCATCAACCTCGATGCCGGCGTCTCCATCCAGGCCAGCGACGGCGAGACCCGCATCATCGGCGCCGGCGAGGTGATCCTGGTCGAGGACACGCACGGCAAGGGCCACTTCTCCAAGGCGATCGAGGGCAAGCTTCGTCACTCGATCTTCGTTCCCATCGAATAGCGTAGAGGATTCCATGAACATCCAGACTCCTGTCGATCCCACCAACGACCTCGTGGAGCAGGCGCGCCGCGTGCTGCCGGGCGGCAGCTTCGGCAACATGCCGGCCGAGGTGATCCTCAAGGAGGGCAGGGGCGGCCGGATCTACGACGAGGCTGGCAAGGAATATGTCGACTTCCTGCTGGGCTCCGGCCCGATGTTCATCGGCCACGCCCATCCCGAGGTGACGGCGGCGGTGCAGGCGCAGCTGCCGCTGGGCACGACCTTCTTCGGCAACAACCGCCACGGCATCGCGCTGGCCGAGGCGATCGTCGACGCCGTTCCCTGCGCCGAGCAGGTGCGCTTCGTCTGCTCCGGCACCGAAGCAGACCTCTATGCGATGCGCGCCGCGCGTGCCTTCCGCAAGCGCGACAAGATCCTGAAGTTCGAGGGCGGCTATCACGGCATGAGCGACTATGCGCTGGTGTCGCTGGCGCCCAAGAACCCGGGCAATTTCCCGCGCGGCTCGATCGACTCGGCGGGTATTCCGAAGTCGGTGGCCGACGAGATGGTGGTCGCGGCCTTCAACGACATCGACATGGTGCGAAGCCTGATCGAGGAGCAGAAGGACGAACTGGCCGGCGTGATCGTCGAGCCGTTCCAGCGTCTGATCCCGCCCAAGCCCGGCTTCCTGCAGGCGCTGCGCGAAGTGACGGCCGAGCACGGCATCCCGCTGATCTTCGACGAGGTCGTGACCGGCTTCCGCTTCGCCTATGGCGGCGCCCAGGAATATTACGGCGTCACGCCCGACCTCTGTACCCTGGGCAAGATCGTGGGCGGCGGCTTCGCGCTGGCGGCCATCGCCGGCCGCGCCGACATCATGAAGCACTTCGATCGCCTGGCGATGACCGACGAGGATTTCATCTTCCAGGTGGGCACGCTGTCGGGCAATCCGGTCGCCGCGGTGGCGGGCCTCGCGACGCTCGAGGTGCTGAAGCGCCCCGGCACCTACGAAGGCGTCTTCGCCAACGGCCGCAGGCTGATGGACACGCTGTCGGAGCTGCTCAAGAAGCACGGCTTCAAGGCGCAGGTCATCGGCGAGCCGCCGCTGTTCGACATCATCTTCACAGACCAGCCGGTCAAGGACTATCGCGACACGCTGAAGGCCGACACCGCGATGCTGAAGCGCTTCAACCAGGCCCTGCGCGCGCGCGGCATCATGAAGGGCGACAGCAAGTACTATGTCAGCGTGGCGCACACCCAGGCCGACATCGATCACACGATCGGCGCCTGGGAAGAGGCGCTGAAAGAGATCAAGTGAGCCCGGCGTGATCGACGACTGAGCCGAGAATTCTTTTCCTCCCCCGTCACACGGGGGAGGGCTATCGCATATGAAGTTTTCCGTCGTCTCGACCGGAGCGCGCAGCGCGGAGCGGAGAGACCTTCTTTCCACCAATTGCCGGCTTTTTGTCGATGGAAGGTCTCTCCACTCCGCACCTTTGGTGCTCCGGTCGAGACGACGGAAATCTTACATGCGACAGCGCCCGTCACACGGGGGAGGAGAGCTTTAATGGCCGTGCCCTACGGACTGTCGAGGCCCTTCGACTTCAGGATCTTGCCGTTCTCGGGATTGGCGAGCGCCAGCAGGAGCGAGTCGGCGGCGGCGCGGTTGCGGGAGGCCACGGACACGCCGCCGGAATAGATCGTGTAGTTCTGCAGCATCAGCGGGATCGGGCCGACGAACTGCACGCCCGGCATGCCGATCAGCTCGCTGCTCTGCTGGAGCGCGACGTCGGCCGTGCCGTCGACGATGCGCTCGGCCGCCAGGCCACCCTGGACCAGCACGCTCTTGGGCTTGAGCTGGCCGGCGATCCCCATCTGCTGGAAGAGCTGGGCGACGTAGATGCCGCTCGACCCGCCCGAGGCGGGATCGATGTAGGCGATGGCGCGCGCCGCCAGCAGCGCCTTCTTGAAGCCGTCGGGCTCGGAAATGTCGGGCACCGGTGCGCCCTGCTTGATGGCCATGCCGACGCCGGCGCGGGCCAGTTCCTTGGCGCTGCTCTCGTCGATGCGGTTGCCGAGGAATTGCGCCATCGGGATCGGTGGGATGACGACGATGTCGAAATACTCGCCGGCGGCGACACGCTTCTGCAGGGCCCCGGTCGTGCCGCTGTCGATGGTGACCTTGTGGCCGGTCTTCTTCTCGAAGTCGGCGACGATCTCGAGGGCGGCCGACTTGTAGGCGCCGGCGGTCAACAGCTTGAGGTCGGCGGCCGAGGCGCCGCCCGCGGCGAGGGCGAACAGGAGGACGAGCAGGACGCGCATGGTTTCCTCAGGCTGGCGTGCCCATGATGTAGGGCTTCAGCGCAGCATACATCAGCGCGTGTGTCGGTGTCGGGACATTGTGCTTCCTGCCCAGCTCCACGACCTTGCCCGACAGCCAGGGCAGCTCGATCCGGTTGCCGCGCAGCAGGTCGACCGCCATCGATGCCATCAGGCGCGGCGGGGCATTGCGGTTGAAATTGAAGGTCCGCTCGACGATGTCGGCGGGCAGGGTGACGCCCAGGGCGCGCCCGACCGCGGCCACCTCCTCGTAGGCAGCGCCGAACATCGCGTTGATGTCGGCGTCGTCGCGCAGCTTGCCGACCGGCAGGCGCGTGAGCGCCATGACGCCGGCATTGGAGGCGAGCAGCACGAACTTGATCCAGAGATCGGTCAGGATGGCCTCGCTCAGCACGCCGTCAATGCCGGCCTTCCGGCACATTTCGGCGAGGGCCACGGCGCGCGGGCTGCGGCTGCCGTCGGGTTCGCCGAACACCATGCGCATGACCGTGCCGGTCTGGCGGATCAGGCCCGGCTCGGCGATGGTCGCACTGATGTTGGCGACGCCCGGCATGACGGCGCGGGCGCCCAGGATCGGAACCAGGCGCTCGTGGGCGTCGACGCCGTTCTGGAGGGTGATGACGGCCGTGTCGGGCCCGATCATCGGCTTGATCGCGGCGCCGGCGCTCTCGACGTCCCACAGTTTCACGCAGAACAGCACATAGTCGACCGGGCCGACCTCGGCCGGATGCTCGGTGGCCTGCGTCGGCCGCAGATGGGTGTTGCCGCGGACGCTCTCGATGCGCAGCCCGTCCTTCTTCATGGCCGCGAGATGCGCGCCGCGGGCGATGAAGGTGACGTCGGCACCGGCCTGCGCGAGCGCCGCGCCATATCCGCCTCCGACGCCGCCGGCGCCGACAACCGCGATCCGCATCGAACTCGCCTCCTATGCCGCCGTGATGCTGCCGACCAGCAGGCAGCCTACCCGGCCGCTCAGCCGTGTCGGCACGGGGAGGTCCAGCCGCAGCGCATAATCCGACGCCAGTTTGCGCTCGTTGCCCTGCACCGCCACCGTCGCATCGCCGTGGGGACTGTAGGCGATGTGTGTGCCGGGCTTCAGGACGAGCGTGCGGTCCTCGTCGAGGACGGCGATGTCGACCGTCACATGCGCTCGGGCACCGATCAGGTTGACGACCTCCACCGGTCCGGCCTCCAGCCGGCTGACGATCTTGGTTTCCCCCGTGAAGCGCACCGGCCGGAAGGGCTGGCGCACGTCGATCTCGCCCTGGGGCGTCTCCAGCACCAGCCCGCTGCCGGAGACGAGGACCTGGACGCGATCGTAACCCGTATAGTCGGAGAAGGGCCCGGGCTGCACGATCGGCGTGCGGCCGAACCGCCAGACATCGCCCGAGAAGGCGATGTCGACGGTCGTGCCGCCGCCGTTCTTCCACGGCGTGCGGAGATAGCCGGCGGGGTCGAGCAGCGTGATCATGGACCGCCCGTTACGGTGCGAGCGTGACGTTCAGCGTCTTGCCGACCGTGTCGTTCCAGGTCTTGACGCACTCCGGGCCGCAGCGCTTGGCGAAGGACGGCAGGATCGCCTTGGTGAGCGCGTCCTTGCGCAGGGCCTCGTCGGCGGGCGTGACGGGCACCAGCTTCATGCCGGCGGGCGCGCCCTCGCTGCACGGGCCGGTGCCGGTGTTGCAGTTGATGCCGGTCTGCGTCTCGGTCCGCGCCTGCTCGAAGATCGACTTTTCCAGCTTGTTCAGTTCGGTCTGCAGGAAGGCCTGGACCTTGGGGTCGAGCGAATTCCACCACTTCAGGTTCGCGAGCTGGGCGGCCACGCCGAAATTGACCGGCATGGGCGAAATGAACTTCGCGGCCTCGTGCCACTTCGACTTGTAGCCCGACAGGGCGCCGGTGATGGCGCAGTCGACCACGCCGCTGGCGAGCGCGGGCTGGACCTCGGCGAAGGCGATGTTGAGCGGCGAGGCGCCGATGTGGGTGACGAAGGCCTGCTGCGAGGCGCCCGACGCGCGGATCTTGCGGCCCTTCAGGTCGGCGATGGTGACGAAGGCGTCGCGGCAGTAGAGGACCTGCGCCTGGTACGAGCCGAAGCCCAGCAGCTTGATGCCGTGCTTCTCCTCGAGGAACTTGGCATAGGCCGGCCGGATCGCGTCGATGACCTTCTCGAGTTCCTCGACCGAACCGACGAGGCCCACCAGGTCGGCGGCTTCGTTCATCGGCACTTCGCCGGAATTGTAGTTCAGGACGGTGGTGGCGAACTGCAGCGTGCCGCTGGAGACGAGGCGGAAGATCTCGCCGCCCTTGAAGCCCAGCTCGGTGAAGGGCTTGACCTGCACCTTGAGCGCGCCGCCCGATTCCTTCGGCACGGTCACCGTCCAGAAGGGCAGTTCGCGGCTGGTGTACATCGACAGGCCGCCGATGCTTCCGACCACGTTGAACGAGGTCGAGGGCAGGGCCGGCGGCGTCTGCGCCACGGCGCTTCCGAAGGCGAACGAGCCGGCCAGAGCCGCCGCCGCGATGAGAGTCTTCAGGGACATGAAATCCTCCTTTGTGAAGTCAGGCTTTGAGAAGGGCCGGCAGCCACAGGGCCAGCTGGGGAAAAGCAATCAGGATGCCGATCATGACGAGCATCATCACGACGAACGGCAGCGCACCGATGCAGAGGTCGGAGAAGGCGCCGCCGCGCCGCACCGCCTGCACCACGTAGAGGTTGAGGCCGACCGGCGGGGTGATCAGGGCGGCCTCCATCAGGATGACGAAGACGATGCCCCACCAGACCGGGCTGTAGCCCAGCGCCACGATGACGGGCACCACCACCGGCGTGGTGGCGATCATCATGGACAGCGTCTCCATGAAGCAGCCCAGGATCAGGTAGAACGCGACGATGGCGATCAGCATGCCGAGCGGCGACAGGCCGAGCGACAGCACCGTGTCGGTGATGGCCTTGACCAGGCCGATCGACACCATGACGAAGTTGAGGAAGAAGGCCGCGATCACGATCAGCATGACCATGCAGGTCGTGCGCACGGTGCCCTCGAAGGCCCGCAGCAGGACCGGCACGGTGAGCTGGCCGTTGGCCGCGACCAGGCCGAGCGTGGCCATGAGACCCAGCGCGGCGGCCTCGGTCGGCGTGGCGATGCCGGCATAGATCGACCCCACGACGACGAGGAACAGGCCGAGCGGCGGCAGCAGGTTCTTCAGGCCGGATAGGCGTTCCTGCCAGAGGTTCGACGTCTCCCGCTTCGGGCCGGCCCATTGCGGCCGGAACAGGCAGAGCGCCAGCACCATCAGCGAGAACAGCCCGGCCAGCATGAAGCCGGGAATGAATCCCGCCGCATACAGGTCGGCCACCGACGTGTCGGTCAGCACGGCATAGATGATCATGTTGATCGACGGCGGGATCAGGATGCCGAGGGTGCCGCCCGCGGCGATCGAGCCCAGGAACAGCGGCCGGTTGTAGCCACCCTTGTCCATGTTGGGGATGGCCACCGTGCCGATGGTGGCGGCGGTGGCCACCGACGAGCCCGAGGTGGCCGCGAAGATCGCGCTCGCCGCGATGTTGGTGTGGATCAGGCGGCCGGGAATGCGCGCGAACCAAGGGGTCAGCGCCGCGAACAGGCGCTCGCTCATGCCGGACCGGTGCATCAGCTCGCCCATCATGATGAACATGGGCGCGGCGATCAGGATGAAGTCGTTCGACGAGTTCCAGGCGAGCTCGCCGATCGCGCCGGTCATCGGAAAGAAGGCGAAGCGCTCCGAGAGGATATAGGCCATCAGGCCGAGCGCGACGGCGACCGGCAGGCTGATTCCCACCAGGACGACCAGCAGGGTGAAGGCTGTGCCGATCATCGCGGCGCTCCGTTCGCGGGCGGTGCCTGCTCCACGCCGGCCTGGCTGATTTCCTCGCTGACGCGCAGGCTGCCGATCAGGGCGTCGAAACCCGGACCATCGCCGGCCAGCAGGCGCAGCACGGCCTGGATCGGCAGCAGCACGGCGACACACGCGAACCAGAAGATGCCGACCCACCAGACGGACTGCGGCAGCGCCATCGGCGTCTGGAGGGTCGACACCGACTTGGCGTTCATCGCCATGGATTGCGCGAGCGTGCCCCAGCAGAACCAGGCGAGCGCGACGGCCAGCAGCGCCATCGACAGGGCGGCAAGGAGGTCGAAGGCAACCCGGACGGGCCGCGGAAAGGCGTCGAGCAGGATGTCGACGCGGATGTGCGTCTTGGAGGTGGTGGCGAATCCGAGCCCAAGGCCGATACAGGCGGCCAGGGCGTAGCCCGAGATCTCGAAGCTTTCGACCATGCCGCGCTTGAAGAGGTAGCGGGTGATGACGTCGATGGTGATGAGCCCGCTGCAGCCGACGAGGATGATGGCGCCGCCGACCCAGGCGAGGATGCGCGAAATGCGCTGCGGCCATGGCTCGGGCGGCAGGAGGCTGGACGACTCACTCATCTACGAATTTACTCCCCCGATTGACGGCGCCCCCGCAGCCATCATGCCCCGAAGCAATGTCCGGGCCACGCTCCTTTCTAATCTGCCTCTCGGCGGACCGCTAGGGTACGATCCTCTCCTTGCGGAAGCGCGTCAGCAGGCGCTCGAACATGGCCTCGCTGTCGACCACCTCGTGGAAGCCGTGCAGCCGGCTCTTGGTGACGTCGGACATCACGTCCCAGTCCGAGCCGAACACGTAGTCCGCGAACGGCCAGGCCACGAGCTGGCCGAAGTCGAATTTCTTCAGCCGGTACTTCTTCGTCATCTCCGCCCACAGATCGGCCTTGTCGGCCATCTGCTGGGTCAGGTTGATGGTCTGCAGCTCGCCCACCTGCATGTCGAAAACGCGGGCGATGCGCGGCCAGACGTTCCGCCAGCGGAAATAGTCGCCGTTGGTGATGTTGTAGGCCTGGTTGGCGGCGCGCTTCTCGGTGGCGGCCCATAGCGACGCGCTGGCGAAATGCGAAGATTCCGTCACCTGGTAGACCGTGCCGTAGGCGCCGGGCTTGCCGGGAAAGCGCAACGGCAGGCCGAGTTCCTTCGAGATCGCGGCATAGACCGCGATGGCCGGCATGATGCTCATGGCCGTGCCCGGTGCGAAGCCGCACAGCGTCTGGGGTCTAAGCTCGGTCCAGCTCCATCGCTTGCCGCGCTGGAAGCCGGTCAGCCAGTCGATCTGGTCGAAATAGAAGTCGGGCGGCATGTGGCGCGGATCGGTCTCGCGCATCGGTGTCTTCAGGGGGCCGAGATGTGTGCCGTAGTATTTCGTGCCGGTGACCAGCACGACGCGCTGCAGGCTGCGCGAGGCCTTGGCGATGGCCGTGACCGAGTTCACCAGCATGTCGCGGTTGGGCGCGATCACGGACGCATAGCCTGCCGCATTGCCGGTGCCCGCCTGGAAGGCGGCGTAGAAGACGTGCGTGACGTCGCGCAGGTCCGCAAGCTTCGCGGCCACGTCGTCGAGGTCGAGCAGGTCGACGGAGACGTGCCGGTAGCGCGGTCCGTTCCTCTCCGGCCGGCGCGACAGCCCCACGATCTGCCAGTCGCCCTCGGCCACCAGCCGCTCCACGATGTAACGGCCGATGACGCCCAGGGCGCCGACCACGACGGCTTTCTTGGCTATGGACACAACTGCCTCCGCTTCCGCTCGATACTGTAACGGCGATGTCGCCGAACGGCGACAAACAAACCATGTCGCCGTTCGACGACTTATTTCTTGTCGCCGTTCGGCGACAATGGCAATGTGTCGCCGTTCGACGACATGAGGACTTGATGCCCATCCACACCGTTGAGGAACTGGGCGCCGCCATTCGCCACCGCCGCCGCCAACTGAACTGGGATCAGCAGTCGCTTGCGGCGCGCGTCGGCGTGAGCCGGCAATGGATCGTCGAAATAGAAGCCGGCAAGCCGCGGGCCGAGATCGGGTTGTTGCTGCGTACTCTGCGAGCCCTCGACCTGCAGCTTCAAATCTCATCGCAGCACGAGACCATGGTTCCGCCGGTCGAAGGCCGCCATCGACGCCCGAACCTCGACCTCGACTTCGACATCGATGCCGTGGTCGAACGGGCGAGAGGGTTGCGGCGATGACCGATCGGCACCTCGTGGTGCTGCTCGGCGGTGCGGTTGCGGGCGGGGTGACGCGTAGCCGCGACGGCAAGCTGGCCTTTGCTTATGATCGGGAGTGGCTGCAGTCGGACATGGCGATGCCGGTCTCGCTGTCCTTGCCCCTCGAGGCGGCGCAACATCCCGGCCCGAAGATCGAGGCCTTCATCTGGGGCCTGTTGCCGGACAACGAACTCGTGCTCGCAAAGTGGGGCAGGCAGTTTCATGTTTCGGCCCGCAGTCCCTTCTCGCTGATCGCCAATGTCGGCGAGGATTGCGCCGGCGCCGTCCAATTCGTCCGTTGGGGCAGGCTCGACGACCCGACCTTCGACGCGCCGCGGGCCGAGTGGCTGACCGAGCACGATGTGGCGGAGCGACTGCGGGCGTTGCGGCGCGACGAGACGGCGATGCGCCTGCCGAGGGACACGGGTCAGTTCAGCCTGGCCGGCGCGCAGGCGAAGACGGCCTTGCTGCTGCACGAGCGGCGTTGGGGCGTGCCGTCGGGCCGCCTGCCGACGACTCACATTCTGAAGCCGCCGAGCGACGAGTTCGACGGGCATGCCGAGAACGAGCATTTCTGCCTGGTCCTCGCCAGGGCCTTGAACCTTCCGGCTGCCCAAAGCGAGGTGCGGCGCTTCGATGGGGAAGTCGCGATCGTGGTCGAGCGTTACGATCGGACCTCGACATCGCGTGGAGTTGTCCGCGTTCATCAGGAGGATATGTGCCAGGCGTTGGGCGTCATGCCGACTTCCAAGTACCAGAACGAGGGTGGGCCGACGCCAGCCGACATCGTGGGCTTGCTGCGTCGGCACTCGAGCAATTCCCAGGCAGATGTCGACACGTTCGTCCAGGCGCTGGCCTTCAATTGGCTCATTGGCGGAACGGATGCGCACGCGAAGAACTATTCGCTTCTCCATGCGCCGGGCGGCCGGGTCAGGTTGGCGCCTCTTTACGACATCGCCAGCGCACTGCCCTACGATCATCTGGATGAGCGGCGGCTCAAGTTGGCGATGAAGATTGGCCGCGAATACTTCCTCGCCCGCATTGGGCCGCGGCAGTGGATGCGCGCCGAGCAGGAGCTTAGCCTGCCCGAGGGGAGCCTGTTGCGCGGCGTGCGCAGGCTTGGTCACGATATGCTGACGGCGATCCCCGACATTGCTCGTCGCTTGCGCAATGATGGTCTTCGGCATCCGATCGTCGGACGGCTGGAGACAGCGCTGATGCGTCGCGCGGAGCGTTGTCTCCGGGAACTCGACGCGTAGCGCAAAGGACCGGCTTCGCTATCTCGTCGCGATGGTGCCGTTGGCGATCAGCGCATCGATCTCGCCCGCCTCGTAGCCGTGCTCCTCCAGGATCGCGCGGCTGTGCTGGCCGGGGACCGGTGCCTCGGCGCGCGCCGTGCCGGGGGCCGGCGGCAGCATGCCGGGCAGGGCGGGGACCGGCACTTTCTGCGGAACGCCGGCCTGTTCCAGCCAGTGGATGAGGCCGGTTTCCCTGACGTGCGGCTGGTCGATGAAATCGGCGTAGCTGTTCAGCCGCTCGTGCATCAGCTTGGCCTCGGTGAGCTTCTCGCTCCAGTACGCGGACGGTTTCGCCTCGATCATCGGCCGCACGATGGCATAGAGCGCCGCTTCGTTGGCAAGACGCGCGGCCGGCGTGGCGAAGCGCTCCTCGTGCGCCAGCGCGGGCACGTCCATCAGCCGGCACAGGCTCTGCCAGTCGCTGTCCTTGAGGGCGAGGATCGACATCCAGCCATCCGCGGTCCTGAACACGCCGCCGGGCACGCCGCCCGGCTTCATGGTGCCGCCTTCGAGATGGCAGGCCATGAGCCGGATCGACTGCAGCGCCGTCGCCGACTGCATCAGGCTGACGTCGATGTAGCGACCTTTGCTTTCGTCGCGCCGCGCGTAGAGCGCCGCGCTTACGGCCTGGAAGGCGTAGAGCGCCGTGGACATGTCGACCACGATCACCGGCACGCGATGGGGAATCCCGTCCTCGCCGCGATTCTCCGCCATCATGCCGGTATAGGCCTGCAGCACCGGGTCCATGGCCGGCCGTTCGGCCAGCGGGCCGGTCTGGCCGAAGCCCGAGATCGACACGTAGAGCAGGCGCGGCACGCGCGCCGACACCGATTCATAGTCGAAGCCCAGCCGCTTGATGACGCCCGGCCGGAAGCCTTCGAGGAAGATGTCGGCGTCCTTCAGCAGGCGCCACACGACCTCCTTGCCGGCCTCGCTCTTGAGGTCGACCGACAGGCTGCGCTTGCCCATGTTGCCGATGATCGAGAAGGCGCTGTGGCTGCCATAGTGGACACCCAGGGTGCGCGCCCAGTCGCCCTCGCCGATTCCCTCGACCTTGATCACCTCGGCGCCATGCTGGGCGAGCAGCATGGCGCAATAGGGGCCGGCGATGCCCTGGCTCAGGTCTACGACCTTGAGGCCGGCGAAGGGTGCGTCGTAGCTCATGCGAGCTTGACCAGCATCTTGCCGAAGTTCTCGCCGCGCAGCAGGCCGATGAAGGCGCGCGGCGCCTTGTCGATGCCCTCGACGATGTCCTCGCGGTACTTGAGCCGGCCGTCGCGGATCCATTCGCCCATCTGGCGCATCGCAGGACCGTAATGCTGCGCGAAGTCGGTGACGATGAAACCGCGCGCCATCACGCGCTTGCCGACGAAGGTGCCGAGCAGGCGCGGGCCCATCGAGGCGCCGGTCGCGTTGTACTGCGAGATCGAGCCGCACAGCGCGACCCTGCCGAAGAAGTTGATGTTGCGCAGGACGGCGTCGGTGATCTCGCCGCCGACATTGTCGAAATAGACGTCGGGCCCGTTGGGGCAGGCGGCGCGCAGCGCGGCGTCGAGGTCCTTCTCTTCCTTGTAGTCGATGCAGGCATCGAAGCCGAGCTCGTCCTTCACGAAGGCGCACTTCTTCGCGCCGCCGGCGATGCCGACGGTGCGGCAGCCCATGATCTTGGCGATCTGGCCCACCACCTGGCCGACCGCGCCAGAGGCCGCCGACACGACGACCGTCTCGCCGGGCTTGGGCTGACCCACATGGAGGAGGCCGAAATAGGCGGTCATCCCGGGCATGCCCAGCACGCCGTTGGCAGTCGAGATCGGCGCCAGCGAGGGATCGACCTTGCGCAGGGCCGGCCCGCCGCCGATCGCATATTCCTGCCAGCCCAGGCGATCCTCGACGATGTCGCCGACCTTGAAGTCCGCATTCTGCGAGGCCACGACTTCGCCCACCGTGCCGCCGGTCATCACTTCGCCGAGCCCGACGGGCGAGGCGTAGGAGGCGGCGTCGCGCATGCGGCCGCGCTGATAGGGATCGAGCGAGAGGTAGTGCACCTTGACCAGCACCTCGCCGTGGCGCGGTTCGGGAACGGGCGCCTCCTCGACGCGGAAATCGGATTCGGCGGGCTCGCCGGGCGGGCGGCGCACGAGGACGACACGTCGGTGCGTTTTGGGGATGGTCATGAGCGGTTGCCTCCGATTTGCTTTGGGCCCCACCATAGCGCGGGATTTGCAGGAGCTGCCATGCCGACGATCCGCCGTCTTTCGTTCATCGGACTTGAGTATGCCTTCGCGCCGGAGAAGGCCTACGGCATGTCGCGCGGCGGCGGCTTTCGCCGCCAGGGCGGGCTGGTCGAGGTGGAGACCGACGAGGGTGTGACGGGGATCGGCGAGGCCTTCGGCAATCCGCTGGTGACGCGGGAATATTTCCGCATGCTCGAGCCGATGTTCGTCGGTCGCAGCGTCTTCGACTTCGACCATGTCGAGGCGAGGGTGCGCAACGCGATCTATCACCTGGGCGTCGGCAACCAGCTCACCTCCTGCCTCGCCGGCATCAACGTGGCGCTGTGGGACGCCATGGCCCGCGGCTTCGGCGTGCGCGTCTGCGACCTGATCGGCGGCTGCGGCGCGACACGCTTCCCGGCCTATGCCTCTACCGGCTTCTTCTCCGACGATCCCGATCGCCAGCTCGAACACATGATGGCGGAGGCGGCGGCCCATCCCTATGCCGGCGCCAAGATCAAGATCGGCCGCGGCATCCGGAGCGACGTCGCGCGCGTGAAGCTCGCCCGCGAGGCGCTGGGCCCTGACAAGCTGCTGCTGGTCGACATCAACGGCGCCTACACCGCTGACGTGGCGCTGGAATGTGCCCGGGCGATCGAGCCGTATGGCATCCACTGGATCGAGGAGCCGCTGCCGCCGGGCGATTTCCGCGGCTATGCCGAGCTGCGGGCGCGCTCGCCGATCGCCCTGGCGGCCGGCGAGGCGCACCACACGGTGCGCGACTTCCGCGCGCTGATCGACGGCCGCTGCATCGACATCGTGCAGCCCTCGATCCCCGGCGTCGGCGGCATCACCGAGGCCAAGCGCATCGTGGCGCTGGCGCATGCGCAGAATTTGAGGGTCGCGCCGCATGTCTGGGGCGGCGCGGTCGGCCTCGCCACAGCCTGCCACTTCCTCGCGGCGCTGCCGGCGACGCCTCACACCGACCATCCGCCGCATCCCTCGATGCTGGAATACGACATGAGCGACAACGAGCTGCGCACCAAGCTGCTCAAGGCGCCGCTCGTGCTCGAGGATGGACATATCCTCCTGCCGGAAGGTCCCGGACTCGGCATCGAACTCGATCGGGATGCCGTCGAACGCTACCGGGTGTGCTGATGCCGCCGGTCAAGGTCGATCCCGACAAGGTCCGTCTTTTCGAAGATGCGAAGAGCTTCTACGCCTGGCTCGGCAAGCATCATGACAAGGAGGACGAACTCTGGATCAGGATTTACAAGGTCCGATCGGGGGTGAAGTCGATCACGAGCAAGGAAGCCATCGACGCCGTTCTCTGCTGGGGCTGGATCGACGGCATCTGCAAGGGGCTCGACGAAAAGAGCTTCCTGCAGCGCTATACGCCGCGCCGGCCCAGGAGCATCTGGAGCCAGGTCAACGTCGACAACGTCTCCCGCCTGATCGACGAAGGGCGCATGACGGCGCACGGGCTGAAACAGGTGGAGGCCGCGAAGAAGGACGGGCGCTGGGAGCGCGCCTATCGAACCAAGGGCTCGACGATTCCCGACGATCTGCAGGCCGCCATCGACGCCGAGCCCAAGGCGAAGGAGATGCTGGCCACGCTCAATGCCCAGAACCGCTTCGCGCTCGCCTTCCAGCTCAACAACATGAGGACCGAGGCGGGGCGAAAGAGGAAGATCGCGACCTTCGTCGAAATGCTGAAGCGCGGCGAGGCGCTCTATCCGCAGGGGAAGAGGTAAACAGATTTGACCCCTCCGTCGTCGTAAGGCGACGACACCTCCCCATCTGAATGGGGAGGAACGAAGAAATCATTGCCTCCCCATTCAAATGGGGAGGTGCCCCGAAGGGGCGGAGGGGTCATCTCTCTTTAGCGCAATGTCGGATCGAGCCGGTCGCGCAGCCAGTCGCCGAGCAGGCTGATCGATAGTGTCGTCAGCACGATCGTGGCGGCCGGGGCCAGCATGATCCACGGCGCGTGGCTGATGTATTCGCGGCCGTAGCCCACCATGTTGCCCAGCGACGCGAGCGGCGGCTGGACGCCGAGGCCGAGGAACGACAGGCCGCTCTCCAGCAGGATGATCTCGGGGAAGGTCAGCGTCATCGACACGATCAGGGTCGAGGCGATGTTGGGCAGGATGTGCAGGCCGTAGATGCGGCCGGGCCCGGCGCCGAGCTGGCGGATCGCGGCGGCATAACCCTGCTCATTGGCCGCGAGCGTGAGGCCGCGGGCGATGCGGGCGTAGCGTTCCCAGGAATGGAAGCCCATCAGCGCGATGAACAGCGGCAGGCTGTTGCCGAGGAAGGCCAGCACCGACAGGGCGATGATCATGAAGGGCATGCTGGCCTGGAAGTCGATGGCCATCAGCACGACCTGCTCGACCCCCTTGCGGAAGTGCGCGGCGAGGAAGCCCAGCGCCGTGCCGAGCGTTGCCGCGATGATCGTGCCGAAAAAGGCGATCAGCAGGCTCATGCGGATCGACATGACGAGCCGCGAGAGCACGTCGCGGCCGAGCTCATCGGTGCCCAGGAGATGGGCCCAGGTGCCGCCCATCAGGACCGGCGGCGCGAGGCGCGCCTTGAGATCGAGGGCGGTGATGGAATAGGGCACGAGGAAATCCGCGCCCAGCGCCGTCACGACCATCAGCGCCAGCCAGGCGAGCGCCAGGGTGACGCCGAGCGGCAGCGTGAGGAGCCGGCGACGGACGGCAGGAGCGGAGGCGCGTTCGGCGATGGCCATGGCAATACCCGCTAGAGCAAGATGAATTGAGGTCGACACTTAAAGCGCCGTCGTCTCGACCGGAGCACCGAAGGTGCGAAGCGGAGAGACCTTCTCTCCGCCAAAAGCCGGCAAGTCGTCGAGAGAAGGTCTCTCCACTTCGCCTCGCTACGCGAGGCTCCGGTCGAGACGACGGGATCTTTTTCAGGCTGCAGTTTCATCGACCGGTTCGACCTGATCTCATCTCGTCCTAGTGTGCCGCGGCGGTGCCGCGCACGCGCGGATCGAGCCAGCCATAGGCAAGGTCGACGGTGAGGTTGGCCATCACCATCCAGGCGGCGATCACCATCAGGATGGCCTGCACGACCGCGAGGTCGCGGTTGGCCACGGCCGACACCAGCAGCCGGCCGATGCCCGGCCAGGCGAAGACGCTTTCGACGACGACGGCGCCGGCCACCAGGCTGCCCACCATGAAGCCGATGATGGTGACGGTCGGAATGGCGGCATTGGGCAGTGCATGGCGGGTCACGACGGCGTGCCAGGTCACGCCCTTGGCCGAGGCAGCGCGGATATAGGGCTGCCCCAGCACTTCGAGCATGGCCGAGCGCGTGAAGCGCGCCATGATCGCCGCACCGCCGGTGCCCAGCGTGAGGATGGGCAGGATGGCGGAAGACAGGCCGTCGCTGCCGCTGGCCGGCAGCCAGCCGAGCTGGACCGCGAACACCAGCACCAGCAGCAGCGCCAGCACGAAGCTCGGCATGGTGAAGCCCGCGACGGAGGCCGCCATGGTCAGCCGGTCGGCCATCGAGTTGCGATGCAGGGCGGCGTAGATGCCGGCGGGAATGCCGAGGCCGATCTTGAGCGCCAGCGCCGGCAGGGTGATGGCGAGGGTCGCCGGCACCCGTTCCATCACGAGGTCGATGGCGGGCCGCCCGTCGCGCATCGACTTGCCGAAATCACCGGTCAGGGCATGGCCGATATAGGCGAGGTACTGTTCCCAGATCGGCGCGTTGAGACCCCAGGATTCGCGGAACGCCGCGATCGCCTCGGGCGGCGCGTCGACCGACATGATGAGCAGGGCCGGATCGCCCGAGAGCCGCAGCACCACGAAGGCGAAGGTCATGACGAACAGGATGGTGAGACCCGCGCGCAGCAGGCGCGACGTAGCAAACATCAGCATCAGGCGGCGACCTGCAGGGCGGGTTCGTGGACGCGGTGGCAGGCGACCGTGCGGCCGCCCGGCAGGGGTTGCAGAGTCGGCGCTTCGGCGCGGCACTGCGCGGTGGCGAAGGGGCAGCGCGTGTGGAAGGCGCAGCCCGAGGGGACATTCACCGGGTTGGGTGGATCGCCCTGCAGCAGCAGGCGCTCGCGCTTCGGGCCGCCGCCGAAAGTCACGGTCGGGATCGCCGCCACCAGCGCGCGCGTATAGGGATGCGCGGGTGCTGCGAACAGGCTCTCGGCCTCGCCCTGCTCGACGATGCGGCCGAGATACATGACGGCGACGTCGTGGCTGACCTGGCGCACGACCTTGAGGTCGTGGCTGATGAACAGATAGGCGATGCCCCGCCGCTCCTGCAGGTCGAGCAGGAGGTTCACCACCTGCGCCTGGATGGAGACGTCGAGCGCCGAGATCGGCTCGTCGCAGACCAGCAGGTCCGGGTCCGTCATCAGGGCGCGTGCCAGCACCACGCGCTGGCGCTGGCCGCCTGACAGTTCGTGCGGATAGCGTTCGTACTGGTGCGGTTGCAGGCCGACCGATTCCATGGCCATCCGCGCCCGCTCGCGGCGCTCGGCCGGAGAGGCATTCTCGTGGATGGCCAGCGGTTCCTCGATCTGCGTGCCGATCGGCAGGCGGCGGTCGAGGGCGCCCAACGGATCCTGATAGACCATCTGGACATGCCGGCGCAGGCCGCGCCAGGCCGGCGTGCCCACGGCCGGCAAGAGCTGTCCGCGATAGCGCACGGTGCCGGATGTGGGCGACACCAGCCCCAGCACGAGCTTGCCGGTGGTTGACTTCCCGCAGCCCGACTCGCCCACCAGACCCAGCGTGCGACCCGGGGCGAGTGTCAGGGACACGCCGTCGACGGCGCGCAGCACAGCCTTTGGCGCGAAGAGACCCTGACCCGCGCGGACCTGGTAGTGACGTCGCAGATCGGTGGCTTGCAGCAGCGCGCTCATTCCGCGGCCTGCGGCAGCGACCATACGGAATGACCGGCTTCGATCTGGCGGTGGCAGGCGGCGACGTGGAGGAAGCCGATGGGGCGCGAGGGCGGCGGCACGGTGGCGCAGCGCGTTTCCGCGACGGGACAGCGCGGCGCGAAGCGGCAGCCGGCCGGCATGTTGCCAGGATCGGGCACGGTCCCGGGGATGGCGGCGAGGCGGCGGCGCGGGCCGGTGAGGGCGGGCAGGGCCGCCAGCAGCCCCTGCGTGTAGGGATGGCGCGCCGCACCGAACAGGTCGGCGCCGGGCGCCTCCTCGACGAGACGGCCGGCATACATCACCGCCACGCGATCGACGTTCTCGGCGACCACGCCGAGATCGTGGCTGATCAGCACCAGCGCCATGCCGGTGTCGCGCCGGATGCTGGCCAGCAGGGCGAGGATCTGCGCCTGGATGGTGGCGTCGAGCGCCGTCGTGGGTTCGTCGGCGACCAGCAGGTCGGGCTCGCCGGCCAGCGCCATGGCGATCATGACTCTCTGGTTCAGGCCGCCGGAAAGAAGATGCGGATAGTCGGACAGGCGCCGGCGGGCGTCGGCGATGCCCACCTGGTCGAGCAGGCGCAGCGCCTCGGTCTCGGCGGCGCGTCCGCCCAGGCCGCGATGCAGGCCGAGCGCCTCGACGAGCTGCCGGCCGATACGATGGACCGGGTTGAGGCAGCTCGACGGGTCCTGGAAGATCATGGCGATGCGGCTGCCGCGCACCCGTTCGAGGTCGCTGCGCGCGGCGCCGACCAGTTCCTTTCCTTCGAGACGAACCGAGCCCGTCACGCGCGCCTTGGCCGGCAGCAGGCCGAGCGCGGCCAGCCAGGTCACGCTCTTGCCCGAGCCCGATTCGCCCACGATGCCCAGCGCTTCGCCGGGGGCGATCTCGAGGCTCACCCCGTCGACGGCGCGCGAGGCCTGCGTGCCGCCCGCGAAATCGACGGTGAGATCGCGCACCGTGACGAGGGGAGCCGTCATGGCGCCGTTCTCAGATCGAGAAGTTGTTGCTGCGGAACTCCATCGCGAAGGACGGCGAGGCCTTCCACTTGATGTCCTTGCGCTTGGCCGTGAAGGTCGCGTTCTGGTGCAGCACCGTATAGGCGGGATCTTCGCGTTCGCAGATTTCGAGCATGCGCCTGAACATCGCCTTGCGCTTGGACATGTCGGTCTCGACTTCCAGCGCCACCGACAGCTTGTTCATTTCCTCGTTGGTCCATTCGCCGACCTGCTGCTGCTGGCCCTGCGGCCCGTGCTGAGCCACGATCGAGGAGATCGGATCGTTGAAGCCGGCACTGTTGGACCAGTCGCGTACCGCGCGCGGGCTGTTGGCATCGAAGATCTGCTGCCAGTTCTCCTTCATCTCGATCTGCACGTTGAGACCGGCGGCCCGCCACATCTCGACCAGCACCTGCGCTGTCGACACCTGGTTGGTGTAGTAGTTGTTGAGCAGCCGGTAGGGGATCGGATCGCCCTTGTAGTTGGCTGCCTTCAGCAACGCCTTGGCCTTGGCGAGGTCGTAGGCCGGCACCGTCCAGTTCTCGACGAACATCGGGCCGTAGAATTCCCACTGCAGGCCGGCCGGTACCCGGGTGCGGCCCGACCACAGCGCATCGACGATGGCCTGACGGTCGATCGCGTGGGTGAAGGCCTGGCGGATGCGCGGGTCGGCGAGGCGCGGATGGTTCTTGTCGAATACCGTGATGCGGTGGTTGACGATGGTGCTGCCCAGCACTTCGAACTTCGGATTCTTTTCGATGCCCGGAATCTGGTCGGGCGGCACGTCGCAGATGAAGTCGAACTGGCCGGCCAGCAGGCCGTTGATGCGGGTCGCAACCTCGGGCACCACCAGGATGCGCACGCTCTTGAGCGGCGGGCGGCCGCCCCAATAGTCGTCGTGCGAGTCCAGCGTCAGCGACTGGTCGGGCACGAACTCGCGCACCTTGTAGGGGCCGGTCGAGACCGGCGCGCGCGCCCAGTCGAGCCAGCTCTTGGACTCTTCGTAGGCGCGGCGCGAGACGATGTCGCTGCCGAGGCGCCCGATGCGGCCTTCCATGGTCACGTCCGGCGTACGGTTCACGAACCGCACCGTGTACTTGTCGACGGCCTCGACCTTCTCAAGCGCCGGGAACAGGCGCTTGGCCACGGCCGGCACTTCCGGCGGCAGATTCTTGCCCTGCACGGCATCGCGGATGAGGACCGACGTGAACAGCGTCTTGTTCGAGGAGATGTCGTAGTTCTGCCCGAACATGCGGTCGCGACTGAAGGTGAAGACCACGTCGTCGGCCGTCAGCTCGTCGCCATTGTGGAACTTCACGCCCTTGCGCAGGGTGAACTCGACGGTGCGGTCGTCGAGGCGCTTCCAGCTTTCGGCAAGGCCCGGCATTTCCTCCAGCTTGGCCAGCAGGTCCTGCATGATCAGGCGCTCGAAGATGAAGGAGAAGACGCGCTGGCCGACATTTGACTGCTCGCGCAGCGGCTCCAGGGCGGCGCTGTTGGCGATCTGCTGCACCGCGATGGTGATGGCGGGCCGGTTGTCGGCCTGACCCAAGGCGATGCGCGGCAGGCCGAAGCTGGTGGCGGCGAGTCCGGATGCGGCGATCAAAGCGCGGCGGCGCAGAAACATGGCGTGAACCCCTTGGACGGCGAAGGCGGGACGTTAGGACGACTTCGTGAATGCGGGATTTCCATTCAGTGACGCTTCGCATGCTGCAGTGCGGTCGTTCATCCACCACAGCGCCGGTCGCGAAGTTTGCGCATGTGCTGGGCGAATAGTCGGTGGAAGCGTAGAGTGACCTCGGCAACTCGGGGAGAGAACATGCCGATCACCAATCGTCTCTATGCAGAATTTCTGGGAACCGCCTGGCTGGTGCTGGGCGGCTGCGGCAGCGCGGTGCTCGCCGCCGGCTTTCCGCAACTCGGCATCGGCTTTGCGGGCGTGGCGCTCGCCTTCGGTCTTACCGTCCTCACGATGGTGTATGCCGTGGGCGGGGTATCCGGCGGTCATTTCAATCCCGCTGTGACGGTTGGTCTTGCCGTGGCGGGCCGCTTTCCCTTCGGCGAAGTCGTCCAGTATGTGATCGCGCAGGTGCTGGGCGGCATCGCGGGGGCCGCCATCCTCTACGTCGTGGCGACGGGCAAGGCGGGCGCCGAGATCGGCGGCTTCGCGACCAACGGCTATAGCGATCACTCGCCCGGCAAGTATGGTCTGATCGCGGCGCTGGTCATCGAGACCGTGATGGCGTTCGGCTTCGTGACCATCATCCTGGGCGCTACCGACAAGCGCGTCAGCCCGGCGGTGGCAGGGCTCGCGATCGGCCTCGCGCTCACGCTCATTCATCTGGTGAGCATTCCGGTGACCAATACCTCGGTGAACCCTGCGCGCAGCACGGCGCCGGCGCTGTTCGTGGGCGGCGCGGCCCTGTCGCAACTCTGGCTGTTCTGGGTGGCGCCGCTGCTGGGGGGCGCGATCGCCGGTGCCGCCTACGGCCTGCTCCGCAGCAAGGACTGACGGGGACGTCCGGACGCGGTAGAGTGGATTTCAGCCCAAGCCAATGAAGGACGATCCCGCATGTTCATCAAGAGACTGGCCCCGCTCGTCCTGGCAGGGCTCATGCCGCTCGCGGCGGCCGCCCAGCAGAACGTCGACGTGAAGTTCACGTTCAAGCAGAACCCCAACAGCATCTCGGGCTGCATCCAGGCCGATCCGTCCTTCACGCGCGAGCACACGTTCACGATCGTCAACGGCCAGGTCGAGCTGAAATCGGCCGGTGGCATCGACGTGAAGATGAAGGCGATTCGCCCGAACGTCTATGAGGGCCGTTTCAACCTCGGTCGCATGAACCTGATCTATACGGCCGATCTCGGCGCCACGCCGCCGACCCTGGTCGCGCAGAGCCAGGACGGTGGCTGCAAGTGGAATGCGGTGAAGGCCTGATCTTTCGGCTTTCGCCTTCGATTGACGTGTGACCTCGGTGCGGCGGTCGATTCCGTTCAGCGTCACGATATTGACGCTGATGGCCCTGGTCGTGGTGCCGCTCACGAGCGTGCTGCTCTGGCTCGGCTGGCGGTCCGTCGGTCTGCTCGAACAGCGCAGCGCCGACCAGAGAGTGTCCAATCTCGAGGCGGCGGTGGAAGGCTTCCTCACGAACGGGTTGCATGTGGTGGTCTCGGTCGGCCAGGCACTGGCCGCCAGCCCAAGCTTCAGCGCCACGGAAAACCCGCTGACTGACGAGGAGCGGCGGCGTCAACTGGTCGCCATGCTGGGACGTCATTCGAGCGTGCAGTCGGCATTCGTCGGCTACGCTGACGGAAGTTTCATCTACGCCGGACGGCCGGGCAGCTTCAGCCTTGCCCAGCGACTCGAGTACGATGCACCGGACGGCGAATCGATCATCGTGCGTGTGATCGAAGCGGGCACGCCGCCGCGCCCGGAGACCTACTGGTTCTATCTGCCCGACGGCAGCCACACCCCCACCCAGACGACGACCTCGTATTTCGATGCCCGTACGCGACCTTGGTACGTCGACGCCATGCGGACCAAGGCGGCGATCCTCACAGAGCCGTACCGGTTCGCCCAGACTCCCGACCACGGCATCTCGGCCGGCATTCCCCTGCGCTCGGGCCTCGGCGTCATCGGCTTCGATTTCACCCTCCAGACCCTGTCGCAGCTCCTCACCGCCTACAAGATCACCGAGAATTCGGTGATCGTGGTCGGTCATTCCGGCGGCGCGGTCGAGATCGAATCGGAGCCGTGCGCGCCTACGCTGCCCGGGTGCCTGCCGGCGGACGCGCTGGTGCGACAGATCCTGCGCAAGTCCGTGGTGGAGGCGGTCGCAACCGATGCGAAGATCGACCGCCAGGTCGAGGCCGGAGGCCATGTCTATCGTGTGATCGTCCATCGCATGCCGCCGTTGCTGGGGCAGCGTTTCGTGATCGCTGCTGCCGTGCCGGTGCTGGAACTGGCGGCCGAGTCGCAGGTGTTGCTGCAACGGGCCGCGATCGCGGCGGCGCTTGCCGTCGCGCTTGCCGTGATCGGCGCGTTGGCCGCATCGCTGATCCTCTCGCGCTCGATCGCGCGCATCGCTCTCAAGACCGAGCGCATCCGCCAGCTCGATTTCTCGGACCGGCAGCCGGTGCAAAGCCGCATCACGGAGATCGCCCGCCTGTCCGACGCGGTCGAGAACATGCGCTCCGGGCTGGAGATCTTCGGACGCTACGTCTCCAAGACTCTCGTTCAGCAGATCATGCGGTCGCCGGAGAGCAGCGGCGTCGGCGGAACGCGTCGCGAGATTACCGTGATGTTTACCGACATCGAGGGCTTCTCGCTGCTCACCGAGGCGATGGAGCCGGAACTTCTGACCAGCCGCCTGTCGCGCTACTTCGAGGCGTTGGGCTCGGCGATCGTGGCCAATCGCGGCACGATCGACAAGTATATCGGCGACAGCATCATGGCCTTCTGGAATGCGCCCGAGACCGATCCGGATCATATCGCCAATGCCTGCCGCGGAGCCCTGCAGGCCGCAGCGGCGGGCCATGCCCTGTCGGAGAAGTGGCGCGACCGGGGCCGGCCGGGCTTCCGCACGCGCTTTGGCCTGCACACCGGCCCCGCGGTGGTCGGCAATGTCGGCGCGCGCGAGCGGATCAATTACACGCTGGTCGGCCAAGTCGCCAACCAGGCGTCACGCCTCGAAGGCATGAACAAGGTGTATGGCAGCGAGATCCTGGCGAGCGGCGAGGTCGCCGGGCCGACCACCGAACTGTTCGTGTGGCGACACATCGACCGCGTCGTGGCGGTGGGTACGACGGAAGCGCACGACGTCTATGAGCCGATGGGCGAGACGGCCAGCCGCGCCGAGCATGCAGCCTTTCTTGCCGTCTGGGAGAGGGCCCGCGAGGCTTATGTCGCAGGCCGTTTCGAGGAAGCACTGGCCGGCTTCCGCGCCGCCTCGGCGATGCGCGAGGAGGACGCTCCCTGTCACGTCTACATCGGGCGGTGCGAAAGTTTTCTGCGCGATGGTGCCCCGGCCGGATGGGACGGCACCTGGCGCATGGACCGGAAATAGCGGCAAGGCGCCGGTTCAGAACCGCATGGTTACGCCCAGCGTGAAGAACTTGGTGCTGTCCTGATCGAAGACCGTGCCCACGAGCAGGTCGAAATCGAACTGCGGGTGGGCGGCCGGCGTGTAGCGCAGGCCCATCTGGTTGCCGATCGTGCCGGGCTGGCGACCGAAGGCTTCCATCATCAGGGTGACGTCCCAGCCGACATTGACCTCGACCTGGCCGCCCCAGAAGAAAGCGGTGGGGTTTTCGTCGTTGAGATAGCTCCAGCCGGCATTCAGGTTGATCCGGATCTTGTCCGTGATTGGCACGGTCACCAGGGCGAGCAGGCTGGCCAAGCCCAGTTCGCCGGTTTTTGCGTTGACGGCCGCGTTCATCCCCAACGCGAAACCCACGCCTTCCGAGGCCGGCTGGAAATTGATCTTCAGCGCCGGCCCGATCAGCGGCGCGGCGATGCCTTCATCCCAGTAGTGCTGGTAGTTCACGCCGAACTGCAGCCAGGGAATCTTCTCGGACGTGCAGGCCGGCCCCACGTTTCCGTACCCGTCGCCCGGCACGAAGCGCGACACCCACAGTTCGAGATGGCAGGTGCCGGGCGTCTCGACCTCGGAATCGTCGACGATATGGGCGCCGCCGGCGGCCAATGCCGGACCGGCAAGGATGGCGGTGGCGACCCAGAGCAGTGTACCGAGGAAGAGGCTATGGCTGTTGTTCTTCACGCGGCGAGAAATTCGCCCGAGATCGTTACACGCGCAAGTCGTCTTAAGTGCGCATCAACGATCGCACATGCGCTGCAACGGACTCGGCGAGGGCTGCAAGATCGTAGCCGCCTTCCAGGACGGAGACGAGGCGCCCGCGGCCGTGTCGTTCGGCGATAGCGAGAAGCTCGTCGGTCAGCCAGACGAAGTCCTCGGTCTCGACGTCGAGCTGCGCCAGCGGATCGCGGCGATGGGCGTCGAAGCCTGCAGAGACGATGATGAGTTCGGGTGCGAAAGTGTCGAGCGCCGGCAGGAGCCGGTCGGCCCAGGCCGCCCGGAAGGCCGCGCTGCCGCTGCCGGCCGGAAGGGCCGCGTTCACGACGTTGCCGTTGATACCGCGCTCGCGCGGCGAGCCGGTGCCGGGATAGAGCGGGTACTGGTGCGACGAGGCGTAGAACAGGTCGGGGTCGGTCTCGACCACGGCCTGCGTGCCCTGGCCGTGATGGACGTCGAAGTCGATCAGGGCGATGCGCCGGATTCCGTGGACGGCCCGCGCGTGCAGAGCGCCGATCGCGGCGTTGCTGAACAGGCAGAAGCCGCCGGGCACGTCCGGCGTGGCGTGATGGCCCGGCGGACGCACGGCGGCGAAGGCGGTGCGGGCCTTTCCGCCCAGCACGCCGTCGACGGCGGCCACGACGGCTCCGGCGGCGTGGCGGGCGGCATTGGCGCTGCCGGCGCTCATCACCGTGTCGGCGTCGACATGGACAAGTTCGCCTTGTGGCGGGCGGATACCCAGGATCGCGTCGACATAGGCCAGCGGATGGACCCGGGTCAGCTGCTCGATCGTGGCGGCGGGCGCGACCAGGCGGGTGAGGCTCGCGAATTCCTCGTCGGCCAGAGCTGCGGTCACGGCGCGCAGCCGGTCGGGCCGTTCGGGGTGATAGTCGCCGGTATCGTGCTCGAGGAACGACGGGTGGCTGATCAGCAGCGTCATGCATCCCCCTCTAGCGCGCTTCGGCGATCTGCGACAGAGTCCCCGCAACCCATCGATTGCTGTGAGGTTGTTTTGTCAAAGTCGCACTGTCTGGCCGTCGCCGCCCTCGTCCTTTTCGCCTGGCAGGCGTCGGCCCAGGAAACCACCTTCCGGCTGAAGAATTCGATGGCCTATCCGATCGCCCAACTCTCGGTTTCGCCGACCCAGCTCAACATGTGGGGGCCGAACGTCCTGCGCCCGCCGGCCATCCGGCCGGGCGAGGCCCGCGAAGTCTCCTACCGCGCGCCGACCGACTGGTGCATGGGCGACCTGAAGGTCACCTTCGCCGATGGCGGTCCACCCGCCGTCTGGGGCTACCTGAACCTCTGCACCCTGAAGAACATTTCGCTCCACTACGACCGCATGAGCGGCATCACCACCGCCCGTTACGACGAGTAGCCACATGGATGCCTTGCCGGGTCTGCCGTTCGACAACAGCTACGCGAGGCTGCCGGAGCGGTTCTATGCCCGGCTGGCGCCCACGCCGGTGGCGGCACCCCGCCTCGTGAAGCTGAACGAATCGCTCGCCCTGCGGCTCGGCCTCGATCCCCTAGCTCTCGCATCCCCCGAGGGCGTGGAGATGCTGGCGGGCAACCGCGTGGCGCCGGGCTCGGAGCCGATCGCCCTTGCCTATGCCGGTCACCAGTTCGGCAACTTCGTGCCGCAGCTTGGCGACGGCCGCGCCATCCTGCTGGGCGAAGTCGTGGATCGCGCCGGCGTGCGCCGCGACATCCAGCTCAAAGGCTCGGGGCCAACGCCCTTCTCGCGCAGCGGCGATGGCCGCGCCGCGGTGGGGCCGGTGCTGCGCGAGTACATCGTGAGCGAGGCTATGGCCGCGCTCGGTATCCCGACGACGCGTTCGCTGGCCGCCGTGACCACCGGCGAACCGATCTGGCGCGACGGCGAGCTGCCGGGAGCCGTGCTGACCCGGGTCGCCTCCAGCCACGTGCGCGTCGGCACCTTCCAGTTCTTCGCCGCGCGCGGCGACACAGAGGCGCTGCGCCTGCTCGCCGATCATGTGATCGCGCGGCACTACCCGGAGGCCCGCGAATCCGCCGAGCCGTATCGCGCGCTGTTCGAGGCGGTGATCGGCCGGCAGGCCGCCCTCGTGGCCAGGTGGCTGCACGTCGGTTTCATCCACGGCGTGATGAACACCGACAATTGCTCGATCGCCGGCG
>JAESFK010000097.1_pt1 | contig 78821 bp, 67 predicted proteins | sample 9269391 | NCBI WGS metagenome assembly JAESFK01 (sample SAMN14506231, study PRJNA617097) | algae metagenome | isolation source: Drouetiella hepatica UHER 2000/2452 and co-occurring heterotrophs from... | place: Slovakia: Slovak Paradise National Park, Hrabusice, Kosice Region | collected 2000-01-01
CGCGGTCATTTCGCCGCCTCGCCCCAAAGCTGCTCGACCAATGCGATGCCAGTCGCGCTGTCGGGATAGGACACTCCGAACGCCGGAGTCTCGCGCACCAGCCGCGTCAGCGCCGCGAACCCCGCCTCGCCTAGCGCGACATAGTTGGTCGACGCCTCGGTCAATCGCACGAACGCCTCGCCCTCGCCCATCGGCTCGATGCTCGCTTCGCCGCCAAAGCGCGGGAACAGCAACAACGCGGGCCGCGCGGGTTCGTGCATCGCCGCGATCGCACCGGCGCGCGGGATCAGGTGGCGGATGTCGCCCTTGGGCGTTCCCGCCATCAGCGGCCCCAATCGCGCGGCATCGACCTGCGCCGCGACCGCGGCTATTGCTTCATTCTTCAGGCTGACCGCGCGCGGGAAGGCCAGTGCGTCGCCGCCCATCGGATCGATCAGCGTGAATTCGTCGCCCATCAACCGCCAATCACCCTCGCCCAGCAGCGCTGCCAGCGTAGATTTCCCCGACCCCGACTCCCCGGACATGATGACCGCCCTGCCATCCCGCGCCACCGCGCTCGCATGGAGCAGCATATGGCGCCGCCATCCGAGCGCGACCTGCAGGTTCATCCCCATCTCGGCGGCGAGCAGCCCCATCGACAGCGGCAATGGCAGCGCATCGGGCACGACAAAATCGCCGCCGATATGCACCGAAGGCCGCACCCAGCGTCGCCACGGCCGCGCCGCGAACAGCCGCACGGTGGCGTCGGCGGGGCGCGCTTCATCCTGCGGATAGTCCGCGTACAATTGCACCAGCGCGGCAATCGGTTCGGGCCAGTCGCTGCCGATGCGAAACTGCACCGGGCCGACGGCAATGCGAATGCTGTGCCTCACGCCCGTTCCACCAGCCCCATCGCCGCCAGTTCGTTCAATCGCTCGGCAAGGATCGGCTGCACATCGCCGGCTCCGTCGAAGTCAAAGTGTTCGGCGAGCCGCACCGCGAGCGTCGAAGTGTCGTAATCATCCCCGCCCATCGCCGCCAATATTTCGGGGATCGGCGACACCACCAGATGCGTCTGCATCGACCGGCGATCGAAAATCGCTGTCAGCTCGCCCAGCGGCTCGACGCGCAGCGCGCCGGGCGGCGCGGCGCGGTAAGCCGGGTCAGGCATAATCTTCGGCAGCGGCGGTCAGCTTGGCCAGGATCGCCATCATTGTCGCGCGCTCTGCGGCGGTGATGTTCGATTCGAGCTGCGCCTCGCTCGCCAGCGCCGCAGGAACGATCGCGTCATACAGCGACCGGCCCGTTTCAGTGAGCTCCAGATGATGCGACCGGCCGTCAACCTCATGCGCCTGCCGCGCGATCAACTGCCGCTCGGCGAGCGCCTTTGCGGCGCGGTTGACCGTCACCTTGTCCATCCGCGTCGCCTCGACCAGCTCGCGCTGCGTCTTGGGTTTCCCCTCGCCCAGCACCGCCATCAACCGCCACTCGGGGATCTTCAGCCCGAAGCGGTTCTGATATTCGGCCGCGATCCGTTCAGACAAGGCGTTCGAAGCGATCGACAGGCGATAGGGCAGGAAATTGTCGAGGTTCAGTTTTTTGGCGGCCATGCCCCGTTCTTATCGACAATCGCCGCCCTGTGAAGGTCAGAACGACACGCGCGCGCCGATCCACAAGGTCCGCGGCGTCGCGCGCTCGACAATCCCTGCTGAGGAGATTGCGGCAGGCACCAGCTCGTCGAACAGATTTTCGCCGCGCGCCTCAATGCTGATCGCATCGGCCAGCCGCCACGTCAGCCCGGCGTCGAGGGTCAGCGCGTCGTCCAGCACCAACAGGCCCAGATCATCCTCATTCTGTTTGCCGACATAGCGAAGCGTCGCGAAACCCTGGACCGGTCCGCCCGTGTTGCTTCGCAGCGAAACGCTGCCACCATGCTTGGCGATCTGTGCCGGACGGCGACCGTCGAGCGCCGCCGCGCCGCGTGACGCATCGACCGTGGCATCGGTCAGCGCATAGGTTGCGCGCAACGTCAGAAAGTCGATCTTCTGCTCGGCGCTGATCTCGACACCCTTGGTGTCGATCGCGTCGAGGTTCTGGCGTTGGTTCAGGTTTGGCGCAAAGGTTACATTGGCGATAGCGTTGGTCAGATGGTTGACGAACAGCGTCGCCGACAGCCTGGTGTCGTAGCGGCCCCAGTCGACACCGACCTCACCGCCCCACAGCCGTTCGGGCTTCAGCATCTCGTTCGCGGTCGTCACCTCTGCGCCGACGCGGAAGGGGCGGTAGAGTTCGTTGAGCGTCGGCAACCGCCAGCCGCGATAGGCTGCAGCACGAAGCGACAACGCTTTCCTCGTCCACTGCACCCCGGCGCGGCCGCTGCCTTCCCAGCCCTGCCGCGCGGCAAAGCGCAGGTCGGTGATCACCGGACCTGCGATATTACGTTCGAGCCGAGACCCCTCGCCCAGCCACCAGCGATCTATACGGCCGCTGAGCGTCCAGACCAGCCCATGGTCACGGTATCCGGACGTCCATTCAGCGAAAGCGCCGACCGTATCGTTGTCACCGCCCGCCGTCCGGTGGCGACCGGGAACGGTGCCAGCAAAAAAGAAATCCTCCTCGGTGCGGCCCGTCGTGCGACGCCAGTCGGCGCCGATGCGTAGCGGGTTGGCACGGCTGATGAGCGGGCGAAATTCGACGCGTGCGCCAAGACCCGTGGCCGGGACGCGCTGGAACAATGCGGGCGCCACGCTGTTGCGGCCCGCTGCAACGCTGGCAAAGCCGCTCTCGAAATCGCGCAGCTGGACATAGGCCAGCGCGAACAGCTGGTTCGCCCGATAGGGATCGTGGATAAAGCGCAGGCTCGCATCGATGCCATCGACCCGACTGGTCGTGAAATCGGTCCCACGGTCGCGCCGGTCGGAAAAGCCGCGAACACTCGCCTCGATCCGGCTGCTGTCCCCGGCGTCGAAGCCCATGCGCACCCCGAGCCCGCCCTGCTCATAGGGCGCGGCGCGGTCGACGCTGCCGCGCTGCCCCTTTGCAATCGGGATGAAGCCGTTGCCGCGGCTATAGCGCCCGTCGATTGCTACCTGGCCGTCCCCTAATTCGCCGCCGACCGACGCCGACGCATCCCAGCTGTCGCGGCTGCCATACGCCAGGCTCGCGGTGCCGCCATAGGTCAGGTCGGAATGGAGCCCGATCGTGCCCGCCAGCGCACCCGGTCCGTCGGCGCCGCTGCCGCCGCCGCGTGTAATCGTCACGCCCCGCAGGTTGATCGCATCATAAGCGGTCCACGCGACCCAGCCGCCGAACGGATCGGCCTGCGGGATGCCGTCCAGTGTCACCAGCGCGCGGCTCGACGCATTGCCGCCCAGCCCGCGCAGCGTCACGCCTTGGCTGGTCGGGTTTGCCGTCCGTCCGTCGGATCGGCGGAACTGCACGATCCCGGCTTCGTCGCGCAGGCGATTCTCGACGCGGGCGCCGATGCCCGGGTTCAAACCTTCGATCAGCGTGGTCGATTGCACCGCATCGGCAGACGTCAGCGGCAGCGCACCCGAACCATTGACGACAATTTCGAAGCGTTGCTGCGTCGTGCGCCCGCCACAGGTGATGATCTCGTCAAGATAATCCTCATTCAACGTCGAGGTTGCGGCGTCCTGCGCCGCCACCGACGCTGTCATGACCAGCGCCGCGACGCCCATAAGGAGGCGAATCATGCGGTCTTGACCGCGTCCGGGTGCGCGTTCCGAACCGCCTCCAGCTCCAGACACGCGGCATCAATCGCAACCAGCCGCGGATACTCGTCCAGCGGCACCTCGAACCGGCGCGCGTTGTTCATTTGCGGTACAAGGCAGCAGTCGGCGATGCTGGGCGTGTCGCCGCCGAGATAGCTTCCGTCGCCCGCCATCGCCTCCAGCGCCTCGAATCCTTGCGCGATCCAGGTTGCTATCCAGCGGTCCTTGGTCGTCTCGTTGAGACCGAGGTCGCGGGTCAGATATTTGAGGACGCGGAGATTGTTGAGCGGGTGGATGTCGCTCGCCACCACCTGCGCCTGCGCCAGTGCGACGGCGCGCGGCATCGCCTCCTCTGGAATCAGCCGCGGCTCGGGAAAGGCACGGTCGAGCCAGTCGATGATCGCCATGCTCTGGATGATCGGTTCACCGTCGGCGACGAGCATCGGGACAAAGCCCTGCGCGTTGAGTTCGAGGTAAGCATCGCTGCGCTGCTCGCCCGCGATCAGGCTGACCTCGACCCGCTCATAATCGAGCCCTTTCAGGTTCAGCGCGATGCGCACGCGATAGCTCGCCGAGGAACGGAAGTAGTCGTGGAGCACGAGCGACGCCATGGGAGAACCTTTTATCGTCATCCCGGCGAAGGCCGGAATCTCGACGGAGCATCGGGACGCGAGGGTGAGATCCCGGCTTTCGCCGGGATGACGAATATGAGGGGGACGCCATTCATTCAAGGCCGAACGGGCAACTAGTTCCCGTCCTTCGGCATCTCCGCAATCCACTGCCGCAACAACGCCGCACCTTCCTTATGCACCGTCGACCGCCCGACCTCGGGCATCGCGATGCCGGGGTCGGTGCTTTCGAGGCGATAGATCATGAAACTGTGCGCGGGGTCGCCCGGCGCGATCGCAAAATCCATCCCCCCGCTACCGCGTCCCGCCGCGGTCGGGCGCTTGCCGATGCCGTAGTTCACACCGGTCGGATCATCAGTCCAGCGCAGGAACAGCCCGCTGTTCGACGCGCTGCCTGCGGGGTTGTGGCAATGGGCGCAATTGACGTCGAGATAGGCGCGCGCGCGGTCGGCGACGCTGCCGCTTTTTGGATCGTCCCATTGCGGCATCGTCGGTTTCAGCGCCGCGGGATTCTCGAAGTAGCGGTCGGGCAACTGGCTAGACGTTGTGGGTTCGAGAATGAAGTTTCGCGCCTTCGGCCCGATCGGTTCGATCACGCCATTCTTGCTGTGACATTCCTTGCACTGATTTTTGTTCGGCACCGCGTAGCGGATGCTGTGCGTTTCGCCATCGGGGCTCTTGAAGCTCACCGGCACACGCCGCCCGCCGAGCGCCAACGTCGCATCCTTGCCATCGGCGTCCCAGATATAGGGCAGCGCCACCCAGCCCGATGCACGGCGGATCAGCAGCCGCGTTTCGACGGGTTTACCGTCATTGTGATCGGGCCAGCCGAAACTCTTGAACAACACCGTCCCGACCGGAAACTCGATCGTCCCGTCCGCCGTCACACGCGCCTCACGGCCTTCCGGGATGTAAACGAAACGCTGTTTGTCGGCATAGTCGCTGAACAACGGCGTGCGCAGCGTGTAGCCTACGGCAGAGGCTGGGCGATAGCCGTCCGCAGCCATCCCGAACCCGAACGCGGACAGCTTTTGCGGCGTTGCCTCGCCCTCGACCACTGCCTGTTCGACGGTCGGACCGCTCATGGTGGCAGCACCGCTGACGCAACAAAGCGCCGCTGCCAGCGCCGCGAATACGCGCTTCACCGGACCTTCGCCTCCATCGCATCGGGCAATTTGATCGCTGGCAACGCCGCGGGCGGCGTGCCTTTTGACAGATCGGTCGGCGCAGGTTTCGCCTCGCTACGCGGGGTCGCCACATCGGGCAGGTTCAGCGACAGCACGCCAACCTTGTCGAGCACCACCGCGTCGCCCGCACCATCCCACAGCACCGGCGGGATCGACCCGCCAAAAGCGGCGGCAATCTGCGCCCCGCCCTCGAACGCCGGGGCATAGCCCGCCTTGCCGTGCTGGTTGCCGCGCACGACGATGTCGCGCGGTAGCGGCTGATACTTGGGGTCCTTATGCTCGTAGCGATAACCGACGATCATCACATTGGCGGTGCCATTGTTGTCGAAGATATTGTCGAAGGTCTCGACATGGCGGTTCGCCATCACCAGCACCCCGGTACCGGTCGGCACGCTCGCAACGATGTTGCCTTTCGGCGCAAAATTGGGCGTGCTGTTGTCGTTGACGATATTTTCGAACACCCGGACATTATGCCCGCCCTGCATCGGCAGGCTGGGCAGGTCGAACACCAATATGCCGCCAGTGTTCTTGGTCGCGATATTGTCGTGAACGTCGGCGTTATAGCTGTTCTCGATCTCGATCCCCGCGACATTCTCGGTCGCGATCGAATCGCGCACGATGATGTTTTTCGACTGGCCGACATAGATGCCCGCATCCGACGCGCCGCGCACATAAACGCTGTCGATCAGCACGTCGGTGCTCTCCACCGGATAGATGCCATAGGCGCCGTTGGTTTCCTTCGGCCCCGCGGTCCATTCGACGCGGAGCTGGTGATAGACGATGCGGTCGGCGCCCTTCGATTTGATCCCGTCGCCCTTGGTGTTGAGTACCGCAAAATTGGTCAGCAGCACATCGTCGGACGTGACGAGCAGTCCCTCACCCGCGCCTTGTTGTCCGGTAAAGTCGAGAACCGATCCGCCCTCGCCCGCCCCCGCGCCGCGCACCGTGACGTTGGCGACGTCGAGGGACAGCCCATCGACCAGCTTCCACACCCCCGCACCCAGCTGCACAACATCACCTGGCTCGGCCAGAATCAGTGCTTCTTGCAGCTTTTCATTGGCGTCGGGCGTTGTCGCACTGACGCTGATCGTCTTGGCGGCCGCCGGATTGGCGGCGATGGCCGCTACGACGCAAAGCGTCGCAGCATGATGCAGGCCACGGAATCGCATAAGTCTCTCCCCTAATTCTTTTTAGGAACATGGTCCAAGACTTGACGGATGCCAAGCGGGTTGCTGACATGCGTGTAGCTAACCGGGGAGAAGTTGCTTTGATTCATAGATTATCGCTGGCGCTGATTGCGCTGATGGCCGTCCCATCGATGGCGGCCGCGCCCGCACCGATTGCCGGGCGCTGGAAAACCGACGACGGCAAAGGTGTCGTCGTCATGGCCGCGTGCGGCAACAAAATGTGCGGTCGCATCGAGCGCCTGTTGGTGAAGCAGCCCGCGGGGGGCCAACTCGACGAACGCAATCCCGACAAGGCCAAGCGTGACCGCAAGGTGACCGGGCTGCAAATCTATTGGGATCTCGTCCCCAGCGGCGACGGCTGGAAGGGCGAAGGCTATAGCCCCGAAGACGGGCGCTACTACAAGGCCCACCTGCGCGTGAAGGGGAGCAAGCTGACGATGAAGGGCTGCGTCAGCGTGTTTTGCCGCACGGTGACATGGACGAAGATGGGCTGACCTACTGTGATCCTCCCTGTCGCGCAGCGATGGGGAGGTTGCAGCGCGCGGCGCTGACTGAGTGGCTTTGGCACGCCGTTAACGCCCCTCCACCATCGCCTGCGTCGACGGTCCCCCTCCCCATGGCTTCGCCACAGGGAGGATTTAGCTAGGCTTCATCTCCCAAAATCCAATCCACGCCTGCTGCGACATGAATGCGCGTCGTGTCGTAAATCGGCAGCACATTGGCGTCGGGATCGACCAGCATCACCAGCTCGGTGGACGCCAGCACAACCGCCTGGATATCCTGCTTGGCAATGTCGGTGATAAAGGTCTTCATCGTGCGGCGCGACGCTTCGTTCACCTTGCCTTGCATCAGTTCTTCGTAAATGATCCGGTCGATTTCGTCGGCGCGGCTCATGTCATACGGCGCCAGTGTCAACCCGTGGCGAACGAGCCGCTGGCGGAACCAGGCTTCGGTCATCACGTTGCGCGTGCCGATCACCGCCGCCGCTTTGATCCCGTCGGCCTTCATCTTCGCGCCGGTTTCATCGACAATATGCAGGATCGGGATCGAGATCGCCGCGGCGACATCCTCGGCGATCTTGTGCATCGAATTGGCCGCGATCATCAGCGCGGTCGCACCCGCCGCTTCGAGCCGGTGCGCCGAGGCAATCAGCACGTCTTTCGCATGGTCCCATTGCTCGGGCGTCGTCAGCCGCGACAGGTCGCAATAATTCAGGCTTTCGAGCATGATCGGCGCCGAACAGGCCGTGCCCAGCCGTTTCTGTACGCCCTTGTTGAGATGCCGGTAATAGAGCTCGGTCGATGCCCAGCTGATGCCGCCAATCAGGCCGATTTTACGCATTGGTTTGGCTTATCCCTTCATCGTGACCCCGGCGAAGGCCGGGGTCTCGCCGTTGCTGTTCAACGCGAGGTCGAGATCCCGGCCTTCGCCGGGATGACGATTCGGGTCAATGCCCCTAGGTTCGACGAATACCGGCGTCAGTGCCCGCTGCCATTCAGCGCCTTGACGATATCATCGGTCATCTTCTTGGCATCGCCGAGCAGCATCATCGTCTGGTCCATATAGAAGACGTCGTTGTCGACGCCGGCATAACCGACCCCGCCCATCGACCGCTTCACGAACAGCACCGTCTTCGCCTTTTCGACGTCGAGCACCGGCATGCCGTAAATCGGCGACGTCTTGTCGGTCTTGGCCGACGGGTTAGTCACGTCATTGGCGCCAATGACAAATGCAACGTCGGCTTGCGCGAATTCGCCGTTGATGTCTTCCAGCTCGAACACCTCGTCATACGGCACATTTGCCTCGGCGAGCAGCACGTTCATGTGACCGGGCATACGGCCAGCGACCGGATGGATCGCATATTTGACCGTGACGCCTTCCTTTTTCAGCAGGTCGCCCATTTCGCGCAGCGCGTGCTGCGCCTGTGCGACCGCCATGCCGTAACCGGGGACGATGATGACGGTGTCGGCCTGGCTCATCAGGAACGCCGCGTCGTCGGCGCTGCCGGGTTTCCACGGGCGCTGTTCGGCCGATCCGCTGGCTGCGACGCTAGCGTCGGCGCCGAATCCGCCCGCGATCACGCTGATGAAGCTGCGGTTCATCGCGCGGCACATGATGTACGACAGGATCGCGCCCGACGAGCCGACGAGCGCGCCGGTGATGATCATTGCGGTGTTGCCGAGCGTGAAGCCCATCGCCGCCGCGGCCCAGCCCGAATAGCTGTTGAGCATCGACACGACGACCGGCATATCGGCGCCGCCGATCGGGATAATCAGCAGGAAACCGATCAGAAAGCTGAGGCCGGTAACGGTCCAAAACACCCATGGCGACTGATCGACGGTGAAATAGGCGACCAGCCCGATAATCGCGGCGAGCGTGCCGAGGTTGATGATGTGGCGCCCGGGCAGCATGATCGCCGCGCCCGACATATTGCCGTTGAGCTTGAGGAAAGCGATGACCGAACCCGAGAAGGTGATCGCACCGATCGCGATGCCCAGCCCCATTTCGATCCGGCTGACCGTGTAAATTTGCCCCGCGGCATCGGCGATGCCGAAGGCTTGCGGATTGAGGTAGGCGGCGGCGGCAACCGCAACCGCGGCCAGACCGACGAGGCTGTGGAACGCGGCAACGAGCTGCGGCATCGCGGTCATTGCGATCCGCCGCGCCATCACGATACCGATGACGGCACCAATACCGATGGCTGCGAGAATCTCGATCAGCCCGACAGGATCAACGCCCGTATAGCTGTTGGCGTCATCGCCAAACTTCATCGGCGCATGGGTCAGCAACGTGGTGACGACCGCGATCGTCATCCCCATCATGCCGAAACGGTTGCCGCTCTGCGCGGTCGCGGGGCTCGACAGCCCACGCAGGGAAAGGATGAAAAGCACGCCCGCGACCAGATAGGCGATGGCGGCCCAAGGATTTACGGCAAGGCCATGCTCGCCCGCAGCGGCGGAAAGGATCGACTGAAAGTCCATCTCAGCGCTCCTTTTTCTTGTACATCGCCAGCATGCGCGCGGTGACTGCAAAGCCGCCGAAGATATTGATGCTCGCCATCACGACGGCGGCCAGCCCCAGCCATTTCGACGAGGCCGATCCCGCGGCGGCGCTGGCAATCAGCGCGCCGACGATGATCACCGACGAAATCGCGTTGGTGACGCTCATCAACGGTGTGTGCAGCGCCGGGGTCACCGACCACACGACAAAATAACCGACGAAACACGCCAGGATAAAAATCGAAAATATCGCGATGAAATCCACGGCACGCTCCCCTGCTGATTCCGCTTGGCGCACCTCTTGCCGCGCACACGCCAGCGTGTCGACTCCAAAGCGGCCAAAAAGAAAGGCCCGCATCTCTCAAAAGTGAGAAATACGGGCCTATCGGGACATTAAATGTCGTGGAGGCCGTTATCCGGCCTCCCGGATTACATCTTCGGCACGAGCACCGCATCGACAACATGGATCACACCGTTCGACTGACCAACGTCGGCCTGCGTCACGGTCGCCTTGTTGCCGCTGGCGCTGGTCAGGATGATCGAATCGCCGCTCTGGGTCGCGGTCAGAACCTGGCCTTCGACGGTCTTCAGCGTGGCTTTGCCGCCACCCGCGGTGATCTGCGACGCCAGATCGGCGGCCATTACCTTGCCGGGAACGACATGATATTTCAGCACGCCCGCCAGCACTTCTTTCTGCGCCGGACGCATCCAACCTTCACGCGTCACGGGAGCGACCTGCGAGAAGGCGGCGTCAGTCGGCGCGAAAACGGTGAACGGGCCTGCACCCGACAGCGTTTCGACCAAGCCAGCCTGCGTCACCGCTGCAACCAGCGTCTTGTGAATTGGCGAAGCGGACGCATTTTCGACGATATTCTTCGTCGCCAGCATTTCGGCGCCGCCGACCGTCGGATTGCCGCCCGCGGTTTCGACCGGCGCCATTTCGCCTTCGGCCACGGTGGTTGTTTCGGTTGCCGGCGTTTCGGGGCTGCTGTTGCAGCCCGCAAGGCCCAATCCGGCGGCGGCAACGGCGGTGAACAACATAGCGCGCGTCATAAAATTCTCCTTTTGAACCCGCATCATTGAGCGACCGGTGTGTTCGGCGGCGGGCGACGCCTCTGCGGACGTAGCTACGTCCGTTCCGCCAAATAGACGCATCGCAAGGCAAAATAGTTTCATTGCGCTATGAAAACCGGTCCATTTCCAACCCCTCACGCGGTCGCGGCCAGATCGCCGCGATTAGCGCTTGAACAGCGTCTGCTCGGCCATGATCCGCTGAATGACACGCGGATCGCTTTTGCGCGAAATTTTGACCTGCAACGGTTCGGCTGCGCCCGACACCCAGATTTTCATATCGGCATCAAGGTCGAATGTTCCCGCCGTCTCGAGCGAGAAGCGAACCACCGACCGCCACGGCACCGACTGAAACTCGACTTTTGATCCGGTCAGCCCTTGCACGTTGATATAGATCAGCCGCTGGTCGGTCAGCAGCACTGAATCACGGATCGTGCGAAACGCCGCCAGAATCGTTTCGCCAGCAATTAGCGCGTGACCGAACTCGGCCGCAGCCGATGTCACGTCGAGGTCGCTGGCGCTGAACAATCCCATCAGAGCGGGCCCATCAGAGCAGCCGCTCGTTGACGACCTTGCCGCCCTGCGTCAGACGGATCGCATTGCCGATTTCCTCGTCGAGCACGGGCTTGCCTGCTTCCTTGTCCCAAAAGGCCGAGAGGAAGTTGAACAGGTTGCGGCTGAACAGCGCGCTGGTGTCGGCGGGCATCAGCGCCGCGATATTGCTCGCGCCGATCACGGTGACACCGTGGATGCGCTTTGCCTCGCCCGACACCGATCCTTCGACATTGCCACCGCTTTCGGCCGCCATGTCGACGATCACGCTCCCGGTGCGCATCGACGCCAGTTGCGCGTCGGAGATCAGCCGCGGCGCGGGGCGCCCCGGGATCAGCGCGGTGGTGATGACGATGTCCTGCTTGGCGATGTGCGACGATACGAGTTCAGCCTGCGCCGCCTTATATTCGTCCGACATTTCGGTGGCATAGCCACCCGCGCCTTCGCCCTCGATGCCCGCGACACTCTCGACGAAGATCGGCTTGGCGCCCAGCGACATGATCTGCTCCTTGGTCGCGGCGCGCACGTCGGTCGCGCTGACCTGTGCGCCAAGACGGCGCGCGGTCGCGATCGCCTGAAGCCCGGCGACGCCGACGCCCATGACGAACGCCTTGGCGGCGCTGACCGTCCCTGCGGCGGTCATCATCATCGGAAAGGCGCGGCCATAGGCGTTTGCCGCCATCAGCACGGCCTTGTAACCGGCAAGATTCGCCTGGCTCGACAAGATATCCATCGACTGCGCGCGCGTAATGCGCGGCATGAATTCCATCGCCAGCGCCTCGATGCCCAGCTTGGCATAGTCATCGACCCGCGCGCGCTCGCCAAACGGATTTAGTCCCGCGGCCAGCCAGGCGCCGTCGGCAAAGCCGCTCAGCCCCTTCGGATCCGGCCCCTGAATAGCGAGAATGATGTTCGCGCCCTTCAGCACCTCGGCACGACTGGCGACGCTGGCGCCCGCGGCGCTGTAATCGGCATCGGCGACCGAGGCCGCTACGCCAGCTCCCGATTCAACGGCAACTTCGGCGCCCAAGCCAATGAATTTCTTCACGGTTTCGGGTGTGGCGGCGACGCGGGTCTCGCCAGCGGCGAGCTCCTTCAGGACAGCGATGCGCATGCCGTTCGGTCAGGACGCGATGAGAAGAACGACGACAAGGGTCACGATCGCGGTGATGATCGATCCGACTTTAAACAGGCTGATGAAACCGGTGTAGGTTTCTTCCGCTGCCTTCATTTCCTGTTCCGCCATGACCTGTCCCCTTTTGCTCATCTGCCCACAGGACGCGCGACCGCGCGCCCAGAATCGGCTGTCGTCTTGGTCTTAGCCACGCGCCGCGCCATGCTCAAGGGCCGGGTATGCGAAAACCGCAGCGCAGCAAAAGCCGAACGGCCTTAATCGCCCCTTTACCCGTGTGCCGTAGATCATAGCGCTTGAGCGGAGGAATCGGCACGACGGCGCCGAACAAGGGCAGATTCGAAAACGATGGCAACCACGCGCGACACGCGAACAGTGATGATCGTCGACAGCGAGCCGGCGCAGCAACGCTTTCTGGCGGCGCTGGTATCGCGCGGCGGCTGGCGCAGCGTCGTCGCGGGTGACACCGACACCGCGCTCGCCAAGCTCGGCACCCAGGAAGGCATGGCGCTCGATGCGGTGCTCGTCGATCAGGGCACGCCCGGCATGGACATGGCCGAATTTGTCGCCGAACTGCGCCGCTGGCGCCCTGCCCTGCCGCTCATCGTCATCACCATGCGCAACGGGGTCGAAGTTGCGGTCGGCGCGATGCGCGCCGGGGCCAGCGATTTTGTCCAGAAACCGATCGCCCCCGACCGCCTGCTCGAAGCGCTCGACCGCATCGTGTCGACCAGCGGCCCGCAGGGCGAACTGCGCCCGCTGACCGAAAAACTCCGCGCGCCGCTGGCGTTCGAGGAAATCATCGGGTCGAGCCCCAATTTCCGCAGCGCGCTCGCCATCGCCGCCAAGGCGGCCCGCGCCCGCGTGCCGGTGATGATCAACGGCCGCCCCGGCACCGGCAAGGAAGTCTTTGCCCGTGCGATCCATAGCGCGTCACCACGCGCTCGCGGCGCGCTGGTGATGGTCGATTGTTCGGCGGTCTCGCCGGGGCTGATCGGATCAGGGCTGTTCGGGCATGAACGCGGTGCCTTTGCCGGCGCCTTCGACCGTCAGGTCGGGCGACTGGTCCAGGCCGACGGCGGCAGCGTCATCATCGACCATGTCGAATGCATTCCGCTCGAAACCCAGGCCAAGCTGGTCGAATTTCTGAGCAGCGGCGAAGTCCAGATGATCGGCGGCACGATCCGTCAGAGCGTCGACGTCCGCATCATCGCGACCAGCACGAGCCCGCTCGAAAAGCTGATCGAGGCAGGGCATTTCCGTGAAGATCTCTACTATGCGCTATCGAGCGCCCAATTCACCCTGCCCTCGCTAAGCGAACGCCGCGGCGACGTCGGCCCGCTCGCCCGCCACCTGCTGGCGCGCATCGGCGGCCTGCCCGGCATGGGACCGATCGGGGTGACCGACGACGCGCTGCGCCTGCTCGCCGCCTATGCCTGGCCGGGCAATGTCCGCCAGTTGCAGGATGTGCTGTTCCGCGCCGCGGTCGGCAGCGAGACCGACGTGCTGACCAGCGCAGATTTCCGCGCGATCGAGGCGACGCTCGGAGGCGGCAGCCCCAGCGGCGAAGGCGAGATCGCGATCAACGGCGAAGCGATCGGGGTCACCCTCTATCTCCCCGACGGCAATTTGCGTCCGCTCGAGGAAATCGAGGCCGACGTCATCCGCCTTGCCATCGGGCATTATCGCGGCCGGATGAGCGAAGTCGCCCGCCGCCTCGGCATCGGCCGCTCGACGCTCTATCGCAAACTCAGCGATCTCGGGATCGACACCGCCGCTTGAACCGATTAGCTGCGGCGGCATGACCCGCCGTTTTGCCGACAAAACCGCCCTCGTCACCGGCCATGCCTCGGGCATCGGCGCCGCGACGGCCGCGCTGCTTGCAGCCGAAGGCGCCCAGATCATCGGTGTCGACCTGACGCAGGGACAGGATGTCGCCGATCCCGCGCTGTGGCAGGGGCTGGCGGATCAGCTCGCGCAAATCGACATCGCCGTGGTCAATGCGGGCATCGCCACGGCCGCGCCGCTCACCGACCTCGATTTTGCTGACTGGCGGCGGACGTTGTCGGTCAATCTCGATGCCGCGATGCTGAGCGTGCAGTCCGCGATGCGCGCAATGATTGGCCATGGCCGCGGCGGTGCGATCGTGATTACCGCCTCGATCGCCGGGCTCAAGGCCGAACCCGGAACAGCCGCCTATGCCGCGTCGAAGGCCGGCGCGATCCACCTCGCGCGCGTCGCGGCAAAAGAAGGCGCGCCGCACGGCATCCGCGTCAACGCCATCGCACCTGGCGGCGTCGATACCCCGATCTGGGACGCGATGGATTTTTTCACGCAGATGGTCACCGACCTCGGCAGCCGCGCCGCCGCCACCGCGACGATGGCGCAAATCGCAACCCCCTTGGGACGCTGGGCAACCGCCGACGAAATCGCGGCTCAGATTGCGTTCCTGCTGTCCGATGCCGCCGCCACCATCACCGGCAGCGTGCTGACCAGCGACGGTGGCTACAGCCTCTAAACCAGTTAAGCGTTCGCGATCGATTTCAGAATGTCATCGCTCGACTGACTGGTCAGCGTCTTGGCGATCTCGCCGACCAGCGCGGCATCCAGCGCCTTGTGATACAGCTTGCGCATCTCGCCGAGTGTGCTCGGATCGGCGATCACCACCAGCTGCTTGATCTTGTTCGACAGCACCGCTGCGTTGAGCGCTTCGGCAACCGACGCCGCATGGCCAGCTTCCTCATTCTGGCGCGGCGAGTCGCCCTGCCCGGCGTTGTGCGCCGATTCTTCGCTCGTTGGCAGATCGACGGCCTTCAGACTGGGCTCCTGTTCGGTGCCGCTGTTGCGGAACAGCTGAAACTGGGTGCCGTCGGCGACGGCGACATGCGAGCCGGTGGGAAGTTGCATAAATTCTCCTGTGGGGATCGGCGCCGAGCTGGCACCGTGGTCCCCAGAGATACGCGGGAGCGCGATGAGGGTTGCCTCGGCTCGCCTCAGACCGTGAGCGCCGCGTCGCGCAAGCCGCGCCATACGCGCAGCGCCTGCCGGTTCTCGGCAATGTCGTGGACGCGCAGCAATTGCGCGCCCTGCGCCGCCGCCTGATAATGCAGCGCGACGGTGCCGCCGAGCCGCTGATCGGCGGGTGCCTCATTGTCGAGCGCGCCGATCATTCGCTTGCGGCTCGCCCCGAACAGGATCGGGCAGCCCAGCGTGTGGAATAGCGCGAGCCCATTGATTAGCGCCAGATTGTCGGCGACCCCCTTGCCGAACCCCAGCCCCGGATCGACGATGATCCTTGCCGGATCGATTCCCGCCGCAACGCAAGCGGCGACGCGCTCGGCGAGCATGTCGTAAACGTCGAACAGCACATGAGCGTAACCGCCGCCTTCGTGCGGATCGCTCTTGGCCGATGGCGCGTGCATTAGCACCACCGGGCAGCCCGCGGCCAGCACAACCTCCATCGCGCGCTCGTCGTAGCGTAGCGCCGACACATCGTTGACGATCCGCGCCCCCGCCGCGAGCGCCGCCTCCATTACCGCGGCCTTGCGCGTGTCGATCGACACCGCCACGCCGCCGTTCGCCAGCGCCGTGACGACGCCCTCGATACGCTTGATTTCATCGCCGTCCCAGACCAGCGGCGCGCCGGGGCGGGTGGATTCCCCGCCAACGTCGATGATCGCCGCGCCCGCGGTTGCCATCGCAAAGCCCGTATCGGCGGCCGCGACGGCATCGACATGCTTGCCGCCGTCGGAAAAACTGTCGGGGGTGACGTTGAGGATACCCATCAGCTGCGGCTCGTTCAGGCGCACCGTCCGCTCGCCGAGTTGCAACGCCCCGCGCGGTCGCACCACCCCGGCGCGTTGCGCCGTTGCCGCCTGCGCCAAGCCGTCCGGCATCGCCGCGATCCAGTCGCCCCATTCGGCGACGGTGACGATCGCCGCTTTTACGCTGGCGCCATCGCGCAGACTGATATGCCACGCAGCAAACCAGACCATCGTATCGGCAATCCGCAGGCAATTGTCGTCGAGCTCGTGCGGCCGGTCGACGAAGCAGGTCGGGCGGCAATATATTTGCGCGGTGGTGGATGCGCTGCCGAGGTCGGGTCTGATTAGTGGTTGGAACATCGCCTATCCCCAAAAATCGTCACCCCCGCGAAGGCGGGGGCCGCTTGCGGCGTCGCGCAAGGCCGATTGCGGCCCCCGCCTTCGCGGGGGCGACGCGATATCAAGCCTCGTTGGCCAGCAACCAATCCTGCCGCACCGCGTCGATCACGCGCAATTCCTTGCCATTGTCGACGTGCCAGAAGGTCCAGCCGTTACAGCTCGGCGCGCCCTGCACCCCCGCGCCGACCTTGTGGATCGACCCTGCGGGCTGGCCGTCGCAATCGAGCGAGCCATCGACGCGAACCTTCGCCTTCCAGCGCCGCTTGGCATCGGTCAGCAGCGTCCCCGGCGCGATCAAGCCGTCCGAAACCAGCATGCCGAACGCGACGCGTGTCGCCGCCTGCGGTGCCATCATTGTCTTCACCGCGCTCTCGTCCAATGGCAGCGCCATTTCAATGCGCTCCAGCGCCGCGGCGATATAATCATCCTCGCGCTCGATCCCGATGAAGTGCCGCCCCAGCCGCTTCGCCACCGCGCCGGTGGTGCCGGTGCCGAAAAACGGATCGAGGATCACGTCGCCGGGGTTCGAACAAGCGAGCAGGATGCGATAGAGCAGCGCCTCGGGCTTCTGCGTCGGATGCACTTTCGTGCCGCCTTTTTTCAGCCGCTCCTGCCCGCCGCAGATCGGGATCAGCCAGTCGCTGCGCATCTGCAATTCGTCGTTCAGCGTCTTCATCGCGCGATAGTTGAAGGTGTAGCGCGCCTTCTCGCCCATCGATGCCCAGATCAGCGTCTCATGCGCGTTGGTAAAGCGGGTGCCCTTGAAATTGGGCATCGGGTTCGCCTTGCGCCACACGATGTCGTTGAGGATCCAGTAGCCCTGATCCTGCAGCGCCGCGCCGACGCGGAAGATATTGTGATAGCTGCCGATCACCCAGATGCTGCCGCCGGGTTTCAGGATGCGCTTCGCTTCCTTCAGCCACGCATGGGTGAAACGGTCATAAGTCGCCAGACTGTCGAATTTGTCCCATTCGTCATTGACCGCATCGACCTGGCTACCGTCGGGGCGGTGCAAGTCGCCGCCGAGTTGGAGGTTGTACGGCGGATCGGCAAAAATCATGTCGACCGACGCCGCGGGGAGCGAGCGCATCATTTCGACGCAATCGCCCTTCAGGATGCTGTCGAGCGGCAGCTCGACAGGCGCAGTCTTTGCCGCCCGCTGCTTTGCCGCCGGGGTCTTCACCCGTTCCATCACACCCATGTTTTGCCCCCGCGAAAATCCGTAAGAAGCCCCTGATGAGTCCGGCGGAGTCCGCCGTCAAGCGCAGAAGTCTAGGGATTCCGCGTCACTAACTGGTTAACGGGGTGAGAACGAAACGAGTCTGACACAGCATATGGAGTCCGGCGCGACTCGCGGACTCAACGGGTGGTGGTGTGGCGAAGAGGACTCAGTGGCGGAAAAAAGTTCGACTTGATCCTCCCTGTGACGAAGTCATGGGGAGGGGGACCGTTCGCGAAGCGAATGGTGGAGGGGCCGGGACGGTAGTGTCATCGCCCCTCCGTCAGTCCTGCGGACTGCCACCTCCCCATCGCTTCGCGACAGGGAGGATTAGATCCCCGGATCAACGCCGGTCAGTTCGACCGACCGCTCCCATAGTTCTTTCACCAGCTTCGGATCGCGCGCAGTTCGCGTCGCACGCGCCGGCCCCGATCGTCCCGACACTTCGCCCAGCCCCTGCGGCCCCAGATAATCGCCGCCCTGCACATGCGCGCCGGTCGCCGCCTGCAACGTCGGCCAGGCACCCTGCGCCGCGCTGTTGAAAAAGGGCGTCGCCAGCGGGGTCATACCGCGCAGCGGAAACGGCAGGTGCCGCGTCAGTTCGGTGATCGCGACCCCCGGGTGGCACCCGATCGCCTGCGTCGCGCGTCCCGCGGCGCCCAGCCGACGGTCCAGCTCGAACATATGGAGCAGGTTCGCCAATTTGCTCATCTGATAGCGCGGCAATTTATGGTAGCTGCGCGTCGCCGACAGGTCGCTGAAATCGACCGTGCCGCCCTTGTGCGCCAGGCTGGCAGTGATGACGATACGGTCCTCGATATGCCCGTGTACCAGCCCGGTGAAGGCAAAGGTGCCGAGATGATTGACCCCGAATTGTAGCTCAAAACCCTGCTTGGTCAACGTCTTCGGGGGGATCATCACCCCGGCGTTGTTGATCAGCACATCGATCCGCCGCCCCGCCAGCACGGCCGCGGCCGCCTCGCGCACCTGATCGAGATCGGCAAGGTCGAGCGGCTGGAACGACAGTTCGGCATTCGGCGTGTCGGCGCGGATGCGGTCCATCGCGGCAGTCGCGCGGTCAGCGTCGCGGCACGCCAGCACCACATGCGCGCCGCGCGCCGCCAGAACCCTCGCCGTTTCGAACCCGATTCCGGCATTGGCACCGGTGACCAGAAAGGTGCGTCCGGTCTGGGCCGACACATCGTCGGCCGTGAAACCTCTGCTCATCGCGCGCTCCTGCCTGTCAGACCAGCTGCATTTGTGCGACCGGGGCAAAGCTGGTCCGGTGAAGCGGCGTCGGGCCATATTGACGCAGCGCCGCGAGATGTTGGGCGGTACCATAACCCATATTGCGTTCCCAGCCAAAGCCGGGAAAATCCTGTGCCATCGCGATCATGAAGCGGTCGCGATGCTCCTTGGCGATGATGCTCGCCGCCGAAATGCACGGATGCAGCGCGTCGCCGCCGACGATCGCCCGCGCCGTGTAGCGCCAGCGCGGCAGGCGGTTGCCATCGACCAGCACTTCTGCGGGCTCGATCCCCAAGGCTTCGACGGCACGGGTCATCGCGAGCAGGGTTGCCTGCAAGATATTGATGCGGTCGATCTCGGCGACGCTCGCCTCGCCGATCGCCCAGCGGCAGTGCGCCTTGATCTGCATTTCGAGTTCGGCGCGGCGTTTGGCGGAGAGTTTCTTGCTGTCGTCGAGGCCCGGGATACCGTCGGGACACAGGATCACCGCCGCGGCGACCACCGGACCTGCGAGCGGCCCGCGCCCGGCTTCGTCGACGCCGACGATCATTGGCCGCAGACCAGCGAACCGAACCCCAGTTTCCGTTCGTGTCGAGCGAAGTCGAGACACGTTGAGCTTGTGCCGGCCTTCGCGTGTCTCGACTTCGCTCGACACGAACGGGGCAAAATAGTGCCGTTTAGGGCTACACCCGCCACGGCGGATACCTCCGATATTCCCCCGCCTGATACAGGCACAGCCGGTTCCCCGCCGGATCGCTGAGCAGCGCCTCACGCCAGCCCCATGTCTCATCCTGTGGCATCTGCTCGAACCGCACCCCACGCCGCGCCAGATAGGCAACCCACGCGTCGAGCGCGCCGCTCTCGAGATAGGTCGTCGCCCCGCCCGCCGCGCCGTCACCGACATGGATCGACAGCGTCACGCCATTCGCCGCCTCGAACCGCGCATAGCCATTGTCCGGGCTATCGACGATCAACGTCAGCCCCATCTGCTTGTAGAAAGCGACCGACGCCACATAATCGCTCACCGGCAAGGTGAATTGATTGAGCGCCGGACCGGTGAACAATCCGTCGTTGCGCACAAACTGCTGCCCTATCGGGCCGTGCCCCGCTCCCAGCCCCGGGGCATCGAGCAGCGCCAGCCGGACAAAATCGCGCGCGCGCGCAATCGCGGGTTCCAGCGGCATGCCTTGCGCCAACCCGGTCGCAATTGCGCTCGCCAGCGTGCAGCCGGTGCCATGGCTATGCGGGGTGTCGATCCGAGGCGCTTCCCAGCGCGCAACTTCACCCTCGCCGGTTTCGAGCAAGCGGTCGATAACCGTCTCGCCCGCGGCATGGCCGCCCTTGATCAACAGCGAACAGCCATGTGCCAGCACCGCGTCCTCGCCGCCGAGCGCGTCCAGCTCAGGCAAATTCGGCGTCGCGACCATCGCGCGGTCGAGTAAGGCGCGGAACGCGTCGATCGTCGCCGCGTCGGCCAGCACTGATCCGCTGGTCGCAACCATCACCGGGTCGAACACCACCGCCGCTTGCGCCAGATCGGGCTGCGTTAGTCGCTCCGCCACTGCCGCCGCGGTTTCGGCGCTGCCGATCATCCCGATCTTGACCGCATCGACCCCAATGTCCGACGCGACGCTGTCGATCTGCGCCAGCACCATGTCGGTCGGCACCGGATGCACGCCCTGCACGCCCAGCGTGTTTTGCGCCGTGATCGCGGTGATCGCAGTCATCGCGTGACCGCCGAGCATCGTGACCGTCTTGATATCGGCCTGAATCCCCGCACCGCCGCCGCTGTCCGACCCGGCAATGATCAACACGCGCGCGGTCACGATAGTATCGCCACATCTTCGTCACGCCGGACTTGATCCAGCATCCCTCGCCGCGCGGGCATCATGGACCCCGGATCAAGTCCGGGGTGACGAAGCGGGCAAGGTGTCAAACCTTGTATTTCCGCACCGTCGAGCCCGGATATTTCGCCAGGATCGCGCCCTCACGCAGCGGCCGGTCGAGCAGGTCACCGCCGCAATTCGGGCAGCGCTCGTCCATCCGGTCGGCGCAATTCGCGCAAAAGGTACACTCCATCGAACAGATGAAGGCGCCATGGACATTGGCGGGCAGATCGCGGCCGCATTTTTCACAATCGGGTCGCATTTCAAGCATAGTCAGTCTCTTTCAGTTCTGATGAATCAATGGGTTATGCCGTCGCCACGCGCACCGCGTCGCAAATCATGTCGACGACGCGCTCGACCTGTCCGGCGTCGTCGCCTTCGGCCATCACACGGATCAGCGGTTCGGTGCCAGAGGGACGGATGACGAGCCGCCCGCGCCCTGCCAACATCGCCTCGCCCTCGGCGATCGCGCCTTGGACCTGCGCATCGTCCAGCGGTTTGCCGCCCGCGAAGCGGACGTTCTTCAGCAATTGTGGCACCGGATCGAACTGGTGCAGCAATTCGCTCGCCGGCTTGCCCGACGCGACCAGCTCGGCCAGCACCTGCAAGCCCGCCAGCGTGCCGTCGCCAGTCGTTGCATAATCCGACAGGATCATATGCCCCGACTGTTCGCCGCCGACGTTGAAGCCGCCTTCCTTCATCCGTTCGAGCACATGGCGGTCGCCGACCCTGGTTCGCTCGAGCCGCAGCCCCTCGCCTTCCAGAAAACGCTCTAGCCCCAGGTTCGACATCACCGTCGCGACGACCCCGCCGCCTTTCAGCCGCCCCTGCCGCGCCCAGCTCGCGCCGATCAGCGCCATGATCTGGTCGCCGTCGACGATCTTGCCCTTTTCGTCGACAACGATCAGCCGGTCGGCATCGCCATCAAGCGCAATGCCGATGTCGGCGCCGCTCGCGACGACGGTTTCCTGAAGCATCGCGGGGGCAGTCGAACCGCATTTGTCGTTGATGTTAATACCGTTCGGCGTCACGCCGATCGCGACGACATCGGCGCCCAATTCCCAGAACACCGTCGGCGCGCTGTTGTAGGCGGCGCCATTGGCGCAATCGAGCACGATACGCAGCCCGTCGAGCCGCACCGATTCGGGCAGGCTCTGCTTTACCGCATGAATATAGCGCCCGCGCGCATCCTCGATCCGCTTGGCGCGGCCGATATGCGCCGGTTCGGCCAGCTTGGGCTGCTGCGCGAGCAGCAATTCGATCTGGGCCTCGTCCTCGTCGGACAGCTTGTATCCATCTGGGCCGAATAGCTTGATGCCATTGTCATAATAGGGATTGTGGCTCGCCGACAGCATCACGCCGAGGTCGGCGCGCATCGACCGCGTCAGCATCGCGATCGCCGGGGTCGGCATCGGCCCCACCTGCACCACGTCCATGCCGACGCTGGTGAAGCCCGCGACCAGCGCATTTTCCAGCATATAGCCCGACAGGCGCGTGTCCTTGCCGATCACGACACGGTGCTTGTGATCGCCGCGCAGGAAATGCGCGCCAGCCGCCATGCCGACGCGCATCGCGACCTCGACCGTCATCGGGATCTGGTTCGTCAGCCCGCGAATCCCGTCGGTTCCGAAAAACTTGCGCATGTACCCTCTGTACCTGAACCGCAGACCGCCAAACGCCGACCCGGGCTTGCTGCGGGATGGCCCCCGCGGAGCATTTTCCGGCCTAAAAACCGGTTCCCACTTGTTTCGGGAGGTGCTCTAAGTCACCCTCTTTTGCTTGGCAAGCTGGCCAGGAATATCGCCGGGAGAATATCGCTTGAAATCGGCATGGATTGTCCTCTCGGCGCTGGTCGCCGGGATGCTACTGGGAATTGGCGTCGAATTGGCCGTGCCCGATGCGGGGACCGCCTCGCTCCCCTATATCGAACCCATCGGGCTGCTCTGGCTCAATGCGCTCAAGATGACGATCGTCCCGCTGGTCGTCGCGCTGCTGATCACCGGCATCACCGCGACCGCCGACGCGGCGCGCGCGGGTAAGCTGGCGGCGCGAGCGGTGATGACCTTTTTGGCCGCTATTTTTATCTCGGGGTCGATGTCGCTGTTGATGACGCCGCTATTACTGCGGCTTTTCCCGCTATCGACCGGCGCCGCCGACGCGCTGCGGAGCGGGCTCGGCGGCAGCACCGAAGCGGGACCGTCGCCGACCTTTGGCGACTTCCTGCTCTCGCTGATTCCGACCAATCCGATCGCCGCCGCCGCCGACACCGCGATCCTGCCGCTGATCATCTTCACCACCATTTTTGCCTTTGCGATCACCAAGCTCGAACCGGTCCAGCGCGCCACGCTGTCGGGTTTCTTCAAGGCGCTCGGCGACGCGATGCTGATTGTCATCAGCTGGGTGCTCGCGCTCGCCCCGATTGGCGTCTTCGCGCTCGGCTATGCGCTCGCGGTTAAGGCGGGGTTTGCCGCGTTCGGCGGCCTGATCCATTATGTCCTGATCCTGATAGGAATCGGCGTCAGCTGCCTGATCCTCGGCCTGCTGCTCGCCTGGCTCGTCGTCGGCATTTCGCTGCCGCGTTTCGTGCGCGCGATGGTGCCGACGATGGCGGTCGCAATCAGCACGCAAAGCTCGCTCGCCAGCCTGCCCGCGATGCTCAAATCGTCAGAGGAACTCGGCGTCGATCCGAAAAAAGCCGACGTCGTCCTCCCGCTCGCGGTCGCACTGTTCCGCTTCACCAGCCCGGCGATGAATCTGGCGGTCGTCATTTATGTGGCGTGGCTGTTCGGCATCGAACTGACGCCGTGGGAGATGGGGGTCGGGCTTGCGGTCGCGATGGCCGCCGCGCTCAGCTCGGTCAGCCTGCCCGGATCGATCAGCTTCGTGACCTCGATCGCGCCGATCGCGGTGTCGATGGGCGTTCCCGTCGCGCCGCTCGGGCTGCTCGTCGCGGTCGAAACCTTCCCCGATATTTTCCGCACCTTGGGGAATGTCGTCGGCGACGTCGCGGCGACCAAGTTCGCCGCCGATGGCGTCGAAACAGCCGAACCCACAGGAGAAACGCCATGAAATATCGCAAGCTCGGCCACGGCCTCGAAGTGTCGGCGATCGGCATCGGCTGCATGCCGATGATCAAGGGCGGCAACATTCTTTATGGCGAGGCCGCCGACCTCGACGAATCGACCGCGACGATCCACCGCGCTATCGACATGGGCGTTACCTTTTTCGACACCGCGCAAATCTATGGCCCGTTCAGCAACGAGGAATTGCTCGGCGCCGCGATCAAGGGCAAGCGCGACGGCTTGGTCATCGCGACCAAATTCGGCTTCAAATTCGACGGCAATCAGATTGTCGGGGTCGACGGCTCGCCCGAAAACGCGCGGCGCAGCTGCGAAGGCTCGCTCCAGCGGCTCGGCATCGATACGATCGACCTGTTCTATCAGCACCGCGTTGATCCCTCGATCCCGATCGAAGAAGTCGTCGGCGGGATGATGGAACTGGTGAACGAAGGCAAGGTCCGCCACATCGCGCTGTCCGAAGCTGGCCCCGACACGCTGCGCCGCGCCGCCAAAGCCGCGCCGATCACCGCGTTGCAAAGCGAATATTCGATCTGGGAACGCGACATCGAGGACGAGATCCTCGGCGTCTGCCGCGAAAACGGCATCGGCTTCGTCCCCTATTCGCCGCTCGGCCGCGGCTTCCTCGCGGGCGCGGTGCGCAGCCGCGACGAGCTGCCCGAGAAGGACTGGCGCCGCAACGACCCGCGCTATTCAGACGAAAACCTGCCCGCCAACCTCGCGATCGTCGATGCGATCGGCGCGGTGGCGGACAAGCATGGCGTGTCCAAGGCACAGGTCGCGCTGGCATGGCTGCTCGCGCAGGGCGACGACATCGTCCCGATCCCCGGCACCAAACGGCGCGTCACGATGGAGGACAGCGTCGGGGCGGCGGACGTGACGCTGACCGTCGATGATCTCGCCGCCATCGACGCCGCGGCGCCGAAAGGCGGTACCAGCGGGCCGCGTTATGGCGAGATGGGGATGCGGATGGTGCGGCTGTAGGAGAAAATGGTCGCCCCCGCGAAGGCGAGGGCGACGGCATCACGTTATCCGCAAACAATCGACCGCCGCGGTCAACGCTTCAATCCGCTCTTCCAGCCGCTGCACCTGCAATGCATCGACCTTTTCGTGCAGCCGCATGATCTCCAGTTCGGCGCGCAGGTTGATCTGGTAATCGAGGCTGGCCGCGAGCCGGTCCTTCGCCGCTTGGCGGTTCTGGCTCATCATGATCACCGGCGCCTGGATCGCCGCGATGGTCGAGAGCATCAGGTTCAGGAAGATGTAGGGAAAGGGATCGAACGCCTCGTGCCAGCGGCCCAGGATTTCGCTGTTCAAAATCATCCAGCCGAACAGCACCAGCGAAAACACGATAATGAAGCCCCAGGAGCCTCCGACCCGTGCCACCCGGTCGGACAGCCGCTCACCAAAGCTTGCCTGTTCGTCGGCGACATCCATCGCATCGCGGCTGATCAGGCTGCGTTCGACAATCGAGCGCAACACCCGCTGCTCTTCGGCGTCGGCATCGGCGATGTCTTTTCCGAGCAGCTTGAGCGAGAGATCGGCCAGTGCCGTGTCGGGGCTCACCCCGTTCACCCGACCCAGCGCCAGATGCCCGCGACCATATAACCGAGCGCGCCATGCCCCCAGGTCGCGACCAGCCACAGCACAATGCCGCCGAAAAGCGCGTGCGGACGCGGGATCGTGTCGCCCCATGGCGTCGCGCCGCTGATCTGCCGCGCGAAGGGAACAAAGCTTGTCCGCGCGGCCCAATGCCTCCACGCATCGCCCATCAACCGCGCCTTTTTGCCGTCCTGTCCCGCCGAACCGAACAGCGCCAGAAAGACGATTGTCCCCGACAGGATGATCTGCGCGGGCGTCGGCACGACCATGATGTGCGCGACAGCCCACAGCGCAAAGCCCCACATCATCGGATGCCGCGTGATCGCGAACACCCCGCGCGGCGCGCCTTGCGCTGCCGCCGCGGCGCCGGGGGCAGCGAGCGCCGGATTGCCGATCAGCGAGCCCATGAACAACACGCTCGCGAACAGCACGATGATCGACGCGAGGATCCACAATATATCGCCGACCACCCACAACAGCGGTTCGGGCGGCATGCCGCGCCACGCCTGTACCAGCATGATAAAGGTCGCGATCGCGACGATCGAATAGACGATCTGGAACCCGCGCTCACCCAGCCGACTGGCGAGTCCATCGCGCAGCGGGTGGGACAGGGCGAGGTGCGAGCCGACGAACAGCACGCAGGTCGTGATCAAAAGCGACATCGGTTGCATCGAACAGGCTTCCTCTACCAAGGGACGCCCATACCATGCTGTGTCATCCCGGCGAAGGCCGGGATCTCGCCACTGCGTTATCGAGCGACGGCGAGATCCCGGCCTTCGCCGGGATAACGAGCAAACAGATTGGCGTCCAACTAACGATCATAAGCCTTGGGCAACGCGCCTTCGCTCGGCGTCGCATAACGGTCGCGCAGCCGGTCCTGCCGCGTCGTCAGCGACTGGGCTTTGCCGTCGATCCAGATCGCCGTCGGGCGGCTGCCGAGTTCGAGCGGGTCATTGTCCCACATTACGACGTCGCCAACGCGGCCCGGGCGCAGCGATCCGATGCTGGCCTCCATACCAACCGCGCGCGCCGGGGCGCTGCTGATCGACGCAAAGGCCTGATTCCACGTCATCCCGCTGGCTCCGGGCAGGCGCGCCAGCCCGACCAGATTGCCGGCATATTGCGTCGCATAACCCATCTTGTGCGCATCATCATCGTCGAAGACCCCGACCGACACATCGACCCCGGCAGCTTTCAGCCGTCCGGCGTTCGATTGCGTCGCACCCAGTTGCTCGAAACTCGAGGGCAGGTCGGTCAGTGGCGACACCAGCACCGGCACTTTCGCCGCCGCCAGTTCGCGCGCTACCAGCCAGCCTTCGGTCACCCCGACCAGCACCAGCTTCAGCGCCGGAAACTCCTGCCGCAGCTTCAGCACATTGACGATGTCGGCGGCGCGGTCTACGCGCACGAACAGCGGCGTCGTGCCGTTGATCACCTGCACCAGCGCATCGGCATCGGCGCGCTGGATCATCGCGTCATTGCCCCATTCGGCGAGCGTCGCGGGATTGCGGGCATAGGTGCGCGCTGCGAGCAATTGTTCGCGGAACAACAGGAAGGTCGCGGCGCGGCTGCCCCCAGCCTTCGCCGATCCCGCCTCGCCAAACGCGACGAATTGCAGCGCGCGCGGCTTGGTCACCATGTCCATATCATCGGCCAAATCGACGACCGCACCCTGCCCGGCGAACAAATTGCTGCTGCCTCCCGGCGCCACGATTGCGCGGGTAACGCCCGAGGCGCGGTTCACCGCAACCGGTGATCCCATCGGATTGAGTGCGGGCGCAATGTCGAGCCCCGCCGAAAAGCGGGTGCGCGGCGCGTTGCGATCGTTGGTGCCGGTGACCGCATCGACCTCGACCAGCCCGACGCGGCTGAACGCCGCGACGATTCCCGGCGTGACCCAGCGGCCCCCGGCATCGACGCGCTCGACCCCGGCGGGCACGGCGACGCCAGCGCCCGCGGCAACAACCTTGCCGCCGCGCACGACGACGGTGCCACCCTCGATCGGCGCGCTGCCGTCACCGATGACGAGCTTGGCGTTGGTGATCGCGATGTCTTGTGCGGTAGCGGGTGCAGCAAGCGTCAAGGCTGCAACCAGTGCGCCCCCCAACCCCATTCGTGTCGAGCGAAGTCGAGACACGTTGGCGCCAACCTTCGCGTCCCTCGACTTCGCTCGAAATAAACGGACGGTAATGGTGTTCAGGAGCTTGCTCATTTCACATCTCCCTCGCCGGGCTGGCCCAGCTCGAAATCGCTCACCGGACGGCGCTTGGGATCCATCGCATCGAACATCAACGCGCCATCGACCCACACCTTCTCGGGCCGCGTATAGGCGCTGAACGGATTGCCGTTCCACAGCACCACGTCGGCCATTTTGCCCGGCTTCAGACTGCCCGTCTTGTCGCCGATCCCCAGCGCCTTCGCCGGGTTGTACGACAGCCAGGTCCACGCCACTTCGTCGCTGACGTCGATCCCCATGCGCCGCCCCGCGGCGCGCGCTTTGGCTGCTTCCTGATTAAGTCGCTGGATCTGGTTGGCGTCATCCGAATGGACGATCGTGCAGGCACCGGCCTTATAGACCAGCGGGATATTCTCGTTGATCGAGTCATAGGCTTCCATCTTGAAGCCCCACCAGTCGGCCCACATCGCCGAACAAATGCCCTCTTTGGCCAGGATGTCGGCGATCTTGTAGCTTTCGACCGCGTGGTGGAAGGTCGAGACCTTGTACCCGAATTCCTTCGACATATCGATTACCAGCGCCATTTCGTCGGCGCGATAGCAATGATTGTGAAGAAGGATCTCGCCCGCCAGCACACCCGCCAGCGTTTCCATCGCCAGATCGCGGTCGACGGCCTTCCCGTCGTCCATCTTCTTCTTGTACGCCGCCGCCTTCTGCCAGGTCGCGCGGTTGACCGCGAAATTGCCCATGCGGGTCGACGGCGCCCGGCCCTTTCCGCCATAGACGCGCTTCGGATTTTCGCCGCACGCCATTTTCAGGCCATAGGGCGCGCCGGGAAACTTCATCCCCTGCACCGTGCGCGACGGTACATTCTTCAGCGTGATCGAGCGTCCGCCCATCAAATTCGCGCTGCCCGGCAGCACCTGCAGCGCCGTCACGCCGCCATTGGCAAGCGCGCGGCTGAACCCCGGATCCTGCGGCCAGACGCTATGTTCGGACCAGACTTCGGGCGTCGTCGGCGAGGTCGCTTCATTGCCGTCCGAATGCGCCTCGACGCTGGGCGAGGGATAGTCGCCGAGGTGGCTATGGATGTCGATCACCCCGGGGGTGACGAATTTGCCGGTCCCATCGATCACGTCATAGTCAGCCGGGATCGTCGTGTCGGCGCCGCCGACCGCCTCGACCTTGCCGCCCGCAAACAGGACGACGCCATTGTCGATCCGCCCGCCTTCGCCGTCAAAGATCGTCACGCCGCGCACCGCGGTCGGCCGCCCGCCATAGGGGCGATAGGTCGACGGATAAGGGTCCTTGTTGAACTTGACCGGCTTTTCGGCGGCAGCGGGCTTGTCGCTCGCCGATTTCGCCTCGCCGCCGCTCGCCGCGCAGCCGACAAGCGCCAGCGACACCGCAGCCAGCAGGCTGCCCTTCACACCACGGATCATGGATTACGCTCCCTTGGGTTCGGGATGAACGCCAGCCGCCTGCGGTTCCCCGATCTCGCCTTGTCCGGCCAGTTCATCGGTGTCGCGCAGCGTATCGAGGTGCATCAGCTTTTTGATCAGCGGCGACACCAGAATGACCAGCACGCCAAAGCCGATCGCCCACAAACCGATGGTCTGATAAACGTCGAGCACCAGCTGCTTGCCCGCACCCTCACCGCTCGCCTTTTCGGATCCCGTCGCCGACGCGATCAGGCCCGCAGCGAAATTGCCGGTTGCCGAGGCGAAGAACCAGGTACCCATAATCAGGCTCGCCATATGCGCCGGGGCCAGCCGGTTCATCGCGCTAAGGCCCACCGGTGACAGGCAAAGCTCGCCGGTCGTGTGGAGCAGATAGATCAGGAAGATGAACAGTACCGGCGTGGCGCTTCCGATACCCACCGCTTCGGCGCCCCATTTGAGGACGAGGAAGCCAAGGCCGAGCTGGAGCATCGCGAGACCGAATTTCGCGGGCGCCGAAGGCTCCATGTTGCGACGGCCGAGCCACGTCCACAGCGCGGCGAACAGCGGCGCCAGCAGCACGATGTAACCGGCGTTGAGCGACTGGAACACCGATGCCGGTACCCCGGCGCGATCGACATAACGATCGGTGAACAGGTTGAGCGACGAACCCGCCTGTTCGAACAAGGCCCAGAACAGGATCGACCCGAGGATAAGGAACATTGCGGCAAAGATACGGTCGCGGTCTTCGCGCGGCAGCTTCACGACGGCGGTAAAGATCACATAGGCAACCAGCGCGGCACCTGCGACGCCCAGCAACGTGCCGACAACGCCCTGATTCTGCACCATCCACCAGCAGGCGCCGACTGCGACGAGCCCGACAAGGTAGATCAGCCATTCCAGCTTTACGCCCATCACGGGCGATGCGAGCTTGACGGGATCGGGCGCTTCACCGCGGCCGAGCAGCAGCGGCTTACCCAGGATGAACACGATCAGGCCGAGCAACATGCCGACGCCGGCGGCGCCGAAGCCATAGGCCCAGCCATAGGTTTCGCCGAGATAACCGCAGAGCAGCGCGCCGAGGAAGGCGCCGAGATTAATGCCCATATAGAAGATCGTGTAAGCGCCGTCGCGGCGCACGTCGGTGCGCGGATAGAGCTGGCCGACGATCACCGAGATATTGGCTTTCAGGAAGCCCGAACCCACGATGATAAACGCCAGCGCCAGCCAAAAGATGTTCAGGCTGGCCGGATCCTGTCCGCCATTGCCCTCAAAACCCATGATGAAGTGACCAAATGTCAGCAGCACGGCGCCGTATAGCACCGCCTTTCGCTGCCCCAGCCATTTGTCCGCCAGATAGCCGCCGAGCACCGGGGTGATGTAAACCAGCGCGGTATAGGCACCATAAATGACGCCCGATTCCCCGTCCGAAAACAACCAATGCTTGGTCAGATAAAAGATCAGGAGGGCGCGCATCCCGTAATAGGAAAAACGCTCCCACATCTCGGCGAAAAACAGGACGAACAGCCCCTTGGGATGGCCGAGGAAGGTTCCTGCAGCATCCCCCGGCTGGGCATAGGCTTTGGTCATGTGCGACTTTTCCCTGGATATTGTTGGCTTTGGGTGCCGTCGATGCGGCCCGGTTATGTGGCAACCTAACGCGAAAATTGCGTAAGGGAAGAATCTAATTGCGTGTGAAACTGGTTGAGTCGGCCCAATTTCTATTGCGAACGGTTCGCAACACTTGCGCGATGCCAAGGAAAAGGCCACATGGACGCGATGTTCAACGACACCTCTTCGCTCCGCGCCCACCTCGCTACCCGCCGCTCGGGCAAGCCGCGCGATATGATCGCCCCCGGCCCCGATGTCGCCGAATTGCGCGAGATCATCGCACTGGCGCTCCGTACCCCCGACCATGGCAAGCTCGCCCCTTGGCGCATCGTCACCGTCGCCGCCGACCAGCGCGATGCGCTCGCGGCGCTGCTCAAAGCCGCATGGGTGCGGGAAAACCCCGGCGCCGCCGGGCTCGACCTGTCGGCGCTCGACCAGTTCGCGCATCAGGCACCAACCTTGCTCGTCCTCGTCTCGACTCCCGTTGCAGGCAGCAAGATCCCGGTCTGGGAGCAACAGATGTCCGCGGGCGCGGTCGGCATGAACCTGCTCCACGCCGCGCATGCCCATGGCTTCGTCGGCAGCTGGCTGACCGGCTGGGCTGCCTATAACCCCGACGTCGCCGCGGCGTTCGGCGCACAGGAAGGCGACACGATCGTCGGCTATTTCTTCCTCGGCTCACCCGCGCGTGACCTCGACGAGCGCCCACGCCCCGAATATGACGACGTTGTCCGAGCTTGGGAAATTTAGTTACGCTCAGGGAAGCAACTTTGTAATAACCGGCATTTGACTGTGCTGCTGTCTTATGGCATTAAGGCGGCATGCTCGATCAATCCAAACCCGTATATCAGCGTCTGCGCGACGTCATCGCCAACGCCATCCTCGATGGCAGTTTTCGCGACGGCGACATGCTCCCATCGGTCCGCTCGCTCGCGGCTGAGGAAGGCGCCAACCCGCTGACCGTGGCCAAGGCGTATCAGACCTTTCAGGACGAAGGGCTGGTCACCGTCAAACGCGGCGTCGGCATGTTCGTCGCCGAAGGCGCGACCGAACGGCTGCGCACTCTGATGCGCGAAGATTTCCTGGCCAACGTCTGGCCGCCCGTCGCCGACCAGATGCGCCGCATCGGTTTGGATGCGCGGACGTTGCTGGATTTGACCGAGGCCTGACCCCTTTGTTCGCTTAGAGGTGGTTTCGAAACCATCCTCTATTTCCGTTCGTGTCGAGCGAAGTCGAGACACGCGAAGGCTGGTGCTCCCAAGCGTGTCTCGACTTCGCTCGACACGAACGGGGTTATAAGTTTGGCTTGACGACTATCGCCCGCAGTTGGTCGTCACCCGCCATTCCCCTTAACGCCCCACCTGTGCCGCCTTTTCGCGCAAATCTGCCGCCGCCTGCCGATTGCCGCGCTTTGCCAGCAAATCGGCGTACATCTGCATGATCCCCGCGTTTAGCGGTTGCAACCGATACGCCCGGTCGATCAACGCCAACGCGCGCACGTCATCACCCTTTGCCGCCCACGCCCGCGCCAGGTCGCGCAGGATCACCACGTCGCGGTCGCCGATCCGCGCGCGCACCCGCTCGAAATGTCCAATTGCCTCGTCCCAACGCGCCAGATCCATTGCCAGGTGCCCCGCCAGCCGGTCGGCAGCGATACTCGACGGCTGACTATCGCGCAGCGCCAGGATCGCGGCGCCCGACCCCGCGGCATCGCCGGCGCGGAACAATGTATTGGCCAGCCTCAACGTCGATCGCTCACTCGCATCCAGGTCGCGCGCGGTCCGATAGGCCTGCACCGCGAGATCGAACCGCCCGCCCGCCAGCGCCGCATCGCCCAGCAGGATATGCGCCTCGGCTACCCCGCGGTTCGCGTTGCGCAGCCGCGTCGCGCGCGTGACGGCGCGGTCGCCGTTGCCGCGCAATATGTCGCCGGCAATCGCCGGAATAGCGATCCCTGGGTTCAGCGGCTCAGCATCGGCCGCCTGGGTGAGCACGCCATAATCATAATTTACCGCAAACGGCACCGCTTCGCCGCGGGTCAACGCCGCCGCGCGCGTCAGATAGTCGGCAGCCTCGCCGCGCCGGTCCAATTCGCTCGCCGCCCGCGCCGCGAGCAACAACGACCAGCTATCGGCGTCGGGGCGATCGACGATGGGCAACAACGCCTCGATCGCGCCATCGGCATCGCCATCGGCCCAGTTGGCCGCCGCCAATATGCGCCGCGCGGTGAAATTATGGGGTTGCTCGACCAGCAGCCGGTCGGCCCAGGTCGCCGCCACCGCCTCGCCGCCCAGTTCCAGCTCAACCACCGCGCTCAGCAACATAAACCCCGGTTCGTCGTCGATTGCACCGCGGGTGCGCTGGAGCAGGCTGCGCGCCAGCGGGTAATTATCGGCGCGCGCCGCGAGCACAGCTTGCAGATAATAGATGCGCGGATCACCCGGCATGACCGTTGCTGCCCGCCGCAGCGCGACCAGCATGTCGCGATAACGCCCCAGATCGCCCAGAGTCGCCGCCTGATCGATCAACGCACTCGCGTGGTCGGGATCGGCGGCCAGCGCCTGATCATACCATGGCAGCGACGCCTTCAGCCCCTCGGCGGTGCGGATCAGGTTCGCCTTATACGCCAATGCAGAACTGTTTGCCCTGTCGAGCTCGATGGCGTAATCGACCGCGTCGCGCGCGCCTGCGGTGTCGGCGTTGGCACCTCGAAAGCGCGCGACATCGACCCACAGCGCCGAATTGCGCGGCAATTCGCGCACCGCCCGGTCATAGGCATCGCGCGCCGCGTCCAGATCGCCGTTCGACAGATGGACATCGCCCGAGACCCACGCCGCCTCGCCGATCATTTCGGGAATGATCTCCCCACCGTCGATCGTTTCCAGCGCGCGCTGCCCCTCGCCCTGCATCGCAAAAGCGCGCGCCAGCAACGGTCGTAGCGCGGCAGCATTACCGCCCGCGCTAATCGCGCCGTTCACCGCGGCTTCGGCGCCAACCCCGTCACCCAGCCGGATCGCAACACGCGCCAGCTCGACGCGCTCGGCAATTGCCTGCGGATTATCGGCAATCGCATCCTGCAGTTCGGCGCGCCGTTCTGCGAGCGCCGCCCGCGGCGCGCCGGAACCAGCGTCGCCGCACCCGGCGAGCGCCGCCACCAGCAGCAGCGCGCCGATCCAGACACGGCCAAGGCCCATTCAGGCCTGCATCCGATATTGCTTGAGGAGGTCGTACAGCGTTGGACGGCTGATCCCGAGCAGCTTGGCGGCGGCCGAGATATTGCCCTCGCTCTGCGTCATCGCGCGGCGGATTGCGACGCGGTCGGCGGCCTCGCGTGCGCTGCGCAGATTGAGCCAAGCTTCCTCGCCGTCATCCGCGCCACCGTTCGCCAGATCGAGGTCGTCTTTCATCACGAGCTTGCCGTCGGCCATGATCACCGCGCGCTTGATGCGGTTTTCCAGCTCGCGGACGTTACCGGGCCAGCGGCCCTCGTCGATCGCCTGCAGCGCATCGGGCGCAAAGCCGCGCACCGCGGGGTTCATCGCGGGCGCATATTGATGCAGGAAATGCCGCGCCAGCAGCACCGCATCACCCGGCCGCTCGGCAAGCGAGGGGATCTTCACCACCATTTCGGCGAGCCGGTAATAGAGGTCGTCGCGAAAACTCTGTTCGGCGATCATCGCGTCGAGGTCGCGGTGCGTCGCGCACACAATGCGCGTGTCGACCGCGATCGGCTTGCGCCCCCCGATCCTCTCGATCGTCCGCTCTTGCAGGAACCGCAGCAATTTGACTTGCAGCGGCAGCGGAATGTCGCCGACCTCGTCGAGGAACAGCGTCCCGCCATGCGCCAGCTCGATCTTGCCTTCGGTCGTCTTCACCGCCCCGGTGAACGCGCCCTTTTCATGGCCGAACAGCTCGCTCTCGAGCAAATTCTCTGGGATCGCGGCGCAGTTGATCGCGACGAACGCCCCGTCACGCCGCCCGCTCGCCTCGTGCAGTCCCCGCGCCAGCAATTCCTTGCCGGTGCCGCTCGCGCCGAGCAGCATCACACTGACGTCGAGGTTAGCGACGCGCTCGATCGTGCGCGCGACCTTCTGCATTTCGGGCGCGCCGGTGATCATGCCGCCGAGCACGCGATTGTCGCTGCTCCCCTGCTGCGCCAGCCGCACATTCTCGACCTCGAGTTCGCGGACATGGAAGGCGCGGCGCACAATCAGCCCCAGTTCGTCGATGTCGATCGGCTTCTGGTAAAAATCCCAAGCTCCGCTCGCGATCGCCGCCAGCGCGCTCGCGCGCTCGCCATGCCCTGACACGACGATAACTTTGGTATCGGGCTTCGCCTCAAGGATCGCCGACAGCGTGCGAAATCCCTCGCGCGTCCCGTCGGGATCGGGCGGCAGTCCCAGGTCGAGCGTCACCACCTCCGGTTCCTCGGCGCGCAGCAATTCGATCGCGCCATCATGGTCGCCCGCAATCAAGACCTGATAATCCTCATACGCCCATTTGAGCTGCGCCTGCAGCCCCGGGTCATCCTCAACCACCAGCAGTTTGCGGATCTTGGCGCCGCTTTCGCTCATTGCGATGCTACTTTCATCAGCGGGGTTTCGGCATCGACCTGAGCGTCGGCCAGTGGCAGCCACAGGGTAAAGCTGCTGCCCTTGCCAACTTCGCTGTCGACATCGATCGCGCCCCCCATTGTCTGTGCGATGTTGAGCGCCTCGAACGCGCCCAGCCCGAACCCACCATCCTTGGTCGACACAAACGGTTTGAACAATTCGTCGCGAATGAAGGCGCGCGTCATGCCGCTGCCCTGATCGATCACGTCGATCCGCGCGCGGCCATGTTCGGACACCGCGACCACCTGGACCGCAGCATCGGGCGACGACGCATCGATCGCGTTGGCGACCAGATGTTGCACAATCTGCCGCACCGATGCCGCGTCACCCCACGCGATCAGCCCTGCCTGGCAGCCGACGAACAGCGCGCGTCGAGGCCGCGCTTCAGCGGCGATATCGTTCAATATCGGCTCGATCGAAACCCGCCCCGCCTCCGCCTCCGCCGCCGCGCCGCGCGCGCGCGGTGCGAGACGCACCAAAAGATCGCTCAGGCGTCCCGCCGAAATCTTCAGCGTCTCGACCATGTCGGCACGAAATTCAGGCTTGTCGGCGTGGCGCTCCGCATTGCGTGCGAGCAGACCGATCTGGCTCGCCAGATTTTTGATGTCGTGCATGATGAAAGCAAAGCGGCGATTGAATTCGTCGAACCGCCGCGCTTCGGACAAGGCCTCCTGGCTTTGCGATTCGGCCAGATAGCTTGCCGCCTGCTGGCCCGCGATGCGCAGCACATCCAGATCTTCCCAGTCGAGCGCGCGCGACACCGGCGGTCGGTGCAGCACAACGACCGCGATCATGCGCTGGAAATGCAGGATCGGGACGACGACCCACGCGCGCGGGTCGGAAAGCAGCCACCCGGGCAGTGCGAAGTCGACCTCGCGTTGCGCATCGTCGCCATGCCCGCGCCGCTGCGCGTCCAGGTCGACGATATGCCGCGTTTCCTGCAACATAAATGCCGATCGCACCGACAGTGTCGCGTCATCAGCCGCGACATCGACCGGCCAATGCCATTGCTCGGCGACGCCGAAACTGCCCGCGGCGGACGGCAGCATCAACAGCGCGCCGGGGCTACCCGTCAACTCGGCTAGCGCCTTGGCGACGCGGCGATGCAGGTTGCGATCGTCCTCATCCTCGTTGCCCTGCCCCAGCGTCGCGGTGAAGCGCGTCCACTCGGTGCGATAATCATAGCGATGCTCGAAAAAATGTTTTGAGATCATGACCGACAACCACGCGCGCACCCGCGCCGACACGATCAACAGCCCGCCTGCACCCAGCGCAACGACCAGCGACGCGCCCTGAGCAAAGACGGCGTAATCTCCGCCGACCAGACGCGCGATCGCACCGGTCAACCCGATCACAATCAGATAGGCGGCAACGCCGATCAGGATCAGCGTCCGCATCACCGCCGTCCGCGACAGCCGCATCCGCTCGCGCCCGATGTCCATCGCCGCGACCACATAGGTCGGCAGCGTCAACAGGACGACCGCGGGCAACAGCCTGATCAGTGTTGATGCTCGCTTGCCGGTCAGCGCCCCGATCAGCTGGACATTCAGTTCATAGGCCCACAGCATTGCGAAGCCGCCCGCGACCGCCAAGACCGGCATCCGCAATCCCGCGCTGGCGTGGCGTACCCCGCTGTCAACGATCAGCAGACCACCGATCGCGACGATCATCGCGGCAAAGGTCAGCGTCGGCGCCATCCACGGCTCAGCCGCTGCCCCGGCGCGCCAATGCGCGGCGGCGCCCAAAACCAGCGCGAGGGCGGCGATCGTCATCAGCATCCGCAGGATCAGGCGCAACGGTCGCGTCATCGGCGCGGCAGCCGACCAGAAGGTCGCAGCGAGCCAGCCCAACATCGTAACGTCGCGCAGCGCCTGTGCAACCAGTGCCTGCGACGATCCGGGCGCGAACAGCGCCAGCGACGCGCACCACAGCGCCGTAGCCGTCGCTGCCAGCGTCAACAGCCGCGGCGCCGGCATCAGCACCGCCATTCGCGACGTCGGTCGCGCCAGCAGCCACAGCGTGACCACTGAAAAGCCGACGAGCGCAAGCACCGACAATATTTCGGACAGACCAGTCAGCATGCTCAGCGCGCACCCTCGGGCCACAGCACGACGCGCACCGTCTGCAACAGGATCAACAGGTCGAGGAAGGGCGAATAGTTTTTCGCGTAATAAAGGTCATATTCCAGCTTGACCCGCGCATCCTCGACCGATGCGCCATAAGGATAGTTGATCTGCGCCCAGCCGGTCAGCCCCGGCTTGACCATGTGCCGTTCGGCATAAAAGGGCATCTTCTGTTCGAGCTCTTCGACAAAGCTCGGCCGTTCGGGGCGCGGCCCGACAAAGCTCATCTCGCCCTTCAGCACGCACCACAGCTGCGGCAGTTCGTCGATCCGCAGTTTGCGGATGATCCGCCCGACACGGGTGACGCGCGGATCATTTTCGCTCGCCCAAACCGCCTTGCCAGCGGACTCGGCGTCAGTGCGCATCGACCGGATCTTGAAAATATCATAGGTCTCGCCGAACAGTCCGACGCGGGGCTGGCGATAAAAAACCGGTCCGCGGCTGTCGAGCACCACGGCGATCCCCGCGACCACGATCAGCGGCAGCCCGACGATCAACACGATCAGGCTGGCAAGAATGTCAAACAATCGCTTGCCGACCTTCGAAATCCGCTGCCCCGCCGAAAAGCCGTCCGAAAAAATCAGCCCGCTGGGGTTCGTCGTCGCCAGATCGACGCGCCCCGTCTCGCGCTCGATAAAGCTCGCGATGTCGTTGACATGCACCCCCGTCGTCTTGACGCGCAGCAGGTCGTTCAGCGGCAGCGCATTGCGCCTCTCCTCCAGCGCCAACACCACTTCTCCGGCGCGCAGTGCCACGACATGATCGGACAAATTGGGAATTTCCTCGCGCCGCACCGCGCTGGCCACCTTTTTCTCCGCGCCGCTCATCGCGACAAAACCGACGATCTCCAGCCCGCTGCCCGGCTCGTCCGCCAGCGCCGCCAGCCGCGCCGCGCGCGCGCCGGCGCCCAGCACCAATATCCGCCGCCGAAACGCCTCGGCCCCCGCCGACTGCGTCAACGCCAACCGGATCACGAACAAAGCCGAAATCGCCAAAGCCATCGCATACAGGCTGTTCGCGCGCCACAAAGTCGCGGTCGGCAGCAGGAACCCCACCACCGACAGGAAAATCACGCCCAGCGAAATCGCTGCGAGCAACCGCGCAGTGGCAAAACGCATCGAGCGCAGCCCCTCGTTACCGTACATGCCGGTTGCCATCATCGCCAACGAGTTGGATATCGCAAATGTCATCAGCGGCAGCCAGCGGTCGGCCAGCGGCCCGGCGTCGAACGCGGCCTGATTGGCATAAAGATGCCAAGCCGCCTCGGCCGAACCGAGCAGCGCCAGAAATTCGATCAGCGCCAGCCAGACGACGGCGTGGGGCACATAATGTTTGAACAGCCGGAACATGGAGAGTGCAAAGCCCTTTCGCGTCGCGCAATACTACAAGCGAGGCGTCAACTGTCGGTTAATTTTACACTCATCGTTTGCCCCAGCGGGGGTGACCTACCGCCGCCCACGCGATAGACCCACACGATGACGATCATGATTCAACCCATTATCTTGTGCGGCGGCTCCGGCACGCGCCTGTGGCCCGAATCGCGCGGCGACCGCGCCAAGCAGTTCCTGCCGCTGACCGGTGCGCAAAGCCTGTTTCAGCAGACGCTGGCGCGCGCGCCCACCACCGCCGGATTCGCCCCCCCGACCATCCTGTGCGGAGACGCGCATGTCGCCGCGGTGCGCGAACAATTGGGAGCGCACGAGGCATCGCTCATCGTCGAACCGATGCCACGCAACACCGCCGCCGCCATCGCCCTCGCGGTCGCGCGCGCCGATGCCGACACGCTGCTGCTGGTGATGCCCAGCGATCATGTCATCGCCGATGTCGCCGCCTTCCACACCGCGATTGCCAAGGGTGCGCGGCTGGCGAAGCAGGACTGGATCGTCACCTTTGGCATCACCCCCGACGTGCCCGAAACCGGCTTTGGCTATATCGCCAGCGGCGCGGCGCTCGGCGAGGACGGTTTTACGGTCGACCGCTTCATCGAAAAGCCGCCGCTGGCCGATGCCCAGACGATGCTGGCCGCGGGCGGCTACAGCTGGAACGCCGGCATATTCCTGTTCCGCGCCGGACGGATGCGCGACGCGATGCTCACCCACTGCCGCGCGATTTTCGAAGCCGCCGACCGCGCCGTCGCGGCGGGGATGATCGACGGCGACGCGCTCTATGCCGATGCCGTCCATTTCGCGCAGGCGCCGTCCGACTCGATCGACTATGCGGTGATGGAAAAGGACGACCGCGTCGCCGTCGTCCCCGCAGCGATGGGCTGGTCCGACCTCGGCAGCTGGCAGGCTGTCCACACCCTTACGCCGAAAGACGCTGACGGCAATGCGATCAACGGCGACGCCTTTTTGCACGACAGCCATGGCAACCTCGTCCGCTCGGGCGGCAAGCGCGTGTCGCTCGTCGGCATGGACAATATTGCGGTGATCGTCGACGGCGACGACATCCTCGTCATGCCCCTCCCGCGCTCGCAAGACGTCCGCGCTGCAGCGAAAGCACGCGAATAGGATCCTGACAGCGGTACATCGCCGCGCTTGCACCAACGTCAAATGCCTACAATACCACGGTCTGACCGCGCGGATCGATGTTCACGCACGAAGCGCATTCCGGAGAACGCAACATGCTAGACCGCCGTACCCTGCTCGCCGCCGCCGCGGCTTCTTCGCTGCTCGCCGGGGTCCGACCGGTACAGGCCGCGTTGGCGAATACCTCTGCCGAAGAAGGCGCCCGCCTTACCGCGCTATATGATCGCATCTATGACATGCTGCTTGACCTCGATCCCGAATTCGCGACCGCGCTCGGCGCCGACAAGGGCGACCGCGCCGCTGCAAAATCGCGCCTCGCCGACCGCTCGCCCGCGGGCATCGTGCGCGGCCAGAATCTCTATCGTCAGGGACTGGCCGAACTGAAGACATTCGACCCCACCAGGCTGTCGGGGATGGACCGCGTCAACTATGACACCTTCCGCGGCCCGTGGGAAACCTATGTCAACGCCTACGACACCTTCAGCTACGGGCTGCACAGCTGGCCCGAACCGCATCCGGTGACCCAGCTCAGCGGTATCTATCGCCTGATCCCCGACTTCCTCGCCAACCAGCACAGCATCGCCAATGCCGCAGATGCCGATGCCTATCTGGCGCGCTGCACCGCGTTCGCCGCCGAACTCGACAATGAAACCGCGCGCATCGCCGCCGAACATGCTGCCGGGATCATTCCGCCCGATTTCGTCATCGACCGCACCCTCCAGCAATATCGCGCCGTCATCGCCCCGGTGCCGCAAGAAAATCTGCTGGTCACCAATCTCAAGGCAAAGACAAAGGATATTCCCGGCGACTGGGCGGGCCGCTGCACCACGATCGTCAAGGACAAAATCTATCCTGCGATGCAGCGCCAGATCGCCGAACTCACTGCCGCGCGGTCGCGCGCCACCCATGACGCGGGCGTCTGGCGGCTACCCAAGGGCGACGAATATTATGCCTACGCGCTGGCCTATGCGACCACGACAACCAAAGGCGCGGCGGAAATTCACCGGCTCGGGCTCGACCGCATCGCCCAGCTGTCGGCGCGCGCCGACGCGATCCTGCGCAAGCAGGGAATGACCAAAGGCAGCGTCGCCGAACGGCTGCGCGCCCTCAGCAAGGATCCGCGCTTCATCTTTCCCAACACCGACGACGGCAAGGCAAAGCTGATCGCCGAACTCAACGACCAGATGCAAAAGATGCAGACGCGGCTGCCCGAAATGTTCGGCCGCTTGCCGAAGGCCAAGGTCGACATCCGCCGCGTCCCGCCAGAGATCGAGGCAGGCTCGCCCGGCGGCTATTATCAGGTTCCGGCGCTCGACGGCTCGCGCCCCGGCGCTTATTATATCAACCTGCGCGACACCGCCGAAACCCCGTCGTGGACGCTGCCCACCCTGACCTATCACGAAGCGACCCCGGGGCATCACCACCAGATCGCACTGGCACAGGAGGCGGAGGGTATCCCCAGTTTACGCCGCCTGCCCGCTTACTCCGTTTATACCGAGGGCTGGGGGATGTACGCCGAACAATTGGCCGACGAAATGGGCGCCTATGCCGACGACCCCTTCGGCCAGCTCGGCTATCTGCAATCCTATATGTTCCGTGCTGCGCGGCTTGTCGTCGATACCGGGATGCACCATTTCCGCTGGAGCCGCGAAAAGGCGATCGCCTATTATAACGAAGTGCTCGGCACCTCCGAAGCATCGAACATCACCGAGATCGAGCGTTATTGCGTCTGGCCGGGACAGGCGACGAGTTACATGGTCGGCCAGATCAGCTGGGTCGAAATCCGCGAAAAGGCGCGCCGCGCGCTGGGCGGAAAATTCGACTATCGCGGTTTCCACGATACCGCGCTGGCCGCAGGCGCGATGCCGATTTCGGTGCTTGAATCGGTGATCGATCGCTGGGTGGCCGAGCGCCAAGCCTGACCGCACAGATGCCCAACAATTACGAAGCCGTCGCGTCCACGTCCGGCTTCGCCGCCAGCACCCGCGCCACCGTCGCGGGCCAATCGTCGAAGCGCCAGAATTTATGGCTCGCGCGGCCGATAATCCGCAGATCGCGCGTCGTCGGCGCAATCTCGTAATCGAACGGCGAACATTCGGCGAGCAGGTCGCAACTGAAAAAAGTCCGCACCGCGATGGCTTCGCCGTTCTCGCACGCGTTGCCGGTGACGATGCCCAGCATCCCGCTCGACAACGTGACCAAGGTACCAACCGGAAAAATCCCCAGGCTGTCGGCGAAGCGATCGAGCAGCTGTGGGTCGAAATGCCCGTCCCAGCTTTTCATCGCGGTCAGCGCCTCGCACGGCGACCACGCCGCCTTGTACGGCCGGTCCGACGTCACCGCATCATAGACGTCGCAAATCGCCCCCATCCGCGCATACAACGACAACGCGTCGCCTCTCATCCCGCCAGGGTAGCCCGAGCCATCCATCTTCTCGTGATGGCGCAGGCACACCTCCAGCGCCGCCGCCGGAATGTCGGACGACTGCGCCAGCAACGCATGCCCCGCCAGCGGATGCCCCTCTACCGACGATCGTTCGCGGAGCGTCAGCTTGCCCGGTTTGAGCAGCACGTCGTCCGCGATCGCGACCTTGCCGACATCGTGCAGCAGCCCCGCGACTCCCAGCGCCTGAACCTCGGTCTCATCGAGCTTCAGGTGACGAGCAAAATTGATCATCAGCGCACACACCGCCACCGAATGCAGATAGGTATATTCGTCCTTCTGCTTCAGCCGCACCAGGTTGATCAGCGCCCGCGAATGGCGCGTGATCGAATCGCCGATCGCTTCGGCCAGCGGCGCGATCTTGCTGCCATCGACGGCGCGGCCCATGCGCGCCGATCCGAACAGGTCGATCACCGCGCGCCGCGACTTGTCGATCACCCGCGCGGCCCGGCGGCGTTCCTGCGCATAGGTCGCGGGACGCACTGGGCGCTCCTGCGGCGGCGTCGCGAATATCGCCGCGCGGCGCCGTTCGACCCCGCGATAGGGCGGCGCCATGCCGCCCGCGGTTTTGCGACGATCGTCGGCAACGGGGTCGTCGCCGACGCCCGCCGCCATCCGGCTGCGGCTGCGATCGACGATTACCGCCGTCACCTCGGACTGTCGGATGCGCGCCAGTTGCTCCGCCGTTTCGACCAGGAATCGGCTGCGCCAGAACGGATGATCGATCCAGCGCCCGTCGAACGCGTCGACGAACATGCCGATTTCGACCTGTTCGGGTTTGAGATGAAGCAACATCGGTCCGGTCCTGTGCGGGCGGCCGCAAGAGCCCGACATTCGATTAACGTCCGGAATGGACGATGTTTTAGTCGAAGCCTTACCAACCATCGCGAGCCGCACAAACTTTGCCTCCCCCAAATGCAACCGCGTGTGGTGCGAGGGGTTGATGAGGGGTCGCCTTCCGCGGCGCAAGGAACGACCGATGCCCAAAAAACCAGCTCCCTCGCCCGCGACCGACAATCAGCTCATCGACCATCAGCCGGGGCCGGGACATAGCGCGTTCAAGGCCGCGAAGGGCAATGGTGGCGAGCTGCACCAAACCGCCTCCGACGGTGCCGACCCCGCCGCCTTTCTCACCGACAACTTCGGCCATCGCATCGCCGAGAATCAGAACTCGTTGCGCGCCGGTGAGCGTGGGCCGACCTTGCTCGAGGATTTTGTCCTCCGCGAAAAAATCTTCCATTTCGACCATGAGCGGATCCCTGAGCGCATCGTCCACGCGCGCGGCTCGGGCGCGCACGGCGTGTTCGAATGTACCAAGGCGATCCCCGGGCTGACCAAGGCGTCGATTTTCCAGACAGAGGGCGCAACCTGCCCGGTCTTCGTCCGCTTCTCGACCGTCGCCGGCGGCGCCGGGTCGGTCGACACCCCGCGCGATGTCCGCGGTTTTGCGGTCAAGCTCTATACCGACAGCGGCAATTGGGATCTGGTCGGCAACAACATCCCCGTCTTCTTCATCCAGGATGCGATGAAATTCCCCGACCTGGTCCACAGCGTCAAGATGGAGGCCGATCGCGGCTATCCGCAGGCGGGTAGCGCGCACGATACCTTCTGGGACTTCATTGGCCTGATGCCCGAGGCGATGCACATGATCATGTGGGCGATGTCCGACCGCACGATCCCGCGCAGCCTGCGCATGATCGAGGGTTTCGGCGTCCACACCTTCCGCTTCGTCAATGCAAAGGGCGACGGAAAATTCGTCAAATTCCACTGGAAGCCGGTGCTCGGCATCCAGTCGACAACATGGGACGAGGCGGTCAAGATCGCCGGGGCCGATCCCGATTTCCACCGCCGCGACCTGTTCGAGGCGATCGACGCGGGCGACTTCCCGGCGTGGGATCTCGGCGTCCAGGTCTTCGACGAGGCGTTCGCCGCCAAGCAGCCCTATGACGTGCTCGACGCCACCAAGCTGATCCCCGAAGAGGATGTGCCGGTCGAGATCGTCGGCCGCATGACGCTCAATCGCAACGTCGACAATTTCTTCGCCGAAACCGAACAGGTCGCCTTCCTGCCGTCGAACATCATTCCAGGTATCGACTTCAGCAACGATCCGCTGCTCCAAGGCCGCCTCTTCTCCTATCTCGACACGCAAAAGTCGCGGCTGGGCACAACCAATTTCCACCAGATCCCGGTCAACGCGCCCAAATGTCCCTTCCACAATTTCCAGCGCGACGGGATGATGCAGACGCTCATCCCGACCGGGCGCGCCAATTACGAACCCAACAGCTTGGCCGAAGCAGGCGAGAACGGCGGGCCGCGTCCCAGCCCCGCGACGGGCTTCAATAGCTTCAAGGCCAACGACGAACGCAACGACCCGACCCAGAAACTGCGCGTCCGGGCCGAACTCTTTGCCGATCATTTCAGCCAGGCGCGCATGTTCTACCTGTCGCAGACCGAGAATGAGCAGGCACATATCGCTTCGGCGCTGGTGTTCGAGCTGTCAAAGGTCACGCTCGATCACGTTCGCGTCCGCGTCGTCGGCCAGCTGCGCAACATCGACGAAGACCTTGCCAAGCGCGTCGCCGACGGCCTCGCGATCGATCTGCCGAGCAAGGAGAAAGCGGCGCGCGCGCCCGTCGACCTCAAACCCTCCGACGCATTGTCGATCCAGAAGAACGCCGACGACACGATGGAGGGCCGCAAGGTCGCGATCCTGTTCGCCGAAGGATCGGACAAGGCGGCGATCGACGCGCTGAAAGCCACGATCGAAAAGGCGGGCGGCACCGCCTTCCTCGTCGCGCCCAAGGTCTGCGGGATCAAGGTCAAGGGCGGCAAGCTCAAGGCCGACGGCCAGCTCGCCGGATCCCCCTCAATATTGTTCGACGCGGTCGCGTCGATCCTGACCGAGGAACAGGCCAAGACGCTGTCGAAACAGGGTGCCGCGGTGCAATGGTTCATGGACGCTTTTGGCCATTGCAAGACGATCGCCCACGACGACGCCACCCAGATCCTGCTCGACAAGGCGGGCGTGGAAAAGGACGGCGGCGTTGTCGCGCTTGATGGGTTTGCGAAAGTCGGCACGCGCCGTCATTGGGCGCGCGAAGCCAAGGTGCGCGATCTGGCCTGACGGGAATCGGGCGCGCCAGGACGATTGGGAATATCGCACGCCCCGCGCGTGCGATATTTCCTGCATCCGCGGGCATCGCGTCTGATCGAGTCTGGAGCCGAGCACATGACGTCGCAAACTGAGCGCGGACCGCACTATTCGCCCGTCACACGCGGCGCTGGCCTGATCTTCACATCGGGCCAGCTACCGCTGCGACCGGGGCGCGACACCTCGCTGGCTAGCGCCCCTTTCAAAGACCAAGCGCAGCAAGCGCTCACCAATTTGCAATCGGTCCTCAGCGATGCCGGGGCCGACCTGTCGCAGGTGGTGAAGACGACGGTCTATCTCAGCGACATGGCCGACTGGCCCGAACTCGACGAAGTGTACGGCGAATTTTTCGGCGCGGCGCGTCCGGCGCGGAGCGTGGTGCCAACGGGGCCGCTGCACTTTGGTTTCCGGATCGAAATCGAGGCAATCGCGCTCGCGTCTGACTAAGCCCAAGCGCCGCCCTCAATCGCCCGCAAAATCAAACGCACTCACCCCCCGCTCGCCATCCCTGAACCGCAAAGGCCGACCCAGCGGCGGCATCGAGCGCTGGACGCATCCGGTGCGCGTGCAGCGCCGACAGCCCAGCCCGATCGGGGTTGCGGGGCTGCGCATCAGGTCGATCCCCTGCGCCGCGATCAAGGGCGCCGCGACCTTCGCATCAACCCCGACACACACCGCAAAGCGCGCAGGTGTCCCGCTGCCCGTCGCACCCGGAGCCGCAACGCTGCGCGATTGCGTGAACCAGCGCGACCCATCCTCCAGCTCGACCAAATCGGCAATCACTTCGCCGGGGCGCGCAAAGGCTTCGTGGACGCCCCACAGCGGGCAGCGCGTGTCGCCATCGACCAGCGGCGACTGGCTCGCCCCGGCATAGCGTTTGCTCCCCTGCCCCGCGCGATCGATGCGCAGCATGAAGAAGGGCAGCCCGCGCGCCCCGACACGCTGCAACGTCGTCAACCGGTGCGCGACCTGCTCATAGCCCGCGCCGAAGCGCCGCTGGAGCAGCAGCAGGTCGTACCCCGTCGCATCGCACGCGCGCAGGAAACGACTGTACGGCATCATCAGCGCCGCGGCGAAATAATGGACAAGATGCCGCTCGAACAGCCGCGCCGCCGCGGCCTCGGAAAACTCTGCCCCCGCGACCAGCGCGTCGATTTCGGCCTTCGCCTCGATTTGCGCCAGCGTCGCCGCCGCCTGAAAGGTGCGCGAGGCGGGGCGCAGCAATTCACTCAGCATCAATTGCCGCGCGTGCCAGTCGAGCCAGCGCAGCCGGTCGGGCATCACATCGCTCGGCAAGATGCGAATGCCCAGCTGGTGCCGGGTGCGCAACCGCTCCGAAATCGTGCCGTACAGGTCGCCGCCCGCCAGCCGCAATTCGTCGGCCAGTTCCTCGGCCTTCGCATCCAGATCGGCGAAATGATTGCGCCATTTCTCGATAGCGCGGCGCACTGCGGCAACTTCGGGTGCTTCTTCCTGTAAAGTTGCCGCACCTTCCGGCGCCGCATCGAACAGCCGGGCAAAGGCCGCGGCGGTCGTCGGCGCGGTTGCCAACCACTCCTCGACCTCCTGCGCGCCGATCCCCAGATCGGCAAAGCGCGCGTCGGACAAACGCCGTCGCAGTCCGGCCAATCCCCCCGGCAGCGCATCGGCGCCCAACGTCGCCGCATCGAACCCGAACCGCTCGGCCAGCTTGACGATCACTGTGGCGCTGAGCGGCCGCTGGCCATGCTCGATCAGATTGAGGTAGCTTGGCGAAATATCCAGCGCCTCGGCCATCGCCGCCTGCGTCATCCCCGCCTCGCGCCGCACCTTGCGCACCGCCGGCCCCGCAAACACCCGTCGCTCCGCCATCGCTTGTAACTTTCTTTACTGATTTACACGCTGATTTACACCTATGGGTCATATTTCACAAATATTATTGACAAAGCTTTTCACTTTGTGCGGCACCTTCGCCATCATCCACCCATCACCTCCTCACAAGGACAAAGACGATGGGCTACCAAGAAGACATGGCGCAGACCGGCCGCCTCATCCGCGATTACGACGGCACCTGGGACGGCATCAGCGGCGAGAGCATCGCCCGCATGCGCGCCCAGAACAAGTTCAAGACCGGCCTCGACGTCGCCCGCTACACCGCGCGCATCATGCGCGCCGACATGGCCGCCTATGACGCCGATCCCGCGAACTACACCCAGTCGCTAGGCTGCTGGCACGGCTTCATCGCGCAGCAGAAGATGATCTCGATCAAAAAGCATTTCGGCACCACCAAGGGCCGCTACATCTATCTCTCGGGCTGGATGATCGCCGCGCTGCGCAGCGAATTCGGTCCGCTCCCCGACCAGTCGATGCACGAAAAGACCAGCGTTCCGGCGCTGATCGAGGAAATTTACACCTTCCTCCGCCAGGCCGATGCCCGCGAGCTCGGCATGTTGTTCCGCGATCTCGACGCCGCGCGCGCCGAGGGCGACGAACTCAAGGCGAAGCAGATCCAGTCGGCGATCGACAATCACGAAACGCACGTCGTGCCGATCATCGCCGACATCGACGCGGGCTTCGGCAACGCCGAGGCGACCTATCTGCTCGCGAAGAAGATGATCGAAGCCGGCGCCTGCGCGCTCCAGATCGAAAATCAGGTCTCGGACGAAAAGCAGTGCGGTCACCAGGACGGCAAGGTCACCGTGCCGCACGAGGATTTCATCGCGAAGATCCGCGCCTGCCGCTACGCCTTCATGGAACTCGGCGTCGAGGATGGCATCATCGTCACCCGCACCGACAGCCTTGGCGCGGGCCTCACCAAGCAGATCGCCTTCTCGAAAGAAGCCGGTGACCTTGGCGACCAGTATAACAGCTTCCTCGATTGCGAAGAGGTCGAAGGCGCAGGCAACCATGGCGACGTCCTGATCAACCGCGACGGCAAGCTGGTGCGACCGAAGCGCCTGCCCTCGAACCTCTACCAATTCCGCGCCGGCACCGGCGAAGATCGCTGCGTGATGGATTGCATCGCCAGCCTTCAGAACGGCGCCGACCTGCTGTGGATCGAGACCGAGAAGCCGCATATCGAACAGATCGCCGGCATGGTCGACCGCATCCGCGAAGTCGTCCCCAATGCGAAGCTTGCGTACAACAATTCACCGAGCTTCAACTGGACGCTCAACTTCCGCCAGCAGGTGTTCGACGCTTGGGAAAAGGACGGCAAGGACGTCAGCGCCTATGACCGCGCCAAGCTGATGAGCGTCGATTATGACGGCACCCCGCTCGGCGACGAAGCCGACAACCGCATCCGCACCTTCCAGCGCGATTCGGCGAAGCGGGCGGGCATCTTCCACCACCTGATCACGCTGCCGACCTATCACACCGCGGCGCTCAGCACCGACAATCTCGCCAAGGAATATTTCGGCGACGAAGCAATGCTGGGTTACGTCAAGGGCGTCCAGCGCGCCGAAATCCGCCAGGGCATTGCCTGCGTCAAGCACCAGAATATGTCGGGCAGCGACATCGGCGACGACCACAAGGAATATTTCGCCGGCGAAGCCGCGCTCAAGGCCGCGGGCAAGGACAACACGATGAACCAGTTCGCCGCTTAAACGAGTTCGGCGCGAGCGGCCCGTTGCACCCGCTCGCGCCACCCTGCTTGGTGCGGGGGCTAGCGACCCAGCCCCCCGCGCCTCCCGAGCTTTCCTGGGGAGGAAAGCCTGTCCGTCGGAAGCCGCAAGGCCTCCGGCGGACATTTTATTGCGGTAAGACCGCCTCCTCGTCGCGCGTCTTGACCAGCGACCAGATAATACCGCCCGCGATCAACCCAACCGTCACGCCCAGGCTGATCAGCGGCGGGAATTTGTCGCCGCCCAGCACAAAATCGGCGACGAAGATTTTCGACCCGATGAACACCAGCACCAGCGCGAGCGCATATTTGAGATAGTGAAAGCGGTGCACCATCGCCGACAGCGCGAAATAGAGCGCGCGCAGGCCCAGGATCGCCATGATGTTCGACGTATAAACGATGAACGTGTCGGTGGTGATCGCAAAGATCGCCGGGACGCTGTCGACGGCGAACACCAGGTCGGCGAGGTTGATGACGACGAGCGCGAGGAACAGGGGCGTCGCCGCGAGCACCAGCTTGCCCGTCTTGCTATCGGGCACGCGCACGAAGAATTTCTCGCCGTGCAGCTCGTCCGTGATCGGCATCCGGCGCGACAGCCATTTGACGACCGGGTTGCCCTTCACGTCCATCGGTTTTTCGCTCGCGAAGAGCATCTTCACGCCCGTGAACACAAGGAATGCCGCAAAGACATACAGCACCCAGCCATATTCAGTGACCAGAGCAGCGCCGCCCGCGATCATGATCCCGCGTAGCACGATCACCGCGACGATCCCCCACAAGAGAGCGCGATACTGATAGCGCGGCGGGATCGCAAAGGTCGCGAAGATCAGCGAGATGACGAAGATATTGTCGATCGACAGCGCCTTCTCGATGAAGAAGCCGGTGTAATATTGCAGCCCCGCCTCGCCGCCCTTCGCGGCCCAGACCCAGGCGCCGAACGCCAGCGCGATACTGATGTAGAAGGCCGAGAGCTTGAGACTCTCGCCGATCCCCATCTCCTTGTTTTCCTTGTTCAATATGCCAAGGTCAAAGGCGGTGAGCGCGACGACCAGCGCGATGAACGCCAGCCAGAACCAGGCCGGGGTGCCCAGCCAGTCGGCAAACAGAAATTCCATGGTGATGATCCCTGGTGAACGCCAGAAGGCGCCGCCCCGGCGGGACGACGCTTCCGGTCTTGGTTAGAAGATATTAGCGCGCGAGCGCCGGACGCAGCGACAACGCCGCCAGGCGCCGCTTGACCGCCAGCTTCAGCGTTTTCAGCCGCAACAGCCGAAACGGATCGGCCCCGCGCCGCCGCGCTTCGCGCCGCGCCGCCTCGTCCAGCTGGCGATGCAGCAGGGTCAGCCGATAAAGATTGGGATTAAGCGTCATGAACTTGGGCCTCCTGATTGAAAATCAAGCAGGTGACGCCGATGCCGGACCCGGGTTTAAGGGGGGAGGTAGGCCCAGAGCATCGGTGTCACCCGATGCGGTCCGACATCACGTGGCAGGAAATATCCTGCCGACGCCAGAGGGGCCCGGCCCGCATGAGTCCGATCTAAGGTCGTCGCATCGGCGTTTCAAGACCCCGCCCGATCATGCTACCCAAAAAATATCGCGCCGCGCGACAGGGAGCTTTTATGTCCGTCATCATCACCCGCGATGGCCCCGTCACCATCGTCACCATCGACCGCCCGGCGCGCCGTAACGCGGTCGATCCCGACACCGCCGCCGCGCTGCGCGACGCCTTTGAAGCCTTCGCGACCGACAGCGACGCGCGCGTCGCGATCCTCACCGGCACCGCGGGGCATTTCTGCGCCGGTTTCGACCTGAACGCCGTCGGCACGTCGCGCTACGATCCCGACGGCCCCGGCCCGATGGGACCGACGCGGATGCTGCTGGACAAGCCGGTGATCGCCGCGGTCGAGGGCCACGCGGTTGCGGGCGGGCTTGAACTCGCGCTGTGGTGCGACCTGCGCGTCGCCGCGGCCAGCGCGGTGTTCGGCGTCTATTGCCGCCGCTGGGGAGTGCCGCTGATCGACGGCGGCACCGTCCGCCTGCCGCGCATCGTCGGGCAGGGCCGCGCGCTCGACATGATCCTGACCGGTCGCCCGGTTGCGGCGCCAGAAGCCCAGCACATCGGCCTCGCCGACCGCATCGTCGCCGACGGCGAAGCGCTCTCCGCCGCGATCACCCTCGCCAAACAGATCGCCGCCTTTCCGCAATTGTGCATGACCAGCGACCGCATGAGCGCGTACCGCCAATGGGATTTCGACCTCGCCGATGCGCTGACGCACGAAGCCCATGCCGGGGCCGCGCCGCTGCGTGAGGGCGCCGCTGCGGGGGCGAAGCGCTTTACCGAAGGCGCAGGCCGCGGCGGTACGTTCCCGAGCTGACCCCTCACCCGTCATCCCAATCGTGATCCGGTGTGACGCAGGAGGAACGATCCTCCCTGTCGCGAAGCGATGGGGAGGTCGCAGCGCGTAGCGCTGACGGAGGAGCTTTGACGCTGGCGTCGCGGCCCCTCCACCACGTCCTTCGGACGCGGTCCCCCTCCCCATGGCTGCGCCACAGGGAGGTTTCATCGCCCTCGACGACACCCGGGAAATCGGATCGACTGGCGACGACGCAGGCGTGATTTCTTCCATCCTTCCCCTTCTTGGGGGAAAGATAAAGGTTTCCAGCCCGCTAAAGCCCGTTAAGCAGCATCTGACGAAAGGGAGGATGCCCTTTGATGATGATTCCGGGCAAATACCCTGGTTAGGAGACCGATATATGACACCGACGCGCGCAAATCTCATGCTGGCCGGACCGCGCGCCCGATGAGCATTTCGGCCGTCGCTGCGCTTCTTTTGCTGTCCGAAGCACCGCCCGTTCCCACCAACGCGGCGCCTGAAATCCCGGCCGAGACGACGGCCCAGCCCTATGCGGGCGATGTTCTGCCGCCAAAGGTTGTGCCGACGATCGGGACCGACCCGTCGCCAGCGCCGATCACGCCGACCCCGGCACCGGGGTCGCCGAACGAAATCGTGGTGACGGCGCGCGGCGATGCGCCGCCGGGTGATCCCCTACAAGCGGTCAACATCGAATCCTATCGGGCGGTCCAGGCGATCGACCAGGCGCTCGTCGGCCCGATCGCGATGGGCTATCAGGGCATTGTCCCCGAACCGGTCCGTGACGGGGTGGGCAATGCGCTGCGCAACCTGACCGAACCGGTGAATTTCCTGAACTTTCTGTTGCAGTTCAAGATCGGCAAGGCCGCCGAAACGCTCGGCCGCTTTGCCATCAACTCGACCTTCGGCGTCGGTGGCCTGTTCGATGTGGCCAAGAAAAAGCCGTTCAACCTGCCGTATCGGCGCAACGGCTTTGCCAACACTTTGGGCTTTTATGGCGTCGAGCCCGGTCCCTTTTTCTACCTGCCGCTGTTCGGCGCGACGACGTTGCGCGACATGGCCGGCAATGGCCTCGACATGCTGGTCCTGCCGACCGCGATCGGCAAGCCGTTCAACCGCACCGCCTACGCGGTTCCGACGACGGTGGTCCGGGCGCTCAACGACCGCATCGAACGCGATGCCGAGATCGAGCGTCTCCAAAAACAAAGCCTCGACCCCTATGTCGAGACGCGCACCCTCTATCTGCAAATGCGACAACGCGAAATCGATGCGCTGAGAGGCAGGATTCCCGATGTCATCGCTGCTCCGCCAGTTGAAGCTCCAGTGGAACCTGCAGCCCCTCAGACTGACCCGCTTCCCGATCCGGAAATTCCGGTTGTCGAGGCACGCGCGGACATCGAAACGCCCCCAGCAGGTGACCCGCCGCCGTTTTGAGTGAGACCCGCGGTGCAATGGTCTCCGACGACTTCCTCGCCCCGGCACCGACGCGCGGGCCGCGGCGATCCGCAAGGGCGGCAGAACGAAGATGAAAACGCTGCACATCGCGACCGACCATAGCTGGTTGCATGCACGGTTCCGGTTACAGGCGGAGATTTTGGGTGGTTAGCAGGTTTAAAACTCAGGTGGCTGATATGATAGATGCCCTAATTTATCAGACGGCTGGAAACTTTAATCCAAAAAGAAGCTTCAATATGTTCTCGATTAGTTTACGATAATCTTCAATCTGTCGGTCATTGATCGGCACTGTCGTGCGCTCGTGGATTAGTTGATTCCGTAGCCCATAATAAAAATCCGCCTTTGTCGCCATCGCATCGGTAAATTTTGGTACCTTTGCCTGCACTTCTCTAATTACGGTAGTTCTCTGAGAGAGAATTCCCTTTATCTGTTTATTTGGATATGCCTGCGGCGGAAACGCCTTTTTATTGGTGACAATATACTCTTTGAGAGCAATTTCGAAATTACTATCAAGTAGGATTAGAGCTGCTCGGTTTCGCGTCTCAACTTTAACTCGCGACAAAGCGTCCACCATTACCATTGCATCCACTAAGCCGACGGTCACGGGTTCCGAGTTCATCTTCGCAGTATTCAACTGCCGTACTTGTTCCAAGTATGATGGGCGTCGACCGCGCGGAAGTTTGGGCAGTATTAGTTTGGCACCGTCGGCGATTTCGGCCGGATCGATCTGCTCCAATTCTCCGGTTGTGTGCGCAAAAACATGCTCATCCCAAGTGTTCTTAAGTCGACGCGAGACCTTGCTGTAATAGGTCACGAGCGCAATGACGTTTGCACGAAGCTGTAAAAACGACGGATGACCAATGTTCACGTCGCTCTTGCTGCTATTCCAAGGCATCAATTCCGCGTTGCCTTCGAGCCTTACGATTACTCGGCACAAGGACGCGTCAGGGTGCGGCACGCCTGCCTCGCCTGTTATGTAATAGCCGACATCACGCTCGCGCATTTCCTTCACAATAAGTCGGTCATTACAGTATATATAGACGCCGTAGTTCTCGGCCTCAGGATTTCGGTCGCCTATCAATCCAGCGTTCATGGTGACAGCAAGATCACGTTCGCTGTCAGGTTGAATTGTGAAAGCAACCGTTCGCGGCAAATAATCCGGAGGATATGACCAAACTTCGAATTCTTTGCCTTCGATCGATACCCCGTTAAGAAAAATCTCACATTTCTCGCCAATGAAACGCCCATAAGTTTCACCAAGACTTTTTCCGATTTGATCGACGTCGGCTTGGCCAAACGGCTGTCGCAATTTCGATACTTCAACGATCGTGCACCCGGGACCAATGGCGGAGCACTCTACATAGTCGATGTCCCAACTTTCGGTCTGCAGCCACTCATCGTCAATTCGGATCTTGTGACTCAGCTCCCCTTTGTGACGAGTGCGAATTTCAACGAGCTCGCCCAGTGCAACGCCAGCTCACTTTCCACCCACCCCGAAGATACCAATAAGATTTTCCGTCGATGTCTCGCGGCTCGCGCCGGGCGCAATCAACAGCCGCAGGTCGTTCTCTTTGACGCCCCCAGCATTGTCCCTAACCGTGATAATTTGACGGCTAACGTCTAGCCCAACTTCGACCTTAAGTTTAGATCTTCGCTTATTGGCGACCCAGAAGTCGAGCGCATTATCCAAGAGTTCGCAGAGGCCTGTCTGAAGATCGTAGTCGGCAATCATGCCCCGAAAAATGTGCTTTTCGGGTGTGCCATCTATCGTGTTCTTTATGGTCATAATCTGCCCCCTCCAAGCATCATACCTGAAACTCGAAGTAAACTGGAGAGGCTTATCGATGCCTGAATAATTCACTGTAGCCTATCCAGCGCAACTATAAAGCAAACCGCGCAGGAAATTTCCTGCGCGGTTTGCTTCGCCGATCAAGCGATTTCATCCCCTCATTTTTTCCCCATCAACTTCATCGTCATCGCCGTCAGCGCCTCGGTCGCGGTCGCGATCACTTTGTCCGCTTCGGGCGCCCAGAAGGGCGAGTGCAGGCTCGGCAAGGTCCGGCCCTCCTTTTTCGCCGCGTCATATTCGGCCTGCGGCACCCCGCCGACCCAGATGATCAGGCTTTTGATGTCCTTGTCGTCGCGCGCAAAGCGCCCGAAATCTTCGCCGCCCATCACCGGCGGCACCTGCACGACGCGCTTTTCGCCGAAACTGGTTTTCAGATATGCCGCCATTTCCTCGGTGAAATCGGGGGTATTGAAGGTGGAGGGGGTGAACTCGTCCCTTTGCACGCTCACCACCGGCATCTTGTCCTCGGGAATCCCCGCCGCGATTGCCTCGCCCTTTGCAACGCGCGCGATGCCGTCGAGCAGGTGACCCCGCACTTCGTCGGTGTAGCTGCGCACGGTCAGTTGCAGCTTCGCCTCGTCCGAAATGATGTTGTGCTTCGCCCCGGCGTGAAAACTGCCGACGGTCACCACCGCGCTGTCGAGCGGGCTGATTTCGCGCGATACCAATGTCTGCAACGTCGACACGATGCGGCTGGCCAGGACGATCGGATCCTTGGTCGTTTGCGGATAGGCGCCGTGGCCGCCGACGCCCTTGACCAAGATATCGACGCTGTCGACGTTGGCGAGCGCATAGCCCGGCGTATAGCCGATCACCCCGGCGGGAAACTGCGCCGCGTCGTGGAACGCCAGGGCGTATTGGGGTTTGGGAAAGCGGGTATAAAGCCCGTCCTCCAGCATCATCCGCGCGCCCGCGCCGCGTTCTTCGGCGGGCTGGCCGATCATCACCAATGTTCCTGACCAGTTCGCCTTGTTCGCCGCCATCAACCGCGCGACGCCGACCCACGCAGTCATATGCGTGTCATGGCCGCACGCGTGCATCACGCCGGTTTCGACGCCTTCCGCCGTGGTCACGCGCACCTTTGACGCGCCGGGCAGCCCGGTCTGCTCGGTCACCGGCAGGCCGTCCATGTCGGCGCGGACCAGCACGACCGGTCCCGGGCCGTTCTTCATCACCGCCACGATGCCGGTGCCGCCGACCTTTTCGGTGACCTCAAACCCCAGCTTGCGCGCCTCCGCCGCGAGGATGCTCGCCGAGCGCACCTCCATGAAGCTGAGTTCGGGGTTGGCGTGCAGATCGTCATAGATTTTCATCAGCGACGGCATCTGCTTCTGCACTTCGCCGCCCAGCTGCTGCGCCGCCGCGGGGGTGGCTCCCGATACCGCAAGCGCTAGCGCCGCGGCGCCCGTCCACAAATTCCGCATTGTCATTCCCCTGTACCAAGCTCTTATGAGCCGAACCTAATCCGTTCGTGTCGAGGGGAGGGGCGTCAACAGGCAGCATAGCGCGGCCCCAAGCGTGTCTCGACTTCGCTCGACACGAACGGGGATAGAGAATCCACTCAAACTTTCGTCAGGCCGCCGGGACCAGTTCGATCACGTCGACCAAGGATTCATATGCCGGCGCGGGCAGCACCAGCCGCCAGCGATTGTCGCCGATCCGTTCGACCAGCCCCGCCATGTCGCGCATCCGGTCGCTGCCGTAATTGACCGCCATCTTCTCGTCGCCCAGTTCGAGCGTGCCGAGGAAAATCTGGCGTTTCAGATTGTCGGGAAAGATCAGGCCGACGGGGCGCTGCGACCCGGTCAGCTTGGTCAGGCTCGACAATCCCTGTTCGGGCGCGACGCGGCAGCGGAACCAGTCATAGGCGATATAGCTCAGACCGCTTCGCCCCTTCGCGCCGATCTTGATCGTCCGGCAACGGTAATCGCCCGCGGGCATATAGGCGTTGGGCAGCGCCGCCATCGGTTGCAGCAGCACGCCTTCGCGGTCGATGGCGGCGCCATGACCCTTTGCCCGCGCGTCGGCCAGCGCCGCTTCCCAGCTGGCGTACCAGCCGCGAAGCCGTGCCTTGTCCTGCTCGGTCGCCGTGGCGCGCCAGCTGCCCGACGCGGGCGGCGCATCGGCCGCCGACGGCGGCAGTGCCGACACCACCGGCACCGACTGGCACGCGCCAGTGGTCAGCCCTAGCGCAAGGGCGAAAAGTAACTTGTTGCGACCCCTCATTCTCCGTCTCTCCCCTGATCCGGTTGCGTTAACCTTAGGGGCGGAAAGGAGAATGCTCAAGGCTTACGCCGCGGTCCACCCGCCATCGACGCTCAGGTTGGCGCCGGTGATATTCGCCGCCTCGTCGCGGGTCAGGAACGACGCCAGCGCCGCGACCTGTTCGACCGTCACGAACTGTTTCGTCGGCTGCCCCGCCAGCAGCACGTCGTTGATCACCTGCTCGCGCGTCATACCGCGCGCCTTCATCGTGTCGGGGATTTGCCCCTCGACCAGCGGCGTCCACACATAGCCGGGGCTGATGCAGTTGGCGGTGATCCCGGCATCGGCCACTTCCAGCGCGACGGTCTTGGTCAGCCCGACCAGCCCATGCTTCGCCGCGACATAGGCCGATTTGAACGGCGAGGCGACGAGCGAGTGCGCCGACGCGGTGCCGATGATCCGCCCCCACCCCTTTTTGCGCATGCCGGGGACCGCGTGGCGGATCGTGTGGAACGCCGACGTCAGGTTCAGCGCCAGGATCAGATCCCATTTCTCGACCGGGAAATCCTCAATCGGCGACACGAACTGCGTCCCGGCATTGTTCACCAGGATGTCGACGCCGCCCATGTCGGCATCGGCGCGCGCGAACATCTCGGTGATCGCATCAACCTTGGTCAGATCGGCGCCGTCGTACAGCGCCTTGCCGCCGCTCAGCCCTTCGAGCGCGACGCGCTCGGCCTCGATCGCCGCGGCGTCGCCAAAGCCGTTGATGATGACATTCGCGCCCTCGCTCGCCAGCGCCTTGGCGATGCCCAGCCCGATGCCCGACGTCGATCCGGTGACGAGCGCGGTTTTTCCTTGCAGACGCATTTTGGTTCCTTTCGCTGGGGGCGTATCAGTTAATATCGGAGTCGACTTTTGGCTTCAACATATTGGCTTGCAATGCAAAACTGCCCGACCGGCCCTCGGCGACACTTTCCGCGAGCAAATGCCCGTCCTTCATCGCCGCCTCGACCGCCTGGTGGCCCAGCGCCCAGTTAACCTCCATCGTCGATCGCGAAAACTCGAAATCGCGCGCCCCCGTCTGCCATTTGGGCGGCTGGTGGATCAGCTGGACGACGTTCAGCGCCTTGCTGTCGACCATCTTCTTCACCGCCTTCACCTCAGGAAGGTCGGAATATTCGGCTGGCAGCTTTTTCAGCATGCGGTCGATCAGCTGATGCTCCTTGCGCCGCCGCACCAGCCCGTCCGAAATCCGCCGCGTCCGGCTCGAAAAACGAATATCTTTCTCACGCGACCAGGCCTCTTCCATGTCGTGCGGACGGTCGCCGCGCGCGGGAAACAGGTCGACCTGAAACACCAGCATATCCTCATGCGCCGCATCGACTACATGCTCGAGCGGGGTGTTCGACACCAGCCCGCCGTCCCAATACCAGGTGCCGTCGATCTCGACCGGCGGCAGCCCCGGCGGCAACGCGCCCGACGCCAATATGTGCCGCGCATCAAGGGTATCGACCTTGGTATCGAAATAGCGAAAATTCCCCGTTTCGACCGCCACCGCGCCGACCGACAGCCGCACATTGCCGTTGTTCACGCGGTCCCAATCGACCAGCCGGTCGAGCGTCTCGACGAGCGGCTTGGTGTCGTAAAAACTCACCGCCTCGGGCGTCTGCCGCTCGGCAAAGCTCGGCGGCGGAAAGCGCGGGGTGAAAAAGCCGGGAACGCCGAACGCCATCACCTGCCCTGCCGCAACCATATGCGCCCATTCGCGCGCCCAGTCGTTGTCGGCGACCGGCAGCGACGGCATCGCCGACGACACCCCGTTCCAGAATTCGCGCAGCTTGCCCACTGCGGCGTCGCGCGGATTGCCCGCGATGATCGCCGCATTGACCGCACCGATCGAAATCCCCGCAACCCAGTCAAGCTCGATCCCCAGATCGATCATCGCCTCATACACTCCGGCCTGAAACGCGCCGAGCGCCCCGCCGCCCTGCAGGACGAGCACGACGAGGTCGGGAAGCGGAAGCGCGGCGGTTGCGGCACGACGTGGCATGAAAACGGGGATCCTTTGGCTCGCGTCAGCGCGATTGGTGCGTCGCAGCATAAACCATTGCAAAGGCTTCGTCCAACGCGAAGCCCCTTTCAATTGCCCGGCGCTGCTGTAACTGTCAGGATTAGACAGACACTTTAGCGGTGGAGAACCCCCATGCGCCTCGACGATTATGATCCCGGCGACGATATTCGCGACCTCGGCCGCGGCAGTGGCGGCGGCTTTGGCGGTGGTGGTGGCGGCCTCGGGGGCCTGCTCATCGGCTTCCTGCCGATGCTGCTCGGGCGCAAGATGGGCTGCGGCACGATCCTGTTGATCGGCGCGGTCGCTTTTTTCCTGCTCGGCCCCGGCGCTAATATGCTCAGCAGTGGGGGTGGCACCGCCGATCCCGCAGCGGACAGCCGCGGTGGCGCAAACGCCTCCTGCGACACCGAGAGTGAGCGCTTCGCGTGCAATGTTTTCAGCTCGACGAACAAACTTTGGGGCGGGTTGATCGAAGGCTATCGCGAACCGAAACTTCGTTTCTACGATCAGAAGAATGAGTCGGGTTGCGGCGCCGCACAGGCTGCGATGGGGCCATTTTATTGCCCGGCGGATCAGGGAATTTACCTCGACACAACTTTCTTCAATGAACTGGAACAGAAATTCGGTGCCGCAGGCGACGCGGCGCAGGCCTATGTCATCGCGCACGAGGTCGGCCATCATATCCAGACGATCAGCGGCATTTCCAATCAGGTCCGTCAGGCGCAGCAACGCGCCTCGCAGGCTGAGGGCAACCAGTTGCAAGTCCGCATGGAATTGCAGGCGGATTGCTACGCGGGCGTCTGGGCCGCGCGCGCCAAGACCGCCGCGGGTCAGCCGGTGATGGAAGCGGGCGACATGGAAGAAGCAATGCGCGCCGCCAATGCGATCGGCGACGACACGCTGATGCGCTCGGCGGGCCAGCGTCCGGTTCCGGAAAGCTTCACCCACGGAACCAGCGAACAACGCATGAGCTGGCTGCGCCGCGGGCTGCAATCGGGGGATCCGCGCCAGTGCAACGCGTTCGACACCGCGCTCTGATCGCGGCGCTCGCGGCGGCTCTCGCCGCGACGCCCGTGGCGGCGCAGACGCTGTATATCGAGGCCGGACGGCTGATCGACGGCGTCACCAACGACGTCCGCACCGGTCAGTGCATCACGGTCGAGACCGAGCGGATCAAGGCTGTTGCCCCCTGCGGCGCCACCCCCGCGGGTGCAACGCGGCTCGACTGGTCGGGCTTCACCGTCCTACCCGGACTGATCGACCTGCACACGCACCTTGCCGATCTGGGCCAAAGCGCCGACCTCGCCGCGCCAATCAAGGCGTCGCCAGCCGAAACCGTCCTCGTCGGGGCGCGCAACGCGCGCGTCACGTTGGATGCGGGTTTCACTAGCGTCCGCGACGTCGGCACCTATCGCGGGCTCACCGACGTGACGCTGCGCAACGCGATCGAGCGCGGTGACGTGCCCGGCCCGCGCATGTGGGTCGCGGGTGCTTATCTCACCATTCCCAAGGGCGGAGGCGAATTGAACGGCGTCGTGCCCAATGAAGACCTGCCGCCCGACATGCGCCTCGGCGTTGCCGCAACCCCCGAAGAAGCTGCGGCGAAGACGACCTATTTGCTCGACCATGGCGCCGATTTCATCAAGACGATCGCCACCGGCGCGGTGCTCGCGATGGGCACCGAACCCGGCGCCCCCGAACTGACCGTCGATCAGTTGCGCGCGATCGTCCGGGTCGCGCACGCCCGCGGCAAGAAGGTGACCGCGCACGCCCATGGCGCGATCGGCATCCGGAACGCGATCAACGCCGGGGTCGACAGCATCGAACACGCCAGCCTGGCCGACGAAGCGACGCTGCAACTCGCGAAGAAGCACGGCACCTGGCTGGCGATGGATATCTATAACGGCGATTATATCGAGGATGTCGGCACCAAAGAGGGCTGGCCCGCCGAATATCTGCGCAAGAACCGTGAAACTACCGACGCCCAGCGCGCCGCCTTCCGCCGCGCCGTCGAGCTCGGGGTCAACATCGGCTACGCCACCGACGCCGGCGTCTATCCGCACGGCCTCAACGCGCGCCAATTCCGCAATATGGTCAAATATGGCATGACCCCGATGCAAGCGATCCAGTCCGCCACCGGCCGCGCCGCGATCGAGATGGGCCGGGACGATATCGGTGCGATCGTGCCGGGGCGCTTCGCCGATATGATTGCGGTGAAAGCCGATCCGCTGGCCGACATCACCGTGCTGGAAAAGATCGATCATGTAATGAAGGGCGGGGTAGTAGTCCGCTAGCGGCCATACGTGAGCGTTGCTCCTCCCAGTGGCGAAGCCATGGGGAGGTGGCAGCCCGAGGGTTGACGGAGGGGCACCGGCGCTGACGTCGTTGCCCCTCCACCATCGCCTACGGCGATGGTCCCCTTCCCCATGGCTTCGCCACAGGGAGGATCCGCTAGGTTCGCTCCCCACCGCAACGCCGACGCCGCAAAGCGACAGATGACGAAGACGCTTGAACTCACTCGCCACCCCGCTAAACCGCTTTCATGCGAAACCATATCCTGACCAGCGCAATCGCGCTTGCCGCCGCCCTGTCCACCCCCGCCTTTGCCCGACCGATGACCGAGGTCGATCTGGCAACGCTGAAGCGCGTTGCGGCGCCGACCGCCTCGCCCGATGGCCGCTGGGTGGTGTTCCAGATGACCGAGACCGACGCCGCGACTTACAAGCGCGCAACCGGAATGTGGCTGGTCGACCGCAATGGCAAGGACGCCGCGCCGGTGCGCGTCGCCGATACCGCCGACAAGAATGAAACCGCCCCGGCGTTCCATCCCGACGGCAGCCTTTACTTCCTCTCCAACGCCTCGGGCAAAAGTCAGGTCTGGCGGATCGACCCCAAGGTCGGCGGCGCTCCGGCGCAAGTGACCGACACCGTTGCCGATGTCTCGGGCTTCAAGATTTCACCCGACGGCCAGCGCCTGCTCGCCTGGGGCGACGTGCCGCGCGAATGCACCGAATTTGGCTGCGATGCGAAGGACAAAGGCGCCCTGCCCGGCCCCGGCACCGGCCGCTTGTATCAGGACGGCGCGGGTTTCGTGCGCCATTGGGACAGCTGGGAAACCCCCGGCACTTACAGCCGCCCCTTCGTCTTCAACCTCGACGGCGGCAAGGCCAGCGTCGCGCGCGCGGTCGATGGCGGGTTGATCGGCGACAGCCCGTCGAAGCCCTTTGGCGGCGGCGAAGAACTCGCCTGGGGCGCCGACAGCCGCACCGTGTTCTTCACGCTGCGCAAGGCCGACAAGGACGAACCGACCTCGACCAACCTCGATATCTACAGCTGGCTGGTCGACAGCCGGATGATGCCGCAGAACCTGACCGTCGATAACAAGGCGACCGACACGATGCCCGCCCCCTCGCCCGACGGCAGATGGCTGGCCTATGCCGCCATGGCGCGTCCGGGGTATGAAGCCGACCGGCAGGTGCTGATGCTGCGCGACCTGTCGACCGGCGAAACCCGGAAACTAACCGACGCATGGGACCGCTCGGTGGGTTCAATCGCGTGGGCGGCGGACGGCAAGTCGCTTTATGTCACCGCGCAGGACGTGCTCGATCACCCTGCCTTCCGCGTCGATGTAAAGACCGGCAAGGTTACCAGGCTCAAGGCCACGACCGAAGCCTATGAGGGCAATATCGGCGACGTCACCCCGCTGCCCGGCGGCGCCCTGCTCTATTCGCGCAACAGCGTTGCGGTGCCGACCGACCTGTTTGTCCGTGATGGCAAGGGCAAGGTCACTCGCCTGACGGACGTCAACCGCGCCCAGCTGGCCGAGATCGACCCCGTTGACGCCAAAAGGTTCAGCTTCAAGGGCGCGAACGGCGACACCGTGTGGGGGCAGATCGTCAAGCCCGCCGATACCAAGGGCAAAATCCCCGTCGCCTTCCTCGTCCACGGCGGGCCGCAGTCGAGCTTTGGCAACAGCTGGTCGACCCGCTGGAATCCGCGGCTGTTTTCGGCGCCCGGCTATGTCGCGGTGACCGTCGATTTCCACGGCTCGACCGGCTACGGACAGGCGTTCACCGACAGCATCAATCAGGATTGGGGCGGCAAGCCGCTCGAAGACCTCAAGCTCGGCCTCGCTGCTGCAGGGGCGCAGGACGCCAATGTCGACACCGTCAACGCTTGCGCGCTCGGCGGCTCTTATGGCGGCTATATGATGAACTGGATCGCGGGCAATTGGCCCGATGGCTTCAAATGCCTGGTCAACCATGCCGGGGTCTTTGACCTGCGCGCCATGGCGTTCGAGACCGAGGAAACATGGTTCGACGAATATGATCATGGCGGCCCTTGGTGGCAGCGCGCCGAGGGTGAGAAATGGAACCCGGTGAACCATGTCACCAAGTGGAAGACTCCGATGCTGGTGATCCACGGCGAAAAGGATTTCCGCATCCCCTACAGCCAGAGCCTCGCGGCGTTCCATGCGTTGCAGCGGCAGGGCGTCGAAGGCGAATTGCTGGTCTTTCCCGACGAGAACCACTGGATCCTGAAAGGCCAGAACAGCGTGCAATGGTATCAGACGGTGTTCGGGTGGATGGGCAAGCATTTGAAGAAATAATGGCGTGCGCTCCCGCGAAGGCGGGAGCCCATCACCGGTCGGTTCGAGTTTGCACCCATAGGAGATGGGTCCCCGCCTTCGCGGGGACACGGGTGTCTTTGATTGCGCGTGGGTTCCCCCTTGCCGCCTCGCCCCTCGGCTGGCAAAGCGCGGCGCATTATGCCGATGGAAAAAACATTCGATCCCGCCGCGATTGAGGCGAAATGGGCTCACGCTTGGGAAAGCCGCGGGCTGTTTCGCCCGCATCGCCCCGACGCCACTCCCTTCACGATCGTCAACCCGCCGCCGAACGTCACCGGCGCGCTGCACATCGGCCATGCGCTCGACAACACATTGCAGGACGTCCTCGTCCGCTACGAACGGCTGCGCGGCAAGGATGCCTTGTGGGTCGTCGGCATGGATCATGCCGGCATCGCGACGCAGATGGTCGTCGAGCGCCAGTTGGAGGCGAGCCAAGACAAGCGCACCAATTACAGCCGCGAAGATTTCATCGACAAGGTGTGGCACTGGAAGGCGGAAAGCGGCGGCCAGATCACCGGCCAGCTCCGCCGCCTCGGCTGCTCGATGGACTGGAGCCGTGAGCAGTTCACGATGGACCCGCATTTCACCGCCGCCGTGGTCAAGGTGTTCGTCGACCTCCACAAAAAGGGGCTGATCTACCGCGACAAGCGGCTGGTGAACTGGGACCCCAAGCTCAAGACCGCGATTTCGGACCTCGAAGTCGAGACGCACGAGATTCAGGGCGGCTTCTGGCACTTCAAATATCCGCTCGCCGACGGCGTGACGCTGGATGACGGGCGCGATTATATCGAGGTCGCAACGACGCGCCCCGAAACGATGCTCGCCGACATGGCGGTCGCGGTGCACCCCGATGATGCGCGCTATCAGAGCGTGATCGGCAAGGATATTCTCCAGCCGCTCACCGGCCGCCGTTTCAAGATCGTCGCCGACGAACATGCCGACCCCGAACTGGGCAGCGGCGCGGTGAAGATCACCCCGGGGCATGATTTCAACGACTTCGACGTCGGCAAGCGCGCGGGGTTCAAGCCCGCCGAGATGCTCAACATGCTCGATGGCGACGCCAACGTCATCCAGACCAGCGACGGGCTGATCCCCACCGAATATCTCGGCCTGCACCGTTTCAAGCGCGACGGCATCGACGGCGCGCGCGAATTAGTCGTGCAGCGGATGAAGGAAGCGGGCTTCCTCATCCCCCATATCGTGACTTCAAAAGAGGGGGACGTCGTCGAGCACGACGCCGAGCCGCGCACGATCCAGACCCCGTTCGGCGACCGCGGCGGCGTGGTGATCGAGCCCTGGCTGACCGACCAATGGTATGTCGACGCCGAGACGCTGGCGCAGCCGCCGATGGCGGCGGTGCGCGACGGGCGGATCAACATCGTACCCAAGACGTGGGAGAAGACCTTCTTCAACTGGATGGAGAATATCCAGCCCTGGTGCGTGTCTCGCCAGCTGTGGTGGGGGCACCGGATTCCTGCACTGCACGGCCCTGTAAAAACGGCTGGTAAGCTACGTTATTCTACCACCGGCGAAGACGAGTGCTTTGTCGCTGAGACTTCTGAAGATCGGCTTCGGAAAGCAGAAGAATTTTATGGCAAAAAGGTTGTAGTCGCGCCCGCAGCAGAGAACGCGTTAACGGGCGCAATGCGTCAAGCGGGCGGCTTCGAGGCCGAAGACTTTGTGATTTGTTGGGAAGACGCCGACGTCCTCGACACTTGGTTCTCCTCGGCGCTCTGGCCCTTCGCGACGCTCGGCTGGCCCGAGGACAGCGACCTCGTCAAACGCCACTACCCCAACGACGTCCTCATCTCGGGCTTCGACATCCTGTTCTTCTGGGATGCGCGCATGGCGATGATGGGGATGGAGTTCATGGGCCCCGAGCGTGAGCGACCCGAAAACAAAGTGCCGTGGAAGACGCTCTACCTCCACGGCCTCGTCCGCGCGCCCGATGGGGCGAAGATGTCAAAGTCGAAGGGCAATGTCGTCGACCCGCTCGGGCTGATCGACCAATATGGCGCCGACGCGCTGCGCTTCTTCATGGCCGCGATGGAAAGCCAGGGCCGCGACATCAAGATGGATGACGCACGCCTCGCCGGATACCGCAATTTCGCGACCAAGCTGTGGAACGCGGCGCGTTTCTGCGAAGCCAATGGCATTTCGGCCTCGACCACCCTCGCAGCCCCTGCGGCCACCCTGCCCGTCAACCGCTGGATCATCGGCGAAGTCGCCGCGACCGTCGCCGCGATGGAAACCGCCTTCGCCGCGTACCGCTTCGACGAGGCCGCGAACGCGATCTACAGTTTCGCATGGGACCGGTTCTGCGATTGGTATCTGGAACTGATCAAGCCGGTTCTGAGCCCCGGCACAGACCCCAATTCCGTTCGTGCTGAGCTTGTCGAAGCACCGTCCTTGTCTGCCAGCGGCGACGAAGAAAAGATCGGCCCTTCGACAGGCTCAGGGCAAACGGAGATAGAGGAGACGAAGGCCGTCGCCGGCTGGGTGCTCGACCAGATCCTCGTCATGCTCCATCCCTTCATGCCCTTCATCACCGAAGAGCTGTGGACCGGGCTGGGCGACCGTGCTGATTACCCGCTGATCACCGCCAAATGGCCCGCGCCGGACGGCGCGCGCGATAGCGATGCCAGCGCCGACATCGACTGGCTGATCAAGCTGGTCAGCGAACTGCGCGGTGCCAAGGCCGAACTCGGCCTGCCGCCGGGTGCGCGCCTGACCGCGCATTTCCCGGCATCGCTCAAGACCCGCACCGACAAACTCGCGGCGCAGCTCGACCGCCTCGCACGCCTCGAAGCGATCAGTTTCGACCCCGCCCCCGCAGGCGCCTCGGCGCAGCTCGTCGTCGAGGGCGAAACGATCACCGTCCCCCTCGAAGGCGTCATCGACATCGCCGCTGAACGCGACCGCCTGACCAAGGCGCTCGCCGCCGCGGCGAAGGAACGCGACGGCCTTGCGGGCCGCCTGAACAACCCGTCGTTCGTCGAGCGCGCCAAACCCGAAGCGGTCGACAAGGCGCGCGCCGACCACGCCGCGAAAGAAGCCGAAGCCGACCGTCTGACCGCTGCATTGGCAAGGCTGGGGTGAGCGAACACGCCCATTCCTCCCCGCTTCCGGGGAGGTGGCAGCCGGAACGGCTGACGGAGGGGGTTGGCGCCCTACCGCAACGCTGCGTCAGGACGCGCCCCCCCTCCACCACCCCCGGATCAAGCCCGGGGGCGGTCCCCATCCGCGTTCCGGGGAGGATCGTTTGACCGAACCCGTCACCCCAACCCCCGTCGCCGTCGCCAGCGACCCCGCATCGGCGCCGGTCCCGCCGCGCCAGACCGCGCGCGGTGGCATGGACCTGACCAGCGGGCCGATCGCCAAGACTCTGATCATCTTTGCGCTGCCAACGCTCGCGTCGAATGTGCTCCAGACGCTGTCAGGCTCGGTCAATTCGATCTGGGTCGGGCAGTTTCTGGGCAACAGCGCGCTCGCCGCGACCGCCAATGCCAACATCATCATGTTCCTGATGTTCGCGACCTTTTTCGGCTTCGGCATGGCGGCGACGGTGCTGATCGGACAGGCAATCGGGCGCGGTGACATTGATGCGGCGCGCCGCGCGGCAGGCGGTGCGATCGGGCTGGCGGCGCTGTTCGCGGTGGTCATTGCGGTCGTCGGCTGGTTCACTTCCGACGCGATCTTGCGCCTGCTCGAAACCCCGCCCGAAGCCTTTGCGCTGGCGCATGATTATCTGCGCGTCACCTTTGTCGCGATCCCCGCCAGCATGATTTCGGTGACGCTGATGATGGCGTCGCGCGGTGCGGGCGATGCGGTCACGCCGCTGCGCTTCATGGTGCTGACCGTCGTCATCGACATTGTCCTCAACCCGGTGATGATCCTCGGGCTCGGCCCCGTCCCGCGCCTCGGCATCGCGGGCAGCGCGCTGGCGACGGCAATTGCCGGGACGATCAGCCTGATCGGCATGATCATCTGGTTTTACGTCAAGGATCACCCGCTCCGTCTGCGCGGCCGCGAATTGACCTATCTGTTTCCCAGCTGGCACGAACTGCGCTTCATCATCGCGCGCGGCCTGCCGATGGGCGCGCAGATGCTGGTGATTTCAGGCGCGGGCCTTGTCATGGTCGGGCTGGTCAATCGTGAGGGGCTGGTCACCGCCGCCGCCTATGGCGCCACGCTGCAATTGTGGAACTATATCCAGATGCCCGCACTCGCGGTTGGCGCCGCGGTCAGCGCGATGGTTGCACAGAATATCGGGGCGCAGCGCTGGGACCGCGTGTCGACGATCACCAACAGCGGCATCATAATCAACCTTGCGATGACCGGCGTCCTCATCGCGCTGCTCCTGCTGTTCGATCGCGCCGCGCTCGCGCTGTTCCTCGGCAGCGGCAGCGAGGCGATCGAGGTATCGCGCCATATCCAATATATCGCGACGTGGGGCTTCCTGCCGTTCGGTACCACGATCGTTCTGATTGGCACTTTGCGCGCCAACGGCTCGGTTGTGCCGCCGCTGATCATCCTGTTCCTCTCCGCATTTCCGATCCGCCTTGGCCTCTACTACTTAACCTACCCGTATCTTGGCGGCGATGCGCTATGGTGGAGCTTTCTGATTTCCATGATCGCTTCGATGACAATGGCTTGGGTCATCTACAAACGCGGGAGTTGGCGCCGCGTGCTGCCGCAACCGGGGGCGCAGTAACCAACCGACTTTCGACCAAAGCGCACGCACCTTCGACTGGCGGCCCGGTGCCTGCTATCCTTGATGCCGGTTTTGACGCTAAAGCAGGCGCAATGAACATGACCCTTCGCAAAGACGCGCTGCGCGACCAGCGTGCAAAAATGCTGGCGGCAGAGCCCGACTGGCGCGCCTCGGACGCCCGCGTCAATCCGCGCGTCGCGATTGGCTCGATCATAGCGATGTGGCTGCTCTATTTTCTGATCACCACCGGTCTCGGCCTGCTCACCGGCGTGCCCGAGCAATGGCCGTCGGCGGCGCGGCGCGGCCTCGTCGTCGTCGCGGGCATCCTGTGTACCTTCGTCCTCTACCAGTTGCTCCAGCGCGCCCAGCCGCAAAGCTTTGGCGCCCGCCTTGCAGCGGCGCTGGGCGCGGCGGTGCCGCTCGTCATCGTCTATGCCACGGTCAATCTGTTCGTTTTCTATTATTGGTTTCCGGTACCCGAAGCCGCGAAGATTATCGAGGAAATGCAGGCGAAATACCCCGGCGCGTGGGAAACCGTGCTGATCCTCGACAGCTCGATCCGCTGGTATTTCTTCTTCGCGGTATGGGCCGCGCTCTACGTCGCCTTTGGCTATGCCAGCGAGATGCAGGCGGTCGAGCGGCGCGCCAATCATTTCCGGCTGGAGGCGAAGAACGCGCAGCTGCGCGCGCTGCATTATCAGGTCAATCCGCACTTCCTGTTCAACACGCTCAATTCGCTGTCGGCGCTGGTGATGCGCGGCTCGAAAAGCGAGGCCGAGACGATGATCATGAACCTGGCGTCGTTCCTGCGCTCCAGCCTCGCGATCGATCCCGAACAGCTCGTCAGCCTTGACGAAGAAATCGCACTGCAACGCCTGTATCTCGACATCGAACAGACGCGCTTTCCCGACCGGTTGCAGGTCGAGGTGACGATGCCCGACGAGCTGAAAAATGCCTGCGTCCCGGTGCTGATCCTGCAACCGATCATCGAAAATGCGATCAAATATGGCGTGGCGCCGACCAAGGGCAAAATTGCGATCCGGCTGCACGCCAGCGCCGAATATGGGCTGCTCGTGCTCCGCATCGACAACGACATAGACCCCAAAGCGCCAACCCCGCCATCCGGTACGGGCCTCGGCCTTGGCAATGTTCGCGAACGACTGCTCACGCGCTACGGCCCCACCGCCGGATGCGAATGGGGGCCGTCGGACGATGGCGGCTTTGTCGTGTCGCTGTGGTTGCCGCTGTCACGGGAGGCCCGCTGATGATCCAGACGCTCCGCACGTTGATCGTCGATGATGAACCGCTGGCGATCGAACGCTTGCAGATATTGACCGGGCAGCAGGACGGCGTGTCGCTGGTCGGCACCGCCAGCGACGGCGCTTCGGCGCTGCGCATGGTCGACGCGCTCGCGCCCGATCTCGTCCTATGCGACATTGCGATGCCCGATCTCAACGGGCTCGAGGTCGCCGCCGCGATCGACCGGCTCGACAATCCGCCCGCGGTGATTTTTGTGACCGCTTTCGATCAATATGCGGTCGCCGCCTTCGACGTTGCCGCGGTCGACTATCTGCTCAAACCCGTGTCGCCCGATCGGCTCGCCCGCGCGCTCGCACGGGTGCGCGAATGGCGCGCGACCGAACGGGCGCCGAGCCAGAAAAGCAAATGGATCAACGAATTCTGGGTCCAGAACCGCGGTGAAATGCTGCGCATCGATGCGGGCCAGGTCGATCTGATCGAGGCCGAGCGCGACTATATGCGGCTCCACGTCGGTGCGCGCAGCTGGCTGATCCATCAGACGATCAAATCATTGGAAGCGCGGATGAATCCCGATCAGTTTATGCGCATTCATCGCTCCAAAATGGTGCGCCGCGACGGTATCGTCGGGTTAAAACATCATGGCGATGGCGCGTGGAGCGTCGATTTGGGCGAGGGCGGCGTCCACCGCGTCGGCCGCACCTATCTCCACGACGTCAAGGCGATCATGCACGCTTGAATCAAAAATGGCGGCCATGCTGTCGAAGCATGGCCGCCTTGGTTGACTAACTGGCCGCGCCGTCAGGGCGCGGAAACCATAATCGTCCCGCGATCGGCAAGCCGCGTGCCATCACCATTCAGCAGACCTGCCAGCTTAACGTCGGCGTCGGCCATCGTTACCTTCTCGCAATTCTGCGAATGCGCGCGCTCGGTCAGCGTCATGCGATAGTTGGGGCGGCTGTTGCACACTGTTCGCACCGCCACCTTCACCCGCGAATTGAGCCGCTCGCGCCCTTCGACGCTCGACAGGTTCAGGTCGTTATAGCGCACGACGACGGTGCGCCGCTCGCCGTCGCCGTCATCTGCCGCCGCCGCGGCCGGGACGCTCAGGCCGATACACGCGATCGGCGCGCTCAGCAGGATCAGGGATAATTTCGCCATGGGGGAGTCCTCTCTTGGGGGATGATGCGGGACACGAGGGCTCCGGACCGGGGAGACCAGAACCCCCGCATCCCGCAAGTTGGTGATACCCCCTAGACGTCATGAGAATCGCGTTTGGATCGATCGGCGCAAACACCGGCTCGATTACCGGACGAAAGCCGTTCATCCATCGACGAACGCGCGGCGGGCGTGCAATTTCATGACGTAGGAGTTGCATCCGGCGTCGGCTCATGGCCAAATATAGCCATGGCGACGAAATTATCTTTCGCCGCGAGTCGGCATCGCGGCGTGCGGCTGTTTCGCTGGTCCGCGCTTGCGTTCGCAGGCGTCAGTGGCGGGATGCTCCTTGGCGAGATGGCGGTCGGACCAAGATTGGGCGGCGGAATAGGCGAAGCCGCGACTTATTCGCACCTCAGCGCCAATCCCGACGCGGCGGCGCCACCCCCCGGAGGCGCCACGCCATGCCTCGATTGCCGCGACAGCTACGGCGTTGCTGCCAGGCTGCGCGCCGACCGCGAAAGCCGGATGAGCGATGAATTTCGGGAATTGGGCGCGGTGGACCTCGATCCGCCAGCGTCCGGCGAACCCGATGACGGGTATCGCTATGGCGGTCGTTTTCCCGACCCGCCGCCGCGCGAGGCGAGCCGGCGAATACCGGACGCGCAGTTTGCGTCCGTCGGCGCGGCCGACGACAAGCCGCTGGTCGCCGAAACGACGGCGCCAGCGACCGAATATTGATCTGTTAGCGCGGCTGCGGCGCGACCGGCTGGGCGCAGCGCGTGGTATCGCCCGCCATGCACGCCGCGACATCGGCCTCCCACTTCATCCGCTCTTCCGCCGACATCGCGGCGACGCGCGCCTTTTCGGCTTCATAGACCGCGGTTTCTTCGGCGAACTCGGTCTGGTCGTGCGCGACCTGCTGCGCCGCCGCCGACACTTCCTGCTCATAAGTCGTGGTTTCGGCCTTGGCGCGCGAGGCCTGCTCGGCGTTCAACCGCGCGGTGTTCGACCGTTCTTCGGGCATGGTGCCGTCGGGTAGTTTCTTTTCGGCCACCGGCGTTCCGGTCGGCGCTGCCGCTGGGGCTTGGAACGCCGCCGCATGCCCGCTGGCGAACAACGCCACTACGGTGGCCGCCGCCAAAATCATTCTTCTCATCAAAGTCACTCCTGTAATCCAAAGCTTTGGCCGTCCAACGCATGGCTGCATTGGGCGTTCCCGCTAGAGAATTGACCTCGACAAGCACACGGGTCATGCTCGCCCGCCGCACCTTGTCCGATCGGACGTCGATTTGCCAGCATCGCCAAAACATCCCCTCAATCGCCCGGTCTTTTTCGCCCCGCTTGCGGTCCTGCTCGCCGCGGTGGTGCTCAGCCTGTGGCAAGGCGCTGCCGTTCTTGCCACCGAAACGGCGATCAACGACTGGATCCTGCGCCATTTCTCGCCGCTGTTCGCTTGGGCCGGACTCGCCTTTCTGGCGTTGCTCGCGGGCATTGCCGTATCGCCGCTGGGTGGGCAGATCATTGGCGGCGCCGGGGCAAAGCCGATCCTCTCCCGCTGGCGCTGGTTCGCCGTCACGCTCTGCACCACCATTGCCACCGGCATCCTGTTCTGGGGCGCCGCCGAGCCGCTGTTTCACCTTAACGATCCGCCCGCGATGCTTGGGCTGAAACCGGGCAGCGACGCCGCCGCGGCCTTCGCGATGTCGACGATGTTCCTGCACTGGACGCTAACCCCTTACGCGATCTATACCGTCGCCGGGCTGGCCTTCGCGCTCGTCTATTACAACCGCCGCGAACCATTCAGCTTGTCATCGCTGTTCGTTCCCCTGCTCGGCCGACGCGCGCACGGACCGGTCGGCACCGGCATCGACATCATCTGCCTCTACGCGCTCGTCGCCGGCATGGCCGCTTCGATGGGCGCCGGCATCCTCGCGCTGGCGGGCGGGATCGAGGGGATCGGCGGCTTTGCCGGTGGCACCCCGCTACGCTGGGCGATCGCCGCCGCGATCGTCGGCAGCTTCCTGATCTCCGCGGCGACCGGTCTGCAAAAGGGCATCGCCGGGCTGTCGGTGCTAAACACCTGGATCTTCTTCGCAATTATCGCCTTCGTCCTGATCGCGGGTCCGACGGCCGACATGCTCGGGCTGTCGCTGCGCGCCGGGGCCGACTACTTCCAAACCTTCATCCCCCGCAACCTCGGTCTCGACGTCGATACCGACTGGCACCGGCAATGGACGATCTTCAACTGGGCCAATTGGTTCGCCTGGGCGCCGGTCACCGCATTGTTTCTGGGCCGCCTTGCGGTCGGCTACAGCGTCCGCGCCTTCATCATCTACAATCTGATCCTGCCGTCCTTGTTCGGCGCGGTGTGGATGACCGCGATCGCGGGCGCCACCATCGCGCTTGACCAGCAGAGCGGCGCCAGCCTTTACGCGATCCTGACCGCGCAAGGGCCAGACCCGGTGCTGTTCCGCCTGTTCAGCGCCTTGGGCGGCGGACCGGGCGTTGCTGCCGTGGTCCTGTTCGCGATCTTCCTGTCCTACGTGGCCGGGGCCGATGCCAATGTCTCGGCGATGAGCGCGCTGTCAACGCGCGGCATCACCCCCGACGCCCCCGAAGCTCCGCTTGGGGTGCAAGCGGTGTGGGGCATCACCGTTGGGCTGGTCGCACTGGTGCTGGTTGCGAGCGGCGGCATCGACGGCATCCGCATGATGTCGGTCTTAGGCGGCTTTCCCGCGCTGTTCGTGATCATCGGCGCGGCGCTGTCGCTAACTGTGATGGCAGTACGGGGACGGCACGATGCCGCCCCCGCCCAATCCTGAGAAAGGGGTCTCAGGACTTACCAGATCTTGGTGCGCTCTTCGGGCTTCAGATAATATTTGGCACCCGCCTCAACGCTGAACGCCTTGTACCAGGCATCGACGTTGCGCACCGGCCCGATAATGCGCCAGCGCGCGGGGCTGTGCGGATCGCTCGCGACCTGCTGCTTGATCGCATCCTCGCGCTGCTTCGCCCGCCACGCTTGCGCAAATGCGAGGAAAAAGCGCTGATCGCCGGTCAGCCCGTCGATCACCGGGGCAGGTTTGCCGCCGAGTGACCGATGATAGGCGTCATAGGCGACCTCGAGCCCCGCTAGGTCGGCGATATTCTCCCCCATCGTCAGGTCGGGGTTGATGAACGCGCCGGGTGCCGCTTCATAAGTTGCATATTGCGCCCCGAACGCCTTCGCTGCCGCGTCGAACTTCGCCGCATCCTCGGCGGTCCACCAGTCGCGCACCGCGCCATCGGCGTCGATTTTGCGCCCCTGATCGTCGAAACCATGGATGATTTCGTGACCGATCACCGCGCCGATCGCGCCATAGTTGACCGCATCGTCGACGCTTTCGCTGAAATAGGGCGCCTGCAGGATGCCTGCCGGGAACACGATCTTGTTCTCCAGCCCGCCATTATAGGCGTTCACTTCCTGCGGGTTCATCGCCCATTTCTTGCGATCAACCGGCTTGTTCAGATCGCCAAGCGCATAGGCATATTCGAACGCCGAACTGCGCTTCACATTGCCGTACAGATCGGTCGGATCGATCTTGAGCGCCGCATAGTCGCGCCATTTGTCGGGATAGCCGACCATCACATCCATCTTCGCGAGCTTGGCCAGCGCGGCGTCTTTGGTCGCGGGCGCCATCCAGCTGTTGGCACGAATGCGATCGCCCATCGCCAGTTTCAGGTTGGCGACCAGCACCTCCATCTTCGCTTTGGCGCTCGCCGGGAAATATTGCGTCGAATAGGTTTCGCCGACCAGTTCGCCCAAGCTGCCGTCGACCAAGGTCAGGCCGCGCTTCCACCGCGGCCGCAATTCAGATACACCGCTTAGTGCTTTTGTGTATTCGAACCGGCTATCGACGAACGCCTTCGACAAATAGGGCGCGGCGTTATCGGCGACATGAAACTGCTGCCACAGTTTGATCGTATCGAGCGGCGTTTTGGCATAGAGCGCGGCGATGTCGCGCACCGCGGTCTTTTCGGTGACGATCACGCGCTTTTGCGGTCCGATCCCGGCGCCGGCGAACCAGGCGCTCCAATCGAGGCCGGGGGCATAGCTTGCCAGCTCGACCGACGACATGGGATTGTTGACCTTGCCGACGTCGCGGCGGTCGGCGACCGCCCAGCTGACTTTAGCTATTTCGGTTTCGAACGCCATGATCGCATCGGCCGCTTTCTCGGGATCGGCATTGCCGACCATCTTCAGCGTTCGCGCAATATAGGCGCGGTAGGCATCACGCTGCGGCTTGAAGCCGTCGGTCAGATAATAGTCGCGATCGGGAAGTCCGATCCCGGCCTGACCCAGCCAAAGGACATTGACCGTGGGATCGGCGGTGTCCGCATAGGGGCTGCCGCTCACCACCGTCGATCCGAACGTCCCCTGCGTGGCACCCATGAAGCGCGCCATTTCGGCTTTGTCCTTGATCGCGGCGACGGCAGCGATGTCCGCCATCAACGGCTTGGCACCCAGCGCGTCGACCCGCGCTTCATCCATAAAGCTTTGGTACAGTCCGCCGACCTGGCTCGTCGCGGGCGCGCCGGCGACCACGTTGCGAAGCTGGCGCTGGGTCAGGTTATAGACATCGTAACCGACCCCCGCCGACGCCTGATCCGAGGGAATTTCAGTGCGGGCGAACCAGCCGCCATTGGCATATCTGTCGAAATCGTCGCCGGGTTTCACCGTCGGGTCGCGCGCGTCCAGATCGACGCCCCACTTGCCAAAGGTCAGCGCGTTCAGCGATTCCGCCCCGGCGCCCGATGCGGCTTCGTCACCAGCCGCGGTCAGCGAAGCAACCGGCCCCGCTTCCTTTGCCAGCGCCGGTGCGCCAACCAGCATCGCAGCAATCGCAAGGCTCGCAGCGCCTCCAAATAATTTGGTCATTCCCCAGTCTCCCTGATGTTCCCCGCAACGCCCCAAAGGGACGAAGGCACATACAGCTTGTCCGCCCGTGACGCCAAGCGGTCAAGCAAGCGATACGACGCTTGGTCGAAACCTTTGGGATGTTGGTGGAAAGTCGGTGCATTGCGAGGGACGCCCGCGCGCCCTATCTATGAGCTATTGTCGGGCCGAAACGCCCCTTGCGCCCATAGAACAAATTTGGAACATACCCCTCCCATGAGTCTCACCCACATCTCCGTGCGCGGTGCGCGCGAACATAATCTCAAGGGCGTCAATGTCGACCTGCCGCGCGATGCGCTGGTCGTGATCACTGGCCTGTCGGGCAGCGGTAAGTCGTCGCTTGCCTTCGATACCATCTATGCCGAGGGGCAGCGGAGGTATGTGGAATCGCTCTCCGCCTACGCGCGCCAGTTCCTCGAAATGATGCAAAAGCCCGATGTCGAACATATCGACGGGCTGTCGCCGGCGATCAGCATCGAGCAGAAGACAACGTCGCGCAACCCGCGCTCGACTGTCGCGACGGTCACCGAGATTTACGACTATATGCGTCTGCTGTGGGCGCGCGTCGGCATCCCCTATTCGCCCGCGACCGGCGAACCCATTGCCGCACAAACGGTCAGCCAGATGGTCGATCGCGTCATGGAACTGCCCGAGGGAACCCGCGCCTATCTGCTCGCCCCCGTCGTGCGCGGGCGCAAGGGCGAGTATAAAAAGGAACTCGCGCAGTGGCAGAAGGACGGCTTCACGCGCGTCCGCATCGACGGCGAATTTTACGAGATCGGCGAGGCGCCGACGCTCGACAAGAAATACAAGCATGACATCGAAGTTGTCGTCGACCGTATCGCGGTGCGCGAGGGGCTCGGCACCCGGCTCGCCGACAGTTTCGAAACCGCGCTGAAGCTCGCCGAAGGGCTGGCCTATGTCGACCTCGCCGATGGCCCGGTGCCGGGGCGTGCGGAAGAGGACAGCGGCGGCGCGATGAAGGGCGCGGGCATTCCCGCGAACCGCCTGATCTTCTCCGAGAAATTTTCCTGCCCCGTTTCGGGCTTCACGATCGCCGAGATCGAACCACGGCTGTTCAGCTTTAACGCGCCGCAGGGCGCCTGCCCCGCGTGCGACGGACTCGGCGAGCGGCAGGAGTTCGATCCCGACCTGGTCGTCCCCAACCATGCGCTCAGCCTGAAAAAGGGTGCGGTGGTGCCGTGGGCGAAATCGAACCCGCCCTCGCCTTATTACATGCAGGTGCTCGAAAGCCTGGGCAAACAGTTCGGCTTCGACCTCACGACGCCGTGGCAGGACTTGCCCGGTGAGGTGCAGCTGGTGATCCTCTATGGCAGCGGCGGCAAGCCAGTCGAGCTGACCTTCAAAGACGGGCGCCGCAGCTATACGACGCACAAGGCGTTCGAGGGTGTGATCGGCAACCTGAACCGCCGCCTGCTCCAGACAGAAAGCGCGTGGATGCGCGAGGAGCTTAGCAAGTATCAGACGCCGCAGCCGTGCGAGACGTGCCACGGCGCCCGCCTGCGCCCCGAACCGCTCGCGGTGAAGATCGCGGGCGAGGACATCAGTATGTCGGCGCAGCGATCGGTCGCCGACGCGCTCGCATGGTTCTCGACCCTCGACGCGAAACTGAACGACACGCAGCAGCAGATCGCCAAGGCGATACTCAAGGAAATCAACGCGCGGCTGGGCTTCCTGAACAATGTCGGGCTCGATTATATCAACCTCAACCGCACCAGCGGAACGCTCAGCGGCGGCGAAAGTCAGCGCATCCGGCTGGCGTCGCAAATCGGTTCGGGCCTGTCGGGCGTCCTGTACGTCCTCGACGAGCCGAGCATCGGCCTGCACCAGCGCGACAACGACCGCCTGCTCGAAACGCTCAAGCGTCTCCGCGACCTCGGCAACACCGTCATCGTTGTCGAGCATGATGAGGATGCGATCCGTCACGCCGACTATATCGTCGACATGGGACCGGGCGCGGGCCTACACGGCGGCGAGATCGTCGCCGAGGGCACGCTCGAACAGGTTCTTGCGAACCCGAACAGCCTGACCGCTGCCTACCTCACCGGCGCGAAGAAGATCGACATTCCCAAGCACCGCCGCAAGGGCAATGGCTTCGACCTTGTGCTGAAGGGCGCGCGCGCCAACAACCTCAACAATGTCACCGCCAAGATCCCGCTCGGCACCTTCACCTGTGTCACCGGCCTGTCGGGCAGCGGAAAGTCGAGCCTGATCATCGACACGCTTTATGCCAGCGCGGCGCGCGTGCTCAACGGGGCGCGCATGATCGCGGGGCCCCACGACAGCCTGAAGGGGCTGGAGCATTGCGACAAGGTGATCGACATCGACCAGTCGCCGATCGGTCGCACCCCGCGCTCGAACCCCGCGACATATACGGGCGCCTTCACGATCATCCGCGACTGGTTCGCCGGGCTGCCCGAAAGCCAGGCGCGCGGCTACAAGCCGGGGCGTTTCAGCTTCAACGTCAAAGGCGGCCGCTGCGAGACGTGCACCGGCGACGGGCTGATCAAGATCGAGATGCACTTCCTGCCCGACGTCTATGTGACGTGCGAGACGTGCCACGGCAAACGCTACAACCGCGAAACGCTGGAGGTGAAGTTCAAGGGCCACAGCATCGCCGACGTGCTCGACATGACGGTCGAGGATGCGACCGAATTCTTCAAGGCGGTGCCGTCGATCCGCGAGAAGATGGCGATGCTGGTCCGCGTCGGGCTCGGCTATATCAAGGTCGGGCAGCAGGCGACGACGCTGTCGGGTGGCGAGGCGCAGCGGGTAAAACTCGCCAAGGAATTGTCGCG